>Ga0209172_10003032_pt1 | contig 27143 bp, 23 predicted proteins | sample LarsenN4metaG_FD_184113 | JGI IMG/M metagenome (GOLD analysis project Ga0209172, IMG submission 184113) | Hot spring sediment bacterial and archeal communities from British Columbia, Canada, to study Microbial Dark Matter (Phase II) - Larsen... ... | reverse complement strand
CGAAGCTGCGCCACGAGTGCGGACAAGTCCCATGCTTCCTGGAAGAGTCGGATGGCCGCGAGGCCGGCCGCACCGGCACGGATGCACTGGGCTGCGTTCTGGAGCGTGATTCCGCCGATGGCCATCACCGGGATGCGCACCGCGCGGCAGGCTGCGGCAAGCCGGTCGAGCCCCAAGGGCGAGCCGTACTGCAATTTGGAAGGCGTGGAGAACACGGGGCCGAAGATGAGGTAGTCAGCGCCGTCCTGTTCTGCCTGCCGGGCCTCTTCCAGCGAGTGACATGAGATGCCCACGAGGAACCCCGGCGCAACGTGTTCGCGGCACCAGGCTTTCACGCGCTCTGCAGGCAACGATTCGCGGCCCAGGTGCACGCCGGCAGCACCTGAGGCCAGTGCCACGTCGAGACGGTCGTTCACCAGAATGCGCGTCCTGCCTGTGGCGGCTACCGCCTGGCGTGCAAGCGCGGTCAGCATCCGCGCAGCCGAGTCTTTCTCTCGAATCTGGACCCAGTTCAGCCCGGCAGCGATGGCTTGGCGGATGCGCAGCAGCAAGCGCTCCGTTTCTTCCAGGCTCGCAGGCGCGGCCAGCGCCTTGCGGTCGGTTACGTAGCAGAGGATGGGTTCAGTCTCGGGCAACGGATTGTGAGCGGCCCCGCAGGGCACTGGCGGCGATGAGGATGTTCAGGACGCCCAGGCCGCTGACCGCCCCGCGGACGAACGGGTTCAGCACGACGGGCACCAACTCAGGATAGCGCTCCAGGAAGTAGTTCTGCCTCCAGAAGCTCGTCCACCAGGGAGCGATCAGCAGCAGGACGCCGATCTCGAAGAACAGGAGAATCACGAGGACCCGAATCAGGCGGTTCATCCGCAAGCGTCAGCGCTGCTGGAGTGCGGCGATACGTTCGGCTACGTCGCGGTAGTCAATGTTCATGGCGTAGACCTGCAGGTAACTGTCGAGCGCTGCGGCTGTCTCTCCAGCCTGTTCGAACGCGCGGCCTAGATCGTACCGCAGAGCCATGCGGGTTTCCGGGGCCAGTCCCGGAACCTCCAATGCCCGCCGGTACCACATCGCCGCAATCTTGGGCTGACCTTTCTCCATAAACGACAGGGCCAGTAGCGTACAGCACTGCATCGCATAACGGAAGGGCTGGCCGTTCTCCACGGCCTGAAAGACCTTTTGGAATTCGCTGATGGCTTCTTCCAGCAGGCCCATTTCGCGGTAGGCAATACCTAGGTTGTAGCGCGTTTCGGGATCTTCTTCTTCGGTCAGCGCGCCGAGCTCGGCACGGAATTCGTCGAAAACCTGGCGGAGCTCTTCCGGGCTTTGCTCCGCAGCCACCGGTGGGGCAGGCTTTGCGCGAGCCGGGGGCGCTTCTTCTGCGATCTTCGGCGGGGCACTCCGCACCCCGGCAACGGGGGCCGGAGGGGACGGCTGGGTCAGAGTTGCTTCCAGTCCTTCGATCTCCGCTGCCAGCTCCGTCAGCACCGCGTCGCCCGCCATCGGGGGCGGGGGCGGAACAGAGGAAGTTGCCGATTCGATGTGAGATTTCGCGGCTTGCTCGATTGCCTTTGCGGCAACCGCAGGGACAGGCTCCTCGGGGCGGGGCTCCGGAACTGCGGCTGGTGCCGCCGGACTGGCCGCAGCTTGCGCGGCCTCGCGAGCCAGCCTGGCCCACTCCTCCGATAGGTCCACTTCGTAGACTGCCGGCTCTGTTTCCGCCGCGGGCTCCGGAGCCGGTTCCGCTACCTCCAGTTGGGCCTCTGGCTCGACCACAGGCTCGCGTTCGGTGGCCATCGCCGCTGCGGCAGCCTGCAATTCTTCATCGCTGATCCCGGACGCGCGCTGGAAGCGGCGTCGCAGTTCGGCAAATCGCTCGGTCCGCGCGGCATCGTTCGCTGCGCGATAGATTTCTTCGAGCACGTAGGCCAGTTCGGCGGTGCGGCGCACCTCCCCTGCACCGAGACACAGTTCGAGTAGTTTTTCCAACGCGGGCGGGTAGCGTGGTGCGCGCCCCAGGACCTTACCGAGCAGCTCGATGGCCTTTGGGGTCAGGCCGTAGCTGGCGAACAAATCCACGTCCGTCATTGCCTGGTTGACAAACCGCCGCGTCTCCGCGTCCATCCAGAAGTCCACGCTGCGCAGCAGGGCCGGCTCCTGGAGCGGCGGTGCAGCGGAGGGCGGCCCCACCGGTTCGCTCATCGGGACCATGCCCAGTTGGGCACGCAGTTCATTCAACCGCTGGCGCGCCAGCTCGTCGCCGCTGCGCTCGACCAATTCTTCGTAGATGACGCGCGCCCTTTCCAGGTCTCCCGCGGCTGCGGCTGCGCTGCCCAGTCGCGCCAGCGCATCGGGCAGGCGGAAGGAATCGTTCGACCGGCGGTAGAGATCCACCAGCCGTTCGAGTGGTTCCGTGCGGCCGGGCAGGCACTCGCTGACCGCGTTCAGCGCCTTGGCCAGAGCGTCGTACTCGCCCGCCGCCATCATGGCCTGGCCGATATGGTCGAGCAGTGCGAGCGCGCGATCAGCCTCTCCAGCAGCCGTGAGCGCGGCAGCCACTTCGCAGCACGGGCCGAAAGCCTTGGGATTCTGAGCGAAGCATTTCCGGGCGAATTCGACGGCGCGTTCCGTCTGGTTGGACTTCAAGTACAGGTCGAGCAGCAATTGTGCATGTTCGGGGCCCGGATGCTGCATCGCTTCCAGCGCGGCAATGGCTTCCGGGACGCGCTCCAGCCCGGCCAGGGCTCGCGCTTTGAGCAGGGTGGCGTGCGCGTTGGCGGTGTCAATTTCCAGGGCGCGGGCGGCCAGGCGATGCGTTTCGGCGAAGTCGGCGCTGGCCAGCATTCGCTCGGCGGAGCGCACATAGGCAGTGACTGCTTCTCGACGCTGGCCCAGATTCTGGCAAAGTTCGGCCACCCGCAACTGCACCCGCAGGTTGTCCGGCTCCAGCTCCAACAGCTTCTGCAGCACCGCAACGGCAGCCTCTAGCTTCTTGCGTTTCAGGTGCTCTTCCGCCAGATGCAACAGCAGCGGCCGGGCTTCGCTCATCACCCCCTGCTGGGCGTACAGATCGGCCAGGCGCTCGAGCGAGGCGATGTCCTGGGGAGCGAGCTTGGCGATTTTCTTGTAAATGGCGATGGCCTTGCTCGTGAAGCCTTCTTGCTGGAAGATGTCGGCCAAGCGTTGAAAATACTCCACACCCCGTGAAGCTTCGCCGTTGCGCACGTACAGGTCACCGATAGTCATCAACGTGACCTGATCATCCGGTTCGTGGTGCAGGATTTCCTGGTACTGGGCAACCGCTTGAGCGATCTTGCCCTGGTTCAGCAGCTTCTGCGCAGCGTCAAGGAGTCTGGCTTTGTTGTAGGCCATTGCGGTCTCGTGGCTCTTCCGGGCTCACCCATGCCTGCCTCGCCTTGCGCAGCGACGCACAGGCCGAGCGTGGAGAAATGGCCCGCAGAGGCGTGCCGGAACTCTTTCCGCGGCCTTCCCTGCCGGCAGAGTCTCGGAGGACGTGACGGACGGGCTTCGCGGAATCAAAATCTACGCTAGCATCCGACCCTACCCGCGTCAACGAATCGCCAGCCGGCACGCTTTCAGCCAGTAATCACTGTCGGGGCAGTAGTGTGGAGCGGGCCAGGCGCGTGGGATTCAGTCGCGGTAGATGAAGCTGAGCTTCACACCGCTGACCTCGATCAGGTCGCCTTCCTGCAAGCGCAACGGCCCGGAGATGGGCTGCCCATTCACTTTCGGCACTGCGCCGGCGCGCCCGAGGTAATAGCCATGCTCGCGGCGACTGACCCACGCGGCGACCGAGGGCTTGAACCAGCCTTTCAGCCGCACCGTGGCCAGAGGCGACCTGCCAAGGACGGTAAGTTTGCCGGTGAGCAAATACTCTGCCTGATCGGTTCGGCCGGCCAGCACGACCAGAGTGGGGAGGCGCAGGCGCTGCGGGGCGACTTGAGTGCGTTCGCCCGTGGAAGCGGCCTGCTGAACCATCTCGCGGAGCTGCCGGGTTTCCAGCACCACGGTCTCGTCCACGTGCGGCACTTGCGGCTTGGGTTCGGGTGCTGCCCCCGAAGTCTCCTGTGTGGCGGCTTCCTCAAACGCCAGGTGATGCTTTCCGATGAGGATGCGGTCACCATGGTGCAGCGTGGCGCGCTGGATGAGCTGATTATTGACGAACGTGCCGTTCAGGCTGTTCAGGTCCTCGACGACGATGCGCCCGTCCACCGCGTAGACGCGCGCATGGACGTTGGAGACAGCGGGATTATCAATCTGAATGTCGTTGTCCGGTGTGCGACCGATGGTCAGCGGGTGGTCGGCGACTGGCACCTGTCTAAGCACGCGGTCCCCGAACAGCAGGCTGAGCCGCGGCATCATTGACCTCCGTTCCGCCCGGGTCGCAGGCGTCTCCACAGGCGCCCCAGCGGGCTGGTGTCGGGGCGGATGCGCAAGGCGATGACGGTCACGTTGTCTTCGCCGCCGTACTCGTTGGCCAGTTCGACCAAGTGCGCCGCCGCAGCCGCCACGTCGCCGTGCGTCAGCAGGGTGCTGGCGATCTCCGGCTCGGTGACCATGCGCGTCAGACCGTCCGAGCAGAGCAGCACCGAGTCGTCTTCCAGCAGCAGGTGCTCGTCAGCGTCCACTTCGACTTCGCGCTGCGTGCCCAGCGCGCGCGTGAGCACATTCTGCATCTGGCTCCGCTCGGCCTGCTGCGGTGTAATGACGCCGCGGCGCACCTGGTCGGCAACCAGGGAATGATCCTGCGTGAGTTGGCTTAGAGTGCCCGCGCGCAGCAGATAGGCGCGGCTGTCCCCCACGTGCACGAGGCTCATGCGGTGATCTTCGATCCAGGCGGCGACAATCGTGGCGCCCATGCCATTCATGGCCGGGTTCTTGCGGGCCGCCTCGTGGATGTGCAGGTTGGCCAGACGCGTGGCACTGGCCAGACGGTTCGTGCGGTACCCTAGATCTGCGCGCGATTCACCCACCAGCGGCACGAACGCCCTGCGCTGTGATTCTTGGCAATGGGCCACGATGGTTTCCACAGCCATCCGGCTGGCCACTTCCCCGCAGGCCTGGCCACCCATGCCGTCCGCGAGCAGGTAGAGATTTAGTTCTGGCACCACCAGGAAGCTGTCTTCGTTGTTTTTGCGCGCGCGTCCCACGTCCGTGCGCGCGCCGGCTTCGATTCGCACCGGAGAACCTCGCTGCAGTGACCTGCGCTGCTGTGCGGTCGGCAAAAACCGGCGTTTGTTTCACGCTAGCAAACGCAGAGGGGCGAGACAAGACAGCCGCCATGGCTTGGTGCCGCATCCGGCATCGGCGGCGCGCCGCACCCGCTCGGCTGCGAGCAGTGACAGACTGCCGCTCGTCAAACCGGGCCGCCGGTGTCCAACGGGATGAGGCTGACGTTCGACCTTTTGCGGAGCGAAGCGGGCTGGCGCTTCATCCGTCTCCAGCGAACCCGCAACGCTCCGCCTGCAGGAAAGCTTGGGTTAACTGGTGCGGTGGATCTTGACCCAGTGGAGCAGGACCGGCCTGGGTGTCAGCGCCTCAAGCTCGATTTCGGCGTAGCGCCCTTCGAGCACCTGACGCCAGCGGTAAGCGCCCGGCTCGCTCTCCATCGTCTCATGGCCCTTGAGCGGCGCCAGAAACTCGCGCGCATCATCCAGCGAAGCGCGTTCCGTTGTTCGGGGCCGGGCCAGAGCCTCGACCGTGTAGCTGCGCATCAGCTTCGGCCAGTACTTGTCGAACAGCTCTCCTGACGCGAACACGTCGGCCCAGGCGAGTTCGCCGCCGTAGGCCACCACCACGCCGACCACGCGCTCGTCCTTCAGTCCCGCCACGGCGCGCGCAAATCGCCGTTCGACTTCCCCGGCGAAGGCCTCCACAGACTGGCCCACCCGCTGGCCCTTGTAGATCTTGCGGTACGACTCACTGGGCGCTTCCGACGCAACAACCGTTTGCAGTTCGCGCGCGGAGAGAGTCGGCGCGGCTGCGATCCCACCGCCGCCGGACCGCGCTGTCGTGCCGCTGCGCACTGCAGCCCACACTTCGCCCTGATCCTTGTCCACCATGGCTCTTTCGCGCACGCTGGGGTGGACCAACATCTGGGCCGCGCCAAACTGCGCAGAGGCTACTGACCAACGGCCGCGCTCCACGCAGAAGACGTTGAGGGGCAGCGGCTCGGCTCCCGGCGGCACGACGCGGTCCTTGGCGATGATGCGGTCCTGCTTGCCGCCGGTCAGGACTTCCCCGGCCAGCAGCAGCAGGGGCTTGCGGCCGCGGTAGACAAGCACAAGTTCGTTGACGCTGGCGCTGACCTGTGCCTGCTGCTCCAGCATCAAGCCGATGGGACCGCCACGGCCATCGCGGCTGCGGCGCAGAATCTCCCCGCCGCGCTCGGTAACCACCGCATCGCCCGCCGTCAGGGCCTCGTCCAGCGTGGCAAAACCAGTCGTGTCCATTTCCCCTTTGGCCGCAACAACCGGAAAAACGCTCAGATTCTCGTAAGTAACTGCTTCGGCCACGCGCCAAGCGCCGCGGGGTGGCCCGCTGGCTGTCTTGGCCGGCGCATAGCTCCACAGGAACAACATCGCCGCGACCACTGCGAACACAGCAATAAGGAGGGAAACCCAGGTCCTCTTGCGTTGCATGACGCCTCCTTGCAGGGCCTCCCTTGCCGGGGTGAAGGGCATGCGGGCTGTCTCGAACTGCCCTTACCCGCTTAGACCCCGGCCCGGCGAAAAGGATGTCCGGGCAGAAGCCTGCTCGTGGGTTTGAACGGCGCCGCGCGGTTTTCTTGCAGCCGTTCTTCTGGGCAAGCGTCTTCAGAGGCTGGGCCGTCGCCCTTCCGGTTTGTGTGTGGGTTGCGGCTGTGGCAGACTCCGGCGCGACCGGGAGGCGTTATGCGAAACGCGATCGTGGTGTCAGTCCTGTCCACTTGCGCGGTACTGGCTGGGACAAGCGGCAGGGACACGGGGCTAGCGGGGGCACTGCAAGCTGATTCCAGGCTGCACGTCAGCGAGCGGCGGCTGCGGAGCACCCTCGAAAAGCTCAGCGAGTATGGCCGCCCCCCCGGCGGGACGTTTGCCGACGGCGTGACGCGCCTGGGTTTCAGCACAGAGGACATGGCCGCGCGCGAATACGTAATGGGGTTGATGCGCGAAGCGGGGCTGGCGGTGCGCGTGGACCCGGTGGGGAACATCTTCGGCCGGCGGGAAGGCGCAGAGAAGCTGCCGGTCCTGCTGTTCGGCTCGCACATTGATTCCGTGCCACGCGGCGGGAACTTCGACGGGAACGTGGGCGCGATGGGCGCCATGGAAGTGATCCGCGCCTTCAACGAGCACAGCGTGCGCACCCGCCATCCGCTCGAAGTCGTCATCTGGGCGAACGAGGAGGGTCACCACTTCGGCAAGGGCCTGCTCGGCTCAAGCGCAGCAGCGGGCCTGCTCGAAGCCAGCGTACTCGAGCGGCGGGATGACCAGGGATTGACCCTGGCCGACTGGCTGCGCCGCTACGGTCAGGACCCGGCGCGGTTCCTCGAAGCCCGCATCTCGCCAGGTACCCTCGCCGCCTATCTGGAGTTGCACATCGAGCAGGGCGGCGTCTTGGACGAGGCCAAGATCCCCATCGGGGTGGTCGAAGGCATTGTCGGTATCCACTGGTGGACCTGCCAAGCCACTGGGTTTGCCAACCACGCCGGCACGACACCCATGAACCGCCGCCAGGACGCCTTGGCAGCGGTGTCGAAAGCTGTGTTGGCGGTGCGCGAAGAAGTGCGCGCCGTGCCCGGTCGGCAGGTCGGCACGGTCGGCTACGTGAAGGTCGAGCCCGGGGCGCGCAACATCATCCCCGGACGGGTGGAGTTCCCCGTCGAGCTGCGCGACCTCGACGCCGCCACGATCGAACGCATCTGGGCCCGCATCCAGCGGCGCTTCGCGCAGCTTGCACGCGAAGAGAACGTAACCATTACCTGCGAGCCGCTTCAGGCCGACCGGCCCGCGCTCACTGCCCCGGCCATCCGCCAGGCCATCCGCGAAGCGGCTCAGTCGGCCGGCTGGCGTTTCCTGGACATGCCCAGCGGTGCCGGACACGACGCCCAGCAGATGGCTCGTTTGGCTCCTATCGGGATGATCTTCGTGCCCAGCCGCGGCGGCATCAGCCATTCCCCGCGGGAGTTCAGCGACTGGGGCGACATCGCCCGCGGCGCCGAAGTTCTCTACCGCACGCTGCTGGCCCTAGACCAGCAGCTACATCCGTAGCCGGAAAGGAGTTGCCGCGACCGACAATGATGAGACACGACACAGCTTTGCGCGACCACTTGGTGAGACTGCTGCGGGGAGGGCAAGCGCACGTAACCTTTGAGGAGGTCATCGCTGGCTGGCCAGCCAGGCTGCGCGGCAGACGCCCGGTCGGCGCTCCGTACACGGCCTGGCAACTCCTCGAGCACATGCGAATCGCCCAGTGGGACATCCTCGATTTTTGCCGCAACCCGGCCTACGTCCAGCCAAGTTGGCCCGACGCCTACTGGCCCGCCACTGCATCTCCCCCGAGCGACGCGGCCTGGCGCAAGTCCATCAGAACGTTTCGGCGCGACAAGCGGGCCGTGCAGAGGCTGGTTCTCAACCCGAAGACGGATCTGTTTGCGCGCATCCCTTGGGGCCGCGGACGGACCTATCTGCGCGAGGCTCTGCTGGTCGCTGACCACAATGCCTATCACTTGGGCCAGTTGATTCTGCTGCGGCGTTTGCTTGGGGTTTGGGAGCAAGGGTAACCCTGCTCGAGGCTCCACACGTCAGTGCGGCGAGCCTAGCGCGGATGAAACGGCCGGTAGCTGGTTAGCGGGCGCGGCCGCAGGCGCATCCGGGACGCCAGCGGCGGGGGGACGTTCTGCAGCGGAGCGCCGCAGGTGGGACAGTTCTCACTGTGGGTCTGCCCGACCCGCAGCCAGTGGCCGCGGGCCGGACATCCCGGCTGAATGCACTGCACCGTCCAGCCTGGCAGGTACTGCATCAGCACGCTCCGGGGACGAGGTGGCAGACGACCGCGGGGATTGTGGTCCCCTGTTTCTTGTGTGTCAAGGAAAAAGCGTACTATATGTTGTGGGTCAGTTACCAACCGCAAGACCCTCCCTCGCAGGGCTGGTGCCTGTTTCGAGGCGCCCCGGGCAGGGCCGGTTGCGTCCTGTCTTTTCCGGGCCTAGCATGAATAGAGAGCACGCAAGGGGCAGAGCGATGGGAAGTCCTGAGAGGACGGTTGGCCTGCTCCTGGCCTTCCTGTGGCTCGCGCCGGTGGCTGCGCAGCAAAGGTCGCCGGTGGGCGAGCTGGCCAAGCGGCAGCGCGACGCGCGCCAGGCAGGACCGCGGGCCAAGCAAGTCTGGACGAACGACAACCTGCCCGGCCGTCCCGGCGCTGCCTCGGTCGCCGGTCCGTTGGCCGCACCGGCAGGCGAGCCTGTGCCCGGGGAAGCCGCGGCGGAGGATCCGCGCGAGAAAGAGCGGAACCAGATCGAGGCTGCTCTGGACGCCGAGCGCAAGAGCCTGCTGGAAGCGAAGAAGGACCTTGACCTGCTCCAGCGCGACGCTGACTTGGCCCGGCAGGACGTCTCGGCGCATCCCAACTACGGAGCGAACCCGCGTCGCGCCGGTCAGGCGCGCCTGGACGACTACGCCGGCCGCATTCAGGCCCAGCGCGAGACGGTTGAGCAGATACGCCAGCGCATTGCCGAACTGGAAGAAAAACTGGAGGGCCTGAACCGCACCCTCGGACCGAAGAAGCAAAAGCCGCTCACCCCGGACGAACAGCGCGAGGTCTGGACTGCGCGCGTGCGTTCGCTGCGTGCTGAGCTGGAGCGCGTGGACGCCGAACTTGCCCGCCTGCGGCGCGAAGCCTCGGCGGCTGGCTCGAGCCTCTATGGCGTCACTGACGGCGGAAGCCTGACGGCGCAGATGCTCGCTGACCTGGAAAAACGCCGCAGCCAGCTCCTGCAGCAGATGGCCGAAGTTGAGGAAGAAGCCCGCCGCGCGGGCGTCCCGCCGGCCTGGCTCCGCGAGCCCTGAACTTCCCTTCCCCGTTACATCCCCGGGCAGGTGGCTTGTACGCGGTGGGCGTCCGCTTGCGCGCCAGGGCCGATGCCATTAGATTGCTCGGCGTGTCGATGAGCATCTACGACCTTGGCCCGCTGGACCTGGAGCGCGTCCGTACCTACCCGCTGGCCACGCGGCCCAGCAAGGTTGGCGTACGGCAGTTTGCGCAGCCGCCTCGTCGCGGCGCCTCCGTCGCGCAATTCCTGGATTCGCTGCCGCGCATCCTGGCCGCGGAAGACTTTCGGGCGGTAGTGGCCGCGATCCTTCGCGCGCGGCGGCAGCGCCGGGCCATCCTGTGGGGCATCGGCGGACACGTCATCAAGGTTGGCTTGGCGCCTGTGCTCATTGGCCTGCTGCGGCGCGGATTCATCACCGGCATGGCCGTGACCGGGGCCGCGCTCGTGCACGATTTCGAAATGGCCATGGCGGGCAGAACCTCGGAGGACGTCGAAGCGGTGCTCGGCCGCGGCCGCTTCGGCATGGCGGAGGAAACGGGACTGTACCTGAACGAAATGGCCGTGGGAGCGGCGCGCCGCCGCATCGGTCTGGGCGAGGCAGCGGGCAAGCTGCTTACCAACCCGCGGCTCCGGGCAGCGCACTTGGAGATGAGCGTGCTCGCGGCGGCCTATCGCGCGCGCGTTCCGGTTACTGTGCACCTGGCCATCGGCGCCGATATCCCGCACATGCACCGGTCGGCCGACGGCGCGGCACTGGGCGCGGCTACGCATCACGACTTCCGGCTGTTCTGCGCCCTTGTGCGCCGGATGCATCCGGGTGGCGTCTACTTGAACTGGGGCTCGGCCGTGATGCTGCCCGAAGTCTTCCTGAAGGCGGTCTCCGTCGTGCGCAACCTGGGCGTGAAGCTCGCGCCGATTACCACGGTGAATTTCGATTTTATCCAGCACTACCGGCCCCTGCAGAACGTGGTGCGCCGTCCGACGGCTTCCCGCGCCGGGCGGAGTGGCGCGCGAGGTTATGCGATCACCGGGCACCACGAGATTATGTTGCCGCTTGTGGCCGCGGCGCTCGTTGCCGGGGATCGCTTGTAAGTAGCGGAAGGCAATGACCGACGATTTCAATCTGAATGGGCCGGCTTCGGAATCCAGCCCCGACCAACGGGGGGAGGGCCCCGCAGCGGCCGGCCCTAACGAAACGCCGGGCCCCCCGGAGCCTCTCCCATCCGCACGCGTGCCGGAGGACTTGCGCGTGCCGTGGTCGTGGCTCGACGTCGCGCTGTTTCTCATCGTGGCCGTGGGGAGCCTTTTTCTCTGGTCGCTGGTGGTGGGCTTCGGGTTGGGCATTACCGCTGCCGCCCGCGGGATGAAGCTGGCTGAGGTGAGCGACCAACCCACGGTGCGCACCGCGGTGTTGCTCGCGCAGCAGGTGCTCTGGTACGGGACGCTGCTGCTCTATCTGCTGCTTACCATTCGCGTGAGCCGCCAGGCGCCGTTCTGGCGCACCCTCGGCTGGCGGCCGGTGACCCTGCTGGGGCGCCCGCCCGCGCTGGCCTACGTGGTGTGGACGTTCGCGGGGATGGCCCTGGCCGTGATCATCCAGGTGGCCATGCGCTTCATCGGCCCGAAGACCGGGCTGCCCATCGAGCAGTTCTTCCGCACGCGCGCCAGCGTGTGGATGATGATGGTCATGGCCTTGTTCGTGGCCCCGCTGGTTGAAGAAGTGATTTTCCGGGGCTACTTCTACCCTGTGCTGGCCCGCACGTTCGGGGTTCTTGGCGGCGTGCTGGTCACCGGCTTGGCCTTCGGACTGATGCACGCGGCACAATTGTGGGGCGGCTGGGGACAGATCAGCTTGCTCGTCGTCGCCGGCACCGTGTTCACCGCCGTGCGCGCCCGAACAGGGAGCATTGCCGCAAGCTACTTCCTCCATCTGGGCTACAATTTCTTGATTTTTCTGACCCTGTACGCGGCCTCGGACGGATTCCGCCGTCTGCCTGGCGCCAACTAGGGCGAGGTTGGCTGGAACCCCGGGTTGGCCTGGGGTGGCCTGACCGACTGCAGCCACCGCGCGAACTCGAACCGGTTTTCCAGCAGCCCGAGTCCGGTGACGTACTGCGCTGGGCCGCTCCGTTCCACTTTAGCCACAAGCGTGGTGAGCACACCCGCGCGCAGAGCGTCCGTGACGGCAGCGCGGAACGCCGCGACGGTTCGCAGCGTTGCGGTGCCCGGGATGCCGCAGGCCCGAGCCACGCCTTCGAGGTCAGCGCCGACAGCTGTGGCGGTGCGGTCGCCTCCGGAGGAAAGCAGCGCTTCGTTATCGAACACGATATGCAGGAGGTTGGCTGGGCGGTAGCGCGCCAGCGTCGAAAGCGTGCCGAGATTCATCAGCAGCGAGCCGTCGCCATCCAGCACGATGACTTTTACTTCCGGCCTGCAAAGCGCCAGACCCAGACCGAGTGACGACGCCAGACCCATGGCGTGCTGCAGGTAGAAGAAGTTGGACCGGTGGCCGAGCGACTGCAGCTCGGCTGCGGTGGCGCCCATGATGGTCACGACGGCGCAGCGCTGGAGTTCGCTGTAGATAGCGCGCAGGCAGTCCAGACGCTGCATCAGTCCTCCCACATCAGCCCGCGCGTCAGCAGCAGCGCCACCGGCGCCTGGCTCGATTCGGCTAGGGCAAACGTCGCGGCTATGCGCGGTTCAATCTCTTCCGGCCCTTCCACCAACTCGTAGGGGATGCTCAGAGCGCGCAGCACCGGCTCGGTGGCACGACCGCCCGCTGCGTGCCATGGGTCGCGCTCACCAAAACTGCCGCGATAGCTCACCAGCATCACCAGCGGGATGCGGTAGAGCTGGGCCAGCGAAACAATGCCATTGACCGATTGCAGCAGCCCGTGGTTCTGCATCAGCAATGCCGCGCGCTCCCCAGCCAGGTGCGCTCCGGCAGCGATCCCCACGGCTTCCTCTTCCTTGGCCACGCAAACCAAGAGCATGGCCGGGTCCTGCTCGCACAGCCGGACAACTTCCACCAGCCACGTCTCTGGCAGCGTGGCCACCAGCCGCACGCTGCAAGCCCGCAGCGCGCGATGGATGCGCTGCGCATTGGTTGCCGAAGCCGGCATCGTCAGCAGGCATTCTCGCTTGTTTCTGTACAGACGGGAAGGGTTCGCTGTGTCCTGGCCGCTCATGGCAACTGCCCATCCCCGTGCCAGCACAGGCAGAACGCCGGGCAACGGCAAACCTGTCGGATGGAAGTGGCTCCGCACGACGCCCTCATGCAAGAGGAAAGGGGCACTGCTGTCTGTGCTCGCGGGTCTTGCCGGCCACGCGGTGCAGCGCATCCGGGACCGCGTTGTCCTTCTGAGGTAAACAGGTCAGCCTGAGCAGATACGCGCAGCCGCCGCCAACGTGCCAGCGCAGGGCGACGCGCTTAGCGCTGGCATTCGCGGTGCCTTTGCCACGCAGCGGTAGGTACAGCCTCAGCCGGGCGGATGGCAGCGCTTCCTATGCTCTCTCGTGTAGCTTCCGTGCCAAGTAGGCGGCTGCGGCGGCGGGAGTGGAGGCTATGTGAATCAGGCGATTCGTTCCTTCGCGCGTTGGCTGGGTGGCTGGCCGCTCGGAAGACTCGCCAACCGCTTCTACTTCGCGCACGCACTCGAGGACAGGCCGCCAGAATTCCCCTAGCACCACGAAAGGCTTTCGCGCCATGACGCCTTTGTTGAGCATCTCCCACACTACGGCGAGCTCAACCAGGGTGCCCGTGCCGCCCTTGCAGGCCACGTAACCGTGGCCTCGGCGGATCAGCTCGAACAGTCGCTCCTGCCATGTGGCGACGCAGATTTCCTCGATGACCCAGGGGTTGGCGCGCGAGCGGAAAAACCCCGCGGTCACCGCCAGGACGTGTCCACCGGCTTGCTGTGCCCCGCGCGAGGCGGCTTCCATCACGCCGCCGTAGCCCCCGGTGCAAACGGCGAAGCCGCGCCGCGCCAGCTCAGAGCCCAGCGCACGCGCCTCCTCGTAGTCAGCGTCGCCCGCCGTGGGGCGCGAACTGCCGAAAACGGTGATCACCAGGCGATCCATGCCAGGCGCATAGCAAGACTCTAGGCTGACCCCGCTGCTGCACGGGACTATCTTCGTTGCCGTTTCACTTTCTCCGGCGGCGGGGCACCGATCTCCTCCACCATGGCTTCGCAGAGGGCGTCGATCACGGCGGTGGCTTCCGGGCCGCGCAGGTTGTGATGGTTGCCGAAGATGGAAAAGACCAGCCGCTTGCCACTGAGCGTGGTGGCAAAACCGGAGAGCGAGTTGACGTTGCCTAATGAGCCCGTTTTACCCTGGATGCGCTGGGCCGGGGAGCCAGCTTTCATGCGCTCGGCCAGCGTGCCGTCCACCCCGGCCACGGGCAGCGTGGCCAGATACGCTTCCCACCAGGGTTGCTTTGCGGCCCAGGCCAGCAGCTTCACGACGGCCTCCGGCGTCACCAAATTGCGCCGCGAAAGACCTGAACCGTCGAACAGCACCACATCTTCATCCGCGATGCCGATCTCCGCCAAGAGCGCGCGGGCTACCCGGAGCCCCGCCTCGGTGGTGCCCTCGCCGGTTTCTGCCCGGCCTACAACGCGCAGCAGCACTTCCGCGTGCAGATTCTGGCTGACTTTGTTGATCAAGCGGACCGCTTCGATGAGGGGTGGCGAAGTGTGCTCGGCCAGGACAGACGCCCCTTCGCCCGTCCACGGGGAATGGTCCGCGCGGACCCGTCCGTACACGCGCACTCCGCGGGCTTCCAGCAGGCGCTTCAGGAGCGCGGCGGCGAACTCGGCAGGCTCTTCGATGGCCAGCGTGGCCTGTTGCGGGGAGCCGCCCAGAGGCACGGTACCCTCCAGTGTGACCATGCGCGAACCCGGCTCGCGCGCGATGGCCACGCGCGGCCGCGTGCCCTGTGCGCCTGTGCGTACCAGATTGCGAAACTCATAAAAGTCGGCCCATGGCTCGACCGCGAACCATGCCGCATCGTTTTCTTGGTCACCGGGGCGCACTTCCACGGCCAGCGTGTTGTCGTTCACGACCAAAGCGGAGACGGGAGCGCCGTAGCCGGCCACCATGTCGTCAATGGCCCACCCGGGGGGATAGCGGTCCGGGGGGAAGTAGCCATCGTTGACGACTAGGCTGCCTTCCACATGGTGAATGCCGCGCGCAACAACCTGGTCGGCCAGCACCGCCAGGACCTTGTCTGGCGGCCCGTCGCGCTCGGCTTTCTCAAGGAATGGAAACTTGCGGTTCGAAAGGTTCGGGTCGCCGCGAGCGACCAGGACAAGATCACCGAGCAGCCGTCCAAAGCGATCCACGGAACCGGTCGTTTCGATCGTTGTGCGGAAACGGTGCTCGGGGCCAAGCTTCGCGAGCGCCAGCGCTGTTGTGAACAGCTTGGTGTTGGACGCAGGGGTGAAGTAGCGCTGCGAGTTCTGAGCCAACAGCGTCTGCCCGGTGGCCGCATCGGCAATGACCACCGCCCAGTGGCCCTTGTCGGGGCGCACGGGAGCGCTTTCGCCGGCGCGCTGGCGGCGCTCGTTGAGGGCGACCACGGAAGGCGCCGTCCCGGCAAGAATAGCTTCCAGGCGACCGCGGAAGCGTTCGACGCTGGCACGCAACTCGAGCCGGGCACGCCGCTCAGCCGCTGTCTCCTGTCTGCGCTGCGGCGCGCGCTGAGCTTGAGCGGGCCGCGTTGCTGCCCACAGAACCAAAACCGGCAGAATGGCCGCTAGGCTCTTACGACCCCAGTAGCCGTGTATCGCGGTTTTCACTTAGCTCACCTCAGCGAGGCGCGATTATACTGCGATGTCCTGCCTGGGCAGGTCCAAGGCATCTTCTACCTTTTGAGCACACCTTATTTTGCCCCTGGCCAACCGGCCCCTTTTCCTGGGGCATCCTAGATTGTGCGCGGCCCGAGGAAACGATATTTTGATCAGCCCACCCCAAGGAGGTCTCATGCGCAGGTGTGCTGCCATGCTGCTGGCCGCGGCGCTGGTGACGCTGCCGGTTGCCCCGCAGGAAAAGGAAGAAGAACGCCTGGAGGAATGCGGCAACGTCCTCAAGGAGATTCTGGATATCCCCGACAACATTCCCCAAGCGCTGCTGGATAAAGCCGAGTGCGTGATCGTGATCCCCTCGGTGAAGAAATTCGCCATCGGGATCGGTGGTAGTTACGGCCGCGGCGCGATCACCTGCCGCACGGGGCAGAACTTCACCGGGCCGTGGAGCCCTCCGGCCATGTTTGCGCTCGAGGGCGGCAACATCGGGTTGCAACTGGGCGGGCAAGCCACGGACTTTGTCCTGCTGGTTATGAACAGAAAGGGGGCCAACTCCGTGCTGGGTAGCAAGGTGAAGCTCGGCGCCGACGCCGCAGCCGCTGCCGGCCCCAAGGGCCGGTCCGCAGCCGCGCAGACTGATGTGGTGATGAAGGCGGAGATTCTGACCTACTCGCGCTCGCGCGGATTGTTCGCCGGCGTGTCGCTCGAAGGCTCCACGCTGCGCTCCGATGGCGGAGCCAACCGCAAGGTCTACGGCCGCTCCCTGACCGCGCGAGAGGTTGTGCGCGAAGGGAAGGTCGGTGTGCCGGAGGGCGGGAGGGCGCTGGTCACCCTGCTCAACCAGCGGACGCCGCGTAACCTTTCCGACCCGAAGTCGCTTCAGTAGCTTTCCTCGGCAGGATGCTGGGAGACGCGCCTGCCGTCATTCTAGCTAGGGCCGTCGTTTGGCCCGAGGAGTCCCATCCTGTAGCCATGCGTTCCGCACCGTGCCAGGTGCCTTTGCGGTAGAGATTCTTCGGTTGCGGGCCCGGCGCCGGCAGATCAGGCCGAGCCAACGTGCTCGTTCACAATGACCGGCCGCGGTGTTGCCCGCCCGGTGGGAAGTATCGCGACGGGGCTCACCACGCGTGCCTGTCCCACGGAGGCTCAGAGGTGGCAGGAGCGGATACCGCGCTTGGCGAAGTATTGCTGGTGGTATTCCTCGGCGCGCCAGAACTCCCTGGCCGGGACAATCTCCGTGACAATCGGCCGCCGGTACCGCCCGGCGCGCTCCTGCCGCTCTTTGGAGGCGTGCGCGGCGGCCTTTTGCTCCGGCGTGTGGCAGAACACCGCCGAGCGGTACTGCGAGCCTACGTCCGGGCCCTGGCGATGATATTGGGTCGGGTCGTGGATGCTCCAGAACACTTCCAGCAACTGCTCGTAGCTCACCTGCCGAGGGTCGTAGGTAATCTCTACGGCCTCGGCATGTCCCGTGCTGTCGGAACATACGAGCTCGTACGTGGGATTTGGCGTGTGGCCGCCTGTATAGCCCACCTGCGCTGCAACCACTCCCGGCACCTGCCGGAAGGCGTCCTCGACACCCCAGAAGCATCCCGCGGCAAAGGTAGCCTTTTCGAGTTTCGCGTCCATGGTTTTGATCCTGGGGGCTTGGATGCGCCGGGCAAGCGGCGCGATTCACGCCTCTCCCGCCTACTGGCGAAGCTGCGTCAGAGGCTCGCGGCGCACGCGCAACTCGAACAGGTCTGGACGAGAGTAGTGCCCGCCAACGTCCAGCGTCAGCTTCTCCTCGGCGATGCGGTCGAGGTCAATTTCCGCCACGACCAGCTCTTCCCGGCCGCGCACCGGCTCTACCACGTACCGCGCGTCCGGCCCGATCACCGCCGAGCCGCCATCGAGCAGCATGTCCGGTGCCGCGGCGAAGTCATCGGCTAGCTCGAAGTCTGCCGGAACGTCGGCTTTGCGCAGATACGCCGCGGCCACCAGCACGAACGCCCGTCCTTCAAACGCGTAGTGCCGTGAGGCAAGCTGGTAGATATCACTGCAATGCGGCCACGCGGCAATGTGCACTTGCTCGCCTTCGGCGTGGAGCACCTGGCGGGCCAGCGGCATCCAGTGTTCCCAGCAGACTAGGCCGCCGACGTTGGCGCCCGCCAGTTCGTACGTGCGCAGCCCGCTGGCATCGCCGTAGCCCCAGACCAACCGCTCACCGAACGTCGGCACCAGCTTGCGGTGGCGGCCGGCGATTTCGCCTTCGGCGGAGAGGAACAGCAGCGCGTTGTAGAGCGACCCGGAGGCGCCTCGCTCGTTCGCACCCATCACCACGGCGCAACGAGCTTCGCGGGCGGCGCGGCACAGCAGCTCGGTTTCTTGCGACGGGATGACTAGGCTTTCGCGCGCCAGGCGTGCCTGCAGGCGCTTGGAAGGTTCGTGGTCCCACTTGCCGAACGTCCCGGCGTCGCACCAGAAGGGATAGACAGAAATCCACGTTTCGGGAAAAGCCACCAGTTGCGCGCCGTGCCGCCCCGCTTCGGCAATCCACTGGCAGGCTTTCTCGATGCAGCCGGCCAGGTCGAGCACCACGGGCGTCGCTTGCGCCACGGCCACCGTCAGTTTCATGGCCTCCCTCCGCTTCAGAGCTTTTATCACAGAGGGCATGTTCCGCACAGGGTGCGGAGGAATCTCCCCAGAGGACCTGCTGAGCGAGTCCGGGCGTGTGTTAGAATCGCGGTCGAGGGCGAGATGAAATTCGGCGTTGTTGTTTTCCCCGGCTCGAACTGCGACCACGACGCTTACCATGCCATCGGCAGCGTACTCGGGCAGCCGGTGGATTGGATCTGGCACCAGTCGGAAGACCTCTCGGGCTTTGAGGCCGTCATTCTGCCCGGGGGATTTTCCTACGGCGACTATCTGCGCACCGGGGCCATTGCGCGGTTTTCTCCGGTGATGCGCGCGGTCGAGCGCTTCGCGCGCTCAGGCGGGCTCGTGCTCGGCGTCTGCAACGGCTTCCAGATTCTGCTCGAAGCCGGACTGCTGCCGGGCGCGATGCTGCGCAACGCCGGCCTGCGCTTCATTTGTCGCCACGTGCACATCCGCGTGGAGACCACGGACACTCCGTTCACCGCCGCCGCGCAGCCGGGCCAAGTGCTGCGCATCCCCATCGCCCACAGCGAAGGCAATTATTTCTGCGACGCGGGGACGCTGCGCGAGCTGGAGCGGCATGGTCAGATTGTCTTTCGCTACTCGACTCCCGACGGGCGCATCACCCCGGAAGCCAATCCGAACGGTTCGCTCGCCAACATCGCGGGCATCGCCAACCGTGAGGGCAACGTGCTCGGCTTGATGCCACACCCCGAGCGCGCCGTGGAGCCTGCACTGGGCTCAACCGACGGGCTGGTGATTCTGCGTTCGCTGGTCGAGTCCCTGGCTGCTGCTCCGCCGGTTTCTTGACGCCTCTGATGTGCCAAAGCGCGCCCCGCGTGTCCACGGCAACGACGAGCGCATTCCCGTGGCCGCCTTTCGCCATGGCGTCCGCTTGATGTGAGAACTGGTGCGCGACTTGTGTTCCTCCGAGTAAGATACATTGCCTAGGGCGGTCGCGGTCTTCTGATCTAGCATGCTCGAAACGGACATCAAGGTAACGGCGGAAGTAGCCCGGCAACACGGGCTGACCCCCCAGGAATATGCGCGCATCTTGGAAATCCTCGGCCGCGAACCCAATATCACCGAGCTTGGCGTGTTCAGCGTGATGTGGAGCGAGCACTGCTCGTACAAGTCGAGCAAGGTGCATCTGAAGCGCCTGCCCACAGCCGGGCCGCAGGTGGTGCAGGGGCCGGGGGAAAACGCCGGCGTCGTGGACATCGGCGATGGGCTGTGCGCTGTGTTCAAGATCGAGTCCCACAATCACCCCAGCTTTGTCGAGCCTTTTCAGGGTGCGGCCACAGGTGTGGGCGGCATCCTGCGCGACATCTTCACTATGGGCGCGCGGCCCGTTGCCGTGCTCGACTCGCTGCGGTTCGGTCCCATCGCTCCCGGCGCCGAGCCTTCCGCGGCAGCCGTCGAGTTGGCGCGCAACCGGCGCATCCTCGATGGCGTCATCAGTGGCATCGCGTTCTATGGCAACTGCTTTGGAGTGCCGACGGTCGGCGGAGAGATACACTTCGAGCCGTGCTACTCGTCGAATCCCTTGGTCAACGTGCTCGCTTTGGGCATTGCCCGCCGCGATGAGCTGTTCTTCGCCCGCGCACGCGGCCCGGGCAATCCCGTCATCTACGTTGGCGCCAAAACCGGGCGCGACGGTATCCACGGCGCTTCCCTGCTGGCTTCGGCCAGCTTCACCGAAGAGTCTCAGCAGAAACGGCCCAACGTACAGGTGGGCGACCCGTTCCGAGAGAAGCTGCTGCTCGAAGCCTGCCTGGAGGTGATGCGCACCGGGAGCGTCATTTCCATCCAGGACATGGGCGCCGCCGGGCTGACCTGTTCGAGCTGCGAGATGGCCTCGCGCGGTGGCACCGGCATCGAGATTGAGCTGGCTCGCGTGCCCCAGCGCGACACGGGCATGACCCCGTATGAAATCCTGCTCAGCGAATCCCAGGAGCGCATGCTGCTGGTGGCCGAAAAAGGGCGTGAAGACGAAGTGCTGGGCGTGTTCGCCAAGTGGGGTCTCGACGCCGTGGTTGTGGGGAGGATTACCGGAGATGGCCGGCTGCGCGTGACCGAGCGCGGCTGCGTGGTTTGCGATGTGCCCGCTCACGCCCTGGCGGAGGAAGGGCCGGTGTATCGTCGGCCGGTGCGAGAGCCGCCTGCGCGCACGGACCAGCGCCTGGTTTCCTTTGCGCCGGCCGGCACCGATCTGACGGAAAACTTCCGCCGCCTACTGGCCTCGCCGGCTATTGCTTCGAAGCGCTGGGTGTTCGAGCAGTATGACCACATGGTGCGGACCAACACGTTGGTGGGCCCGGGCGCCGGCGACGCAGCGGTGATGCGCGTCAAAGGGACGCGGCGCGCACTGGCACTCGCGACGGACGGCAGCGGGCGCTGGTGCGCGCTCGATCCGTACCTCGGGGCCATGCACGCCGTGGCAGAGGCGGCACGCAATGTGGCCTGCGCGGGCGCCCGGCCTATCGCCGCCACGAATTGCCTGAACTTCGGCAACCCGGAGAAGCCCGAAGTGATGTGGCAGTTCAGCCGCGTGGTGGATGGGATGGCCGAAGCCTGTCGCGCGCTGGGCGTACCCATCACCGGCGGCAACGTCAGCTTTTACAACGAGACTCTCGACCAGTCCATCCATCCGACCCCTGTGGTTGGCGTCCTGGGCCTCCTCGAAGACGCCTCGTGCGCCCTGGGGATGGCTTTCCAGCGCGAAGGTGACGTGATTCTCCTGCTCGATGGCGGCGTGGCCGAGCCTGAAGAGAAACTGGACGAGGAGCTGGCTACCCTCCGCCAGCGCACTCAGGAGGCCCGCCGCGAACGGGAACGCCGCGGCATCTTCGTGGACCGTTGGTTCGGCGATGACATGGACGATGGCGAGTGGCTCGCCGCGTTCGACCGCTGGCTACGCTGGCTCCGGGAGTTCTCGTCGTCAGAGTATGCGAAGATCGTTTCCGGGATTGTTGCTGGAATGCCGCCACACTGTGACCTGCATGCAGAGAAGCGGCTCGCGGATGCGCTTGTTGCACTGGTTGGAGAAGGCGCCATCGCCTCGGCGCATGACATCAGCGATGGCGGCTTGGCCGTGGCCGTGGCCGAATGCTGCTTCGCTGCGAGCGTTTCGGCAGACATTGCGGTTCCAGCCGTAGGGGCAGGACTTCAGGCGGCCCCGGCCGAGTATGCGCTGTTTGGCGAAGGCGGAGCGCGCGCGATTGTGTCCTGCGCGCCGAGCCGGCTTGCCCGCGTGACGGAGATTGCGAGACAATATCAAGTCGCAGCGCGCGAAGTCGGCCGGGTCACAGCGAGGCGCCCGGGCAAGTCCTCGCCAGAATTCTGCATCCGATACAACGGGCAAGTGGTGATTTGCGCGCCTATCGAATCGCTCCGCGAGACCTGGACCACTGCGCTCGAGCGTGCCGTGAAGGGCTGAGTCACCACAGGGAAACTTTTGAGCAGCGCCATCCAGCTCGACGAGCATTTCCGCGACCACTGCGGCGTGTTTGGGGTGTACGGACACCCGGAGGCAGCCAAGCTGACCTATCTGGGCCTGTACGCGCTGCAGCACCGCGGGCAGGAATCCGCGGGAATCGTTTCGAGCGACGGTACCGGACTGCTCCCGCACCGGGGTATGGGCCTGGTCGAAGAGGTTTTTCCCGCCGGAGTGATCGCGCGATTGTCGGGCGCGGCGGCTATCGGCCACACGCGGTATTCCACCGCCGGCGACACTTCGTTGGCCAATGCCCAGCCCATCCTGATTGACTGCAACAAGGGCCAGCTCGCGCTCGCGCACAACGGCAACCTGACCAACGCGAACGAGTGGCGTCGGCGGCTCGAGCATCGCGGCTCAATCTTCCAGACCACCTCGGACACGGAAGTCATCGTGCACCTGGTCGCGCGCAGCGTGGTGCGCAACCTGCCCGGCGCGCTGGCCGACGCGCTCAACCAGGTGGAAGGCGCGTATTCGCTGCTGGTGCTTACGCGGGAGGAGCTCTACGCCATACGCGACCCGCGTGGCTTCCGGCCGCTCTGCCTGGGCCGACTGGATGCGGGCGGCCCGCAGAGGGCCTGGCTGGTGGCCAGCGAGACCTGCGCGTTCGACCTGCTGGACGCCGAATACGTCCGCGAAGTCGAGCCGGGCGAAATGGTCCGGCTGTCGCGCCGGGGGATGGAATCGATTCGCTTTGCTCCGGGAAAGCCGCATCAGTACTGCATCTTCGAGCACGTTTATTTCGCCCGGCCCGACAGCGTGGTCTTCGGGCGTCCGGTGAACCCGAGTCGCGAGATGCTGGGTCGGCTGCTGGCCCGCGAGCATCCGGCTGCGGCCGAAGTCGTGGTGCCGGTGCCCGACTCCGGTGTGCCCGCGGCCATCGGCTACGCGCACGAGTCCGGACTGCCCTTTCAGATGGCGCTGATCCGCAACCACTACATCGGGCGCACGTTCATCCAGCCCGAGCAGGCCATCCGCGATTTCGGCGTGAAGCTGAAGCTGAACCCAGTGCGTCGTTTACTGGAGGGCAAGCGCGTGGTGCTGGTGGACGACTCCATTGTCCGCGGGACCACCAGCCGCAAGATCGTGCGCATGGTGCGCGAAGCCGGCGCCGTGGAAGTGCACATGCGCATCTCCTGCCCGCCCACGATTTCGCCGTGCTATTACGGAATTGATACGCCCACGCGCGAGGAGCTGATCGCCTCGCACAACACCGTCGAGCAGATCTGCGAGTTTCTGGGCGCCGATTCGCTCGGTTACCTTTCGCTCGAGAGCCTGCGCCGCGCTGTGGGCGATCCCGAGGGGCGCTTCTGCACGTCGTGTTTCACCGGCAGCTACCCGACTGAACTGGTGCAACTGGAAACGCCGGTGAAAACATCGTGCTGACCAGCGGCCCGGCCCTGCAGGATCAGAAGATGGAGGCGCCCGATACCAATGGGAAAGGGACCCCAAGACGCTGAAGCAGGAGCTAAACCGACGCTCCAGCAAAAGTTCGTTCGCGAACTGATCTCCTGGTTCTGGGTGATTCTGGCGTTCCTGTTCATCCACGGAACCATCGTGCAGGCCCGCGTGATTCCCTCCGGCTCGATGGAGAACACGCTGCTGGTCGGCGACCACCTGCTGGTCACCCGCTTCGGCTACGACGCCCAGGTGCCGTTCACCGGCTGGCACTGGACCCTGTGGCGCAACCCCAAGCGACAGGACGTGGTGATCTTTCGCCGGCCCGGCCAGCCGGATTTCGTCAAACGGGTGATCGGTTTGCCCGGCGATACCGTCGAGATCCGCCACGGGCGAGTGTGGGTCAGCGGCCAGCCGCTCGAGGAGCCGTACTTGCGCGAGCCGCATGACCCCGACGATCGCTTCGGCCCGGTCACCGTGCCGGCTGGGCATTACTTCGTCATGGGCGATAACCGAGACAATTCGCATGACAGCCGCTATATCGGGTTCGTGTCGCGCGAAGACATCATCGGCACCGCCCTGATTATCTACCTCTCTGTGCAAGCTCCCGCAGACGCCTGGCAGCCGGGGCATCTCTGGGAGCGCATGGATGCCTACCTGGGCGCGCTTGTACGTCCCCGACGGGTGCGCTGGAGCCGGCTGCTGACGACGTTCTGAAGGGGCCGGGCCAGCGCCCACTGGTGACGCTCCGCGGGGTGGGGCCTGCGAGCGCGCGGAACACCTCTGGGGTTTGAGACAGCAAGGGCAGGCCAAGGGCAGGACTCCCATGCGGTACGCAGACGCCGGTGTGAACATCTCCTTGGCCGAACAAGCCAAGCAGCGCATCCGCACGCTCGCAGGACGCACGTTTACGCGGGGAGTGTTGGCGCCTGTCGGCGGTTTCGCCTCGCTTTTCCGTCTGGACTGCCACCGCTGGCGCGATCCGGTGCTCGTAGCCAGCGCGGACGGCGTGGGCACCAAGCTTAAAGTGGCGTTCCTGATGAACGTGCATAGCACGGTCGGTGCCGACTTGGTCAACCACTGCGTCAACGACATTCTGGTGCAGGGCGCCGAGCCGCTTTTCTTCTTGGACTATCTGGCCATGGGCCGGATGGATCCGCGCGTGGTCGAGCAGGTGGTTGAAGGGCTTTCGCGCGCTTGCAAGCAGGCGGGCTGTGCCCTGGTTGGCGGAGAAACCGCGGAGATGCCCGGGTTCTACGCGCCCGGCGAATACGACTTGGCGGGGTTTATCGTCGGGGTCGCGGAGAGTAAGCGCCTGCTCACCCCGCAAAGCGGGTCTGTCCACCCGGGTGACGTGCTGATCGGCTTGCCTTCGAGCGGCCTGCATACGAACGGTTACTCGCTGGCGCGCAAGCTGGTCTTTGAAGCGGCCAAGCTTTCGCCCGAAAGCTACGTCGCCGAAGTCGAAAACAAAATCGGAGCGGAACTGCTGAAGCCGCACCGCTGCTACTGGCCCCTGCTGAAAAATCTTGTGCGACGCGGCCAGCTTTCTGCCATGGCGCATATCACCGGCGGGGGCATCACGGGCAATCTGCCGCGCGTGTTGCCGCGTAACACCCAGGCCGTCGTGGAATTGGGGTCGTGGCCTGTGCCTGGTATTTTTTCCTGGCTGCAAAGAGTCGGGAAGATCCCGCAGGAAGAAATGCTGCGCACGTTCAACTGCGGGATAGGAATGATCCTCGTTGTGCCTCCAAAGAACCTGAAAAGAGTGGAAGCGGAGTTGCGGCGGCGCCGCGAAAAGGCCTACCACATCGGCCGCATCGAGCCCGGCAGACCTCGCGTCGTCTACACCGGCCAGCTTCCGGGCTAGGGCGGCTTCGACAGGCGCACGTGGATCCGGACGGCTCGCCGAGCCTGTTGCCTGGCGGGCTGGATGCCGGTGGCTCCCTTAGTGGGCGGAGACGATTAGCAGGGTGAAGGAACCGAACTCGCGCTCGGTCGCGCCGTGCCAGTCCAACGCCGGGAGCGCAAGGGAATCCGTTGGCGATCCTTTGGGAGGTTGATGCGGCCCAGATCACGCGAAAGCCCGCGCGTTGCGACGGCCACCTTCGACACCAGGCAGGGCGCCGGTCAAGGCCTTCAGCGTGGCGTGCACTCCTGCATCGCGCCGGACAGGTACGTCTTACAGGTTCCAGCGCGCAGGGCAGGTCATCGCTGGGAACGGTTCAGCAGGCGGGCGAGGGCTTGGCCGGTGTAGGACTTCTTGTTGCGGGCCACTTCTTCGGGAGTGCCCTGGGCGACGATGTACCCACCGGCTTCGCCGCCTTCCGGGCCGAGGTCAAGGATCCAGTCGCCTTGCTTGATGACGTCGAGGTGGTGCTCGATGATGATGACGGTATTGCCCAAGTCCACCAGCCGGTGGAGCACATCGAGCAGCTTCTTCACGTCGTCGAAATGCAGCCCGGTGGTAGGCTCGTCAAGCAGGTAGAGCGTCCGGCCGGTCTGCCGGCGGGAAAGCTCGCGGGCCAGCTTGATGCGCTGCGCTTCGCCGCCGGAAAGCGTGGTCGAGGACTGACCAAGCTGCAGGTACCCCAGCCCCACGTCCACCAGCGTCTGGAGTTTCTGCTTGATCTGCGGGATGTTTTCGAACAGGCTGAGAACCTCTTCAATGGGCATCTCCAGCAGGTCGGCCACCGAGCGGCCCTTGTAGCGCACGGCGAGCGTTTCCGTGTTGTAGCGTCGCCCGCGGCACACCTCGCAGGTGACGTACACGTCGGGTAGGAAGCTCATTTCGATGCGCCGCAGGCCGTCACCCTGGCAGGCTTCGCAGCGCCCGCCCTTCACGTTGAAGCTGAACCGCCCGGGCCGGTAGCCGCGCTCGCGGGATTCTGGCAGCATGGCAAAAAGTTCGCGGATGGGCGTGAATACGCCGGTGTAGGTGGCCGGATTTGACCGCGGCGTCCGCCCAATGGGCGCTTGGTCAATGGCCACGACTTTGTCCAGATGCTCAACGCCGAGCAACGCCCGGTGCGCGCCAGGTTTTTCCACCCCGCGATAGAGCTTCTGCACCAGCGCGCGGTACAGGATGTCGTTCACCAGCGTGGATTTGCCCGAGCCGGAAACCCCCGTGACGACAATCAGCAGCCTCAGCGGGAACTGCACGTCAATGTTCTTCAGGTTGTTGGCTGAGGCCCCGTAGACGGTCAGCGTCGGGCCATTGCCGCTGCGCCGCTTTGCGGGTGTGGGGATGCTCACTTCCCCGGCCAGGTAGCGGCCGGTAAGCGACTCCGGTTTCGCGGCGATCACCCCGGGCGGTCCGCAGGCCACCAGCTTTCCCCCGGCGCGGCCGGCGCCGGGGCCGAGGTCCACCACGTAGTCGGCGCGGCGGATGGTTTCCTCGTCGTGTTCGACCACCAGGACGGTGTTGCCGAGGTCGCGTAACTGCTCGAGCGTCGAAAGCAGCCGTGCGTTGTCCCGTGCGTGCAAGCCGATGGAAGGCTCGTCCAGCACGTAGAGCACCCCGCGCAGCTTCGAGCCAATCTGTGTGGCCAGCCGGATGCGCTGTAGTTCCCCGCCGGAAAGCGTGGCAGCGGAGCGGTTGAGCGAAAGGTACCCGAGCCCCACAGCGCGCAGGAATTCGAGCCGCTCGGCCACTTGGTCAAGCGCCCGTGAGGCGATCTGGATCTGGCGCGGCGTCACCTTCTTGCGGATTTGCGCGACCGCATGGCAGGCTTCCGCGATGGCCAGTGCGGTGAAC
>Ga0209172_10003030_pt1 | contig 27170 bp, 25 predicted proteins | sample LarsenN4metaG_FD_184113 | JGI IMG/M metagenome (GOLD analysis project Ga0209172, IMG submission 184113) | Hot spring sediment bacterial and archeal communities from British Columbia, Canada, to study Microbial Dark Matter (Phase II) - Larsen... ... | reverse complement strand
AAAAAAACTACTTCTGCGGCGGGTTCTTGTCGTCATCGCGGCTAGGCGGGTAGGCCGGGAAGCCGAAGCCGCTGAACATGGTGCGCGCCTGTTCCTGCATGCGGTTCTGCATGTCGAGGAACATATTGGTGCTCTGGTCCAGATAGCTGGTCATCATGTTCTGCATCGCCGGGCCCTGGAAGTTGAGGAAGTCTCCCCACATCTTGGCGCTCACCATCGGGTTGTCACCGTAGATGGTCTTGGCCTGCTCCTGCATGCGCGACTGCAGCTGGGTAAACAGCTGCAGGTTTTTCTCAAGGAACGGCCCCATCATGCCCTGCATCGCCTGGCCGTAAAAACGGATGAACTGGGTCAGCACTTCGTAGCTGAACATCGGCGAGCCACCGTTTTCCTCTTCCAGAATGATCTGCAGCAGCACGCCACGCGTGATGTCGTCGTGGGTTTTCGCGTCCACAACCTGGATATCCACATTATCCAGCACCAGCTGCTTCACATCGCCCAGTGTGATGTAGGAACTGGTGGCGGTATCGTACAAACGGCGGTTGGGGTACTTCTTGATGACCCGTTTTTCAACACTCATGTAACACTCCCAGCTTATTTTTCTGTTGTGTGGCGCCACATTATCATAAATGCAACACGGTAGAGCAAAACTTCTAGGCGCCGATTTCGAAGTTACGCTACTATCAAATTGTCATTGTGCAGCGCAACAGACCGGTATGATGCGACAAAAAAAGTACAACAACAATGACGACACACCGGACCAGACCGAGTTACATCAACAGCGAGTGAGGGTATCCCAAATGATCAATCCAACCGAACAACTGAGCAAACTGTCCCTGAATGGTTTTGAGGCACTGTTCCGCGCCGCACAAATCTCCCTGGACAGCACTGAACGCCTGGTCAAGCTCAATTTCGAGCTGTCCAAGCAGTCGCTGGAAGAAAACGTCAAGCTGACCCGCGAACTGAGCAGCCTGAAAACACCACAGGAAGCCCTGACCCGCCTGAACAAGCTGGCCACCCAGAATCTGGAACAGGCTGTCGCCAATTCGCGCAGCGTGTACGACATCGTGTCCGAAACCCAGGCCGAACTGGGCAAGATCGCGGAAAGCAACTTCAACGAGCTGAACAAGTCGGTGATCAGCAATATCGACCTGCTGAGCAAGAATGCACCTGCCGGTTCCGAAACCGCCGTCAACGCACTGAAATCGGGCATCGCCGCCGGCGCCGCCGCGATCAACTCGATGACCAAGGCCGCACAGCAAGTGGCCGAGTTTGCTGATTCCAGCGTCAAGGCCGCCAACAGCGCCACCGTGGATGCCGTGAAAACCGCCGCCAAGCGCTCGTCCGCAGCCTGAAATACGCCATTGCGCCGCAAGGCCAGCACAACCTGCCACCGCTAGCCCGTGGCAGGTTTTTTCATGGCGCCGTGCGCGGCCACGGCAAGCGTGCCGCCGGCAGCGCAACGCGTTACAATAACCGGCTACCAGTAACAGACGGACATACCGCAGCATGAAAATCAGCAGCAATTTCGACGCCGGCAGTATCGAGGTTATCGCGCTCAATAACTTTGAAGACATTCAGCTTCGCATCCGCAAAGATAATGCCTCCGATTTTGCCCAATGGTTTTACTTCCGGCTGCAGGGTGCCGCCTACGAGCTGTGCAAGCTGCGTTTCCTCAACATCAAGGAAACCGCCTATCCCAAGGGCTGGGAAGACTACCAGGCGGTGGCATCCTATGATCGCGTCAACTGGTTCCGCGTACCAACCTATCTGGACGGCGACGATCTGGTGATCGAGCACGTCCCGCTGGCCGGCAGCATCTACTACGCCTACTTCGAGCCGTACTCGCACGAGCAGCACCTGAACCTGATCGGCATGGCGCAAAGCTCCGGCCTGTGCCAGGTATCCGACCTCGGCTCGACGGTGCAGGCACGCGACGTCAACCTGCTGACCATCGGCCACGAGGTTGAATCTGACCTCAAGATCTGGGTCATCGCCCGCCAGCACCCCGGCGAAACGATGGCGGAATGGTTTGTCGAAGGGCTGCTCACCCGCCTGCTCGACACCCAGGATCCGACTTCGCGCGCACTACTGGACCGGGCTACCTTCTACGTGGTGCCAAACATGAATCCGGACGGCGCCATTCTCGGCAATCTGCGCACCAACGCCGCCGGAGCCAACCTGAACCGCGAATGGCTGAATCCGAGCCTGGAAACCAGCCCGGAAGTGTTTCATGTCCGCAACAAGATGCTGGAAACCGGCGTCGACCTGTTCCTCGACATCCATGGTGACGAAGCGATTCCGTACGTGTTTGTCGCCGGTACCGAAGGCGTGCCCAGCTACAACGAGCGCATCGCAGCACTGGAAACAGCGTTCAAGCAGCAGCTGCGCGTGGCATCGCCCGACTTCCAGGACGAGCACGGCTACGACAGGGATGCCCCCGGTGCGGCCAACCTTGCGATGGCGACTGCTTGGGTCGGCAACCAGTTCAACTGCCTGGCCTATACCCTGGAAATGCCGTTCAAGGACAACGACAACCTGCCGGACGACGATTTCGGCTGGAATGGTCAGCGCAGCCTGCGTCTTGGCGAAGCCAGCCTGAGCGCCATTTACGGCGTGCTGAAAGACCTGCGCTGAAGCAGCACAACACGCAATAAAAAAGCCACGATCCGCATCGTGGCTTTTTATTTGGCGGCAGCGGCTACAGCTGCCGGATCAGCTCAATCTCCACCTGACACCAGTCGGCGCCCTTTTCCAGCACTCGCCCCAGCGCCACCAGAAAGCCCTTGTTCTTGGCAAACATTTGCAGCTTCTTGCCGTGCGCATAGCTGAACAGCGGAATCAGCAGGGTATTGCACTTCACGCCGCCCTTCATCGCCGAAGCAAACAGGGCGATCTCACCCTGATTCCACACCATGCCGACCGGCAGGGTCGGATCGGCATTGCGGCCATTCTCCGCCTTGGTGTACGCCGCCACTGGCCTCGAGCTCAGCAGCTGCAAACCGAGGTACATGCGTTCCTTGTCGTCGCGCTTGATGCGGCGCACGATGCTCAGACTCCACGCCTGCTGCCCGGCCTCCCGCGTCGCCAGCAATGCCCCCAGTGACAGCCACTCCGCGCCTGCCGCCGGCAAGGACACTCCCAGACCGCTGTCGCTCTGGTTCTCGATATCCCACAACTGCAACTCGGTGCCGGTGGCGATCTTGACCACCTCGTCCTGGGCCACGTTTTTTTCACGACGGCGCCCGGTCAGGAAACCGTAAATGCGGATTTCGGCAACCTCTTCGACACTGACCGACGGGCTTTCCTGGCGATCACCCTGTGCCAGGAATTCCTCATACTCGCGCACCAGCCGGTGCACCCCGCTCAGCAGGCGGCCAACCTCCAGCTGCTTGCTGGCCACCGGCACCCGCTCCGCACGCTCGAAGCGGAACGGCTTGACCGCCCACTCCCGCACTAGGAAGCGCAGCAGGCCCGGATCAACACCCCGGCTGAAACGCTCGCGCAGCGCCTGCGGCGTGGTGCCGCCGTCATACACCGCCAGCCAGGCATTCAGCTGATCAACCAGCTCCGTGGTGGACCAGACGCGAATACCCTGCAGTTGCGGCACATTGTGCGCACGACTCGGCTGAGACGCATGCTGGATATTGACGATGAAACTGCTCTCCCCGGACAGGTCGCGGGACAACGTCATGCGGTTGGACAGCATCAGCGCCAGTTGATAGGCGAGGTGAATCTGGCGGGAAGTCAGGTTGCCGCTGTTCAGCAGCGAAGTCATCAGGAACGCCAGATACAGGTCATGGATGGTCGTGGTTGTCTCGCCGGGAAACAGCTGCAACGGCACCGCATCAATGGCCTGTTCTTCGGCATAGCGGAACAGCTGGTTGACGTTGCTCCACATCACCTCGTCCAGCGAGGCATGGCGGTAGTAATGCCACAGCGCATTCTCGGTGAGGTAAAACAGCATCTTGCCGATCACCAGCGGCAACAGCAGCCGGATCTGCGGCGCTTCCTCGCCCTCGGGATCGAAACTCATGAAGCGCTGGAAGGCAGCCACCAGCTGGCGGCCATAGGACAGGATTTGCGCCCGCTGCTGCAGCTCGATGGCCGGCAACAGCTTGGAGCTCAGGTACTGGGCGCACAACTGCTGGTGCACGATGTGTCCCAGCCGGTCCAGCTCGATGATGGCCTCCAGCGTGGCCACGCTCGGGCTGTCGATATCCTGATTGAACTGCGACAGTAGCTTGGTGATCTGGTCATGGCTACCGGCAGCAAACTCCCGCTGGGTCGCGGCGTACCACTCGGTTACCGACTTGACGTCATCAAGGGGATGGGATTTGCGTTTATCGCCGAACGAAAAAAAATCCAGTTTTGCCATGACCTAAACCGAAGTTAAGCACTCACACAATCAAGCAGGCTCTCATTACCAGCGCATTCTATAATGAATCGTGAATGTTCCGCTGCAAAAGAAAACGCCGTGTTTGCACACGGCGTTTTGCTATCCACAACCCGTCAGCTGATTTACACGCGCAGGCTATCCAGATCAATACCGGAATCCAGCAGTGCGACAACCCACAACGGCTTGCGACCGCGACCGGTCCAGGTCAGCGATTCATCGTTCGGATGACGGTATTTGACTTCTACCGGTTTGCGGCCACTGGCCGTTGGTGCTACTTTGCCGCCGAGCACATCCTCAACACTGAAGCCATAAGCCTTGGCAATTTCAAGAATCTGTTTCTTGGCTTTGGCTTTTTCTTCCACTTCGCGACGGCGAACCTCAACATCAACGTCATTTTTCAGCTGCAGCAATTCGGCAAAATCGAGTGTACTCAAATTCATTTAAAACCCCCTTCAATAAACAAAGCCAGCCAGAATATACCGAAAATTAGATTACCAGCCGCCCTGCGTCAAGCACTATATTAAATTCTGAATTAACCCTCTTGCAAATCAGGGATTAAATACGGCGCCTCCAGCCGCAACAATTGCGAGTGCGGCACACCGGCAAGATAAGGCTGCCCCTCCCAGGCCGAGATTTGCATCACCACCAGTGCCAGATATTTTTTTGCTGCCAATGACACGCTTAGCATCACCTTGCCGATGGCCTGCTCACCGGTTGCTTCAACCTGCACATCCATGCCGGCAGCACACTCGTCGGCATTTACTTCCACCACAAACATGCGGCGTTTCACTTTGCCGAGATACTGGGTACGCGCCACAATTTCCTGGCCCGGATAACATCCCTTGCGGAAACTGATGCCGCCGATCAGATCCAGATTCGCCATTTGCGGCACGAATGCCTCATAGGTTGCCTGCGACACCCAGGGAATACCGGCACGGATAAAGAAGGCGTCAAACAGGCGACTGGCCAGCAGCTTGCCGGCAAACGGCGGCAGCGCGGCGGCCTCTTCCGCCCCCAGGCAGGTAATACGGATCTGTTCGCCAATCGACACCACCGTATGCTCGGCAGTCCCCGCCAAGGCCGGTTCAAAAGCCGGGCGGCCAATTTCCGCTGCGGCCAGATATTCGCCGACAATCACGCTGTCGACCACTTCGACTTTCACCTTGGCACGCAGGACAAACATGGAAAGGCGACGACGAAAAGCCTCGGCAATATCTTTTCGCAGCAGCAGGAAAAAGGTCTGCTCAATGCGCCACAACAGGAAACTGGCCTGCATCCGGCCCTTGGCATTGGAATAACTGCTCCATTGCGCCACGCTGCCGTCCAGTAATTTTACGTCGGAAGAAAATTGCCCCTGCAGGAACGATTCAGCATCGTCGCCATGTACTTTCAACAAAACAAACTGGGTGAGTACGGCATGGCCATCCTGATCGAATGACAACTCTTGCCGGCTCTCGCCACTGGCCAACACCACATCACCATCGGCATCGAGCATGGCACCATGCTGACTCAAATAAGCCAATACCTGCGACTGGTTCATCACTGTTCCTTTCTGAATTACGGGCCTCATCACGCCCCGTAAATGTCCGTTGGCCGGCTATTCATTCCACGTCGGCCACGTTATGATTTGCGGATGAAAAAATTCACTTTACTGCCAGCATTACTCGCTATTTTACTGTGGTCTTCCCTGGCCGCGTTAGGGGCATTTACCCAGCGCCTGCCGCCATTTCTGGTCACCGCCGTAGCGCTTTTTATTGGCAGCCTGCTCGCCATTCACCGCATCCGCGACTGGCGAGTGGCACCGCGCACCCTGCTGATTGGCGTCGCCGGCATCTTCGGTTATCACTGCCTGCTGTTTACCGCTTTTCGCACCGCACCGGCACTGGAAGCCAATCTGCTGAATTATTTGTGGCCACTGCTGATTGTCGTGCTTAGTCCGCTGTTCGGGTTGGGCAAATTGACCGGTCGCCACATTCTGGCGGCAACGATCGGTTTTTGCGGCGCGGTATTGATTGTCAGCAAGGGGCAATTCGACTTTGCCGACAGCCTGCCGATCGGCTACCTGTTCGCGATCGCCGCGGCCTTCACCTGGTCCAGCTACAGCCTGGCGACTCGCAAGCTGCCACCGTTCCCTAACGCGGCGGTCGGCGGCTTCTGCCTGCTTTCCAGCCTGCTTGCCGCACTCTGCCACTGGCTGTTCGAGCCGGCAATCGTTCCCAACAACGAGGAATGGCTGGCACTACTGCTGATGGGGATCGGGCCGCTGGGCGCATCGTTCTTCCTGTGGGACAAGGCGATGAAGGAAGGCGACCCGAAACAGATCGGCGCGCTGTCCTACCTCACCCCCTTGCTCTCCACCCTGATCCTGGCGGTCAGCGGGCTGGGCGAACTGAACACCATTACCTGGATTGCCGGCGCCTTGATCCTGCTCGGCGCCACCATCGGCTCGCTCAGCCGCGGACGCTAACCGGCCAGTCTGCCGCGGTCCGCGGCAGCATCCGCTTCGGGCCGGCTTGGCGTATGGCGCACAAGCCGGCAATGCGGCACGGGTCAACGCAAGCAGACGGAAGCGGCTAAAGATGACGCCCCGACGCTGCGAGCGGACTGCGCTCATGTAACTCGGCGACATCACGGCAGGCAACGATGTACGGGTAAGGAAATCCGCAGCAGAACGACTGAACGACGGCCTGGCAAGCAAGACTCAGACACGCCCCCGCCATTCTAGACTGCCGGGCGCGGATAAAACACCGAAGCGGCAACAGGGTTATTCCGACACTTGCGATAGGCGTGGTGGGCACCACGCACCGCGGACAGCGTGGCATAGGAAAAGCGGGTGGAAGCAAAATGCTGGATCTGGCGACTGGCGCGCGATGCGATCAGGTAGCCGGAAAAGCCGAGATCCAGTGGCAGCACACAGGGCGCCACCGAGAGCAACGGAGACTGCCGCAGCCAGGCTTTCTGCTGTTCACCAAACCAGCGTTCCAGCACCAGCAGCAGGTCATGCTGCGCATCGGCAGAGGCTTGCAATACCGAGGCGCTCGACATCATCGGCGCATCCAGTTGCCCGATCAGGCCCGGCGCACTGGTGGTCGGCGGCGATAGCTGACACCAGCTACGCCAGCAATCGGCCTGTGCGGCCAACATGCGTTGCTGATTGGTCTGTACCGCATCGAGATACTGCTGAAAAACCGTTGCCATGGTATGCCCCTGGATAAGGTAAGACGACATCAGACAACAAGGTTGCTGTTCAGACCCCACACCGGCTGCAGACCGGCAACCAGCGTCTGCAGAATCGGGTCGTCGGCCCGGTCGGCCGGATACACAAACTGCAGCTCCGCCATCTTCACGATCTCCGGCACCAGATCGACCACACCGCGCTCGGCGGCGCGAAGTGCATCTTCCTCGCGCAGCAAGGCGAGGCCGACGCCGGCTTGCACCAGCTCGGAAGCGGTAAACAGGTTGTCGCACTCCGATACCTTTTTCGGGGCGATGTTCAGCTCCCGCCACAGCTCGGACACGATCTTCGACAGACTGGAAAACTGGGAAATGCCGACCCACGGCAGGCGCCCCAGCTCCTTGGGGTTGGCCGCATTGATCCGTGCCAGCCAGCCCTTGGGCATCACGATGCGCAGGCGCAGCTGCGTCAACAACAGGGTATGCACGTTGACGTAGGGGTTTTTGCCGAGATAGAAACCGGCGTCCAGTTCTTTCTTGCGCACCGCATTGAGCACGTCGCCGGTCACGCCCTGATGCAGACACACCTCCAGCAAGGGAAAGCGCTCGGCAAGGCCGGCTACCCAGGGGCCGACCCGCAGCACGTCCGGGGTCAGCGCAATGCCGATCTGCACCTTGCCGGTCAGCGGCCCCTTCAGGCTGCGGGCATGATCCAGCAGCTGCCGCGCCGAAACCAGGATGTCCTGCGCGCGGGGCAGCAGCTCCTGCCCCGCCAGCGTCAACACCACCCCCCCTGCCGTACGCTCGAACAAGGACATGCCGACTTCTTCTTCAATGGCCTTGATCTGCGCCGTCACCGCCGGCTGCGACAAGTGAAGCAGCTCGGCGGCCTGAGTCAGATGGCCTTGCTGAGCCACCGTAACAAAGGTGCGCAGTTGGTAGATTTCCATGCTGGACGACTCTCCTGATCGGCTGGGGGCGCGCTACTTTTGCATCGCAAAGGCGGGTTTTTGGCCATTTTGTACAAGTTCCCCACCAACCCACAAGGCATGCACACAAAAAGCTGGATAACGATTGCTGATATCCTCCATCAATAAAGTAAATACTCGAACGCAAGTGACTAATACAAAAGAAAAATTCTCGAAAAAAACGGTGACGTTAATTCCTGTTATCAGAAAAAACGATTAGCCACATCGACGAGTCGACTTTTAGATTGCAGGCACACGCTAACCGCACTTGCGGCCGGCGAGAAATGGGAGGAGACAACGATGAATGAAGATATCCTTACACGGGTACAAAGCAACCCCAAATTCAAAGAGCTTGTTCACAAGCGGACCCGTCTTGGCTGGCAGCTGAGTATCCTGATGCTGGCTATCTACTACGGCTTTATCCTGGTGCTGGCCTTCGCACCCAATGTGCTCGGTGCATCGCTGTCGGGCGGAACCACTACGGTCGGCATTCCGGTTGGCATTTTCATCATCATCTCGGCATTCGTCCTGACCGGCATCTATGTCCGCAAGGCCAATACCGAGTTTGACCAACTGAACCAACAAATCGTCGAGGATGCCAAACAATGAAAAGCTGGACGAAAACCCTCTGCGCCACCGCGCTGACCGGCCTGCCGGCATTGGCAATGGCCGCCGGCGCCTTTGAAGGCGAAGTCACCAAGCAGGCGACCAACTGGCACGCCATCATCATGTTCTTCCTGTTTGTCGCGTTCACCATGGGCATTACCTACTGGGCATCGCGACGCACCCGCTCCGCCAGTGACTTCTACACCGCCGGTGGCGGCATTACCGGCTTCCAGAACGGTCTGGCGATTGCAGGCGACTACATGTCCGCCGCGTCCTTCCTCGGTATCTCGGCGATGGTGTTCGACAAGGGCTACGATGGCCTGATCTACTCCATCGGCTTCCTGGTCGGCTGGCCGGTGATCCTGTTCCTGGTGGCTGAACGCCTGCGCAACCTCGGCAAGTTCACCTTTGCCGACGTGGCCTCCTACCGCCTGCAACAGACGCCGGTACGCACCTTTGCCGCGACCGGCACCCTGGTGGTGGTGGCGCTGTACCTGATCGCGCAGATGGTTGGTGCCGGCAAGCTGATCCAGCTGCTGTTCGGCATGAGCTACTCCTCCGCGGTGATCCTGGTTGGCATCCTGATGGTGATGTACGTCACCTTCGGCGGCATGCTGGCCACCACCTGGGTACAGATCATCAAGGCCGTCATCCTGCTTGGCGGTGCCAGCTTCATGGCCTTCATGGTACTGGCCACCGTTGGCTTCAGCCCTGAAATGATGTTCCAGAAAGCGGTCGCCATCCACGCCAAAGGCGCCGAAATCATGGCACCGGGCAAGGCTGATCCGATCGACTCGATCTCGCTGGGCCTGGCACTGATGTTCGGTACCGCCGGTCTGCCACACATCCTGATGCGCTTCTTCACCGTGTCCGACGCCAAGGAAGCCCGCAAATCGGTGTTCTACGCAACCGGCTTCATCGGCTACTTCTACATCCTGACCTTCATCATCGGTTTCGGCGCGATCATGCTGCTGCTGGAACAGCCATCGATGATGGAAACCGTGGTCAAGAACGGCAAGGAAGTGACCCAGCTGATCGGCGGCAGCAACATGGCGGCGATCCATCTGGCCAACGCGGTTGGTGGTGACCTGTTCCTCGGCTTCATCTCCGCAGTTGCCTTCGCCACCATCCTGGCGGTGGTTGCCGGTCTGGCCCTGTCCGGTGCATCGGCGGTATCGCATGACCTGTACGCTTCCGTGATCAAGAAGGGCAAAGCCAACGAAGCCGACGAAATCCGCGTCTCGAAGATCACCACCGTGGTACTGGGTGTGATCGCGATCCTGCTCGGCCTGCTGTTCGAAAAGCAGAACATCGCTTTCATGGTTGGTCTGGCCTTCTCGATCGCCGCTTCCGCCAACTTCCCGGTACTGTTCCTGTCCATGTTCTGGAAAGGCCTGACCACTCGCGGCGCGGTAGTCGGCGGCTTCATCGGCCTGATCTCCGCAGTTGGCCTGATCGTGATGGGCCCGGCGGTATGGGTAGACGTGCTGAAGCATGAAACCGCACTGTTCCCGTACAAGAACCCGGCGATCTTCTCGATCACCCTGGCCTTCGTGTTCACCTGGCTGATCTCGGTACTCGACAAGTCCAAGTCGGCGGTTGAAGAAAAAGCCAAGTTCGAAGCACAGTTCGTACGCTCAATGACCGGTATTGGTGCCGCAGGTGCATCCAAACACTAAGCGAGTCGTGTAAAAATGGCCGCACCCGTACGGGTGCGGCCAGTTGCTGTCCGCGAATCATGTTTGCAAGGAACGCTTTATGTCTACTCTTGACTCCATCCTGCGCGAAACCCGCAGCTTTGACCCGGCAGAAGACTTCCGCCGCAAGGCCACGGTTTCCGGGCCGGACGCCTACTACGCGCTGTGCGAACAGGCCGACGATCACTACCTGTCCTTCTGGGGGGATCTGGCGCGAGAGCTGATCAGCTGGAAAAAGCCGTTCTCGCGCGTGCTGGACGACAGCAATGCACCGTTCTTCAAATGGTTCGACGATGGCGTGCTCAACGTCTCCTACAACTGCCTGGATCGGCATCTGGCCGTCAACGCCAACAAGATTGCCCTCATTTTTGAAGCGGATGACGGTGACGTCACCCGCGTTACCTATTCCGAGCTTCACCGCCGCGTCTGCCAGTTTGCCAACGGCCTGAAGTCGCTGGGCGTCAGCAAAGGCGACCGCGTGGTGATCTACATGCCGATGGTGATCGAAGCCATCGTCGCGATGCAGGCCTGCGCCCGCATCGGCGCCATTCACTCGGTGGTATTCGGCGGTTTCTCCGCCGGCGCGGTACACGACCGCATCCAGGATGCCGGTGCCAAGGTGGTGGTCACCGCCAACGAAGGCCTGCGCGGCGGCAAGATCGTGCCGCTGAAGGCGATGGTTGACGAAGCACTGGCGATGCCGGGCAGCGAAACGGTGATCGCCACCGTGGTCTACCAGCGCACCAATAACGGCGCCAGCACCTGGCACGACGGCCGCGACATCTGGTGGCACAAACTGATCGACGGCCAGCCGGAATCCTGCGAACCGGAATGGATGCAGGCCGATGACCCGCTGTTCATCCTGTACACCTCCGGCTCCACCGGCCGTCCGAAAGGCATCCAGCACAGCAGTGCCGGCTACCTGCTCGGCGCCCTCAACAGTTTCCGCTGGGTCTTCGACTACAAGCCCAGCGATGTATTCTGGTGCACCGCCGATGTCGGCTGGATCACCGGCCACTCCTACGTCTGCTACGGCCCGCTGGGCATGGGCGCCACCCAGGTCATTTTCGAAGGCGTGCCGACCTATCCCGATGCCGGCCGCTTCTGGCGCATGATCGAGCAGCACAAGGTCACCACCTTCTACACCGCGCCGACCGCGATCCGCACCCTGATCAAGCTCGGCGCCGAACTGCCGAAACAGTACGACCTGTCCAGCCTGCGCCTGCTCGGTACCGTCGGCGAGCCGATCAACCCCGAGGCGTGGATGTGGTACTACGAGATGGTCGGCGGCGAGCGCTGCCCTATCGTCGACACCTGGTGGCAGACCGAAACCGGCTCCGCGATGATCGCGCCGCTGCCCGGCGCCATCGCCACCAAGCCCGGCTCCTGCACCCTGCCGCTGCCCGGCATCATGGCCGACATCGTCGACGAGTCCGGCGCCCCGGTAGAGCCGGGCAAGGGCGGCTTCCTGGTAATCAAGCGGCCGTTCCCGTCGCTGGTGCGCACCATCTGGAACGACCCGGAGCGCTTCAAGAGCACCTACTTCCCGGAAGAGTTCAACGGCCAGTACTACCTCGCCGGCGACTCCGCCAACCGCGACGAAAGCGGCTACTTCTGGATCATGGGCCGCATCGACGATGTGCTGAACGTGTCCGGCCATCGCCTCGGCACCATGGAAATCGAATCGGCACTGGTGGCCAACCCGCTGGTGGCGGAAGCCGCGGTGGTCGGCAAGCCGCACGAGGTCAAGGGTGAGGCGGTGGTCGCCTTTGTGGTGCTGAAAGGCCCGCGCCCGACCGGCGAGGAAGCCAAGCGCCTGACGGCGGAGCTGAAAAACTGGGTGGCGCACGAGATCGGCAAGCTGGCGCAGCCGGACGACATCCGTTTCGGCGACAACCTGCCGAAGACCCGCTCCGGCAAGATCATGCGCCGCCTGTTGCGCTCCATCGCCCGCGGTGAGGAAATCGCGCAGGACGTGTCGACGCTGGAAAACCCGCAGATCCTGAGCCAATTGCAGGAGAGTGCCAGCTGAGCGGCCTCTCCCCCGAGCTGTCCTTGTAAACCGCACGCGTGCTGCATCACCGTGCGGTTCTTTTTATTTGCGGCAACACAAGGTTGGCCGCAATCCACCTGCGGCCAACCTTGCGGCGACCGCCCGGCTGCCGGACAATAGCGCCCAGCCATTTACAGACACCGGCCCGGTTGCGCACCGGCCATTCGCGAAGTCAGCACCCCATCATGAGCCAAGCTTTTCCGCCCGCCCGTCTTGACTGGAGCACCGGTCAACCCGTTTCCGCCGATTACGGCGACGTCTACTTTTCCCGGGAAAGCGGCCTTGATGAAACGCGTCACGTGTTTATCGAGCACAACCAGCTGCCGCAGCGTTTCGCGGCACTAGCGCCGGAAGCGCTGTTCAGCATCGGCGAAACCGGCTTTGGCACCGGCCTGAACTTCCTGGTCGCCTGGCAATGCTTCCTGCGGCACGCGCCCGCCAGTGCGCGGCTGTCTTTTGTCAGCACCGAGAAACACCCGCTCACCGCCGCCGACCTGGCGCAGGCACAGGCGATGTGGCCGGAGCTGGCCGCCCAGGCCACGGCGCTGCAACAGCAATACGACGCCATGGCGCCGGGCTGGCACCGTTTCGTGCTGGAAGACGGCCGCGTGATCCTGACGCTGCTGATCGGCGACGTGCTGGAGACCCTGCCGCAGCTGGAGGCGCGCATCGACGCCTGGTTCCTCGACGGCTTTGCCCCGGCCAAGAATCCGGAGATGTGGCAGCCGGCGCTGTTCCAGCAGCTGGCACGGCTGTCGCACCGCGGCACCACGCTGGCCACCTTCACCAGCGCCGGCATCGTCCGTCGCGGACTGGAAGACGCCGGCTTCAGCATCGAGAAAGTCGCCGGCCATGGCAAGAAGCGGGACATGACACGTGGTCAGCTGCAGCACCCGCCGCACGCCGAGTGGCGCGCGCCATGGTATGCACTCCCGCAACAAACCATCAGCGAGCGTAGCGCGGTGGTGATCGGCGCCGGCATCGCCGGGGCCAGCGTCGCGCGCAGCCTGGCCAACCGCGGCTGGCAGGTCACCGTGCTCGACCGCCACCCGCTGGCGGCGCAGGAAGCCTCCGGCAACCCGCAGGGCGTGCTGTACACCAAGCTGTCGCCACACTTCACCCCGCTGACCCAGCTGGTGCTGTCCGGCTACGGCTACACCCTGCGCACGCTAAGCCAGCTGCTGCCGGAAGACGGTGTGCAGTGGCGGCGTTGCGGCGTGCTGCAGCTGGCCGGTGATGCGGCCGAAGAGAAACGCCAGCAAGGGTTGGCCGCCGCCGGGCTGTCGCCGCACATCCTGCGCCGCGTCGATGCCGCCGAAGCCTCCGCCATCGCCGGCGTCGAGCTTGCGCAAGGCGGTCTCTATTTCGAGCAGGGCGGCTGGCTGAACCCGCCCAGTCTGGTCAACACGCTGCTGAACCACCCCAACATCACCCTGCGTCTGGGGGAGGCGGTGACCGAGCTGGCGCAAAACCCGGCCGACGGCGGCTGGGTGGCGATGGGCAGCAGCGATCCGCTGGCGATCGGCAGCATCGCCGTGGTCGCCACCGCCAACGACACCATGCAGTTCGACCCGACCTACTACCTGCCGGTGAAGCGCATCCGTGGCCAGGTCACCGAGCTGGCTGCGACCGCCGCCAGCGGCCAGTTGCAGACCGTACTGTGCGGCGAGGGTTATATCGCCCCGGCACGCCAGGGCCGGCACTGCCTCGGCGCCACCTTCAAGTTCGAATACGAGGACCTGGCGGCCAACGACGCCGAGCACACCGAGAACCTGGCGATGCTGGCCGGCATGGCGCCACAGCTGTACCAGGCACTGGGTGGTGACGACATCGGCCCGGCGCAGTGCCTGGGCCGCGCCGCGCTGCGCTGCACCAGCCCGGACTACCTGCCGATGGTCGGCGCCGTCGTCGACCGCGACGCCTTCCTCGACTGCTACCAGGCGCTGGCGCGCGATGCTTCGCTGAAGCTGACTGCCGAGGCGCCGCTGATCAGGGGGCTGTACGTCAGCACCGCCCACGGTTCGCGCGGCATGGTCACCGCACCGCTGGCCGGCGAGATCATCGCCAGCCTGCTGAACGGCGAGCCGGCGCCGCTGCCAGGCAGCATCATGGATGCCGTAAACCCCAGCCGCTTCCTGGTGCGCGACCTGATCCGCCAGAAACACCGCGATTGAATCAGCCGGCCAGTTGCGCCATGATCAGCGCCGCCGTGGCCTGCGGCAGCTCCAGCGGAAACAGGTGCGAACCTTTTTGCACAACGATGTTCACAGCGAAGTGCTTGCGCATATAGGCCAGGTCCGCCGGCGTCAGCACGTCGCTGCTCTCGCCGGCGACAAACACCGTCGGCACCCGCAGCCGTCCCTTGTAGCGGGGCAGCGAATGCGGCAGCGTGTTGTAGATCGCGTTTTCGATCGCCGGCCGGAATTTCAGCCGGCGGCCGCCATCGGCCGTCGCCACCGTGCCGAGCTCGGCATAGTCGTGCAGGCAGTCGGGATCGAAACGGGCGAACATCGGCTTGCGCGCGAAGTAGTCGTACACCGATTCGACGCTGGCCCAGTTGTCGCGCCGCTTCAGGGTATTGCCGCCCGGCGTCACGCGGCTGATGAAGCCCAGCCTTTTCGCCAGCCAGATGCCGCGCGAGCGCAGCGGCCCCATCAGCGGCGAGTCGAGGATGATCAGCTTGCTAAACAGCTCCGGGTGGCGGATGGCGGCAAAGAACAGGATGAAACCGCCCAGCGAATGCCCGACACCGACCACCGGCCGGTCATAATGCTGGCGCAGGTAGGCAACAGTCTCCTCGACCAGATGCGGCCAACAGTCGGTCACCGGATAGCGTGGATCGTGGCCGATGCAGTCAAGGTAGCCGACGTGGCAGCCCTGATCGCGCAGCGACTGGTGCAATTTGCGGTACACCGACGCCGGAAAGCTGTTGGCGTGGGCAAAATGAATGATGGGGGTCATGGCAGGCGCTCCTCGTGCCCCATAGTATATCAAGCGTTTGCTTGGCAAAATATGGACGGTACGTTTAGCCACGGCCGCACCGTCGCAACAACCAATCAAGGCACCGCCGTTTTGGCGGTCACAAGGTCATGAACAAGCGCATTTTCTCTCTCTTCACCCGCTGCCTGCTGTGGCTAAGCCTGCTGCTGGCCCCGTTTGCCCACGCGCTGGATCAGGATGACCTGTTACCACCGGAACAGGCGTTTGCCGTCACCGCCGAACGCCAGGGATCACAGCTGCGACTGACGGTGACCGTCGCCGACGGCTACTACCTGTACCGCGACCGCAGCCGCTTCGAGACGATACCGGCGGCGCTGATCGCGCAGCAGGCCTTGCCCGCCGGCAAGCCCAAGAACGACCCCTACTTCGGCAAGCAGGCTACCTACCCGCCGGGGGCGACCGTGATGCTGCTGACGCTGCGCCCGGACGCGCCGCAGCAGTTCACCCTCAAGGCCACGGTACAGGGCTGCGCCGATGCCGGCCTGTGCTACCCGCCCTACACCCACACCCTCGCGATCGGCGGTGACAGCAAGGCGCTGTCGCCTTGGCTGCAGCCGGCCGGCGCGCAGGGCGACCGCTCGCCGCCGCCGCGCGAAGGCCTGGCCGCCACGCTGGCGGCCTTCTTTGCCGCCGGCCTGGGCATGGCATTCACCGCCTGCATGTACCCGCTGCTGCCTATCGTGTCCTCGCTGATTGCCGGCCAGGGGCAGCACCTCACCCGGCGGCGCGGCTTCTTGCTGGCGCTGACCTATGTACAGGGCCTGGCGGTCAGCTACACCGCCATCGGCATCGTGGCCGGCCTGACCGGCAGCCTGCTCAGCGTGTGGCTGCAGCAGCCGGCGGTGATCCTCGGCGCCAGCCTGCTGATGGTGGTGTTTGCGCTGGGCATGTTCGATATCGTTTCCATCCAGTTGCCATCCAGCTGGCAGACCCGCCTCGCCGCCTCCAGCAACCGCCTGTCCGGCGGCCATATCGTGACCGTGTTCGGCATGGGCGTGCTGTCGGCGCTGCTGATCGGCCCCTGCGTCGGCCCGCCGCTGGCGCTGGCGCTGGGCTACATCGGCCAGACCGGCGATGCCTGGCTGGGCGGTATCGCCCTCTACGCCATGGCGATGGGGCTGGGCCTGCCGCTGGTCATCGTCGGCACCTTTGGCGGCCACGTGCTGCCCAAGGCCGGCATGTGGATGAAGACGGTCAAGGCGGTGTTCGGCGTGGTGATGCTGGCGGTGGCGATCTGGCTGGCGACGCCATTCCTGCCGGCCATCGTGGTGATGCTGCTGTGGGCGGCACTGGCGCTGGCCAGCGCGGTGTTCCTGAAAGCGTTTGATCCGCTGCCGACCAACGCGTCGTCCGTGCTCAAGCTGGGCAAGGCGCTGGGCCTGCTGCTGGCGCTGGTCGCCACCCTGCAGCTGATCGGCGTGTTCAGCGGCGCCAAATCGGCCCGCTACCCGCTGGCGGCGCTCGGCGCCACCGCCGGCAACAGCAGCAAGCCGCAGTTCCGCACTATCGGCAGCGTGGCCGAGCTGGAGGCCGCCCTCAAGGCCGCCCGCGGCCAGCCGGTACTGCTGGATTTCTATGCCGACTGGTGCGTGTCCTGCATCGAGATGGAAGACACCACCTTCCGCGACCCGGCGGTACAGCAGGCCATGGCCAAGGTGGTACTGCTGAAGGCCGACGTCACCGCCAACCTCCCGGCGCACCAGGCGCTGCTGCAACGCTTCGGCCTGTACGGTCCGCCGGGCATGATCTTCTTCGACCGCCACGGCAAGGAGCAGCAACGCCTCATCGGCTACAGCCCGGCCGACGAATTCCTGCCGCTGCTGCAACGCCAGCAAAGCGGCGGCTGAGGCCGTTGCGGCCAACGTTGGCCGCAATCGATGGCCGTGGCACGGCCGAGCGCCGTGTTCCGATTACCACCATCTCGCGCAAAAAAAACAGGCCGCCGGTTCGCACCGGCGGCCTGTGTTGTCACTGCGGTACGCAGTGCCGTGTGTTACTGCCCCTGCTTGCCGGCCACGCTGGCCAGATAGGCGGCGCGACGGGCCTCTTTCGCGGCCACCTTCTCCGCCACTTCGACCGCCTTCTCGGCGGCGGCCAGCGCCTCGCGCTCTTGGCGGGCCGCCATCGACGCGGCACGGGCCGCCTCGCGCACCGCCTCTTCCGCCGCCTCCATCGCCTCGACTTCGGCATTGGTCTTGCACGGACCCGTTTTCTCGAACCAGGCCACCGACTCGACGTGACCGGTGTGCGGGAACATGTTGATGATGCCCGCCGTTTTCAGGGTGTAGCCCTTGGTATTGACCAGTACGCCGGCATCGCGCGCCAGCGTGGCCGGATTGCACGACACGTAGACAATGCGCTGTGGTGCGGTGTCCTCGGTAATCGCCTTCAGCAGCTGCATCGCACCGTCGCGCGGCGGGTCGACCAGCATCTTGTCGAACTTGCCCAGTGCCGCGAACGATGCTTCGGTCACCTCGAACAGGTTGGCCATCTCGTAGCTGACCTTGTGCTGCAAGCCGTTGTGGGTGGCGTTTTCCACCGCCCGCTTCACCAGCGCCTCGCTGCCTTCCATGCCGTGCACGATGGCACCGCTGCGCGCGATCGGCAGCGTGAAGTTGCCGATGCCGCAGAACATGTCGGCAATGCGCTCGCCGGCCTGCGGATCCAGCAGCCGCAGCGCGCGGCTGACCATCACGTTGTTGATTTCCGGATTGACCTGGGTGAATTCGGTCGGGTAGTACGGCATCTCGACGTCGAAATCGCGCAGGCGGTAGGTCAGCTTAGGCGCATCCAGCGGGTAGATCGGGTAGCAGGTCTCCGGCCCTTTCGGCTGCAACCAGATCTGCACCGTGCGCTGCGGCGTGGAGTGACGGTCGGAGAACGTCTGCAGCAAGGCGAAATCGGCCTCGGTGATGTCGTCCATATTGCGGAACACCAGCACGTCCAGCTCGGCACCGACCGCAATTTCCACCTGCGGCATGCGGTTGTAGATCGACAGTCTGGCGATCAGCTCGCGCAGCGGCACGATCAGCGCCGAGATGTGCGACGGCAGGATGTGGCACTCGCTCATGTCGGCAATGAAGCTGGAACGCTTCTCGTGGAAGCCGACCAGCACGCCGTCCTTTTTCGCGACATAGCGCGCCGACAGGCGGGCACGGTGGCGATAGCCCCAGGCGGCGCCGGCAATCGGCGGCATCACCACCTCGGCCTTGACCCGGCCGATATGCCGCAGGTCGTCTTCCAGTACGCGCTGCTTGATGGCGACCTGCGCCGAAAACTCGACGTGCTGCATCGAGCAGCCGCCACACACGCCAAAATGCGGACAGGACGGATCGGTGCGCAGGAAGCTTTCCTTCAGCACATCCACCACGTCGGCATTCTCGTAACTCTTCTTGACGCGATAACTTTGATAAGTCACTGTTTCGTATGGCAACGCGCCATCGATGAAGATGGCCTTGCCATCGACACGGGCAATGCCGCGACCTTCGTGGTCCAGCGACTCGATATGGGCAACTACAGACGCTTGAGTCATTGTTTCAGCAAGTAAAAAGGCAAAAGACAAAGTCTGGAATTGTCGCAGAAAGCGCCACAAAAAGCACGGTGCACCGCCACATTTGGCGGATGTTGCCGTCCGGCGTATCTGCTAACATCGGAGTATCCGTTTATCCTGAATCGCCAGAGAATGAAATTTTCGTCCCTGCTTGCGGCCTGCACCCTGGCCGCCACCGTCTCCAGCCATGCCATGACGCCGGAGCCGGATGTCCTGGTCAGCAGCGCCGGCCAGCACCTGGTCGTCAACCTGCCGCAAACCCGTGTTTTCCTGTACCAGGACGGCACGCTGGTAAACAGTTATCCGGTGGCGGTCGGCAAGATGATCACCAACACCCCGACCGGCAACTACGCGGTCACCGGCATCTACCGCAACCCGGTATGGCACGTCCCGAAATCGATCCAGGAGGAAATGGCGCGTGCCGGCAAGCCGGTGCAGACCACCGTTGCCGCCGGGCCGGACAATCCGCTGGGGCCGGTGTTCATCCGCTTTGGCGAGACCAAGCTCGGCCTCGGCTTTCACGGCACCAACCAGCCCGCCAGCGTGCCCGGCTTTCGCAGCCACGGCTGCGTGCGCCTGCGCAGCGAGAACGCGCTGGCACTGGCCGACTGGGTGGATATCGGCGCCGCGGTCACCATCAGCTACCAGACCACGCTGCTGAGCGAGGACAGCGCCGGCGAACTGTGGCTGCACGCCTATCGCGACAGCTACAAGAAGGACGACATCGTGCCGCAACTGCTGGCGGAGACCCTGCTCAACTGGCAGCAGGAGAACCAGCGCCCGATCCACGGCAAGCGTGTCGACCAGGCCTTCCGCGAGCGCAACGGCAAGCCGGTGTGCCTCAGCTGCAGCAACACGCAAAACAACCGCATCACCGGCACCCTCAACACCGTGCGCTGGCTGAGCCCGCCACCGGAAACCACCGACGAGCAGCCGGCCGAACTGCCGCAGTTGGACAGCAACAGCGCCCGTGCGCCACGCAACGCGCAGCCCAAGCAGAAAAGCGCTTGACGCCATAAAAGCCTCGGGCTATAGTGCGCACCTCGCTGACGAATCAACCGTTTCTTCAGCGTCCCGTGGGGGTATAGCTCAGCTGGGAGAGCGCTTGCATGGCATGCAAGAGGTCAGCGGTTCGATCCCGCTTATCTCCACCACAATTTGTCCCTATCGTCTAGAGGCCTAGGACGTCGCCCTTTCACGGCGATAACCGGGGTTCGAATCCCCGTGGGGACGCCAGCATTTCGGGGGTATAGCTCAGCTGGGAGAGCGCTTGCATGGCATGCAAGAGGTCAGCGGTTCGATCCCGCTTATCTCCACCAAATAAACAAAAAACCGGCTCACGAGCCGGTTTTTTGTTTTTCCGATCCACTTTCAGATCAAGCCCATCCTAGCGCAATGCCTGCTCGCTCTGCTGCAGCGCCTGCTGCAGGTGCTGTACCTCGCTGCGCTCGCCGGCCCGTGTCACCGCCCGCGACACGAAGTGGCAGATATTGAATATCCCCGCCAGTCGCGGCGCCACCGCTGCGCGCCACGCCGGCCGCGCACACTGCGGCCATAGCGGCACCAGTCGCTGCAACACCTGGCTTACCTGCTGCAACTCCTGCAGCAGGCCGTAGGAAGGATGACCGCCGCCGAGCAGGGCACGCTCGCGCATGCTGTACAGCCGCTCTTCCAGCAGCTGCAACAGGTGTGCCAGCTCCGCCTCCAGTTGCGGCAGCTCCAGCGCCGCCGGATGCTCGTCCGGATCCAGCTGCTGCGCATGCTGCGCCAGCAGGCTGAGCTGGAAGGCATCCTGCGGCACCGCCGGCCCGGCGCCCGTCGCATGGCGCAGCTCCGGAGTGCGCGGCAACTGCTCACCCACCGGCAACGCCGGCCCTACTGCCGTTACCTTGACCATGGCACACGCCCTTTCCCGTCACGCCCGACACTGACCTTATCGGCCAGCTTGCCGGATCATGAAGTCAAAGACCGAACAAATGACCCAGCTTGGCTTTCTTCGTGTCGAGATAGTGGTCGTTGTAGGCATTGCGGCCAACCTGCAGCGCCACGCGCTCGGCCACCTCGATGCCGGCCTGTTGCAGGGTGTCGATCTTGCGCGGATTGTTGGTCATGATGCGCACCGCCGTCACCCCCAGATGCGCCAGCATCTCGCGCGCGATGCGGAAGTCGCGCATATCGGCGGGAAAACCCAGCCGCTCGTTGGCCTCGACAGTATCGGCGCCACCATCCTGCAGCTTGTAGGCTCGGATCTTGTTGATCAGGCCGATGCCGCGCCCTTCCTGGCGCAGATACACCAGCACGCCACGGCCTTCGGCGGCGATCGCCTCCAGCGCGGCCGCCAGCTGGAAACCGCAGTCACAGCGCAACGAAAACAGCGCGTCACCGGTCAGGCATTCGGAGTGGATGCGGGTCAGCGGCGCACCGTCGGCCACCTCACCCAGCGTCAGCACCACGTGCTCGCGCCCTCCGACTTCTTCAAAGCCGTGCATGTCGAAAACACCCCACTGCGTGGGTAACTGGCAGGTTGCGACATAATCGACGCGCACCGGAGAATCAGGCTGAGTCACGTTGGCTTCCACTTGTTGTGCATTCATCTGGAAGATAATGGGGGCAAAAGCTTACAGTTTAAAGTACCGTCGCCGCCGATTTGGCCAGCGCCCGCAGGCTGACGAAGTGCGCCGACAGCGCGCAGGCCAATGCTGCCAGCGTGGCCTGGTGCCCGGCGTGAAAAAACCCCGGCTGCGCCGACTCGGCGTCGAGAATGCCGATCACCTCGCCGGCAGCGTCAAACACCGGCAGGCACACCTCGCTGCGCACCTTGGGGTCGCACTCGTAATAGGCGCCACCCTCGCCCTGCCATTGCCGCACATCGTCGATCACCACGCCGCGACCGCTGCGGCCAACCTTGCTGTTGTTGCTGGCGGCGGCAAACGCCTCGGTCAGCGGGAATTCGGCGCGACTGGGCAGACCGCGGTAGGCCAGCTTCAGCAGCACGTCGGCCTCGGGTCGCGGCACCCGGCAATACACCCCCAGCCAGTCGGCCGGCACCTGCGTCAGCACCGCATCCAGCAAAGCCTGCAACGCCAGCAGCTGTTGCGCCAGCGGCAGCGATTCGCCGCCAAACTGCGGCGCGATGTCCCACGGCTCGGCCTCCAACTCGTCGATCAGCGAGCAACTGCCGCCCTCGCCCAGCTTGGGCACCGGGTAACGGTACAAGTCGGGATAGTTCGCCGCCGCCGGCACGGTCAACGCCGCCGCCAGCGCCTGCTGCGCGGCGGCCAGTTGTGCCGCGGTCAATTCCAGTCCGGCCTGCTGCAGATAATCAGTCATCACCCCTCCTCTCCGGCCCCGCCGGCTGCGTACGCAATCATCGCAAAGGCGCTAGAATCCAGTTATCCCGCTCCCTGCGTGCCATCGCCGCATTATGCCCAATCCCCGTACAAAGCCGAAATCATGACTGCTGCTATCGATATCACCCACGCGCCTGCCGCAAGCCCGCCCGCCGGCGCTGCCCGCGGCAACAGGTTGGCCGCATGAGCAAGTACCCGGTTTCGCCACAGGAGGTCGACATCAGCGCCGTGCGTGCGCAGGGCGCCGGTGGCCAGAACGTCAACAAGGTGTCCTCCGCCATCCACCTGCGCTTCGTGATCCGCGATTCGACCCTGCCGGAGCACATCAAGGAACGCCTGCTGGCACTGCAGGACCAGCGCCTGAGCAAGGACGGCGTGCTGATCATCAAGGCGCAGCAATACCGTACCCAGGAGCAGAACCGGCAGGATGCGCTGCAGCGGCTGCAGCAGCTGGTCGACAGCGTCAGCCACGAGCAGAAGGCCCGCCGCGCCAGCAAGCCGAGCTACGGCGCACGGCAGCGGCGCATGGACAGCAAGAGCCTGCGCGGCAAGGTCAAGTTGCTGCGCGGCCCGGTGCGCGACTGAGCCGCCACACTCCGCCGCCAGCCAGCGTTGCGGCCAACCTTGCGCCCGCGGCAATAACCAGCCCGCATGCTGCAACGCGCATTGACAAGCCCGACCGCCGCGCCCTCTAATACCGCCCCCTCTGCAAGGAATCGACGATGCAAGACCTGCACCACTGGCAAGCCTTCTGCCTCGCGCTGGCACGCGAACAGGCCGGTGACGACGGCGCCCACGACCTGAATCACCTCGGCCGCGTCTGGCATGCGGCACGACAGCTGCTGACCAGCTACCCGCAGGCCGACACGCTGGTGGTGATGGTGGCCTGCTACCTGCACGACCTGGTCAATCTGCCGAAGAACCACCCCGAGCGCCACCTCGCCTCGCGCCAGGCGGCGGCGCTGGCCAGCGCCAGGTTGGCCGCCGCCGGCTTCGACGCGGCACGGCTGCCGGCGGTGACGCACGCCATCGAGGCGCACAGCTTTTCCGCCAATATCGCGCCGCAGACGCTGGAAGCGCAGATCGTGCAGGACGCCGACCGCCTGGACGCGCTCGGCGCCGTCGGTTTGGCGCGGCTGTTCTACACCGCCGGCCGCATGAACAGCGCACTGGCCGCCAGCGACGACGTGCTCGCCGTACAACGGCCGCTGGACGACCGCGCCTACGCGCTGGACCACATCGCGGTGAAGCTGGCGACACTGCCGGCCACCATGCAAACCGCCGCCGGCCGCGCGCTGGCCGAGGCGCGGCTGCAGTGGCTGTACCAGTTCCGTGACGTGTTTGTCGCGGAATGGGCGCCCGAGACGCTGCCGTCCTGAACGGCAGCCGCGCCACAACGGATCCTACCGGTAGCCAGCGGCTGCCGGCGGAAGCAACTGGCCAGTACGAGGTGGCACAGACCGCCCGGCTGGCCAGGGTAGTACCGATAACAACACCTGACCGATAGCAAACCATGAACATCCAACAACTGATCGATGACATCGCCGCCGATGTCCGCCCCTACCTCGCGCAGGCCGCGCCCGCCGACTACATCCCGGCACTGGCCGGCGAGGACCCGCAACAATTCGCGATGGCGGTGGCAACGCTGGACGGCCAGCTGTACGCCACCGGCCACAGCGTCAAACGTTTCTCCATCCAGAGCATCTCCAAGGCCTTCATGCTGGCGCGGGTGCTGGCGGTGTACGGCGATGCGATGTGGCAGCGCGTCGGCAAGGAGCCGTCCGGCAACCCGTTCAACTCGCTGGTGCAGCTGGAGTACGAACAGGGCGTGCCGCGCAACCCGTTCATCAACGCCGGCGCGCTGGTGGTCACCGACATCGCGCTGAGCCAGCTCGGCGATTCCAGCAGCGCGCTGCGCGACTTCCTGCGCGAGGAGAGCGCGCAGCCGGCGCTGGATTTCGACTACGTGATCGCGGCGTCGGAATCGGAACACGGCCACCGCAATGCGGCGCTGGCCCACTTCATGAAGAGCTGCGGCAACCTGCACAACAATGTCGAGCAGGTGCTGGCGCACTACTTCCGCGCCTGCAGCCTGCGCATGAACGTGGCCGAGCTGGCGCGCGCCGGGCTGTTCCTCGCCAACCACGGCACCTCGCCGGTCAGCGGCGCGCAACGGCTGACGCGCAGCCAGGCCAAGCAGGTCAACGCCATCATGCTGACCTGCGGCACCTATGATGCCGCCGGCGAATTCGCCTACCGCGTCGGCCTGCCGTGCAAGAGCGGCGTCGGCGGCGGCATCCTGGCGGTGCTGCCCGGCAAGATGAGCATCGCGGTGTGGAGCCCGGGGCTGGATGCGCGCGGCAATTCGCTGGCCGGACTGGAGGCGCTGGACCGCTTCACCACCCGCAGCGGCGAGTCGGTGTTCTGAGCCGCTAGACACCACCACGCCGGCACAAGGTTGGCCGCAAGCCTTGCGGCCAACCTTGTGCGTTAGTAGCGGGCGCGGTAGTCATCCAGCCGCCGCTGCAGGCTGCGCTCCGCCTTCATGCGGCTGATGGCGGCATTGATGCGCGCCATGATCGCCTCGGCCTCGGGATGGGCCTTGGCGATGGCAAAGTGATTGCTGTCCAGCAACAGCGGATTGCCGACGATGCGCAGGCGCGACAGCGCGATGCCGGCGCGCTGCGCGTTGTAGCGCACCGCCTGCTCGCCGCCGGCAATCACCGCCGCGTCCAGCCGGCCGGCCAGCAGCATCGCTAACCGTTGCGGCGGCTCGCCATCCTCGTTGATGCGCAGCTGCGGCAATACCGCGTTGAGCTCGGCGCCAAAGCGGGCGGCACGGGTGGTGCCGACGCGCTTGCCGATCAGGTCACGCGGCGTGGCAAACGGGAACGGCCGCGCGGCGTCCTGCACCAGCACCACCGCATCCTCCAGCACCGGCAACGAGAACAGGAACAGCTGTTCGCGCTCCGGCGTCCGCGAAAACACCGGCGCCAGCACGCCGCGACCGGCCTCGACCTCCTTGATCGCCCGCGCCCACGGCAGCGCGCGCGTTTCCGGCTCGAAACCGGCACGGCGCAGAATCGCCACGCCAAGGTTGACCGCGTAGCCGCTGGCGCGCCCGCCGTCGGCAAACTGCTTGGGCGCGGTATGCGCACTGCTGTACATCACCAGCGACTGCGCACGCGCCGCCACCGCGAGCAGCAGCAACGCGGCCAACAAAAAGGCCCGTGACAACACGGGCCTTGCCGGCAGAGCAGGCTGCAGCATTTATTCGTCCATCACCGCGGAGGTGTAGACATCCTGCACGTCGTCGAGGTCTTCCAGCGCGTCGAGCAGCTTCTGCATGCGCAGTGCGTCGTCGCCGGTCAGCTCGGTTTCGTTCTGTGGCCGCATGGTCACTTCGCCCATTTCCGACTTGTAGCCGGCCTTTTCCAGCGCCGCCTTGATGGCACTGAACTCGTAGGGGCCGGTAATCACTTCCAGCGAGCCGTCGTCGTTGGTGATCACGTCGTCGGCGCCGGCTTCCAGCGCTGCTTCCATCAGGCCATCCTCGTCCACGCCCGGCGCAAACACCAGGTAGCCGCAGTGGCTGAACTGGAAGGCCACGCAGCCGTCGGTGCCCATATTGCCGCCGTACTTGGAGAAGGCGTGGCGTACGTCGGCCACGGTACGGGTCTTGTTGTCGGTCAGGCAGTCCACCATCACCGCCGCACCGCCGATGCCGTAGCCCTCGTAGCGGCACTCGATGTAGTCGACGCCCTCCAGGGTGCCGGCGCCACGGTCAATCGCGCGCTGCACGTTGTCCTTCGGCATGTTGGCATCCCAGGCCTTGTCCACCGCCAGGCGCAGGCGCGGGTTGGAGTCGAGGTCCGGGCCGCCCATTCTGGCCGCCACCGTGATCTCCTTGATCAGGCGGGTAAAAATTTTGCCGCGCTTGGCGTCAGCGCGTTCTTTTTTGTGCTTGATGTTCGCCCATTTGCTGTGACCAGCCATAGCAGCCTCAATCGAGTAAAAGTCGGCGGCGTACCGCGTGCACGCCGCAAAATGAATCGGATAACGCAGGGTGCCGATTTTAGCAAAAAGCTAGGGGGCTATCAGCAGCTTGCTGATAAAGCCGAAACCGTCACGGTAAATTTGCGCGATCGCCGGCTCCAGCAAGGGCAGCACCAGGTACAGCGCGATGAAGCCGATCATCAGCGTCAGCGGAAAACCGAAGGAAAACACGTTGAACTGCGGCGCCGCCCGCGTCATCACGCCGATGGCCAAGTTGGTCACCAGCAGGCTGCCGACCACCGGCAACGACAGCCACAGCCCCCACAGGAACAGATGACCGCCCCACTCCGCCAGCAGCCGCAGCGACAGTGCCGGCA
>Ga0209172_10003027_pt1 | contig 27213 bp, 24 predicted proteins | sample LarsenN4metaG_FD_184113 | JGI IMG/M metagenome (GOLD analysis project Ga0209172, IMG submission 184113) | Hot spring sediment bacterial and archeal communities from British Columbia, Canada, to study Microbial Dark Matter (Phase II) - Larsen... ... | reverse complement strand
GGAGCCCCGCCACAGGCGGGGCGACGACCAGGAGCAAGACGGCCCTACTCCGCCGGGGACCCCCTGGGGGCGGCGGCGTTCCGTCGCGGCCCGGCGCCCGAGGGGCGCTCCCGGGGATGAGGTTCAAGGTTCGACATTCAACAGGTTCGAGGTTCGATGCGTCCCGCCCTGGCGGGATTCAATGTTGCCGAAGGCGAACCGTGAACCTTGCACCGTGTACAGCCCATTGGCCCACGTGCCCGCGCCCTGTGGCGGAGCCACATGAGTGAGCGTTCGCACGACGGTGTTGTTGCGCTCCTGGTCGCTGCCGTCTGCATTGCGTATCTTCGAGGGGCCCGCGGGTTCCAGTCACCACTGGTGGCGGATCCCCTGGGCCCGTCGGCCTTCCCGACGATCCTGGGTTGGGCTGGCCTGATCCTGGCGACCGCCCAGATCGTCCTCGCCTGGTCAGGACGCGTGACCACAGGCGGATCGCCAGCCTCCTTCCGCCGCTCTCTCAGGCCATTTCTCCTCTTCGGGCTGCTCATCGCATACGCCCTCGCCCTTGAGTCGGCGGGCTACCTCCTGGCCACGATCGCGTTCGTTCTGATCAGCCTGGGCATGCTGGGAGAGCCGCTGTGGCGGGGGTGTCTCGTCGCCGTGGGGTTCAGCGGCGGCTTCTACTATCTCTTTGTCAAGGTCCTGAAGATCAATCTGCCGATCGGGGCCATTTTCCGCGGCTGGTAAGTCCGCCAGGAGGCGGAGCGAGTTCATGAGCGAGGTCTTCTCCAGCCTGGCCTATGGCTTCAGTGTGGCTCTGACGACCACCAATCTCATGTGGGCCACGGTGGGGTCCATCATCGGGACGCTGATCGGCGTCCTGCCCGGTATCGGCCCCGTGAGCGGGATCGCCATTCTCATCCCCGTCATCTACGGGATGAACCCGGCCTCGGCCATGATCATGCTCACGGCGATGTACTACGGGACCATGTACGGCGGCTCCACGACCTCGATCCTGGTGAACGTCCCGGGCGAGGCCTCTTCCGTGGTGACGACCCTGGACGGGTACCAGATGGCCCGCCAGGGGCGGGCGGGACCCGCCCTGGCCATCGCCGCCATCGGCTCCTTCGTGGCGGGCACGCTCAGCATTGTTGGTTTGATGCTCTTCGCCGTGCCCCTCACGGCCCTGGCCCTGAAGTTCGGGCCGGCCGAGTATTTCGGCCTGATGCTGCTCGGCCTTTCCAGCGTGACCAGCCTGGCCGGGAAGTCGCTCGTCAAGGCGCTCCTTTCCATGGTCCTGGGGCTGATGGTGGCGACCATCGGGGTGGATCTCTCCACCGGGATTGCCCGCTATACCTTCGATGTCCCCCAACTGCTGGATGGGGTCGGCTTCCTGGTGGTGGCCATCGGCCTCTTCGCCATCTCGGAGGTGCTGCTGGCGGCGGAGGAGATGGGTGGCCCCAAGCGCGAGACGATTCCGCTCGGCCGGGTCTGGCTGGCGTGGAAAGATTTCGCCCAGAGCTGGTGGGCAATGATCCGGGGGACCGTGATCGGGTTTTACATCGGTGTCCTGCCGGCCGCGGGGGCCACCATCGCCTCCTTCATGTCCTACGATGTGGAGAAACGGCTGGCCAAGGATCCCAGCACCTTCGGCAAGGGCGACATCCGGGGTGTGGCGGCGCCGGAGGCGGCCAACAATGCGGCCGCCGTCGGGAACATGGTTCCCCTGTTGACGCTGGGGGTCCCCGGCTCCTCGACGACGGCCATCATGTTGGGCGCGCTGATGATGCTGGGTGTCCAGCCGGGCCCTCTCATGTACCAGAAGAACCCCGATGTGTTCTGGGGTCTGATCGCCAGCATGTACCTCGGTAATACCATGCTCTTGGTCCTCAACCTGCCCCTCGTAGGCGTGTGGGTGAAGATCCTGGCCATTCCAGAGCGCATCCTGTACCCCCTCATCCTGGGTGTGTCGGTGATCGGTGTGTATGGCGTTTCCAATAGCCATACGGACTTGCTCCTGGCATGCGGTTTCGGGCTGCTGGGTTACTACATGCGGAAACGCGACTACCCGCTGGCGCCGGCGGTCCTGGGTGTGGTGCTGGGGGGATTGATGGAGCAGTCCCTCCGCCAGGCACTGGTCCTTTCCGACGGGAGCTATTGGATTCTCGTCCAGCGGCCCATTTCTTTGGTCCTCTTGACCCTTTCGGTCGTCTCCCTGGCCTCTCCCTCCCTCATTTCGGCCGTCCGCAAGGTCCAAGGCGAGCCGCAGTTCTAGCCCCGATCCGAAAAAAGTGGCGACAGTCTGATCACCAGATTGCCTCGGTGTGGGGTCCCGTCCAGGGAAATTGCCACAGGCCCCTATAGGGGCGATGCATGCTGCCCGGCGCTTCCCCTCGTCGACGCTCTCCCAGCGTCTGTGCCGGGCATGGGGCCTCGTTGGAATTTCGGAGCGGGGCCAGCGCTTGTGATTTTGTACTTGACACCCGAAGTGTTGGCGGCTATTTTTAGCCCTGCCTAAAAAAAACTTTTGGAGGATATATGCTCAGCCAGGCGGTGCAGGACTACCTGAAGGCCATCTACAAGCTGCAGGAACGGGGTGGCGCCGTCTCCACCACGGCCCTGGCGGAGGCCATGGATGTCGCGGCCGCCTCGGCGACGGGGATGGTGAAAAAGCTGGCGAGCCTGAAGCTGGTTCGGCACAACCCCTACCAGGGGGTCATCCTGACCAAGGCCGGGGAAAAGATGGCCCTGGAGGTCATCCGGCACCACCGCCTCCTGGAACTGTATCTGGCGGAGGCCCTCGGCTACTCCTGGGACAAGGTCCACGAGGAGGCCGAGCGGCTGGAGCACGTCATCTCCGAGGAGTTTGAGGAGAGGATCTTCGAGGCCCTGGGCCGGCCGACCCGGGACCCCCACGGGGACCCGATCCCGGCCAGGGACGGAACGCTGGTGGCGGGAAATCACGAGCGGCTCTCCGATCTGGAGCCTGGGACTACGGGGGTCATCCGTCGGGTGAGCGACAGTGACGCCGAGATGCTCCGGTACCTGGGGACGCGCGGCCTGGTCCCGGATGCAGCCGTGGAGATCGTGGAGAAGGCGCCCTTCAACGGTCCGATCACCGTGAGGACGGGGGAGACCTCGCACGTGCTGGGCCGCGACCTTGCCTCCCACATTCAGGTGGAATCCCGTGCCGGGGACGGCGTCTAGGGGGAAGTCATGTCAGGGGTAAGCCGACGACAGTTTCTTCGCTGGGGGCTTCCGGCAGGGCTGGGCCTGGCGGGGGCCGCCGCATCAGCATCAGCGACGGGCCAGCCGACAGCGCTGCCCTTGCCGCCTGGCATGGTCCATCCCAATCCGACTCACTACATGGGCAGCCGGCCGGCTCCCACCGACCGCCAGGCGCCCGATGCCCTGGATCCGATGCAGATCCTGACTGCCTTTGATCACGGCAAGGTCACCCGCCTGTCGAACGGCCAGATTCAGCGGGAGTACACCCTCACCGCTTTCGACCGGGAGATCGAGGTGGCCAAGGGGGTGAAGTTTCCCGCATGGACGTTCAATGGATCGGTGCCGGGTCCGACCATCCGATGCACCGAGGGCGACCGTCTCCTCATCCATTTCCGGAACGAGGGGGCCCACCCGCACACCATCCACCTCCATGGAATCCACCCGGCCGACGCCGACGGCGTGTTCGAGGTCGTCCCTCCGGGGGGCACCTACGGCTACCAGCTCACGGCGGAGCCGTTCGGGTTGTTCCTGTATCACTGTCACGTGATGCCCCTGAAGAAGCATATTCACAAGGGGCTCTACGGGGCCTTCATCGTGGATCCCAAGACGCCGCGCCCGCCGGCGAAAGAGCTGGTCATGGTGATGAACGGCTTCGACACCGATCTGGACGGGGAGAACGAGTTCTACACCGTGAACGGGATCGCCAACTATTTCGCCGAGCATCCCATCCCGCTCCAGGTGGGGGAGCCGGTGCGGATCTATCTGGTGAACACGACGGAGTTCGATCTGATCAACTCGTTCCACCTGCATGGCAACGTGTTCAAGCTGTTCCGCACGGGCACGAGCCTCACGAGCTACGAGATCACAGACACGGTGATGCTGTGCCAGGGGGAGCGCTGCATCCTGGAGTTCAGCTTCAAGTACCCCGGCCGGTTCATGTTCCATGCGCACCAGAGCGAGTTCGCGGAGCTGGGCTGGATGGGGATGTTCGACGTCCGGCCCAGGGCGCAAAGGGCCTAGCGCGTCGCGCCTGACGGGTGCGGACGCCAATGGGGAGTGGGAGTGATGCGCACGCCGGATGAGACATTGCCCGTCGCGGAGGTCGCGCGGGCCGGGTGGCGACCCGGTACGTGGCTCTTGATCATACTGCCTGTCGCTCTCCTGGCAGCGATGGTGGTCCTGTTTCTGACCGGGGGAGAGGGCCTGATCGGCAAGCCGCCTATTCCCCCGGATGCCCTGCTGAAGATCGAATTCGAGCGGCTCGTCTTTCGCCCGGGCGAGGTCGTCGCCACGGTCCGCAACACCGGTCCGGACGAGGTGACGATCGCCCAGGTGGCCGTGAACGAGGCGCTCTGGCAGTTTGCGGTGAGTCCGTCACCCAGCCTGGCCCGGATGCAACGGGCCACCGTGACGATTCCATACCCGTGGGAGACGGGCGACCCGGTGGAGGTGAAGCTCATCACCAGCAACGGGCTCGCCTTCACGCACAAGGTGGACATCGCCGCCGAGACGCCTCGGCCGTCTCTGCGCACGCTGGGCATCTTTGCGCTCCTGGGCATCTACGTGGGAGTGATCCCGGTCTACCTGGGACTGCTCTGGTTCCCGTTCCTCAAGCGGGTGCGGGAAGAGTGGTTTCACTTTTTCCTGAGCCTCACGGCCGGCCTCCTGATCTTCCTGGGGGTGGATGCCCTGAAAGAGGCGCTGGAAGCCGCCGGGAAGATCCCCCACGCGTTTAAAGGCGTGGGGATCATCCTTATAGGGATCAGTGTGGGGCTCCTGGGGCTGATGGCGGTGGGGGAGCGCACGATGGGTCGGGCGCGGGCCGGGGTCCCGGGTGGGGAGCGGCTGGCCCTCGCCTACTTGATTGCGGCGGGGATCGGGCTGCACAACCTGGGCGAAGGCCTGGCCATCGGTGCGGCGTACGCCCTGGGGAACGTGGCTCTGGGCACATTCCTGATCATCGGCTTCACCATTCACAACACCACTGAGGGATTCGGCGTCGTGGCGCCGGTGGCCAAGGACCGGGTGAGGCTTTGGCATCTCGTTGCTCTGGGCCTCTTGGCCGGGGCGCCCACGATCCTGGGAACCTGGATCGGTGGGTTCACCTATTCGGCCGTGTGGTCCATCCTCTTCCTGGCGTTGGGGGCGGGGGCCATCTTCCAGGTGGTGTACGAGCTGCTGAAGCTCATGACCCGGGATGCCCGCGAGCGCGCGGGCAGCCTGGCCAATTTCGCGGGACTGATCCTGGGCCTGGGGATCATGTATCTGACCGGTCTGTTAGTGCAGCTCTAACCCCGATAGGATCACCATCGTTCGGGGCTGTTCGACCGTTCGGCCCCTTCAGGACTCTGTCGAACAACCGAACCGCCGAACAGCCGAACGCGTTTCTTTGGGGGGTGCAATGTCGCGCAAAACGATGCTCTCACTTGCCCTCGCCTGTGCTCTCCTCGTGGCGGGCGGCCTGACTATCGGCAAGGGTGTCGTCCTGGGGAAGAATTCGCCTCCGGCCACCCAGACGATTCAGCTTCAGGCTAAGGCAGGGAAGTACAACGAGGTGAACCCGACGCTGGAGGTCCGGCGTGGGGTCCCGGTGGAAATCACCATTCGCAACGACGAGCCGGGCGCCATCCCCCACGACCTTGTCCTGGTCGGCCTGGGCGTGAAAACGCCCAAGGCGCTGGAGCCGGGCGAGGTCAGTACCCTCCGATTCACGCCTTCCCAAGCCGGGGAGTTCGCATATACCTGTACCCTGCATCCCGGTCTCATGGACGGGCGCCTGATCGTCCGGCCCTGAGTACTCGATTTCATAACAACGCGAGGTCTGCCTCTTCAGAGCGTGAGACCGCACCCTGCAGGGGATGATCGTATGCCCAGGAACGCCCAGGGGAAGAGCGTCACCACGCTTCCTTCGCTGCCCGAGGTCCACAGCAGCGTGGCTATTCCCGAGGCCGGATCTGCCTGGCGAAAGATGGTCGGCTTCGCCGGCCCGGCCATGCTGGTGTGTGTCGGGTACATGGACCCCGGAAACTGGGCCACCGACATCGAGGGCGGGGCTCGATTCGGCTACCAGCTCATCTGGGTCCTGTTGCTCTCCAACATGATGGCGGTCGTCCTGCAGACGCTGGCGGCCCGGCTGGGGTTGGTCACGGGCCGGGACCTGGCGCAGGCCTGCCGAGATTTCTATTCGCGGCGCGTGGCGTTGACCCTCTGGGTGCTCTGCGAGGTGGCCATCATGGCCTGCGACTTGGCCGAGGTCCTGGGCAGCGCCATCGCCATGAACCTGCTCTTCGGCATTCCCCTGATCGTGGGGGTCTTGATCACCGCCTTTGACGTCCTGCTGCTCCTCGTCCTCCAGAACTTCGGCATCCGCAAGGTTGAGGCGGTGATCCTCTCGCTGGTGGGCACCATCGGCTTCTGCTATGTGGTCGAAATCGCCGTGGCCCACCCGGACTGGGGCGGGATCGGCCGGGCGCTGATCCGCCCGACCCTGTCGGGAGAGAGCCTCTACGTGGCGATCGGGATCATCGGGGCCACGGTCATGCCCCACAACCTGTACCTGCACTCCGCCCTGGTACAGACGCGGCGGGTCATCCGGTCGGCCGGCGGGATCCGGCAGGCCATCCGGTACAATCTGCTGGACACGATCATCTCCCTCAACCTGGCCTTCTTCGTGAACGCGGCCATCCTGGTGATGTCGGCTGCGGTGTTTTTCCGAAACGGTCGCGTTGTGACGGAGCTGGGCCAGGCGTACGAGACCCTGACCCCGCTCCTCCAGACCACGGTCGGTCACACCCTGGCCACCGCCATGGCCAGCACCCTCTTCGGCGTGGCCCTCCTGTGTTCGGGGCAGAGCTCCACCATCACCGGGACGATGGCCGGGCAGATCGTCATGGAGGGGTTCGTCCAACTCCGCCTGCCCCCCTGGCTCCGGCGCCTCATCACGCGACTCCTGGCCATCCTTCCGGCCGTGGCATTCATCGCCTGGAAGGGGAACACCGGCTCGTACCAGCTCCTGATCCTGAGTCAGGTGGTCCTGAGCCTGCAGCTTCCCTTTGCGATCGTGCCCCTCATCCAGTTCACCAGCAACCGGAAGTTGATGGGGGAGTTTGTCAGCGGCCCCGGCCTGAGGCTTTTGGCCTGGATCTGTGCTATTATCATTATCTCGCTGAACCTTTGGCTCCTGGGCCGGACCGCCCTGGGACTGGTCCGCGGGGGTGCCGAATGACAGAGGCGCAGCCCATCTTCCAGAAGATCCTGGTGCCGGTGGACGGGACCGGGAGCGATCAGGCCATCCTGGGACTCATCCGCCGGGTGGCGCGGGTGCATGGCTCGCAGCTCATCCTGCTGCACGTGGCCGACGGGTTCATGGCGCGCCTGTACCGGGACGAGGCGGACTCCCTGGAGATCAAGGGTGACCGGAGGTACCTGGGCTCCCTCGTGGAGCAACTGCGGTCCGAAGGGTTCAAGGTCGAGGCGGAGTTGAGCTTCGGCGATCCCGCCGCGGAGATCCTGGAGATCGCCGAGAAGCGGGGCTGCGACCTGATCGCCATGTCCACCCATGGCCACCGGTTCATCTCCGACCTCCTGTACGGGAGCACGGTCCACTTCGTCCGGCACCGAGCCTCCGTCCCGGTCCTGCTCCTCAAAGCGCCGCGCTGAGGGACTCGGGCCATGTGGCTGCGCCGGCTCCCCCGCCGCGCAGGGCGTGCTGGTCCGAAGCGCCCGTCAGCCTCCACCCGATCTCGCCTTCGGGATCCCACGAATTGACCCCGATCCGAAATTCCGCCGCCCGGAAGTGCATGTCAGATGTTGCACAACCGGGCGTTAGGCTGCTAGAGATATCGGGAGCCGGATGGGTGAAGGGAAGGCAGGGGGGCCGATGGCAAAAGGGGATGTCGGGTCAGCCTATGGCTCGGCCGCGGCATGGGTTCGGCTGGTCCGTCTCGGCACCGGGCTCGTGCTGCTGACCTACATCACGACGCACCTCTCGAATCATGCCCTGGGGCTGGTGTCGCTGGCGGCAATGGAGTCCGGACGCGACTGGTTCCTGTGGCTCTGGCGAAGCACCCTCGGAACGGTCCTGCTCTATGGGGCGCTGGTGACCCATCTCCTCCTGGCCCTGTGGTCGCTGTACCTGCGGCGGCACCTCCGCATGCCGGCATGGGAAGCATGGCAGTTGCTGCTGGGATTGTCCATCCCGCCGTTGCTCACAATGCACTTCGTCATGACCCGCCTGGCCTCCGCGTGGTTCGACGTGACCGACACCTACACCTTCGTGGTTCTCGGACTCTGGGAAGTTACGCCCGCTGCCGGCGTGCGCCAGGCGATCCTGTTGCTTCTGGCTTGGACCCACGGGTGCATCGGGGTGCACTTTTGGCTGCGTCTGAAGTCCTGGTATCCCCGGATGGCTCCCGTCCTCTTCGGAATCGCCCTCCTGCTGCCGGTGCTGGCCCTGCTCGGTTTCGTCCAGGCCGGCCGCGAGGTATCCGCCATGGCCCGCCAGCCGGGTTGGGTGGAGATGATGCAGAGAACGCACGGCGTATCGGAGCCCGCGGCGCGGGGCGTGCTGGAGAGGACCATCAACGGGATCCTTGGAACCTTTGGCGCAGCGCTGGCGGCGACATTGGGGGCACGGGCGGCGCGGCGATGGGTCGAGCGGCGCCGCGGTGTGGTCCGGATAAGCTACCCCGGCGATCGAGAAGTCGTGGTGCCCATCGGCATCACGGTCCTGGAGGCCAGCCGACTGAACCGCATTCCTCACGCATCCATTTGCGGCGGGCGAGGGCGCTGTTCGACCTGCCGCGTCCGGGTGACCCGCGGATTGAACCTGCTTCCGCCGGCGAGTCGGGCGGAGTTGAGTGTCCTCACACGGGTCGGCTTGCCGCCGAACGTGCGACTGGCATGCCAGTTGCGACCGACCCACAGTGTGACGGTTGCGCCCCTGCTGCCGCCGAGCGCACGCCCCAGCGACGGGTTTCCCCAGCCCCAGCCCAGCGCCGGAGCAGAGCAGGAGATTGCCGTGCTCTTCGCGGACCTGCGTGAGTTCACGCGCGTTGCGGAGCGCAAGTTCCCGTATGACGTCGTGTTTCTGCTGAACCGCTACTTTGAAGCCGTCGGGGAGGCCATCGCACGAGCCGGCGGGATCGCCAGTCAGTTCACCGGCGACGGCGTGATGGCATTGTTCGGCGTCGGCGCGGGTCCCGCGGAGGGTTGCCGGCACGCCCTCAGGGCCGCCGGCGAGATCGTGCGGGCCGTGAGGGACCTCAGCCGCAACCTGGCCGAGGAGTTGTCGAGCCCCCTCAGGATCGGCATCGGCATCCACACGGGACCGGCCGTCGTGGGCCGCATGGGGTACGGAGAGACGACCTATCTGACCGCGGTCGGCGACACGGTCAACGTGGCGAGCCGCCTGCAGGACCTGACCAAACAGTACGACTGCCAGCTCGTGATATCCGAGCAGGTGGCTGCGCGGGCGGGAGCAGACACAACATCCTATCCGCGGCATGAATTGGCTGTTCGGAACCGCAGCGAGCCGGTGCTGATCCACGTCGTCGACGATGTGGGCGTCCTGCTGAGTAGGCTGGGGGCACGGCAGGCGCATTCCACACCCCCACCCTTACCCTCTCCCTGACAGAGGGGGAGGGGCAGGGAGGGGGTCGGGCCTTGGCCGTTGTCACGCAATTTCGCGAGAATCGGTAAGTTCTGTCGCGATGGCCTCCCCATCAGGAAAGAGTCCCGTGCCGTGGGACCCGCGCCAGCTTCTCATCGTGAGCGACCTGCACCTCAGCGAGGGGTGGGACGAGAGGACGAAGCGCCTGTCGAGGCAGGAGGACTTCTATTTCGACACCAGCTTCGCCCGGTTCCTGGCGACCCAAGTGACGAACGCCGCACAGCGCGGCTCTCGCCTTCGCCTGGTCATCCCCGGCGACCTGGTGGACTTCCTTCAGGTGACCTCGGTCCCGCCGGGTGACAGTGTGGACGGAGAGCCGATCAAAAATCGAGATCGCCGGTTTGGCCTCGGGACCAGCCCGGCGCATACCTGCTGGAAACTCCGGCGCGTCGTCAGCGGCCATTGGATCTTCTTTGATGCCCTGGCCCGCTTCGTTGCCGATGGCCACGATCTCGTCATCCTGCCAGGGAACCACGACATCGAGTGGATCATCCCGCAGGTTCAGGCAACACTCATCGCCGAGCTGACCGCCAGAGTGCCGCCTGCGCTCCGAGGGGGCATCGGAGAGCGCGTTCGGTTCCTGCCCTGGTTCTATCTGGAACCCGGACTCATCTACATTGACCATGGGCATCAGTACGATCCCTTGAACTCCTTCGACTATTTCCTGCACCCATATCTTCCGGACGGGCGGATTGCCTTGCCGGCCGGCTCGTTTTTCGTGCGCTACCTTTTCAATCAGGTGGAATTCAGCTTCCCATTCGCGGACAACATGAAGCCCGCATCGGCTTTCCTCTGCTGGGCCCTCAGGCGGTGGGAAGGTTGGCGCAAGCTCCCCCAATACCTCCGATTCTTCCGCGAGACACTCGAAAAGGCTGGCCCGCTCGATCCTGCCTGGCAAGCGGAGCTGGAGGCCAAGCAGGCCGAGCGCCTACAAGCCCTCCAAGCCGAAACCGGCCTTCCGGCGGATACGCTCCTGGCGCTCAAGGCCCTCTGGGTCCCGTCCGCAATCCACCATCTCTCAAAGTGGCGCCTCGCGCTCAGCTTCTTCCGTGAGGCCGGCGCGGGCGAGCCCTTAACCGCATACGCTGAGCGGATCAGGTCCCTTCTTGGGGTGCGTTACGTGGTGTTCGGCCACACGCACGAGGCGGACCTCCGGCCACTCACCGGCGCACCGCCGCGCGCCGAGTATGTCAACTCGGGGACGTGGACGAGAGTCTTTTCGGAAAACTTTGAGGAACGCCTTCTCAAGGAGGAAAGCGAGTTCGTCTATGTGCTCGTGGACAGGGTCGGGCCGAAAATCGAGCTGCTCCGGTGGCGGGACGATCTGGGGGCGGGCGAACGGGTCCGGCTGTTCCAGAGCCAAAAGTAAACCCCGATCCGAAGTTCCGCTGAGGCCGAATGTCCTGCGGCCTCCGGCCCAGGCTCCGCCCCCGAGGGGCTTCTGCCCCGGAGGGAGGGCTCTCCGGCCCGGAGGGGGAGGCCGAGAAAGCGGCGGAGAAGGCAGAGGTCAGCGGGGGCCTCAGGACAGCTATAGGGGGCTCCGGATATTTCTCTCCACGGGAGCTGGCGTAGAGGGGAGATGTCGATTCACCTCTGGCCCCTTTTTCGGATCGGGGTAAAGGCGACCATGGGAGGAGTTTCGGCCAGGCGTACCTGGAGGCCTTCGCCGGGGACGGGAGCCTCCCTTCCCCTGAAGGCGGCGTGGACCTCTATAACTAGGCCCGACGTCCGGTGCCTCCAGAGGACTCAAGAGGTCATCCGGGAATGAGCGGAGAGACTGCCCAGGGCATCCATCCTCAAGCCGGAACGCTGACATTTCTCTTCACCGACATCGAGGGCTCCACGCGGCTGCTGCAGGAGCTGGGTGACGGGTATGCCGATCTGCTGCGGGAGCAGCGACGGCTCCTGCGTGCCGCATTTCAGGGCTGGGGCGGACGAGAGATCGACGCCGCGGGCGACGCCTTTTTTGTCGCCTTCAACCGCGCCCGAGACGCCGTGGCGGCGGCGGCCGCCGCGCAGGAAAGCCTGGCGCAGCACCCCTGGCCCGGAGGCCGGGCGGTCCGCGTGCGCATGGGGCTACACACGGGCGAGCCCACCTTCAGCGACGGCAGCTACGTCGGGATCGATGTCCACCGGGCTGCGCGCATCTGCTCGAGCGGCCACGGCGGACAGATCCTCCTCTCCAAGACCACCGCTGACCTCATTCAGCAGAGCCTGTCTGAAGGGGTCGGTCTTCGCGATCTCGGCCTGCACCGCCTCAAGGACTTACAACAGCCGGAGCACCTCTTCCAGCTCATCATTCCGGGCCTTCCGGCCGAATTCCCCCCGCTCAAGACGCGGACCGAAACGCCGAACAACCTGCCCGCCCCATCCGACGAGCTCATCGGGCGAGAGGTGGAGGTGGGCGCCGTGCGGCAGCTTCTCCTCGGTGAGAGGGCGCGCGCCGTCACCCTGACCGGTCCAGGCGGCACCGGCAAGACGCGGTTGGCGCTGCAGGTGGCCGTGAGCCTGAAGAACATCTTTCTTGACGGGGTGTACTTGGTCGCCCTGGCCTCGCTCACCGACGCGAACCTGCTCGCCTCCAGCATCGCCATGACGCTGGGGATCCCGGAAAACCCGGCCCGCCCGACGGTCGAACGCTTGAAGGATTCTCTGCGACCCAAGCGGATGCTGCTCGTGCTCGACAACTTCGAACAGATTGTTGCGGCGGCGCCGGTGGTGGCTGACCTCCTAGCCGCTTGCCCCGGGGTCAAGGTGCTCATCACCAGCCGCGTCGTGTTGCATCTCCGTGGCGAGCACGAGTACCCGGTGGCGCCGCTCGAGCTGCCGGAGGCCGGGCGGCAGCTGGCGCCGGAGGTGCTGGAGCGGTATCCGGCCATCGCGCTGTTCGTTCGGAGATCCCGGGCGGTCAAGCCGACGTTTGGACTCGGCGCCGGCAACGCCACGGCGGTGGCCCAGATCTGCGCCCACCTGGACGGATTGCCGCTGGCCCTCGAGCTGGCGGCGGCCCGCATCAAGATTCTCACCCCGCAGGCTATCCTGGACCGGCTGGGGAGAAGGCTCGATTTCCTCACGGGTGGCGCGCGCGACCTGCCGGCACGACACCAAACGCTGCGACACGCGATCGATTGGAGCTACGATCTCCTGACCGATGATGAGAAGGCCACCTTCAGACGGATCGCCGTGTTCGCCGGTGGCTGCACCCTGGAGGCTGTCGAGCAGGTGTGTGGTGGCGTGGGAGCCTCTGGAACGGATGCACTCGACGCGGTGAGCGCGCTGGTGGACAAGAGCCTGCTCCGACAGGAGGAGGGGCCGGGGGCCGAGCCACGCTTCGTCATGCTGGAGACCATCCGGGAGTACGGGTTGGAGTGCCTAAAGGCCGCGGGGGAGTGGGAGACGGTCCGACGCGCCCATCTGGCCTATTTCCTGGAGCTGGCAGAGCAGGCGGAGGCCGAGCTGACCGGGCCCAGGCAAAGCCTGTGGCTGGACCGGCTGGAGGCTGAGCACGACAATCTGCGGGCCGCCCTCTCCTGTGGCGAAGAATATGGAGACGTGGAAACCGGGTTGCGGTTGGGTGCGGCCCTGTGGCGATTTTGGTTGGTTCGCAATCACCTGCGCGAGGGACGCGATCGGCTGGAACGGTTGCTGGCGCTGCCGGGGGCCGGGGCCCGTTCGAGCGCCCGGGCAAAGGGTCTGCATGGGCTTGGAACCATCATCCACGAGATCAGTGACTATGCCCAGGCCCGGCCTTTTTTGGAGGAGAGCCTGTCCATATGGCGGGAGCTGGGGGACCGGAGAGGCATGGTCGCCGCGCTGAACAACCTCGGCTGGCTCGCCTTTGAAGTCGGGGACTTCGGTGTCGCACGATCCCTGTCGGAGGAGGCCCTGCTGCTCAACCGGGGACTGGGGGAGAGGCGAGGGGTCGCCGTGGCGCGCTTCAACCTGGGGATGGTGGCCCTTCAGCAAAGTGATTACCCCGCGGCGCTTTCCCTGCTCCAGGAGAGCCTGGCATTGCGAAAGGAGATGGGGGATCGTCGCGGCTGCGCCTACGTCCAGGCGAGCCTGGGCTGGATGGAGCAGCAACGCGGCAACCCTGGCCAGGCGGCAGCGATCCTGGGAGAAGCGCTCGCCGTTTTCCGGGAGCTGAACGACAAGCAGCTCGTCAGTTGGGCCCTCGCCCACCAGGGTGTCGTCGCCTATGATCTCGGAGAGTACGATCGCGCGCAGGTGCTTCTCGAGGAGAGCCTGGCCCTGGGGAGGGAGGTCGGCAACAAGGTGATTATCGCCTTTGCGCTCAGTTCCCTGGCCGACGTCCTGCGCAGTCGGGGGGAGGTGGCCCTGGCCCTTCCCCTCCTGGACGAGGGCCTCTTTCTGTTCCGAGAGATTGGGAGTGGCTTTGGGCTTCCCCCCGCCCTGCGTAGCCGAGGTGACATGGCCCTCATGCAAGGCCAATTGGATCGGGCAACGGCTCTGTACCGGGAGAGCCTGACGATGTGGTCGAAGATGGGAGGGCGCCGGGGAATCGCCGAAGGCCTGGAGGCTATGGCGGGTGTGGCGGTGGCGCAGGGCGACCTCGCACGGGCGGCGCGTCTGTATGCGGTTGCCGACGCGGGGCGCCAGGCGATCGGTGCACCCCGGCCGCCGCGCAGCCGCCAGGCCTACGAGGGGGTCCTGGCAACCATCCGCGCCGGACTGGGCGAGGAGGCATTTGCGATCGCGTGGATGGAAGGCCAGGCGATGACGCTCGAACAGGCCTGCGAGCTGGTCCGCCTTGGTTACTAGTTCTTCCCCTTCGGAGGCTCGACAACCTGAGCGGGCGATGGTGGCGGGGCTGGAGGAGTCGGGACAACGCGGACGCATACGAGAACCTCCTGCGGACGAAGATCCTTCCCGGGATCCATCGGCTGCAGGGCTATAGGGGAACCTCCCTGTTGTCGTATCCCCCGAGGCACGGGCGCTCCTCTCCCGGTTCGACCAGAGGTCGCTTCACTGTGAAACCATCCTCGAGCCGGAGGAGGACCGGACCGGAGTTTTCCCTTGACAGTCAAGGCGATAGGGGGCGATTCTCGCAGCGGTTTTTTGGATGGGCGAATCCTGGGTTTCGCTGAGTCGGGGCAGCCACACGCGTTCCCGGCATGGGAAAGGAGGAGGGGGAGATGTGTGTCAGGATGAAGACCTCGTTGAGCGGTGTTCTTCTGGCCTTCCTGCTGGTCGGACTGGTCTCGGCTGAGGCCCTGGCGCAGACTCGGACGAAGATCCGGTACGCGCTGGGGGACGTGGTCTCGATCGACGAGCTCCCGCTCCTCATCGCGGTGGAGCGGGCCAAGGCGCGCGGGGTGGACGTCGAAATCACCTCGTTCAAGAGCGAGGAGATTGCGACCCAGGCGGTAATTGGCGGCCAGGCCGACGTGGGCCAGGGGACGCCCTACGCGGCCCTGCAGAAGGTCACGGTCCCGATCCGCTTTTTCTATCAGCTCAGCGCGCTTCAGTTCTTCCCGATTGTCAACAAGGAGCGGTACAAGAGCTGGAAGGATCTGGACGGCCAGGAGATCGTGGTGCACGCCCGCGGGTCGGGGACCGAGGCGATCATGAATCTGATGGCCAAAGCGCAGGGGATCAAGTACAAAAACGTAAGCTACGTCCCAGGCTCCCAGGTACGCGCCCTGGGCTTGCTCAAGGGCACGATCCAGGCCACGATCCTGGACGCGGCCAACACGAGTTACGTGATGAAGGAGGCGCCGGACAAGTTCATCGTCCTGCCGCTGGGCCAAGTCAAGGCCAGCGATGAGGCGCTCTTCGCGACGCGGGACTTCCTGGAGAAGAATCAGGCCGCGGTGGCGGTCTTCGTGGAAGAGCTGGTCAAAGTGAACCGGCAGATCAACGCCAATCCTGCGTCCGTCCTCGAGGAGCGCAAGAAACTCGGCCTGCTGAAGGATCTGCCTGACAAGATGGAGCCCGAGATTCTTCCCTTCTACCAGGAGGCGGTCAGGAACGGGATCTTCCCCAACGACGGGGGCGGCGAGCGGGCGGCGAAGAACGATCTGGAATTTTACAGCCTCTCAGGCCAGCTCAAAGGCGAGAACCTGAAGGTCGAGGATTTCTGGTATCTTGCGCCGCTCAAGGCCGCGCTGGCCAAGGTCGGGAACTAACCGCCGAGCCGGCATATGGCGTATGGCTGATGGCGTATGGACAACAGGGGTGGTGCCTGCCGACCATAGGCCATAAGCCGTAGGCAGTCACCTGGATATTGCGTCCGTGCAGAGAGCCAACCGGGTTGCTGGCCGGCGGATCGCCTGGCAACTGGCGTCCTTTGCCCTGGTGTTCGGCTGCTGGGAGATTGCCGGCCGCTGGCCGGTCAGCCCGGCCTTCCCCCCGTTCAGCCAGACGGCCCTGGCGTTCCTGCGCATGATCGCGGACGGCAGCCTGCCCAAAGCCTACCTCTCCACCGTCCAGCCGCTCCTCATCGGGGTGGCCCTCTGCGGCGTCGCCGGCATCGGGTTCGGGATCGGGATGGGGCTTTCGCGCGCCGTCGAGTGGTCTTCGCTGCCGATCCTCATCATCCTGCAGGCGGCGCCCATGGCCGCGATCATCCCGATGATCACGTACATCTACGGCATCGGACTCACGGCGAAGGTGCTGGCCGTCGTCTTCCTGGCGGCGCCGGTGATCGTGATGAACTCGTACAAGGGGATCCGCAACACCAACCCGTCCCTGATCCAGATGTGCCGGGCCTTCCTGGGAACCCGCTCCCAGGAGGTGGTGAAGATCATCCTGCCCCACGCGGGAGCCCTGATCTTCACCGGGCTGCGGCTGGGGTTGGCCATGGGATTCATCGGGGTGGTGATCGCGGAGTTGCTCATTACGCCGACGGGCGTCGGGGACCTGATCACCTATCACGGCTCCGTGGCCGACTACCCGGAGATGTTCGCCGCGGTCGCTTCGATCGTCCTGGTGGCGGCCGTGAGCATCCACGGGCTGGAGCGGCTGGAGCGGCGACTGTTCCCACCCGAGGCGCGAGGGTCCTAGACTGGATTATTCATGAATTCGCTTCGCACGTCGGAACGGTCCCCTCACCCTGCCGCTCTCCCACACCGGGGAGAGGGGATCAGAAAATATCCCCCTCTCCCTCGATGGGAGAGGGCGCGGGTGAGGGTGTCTCAGGGATGTGGTGAGTAATCGGGGCTAGCGGTGTCGGTAGACACGATCGTCGAGGTCAAAGCGATCGGGAAGACGTACGAGGGCGGGGTCGAAGCCCTTCGGGAGGTGACCCTGGGCTTCCCCCCCGGGAAGCTGTGCACCCTCCTGGGTCCGAGCGGATGCGGGAAGACGACCCTGCTCAAGATCATCGGGGGACTGATCCCGCCGACGACGGGCGAGGTGTGGGTAAAGGGAAGGAAAGTGGATGGCCCGGGGCCCGAGCGCGCCTTCGTCTTCCAGGACTTCGCCCTCTTGCCGTGGGCCAGCGTCCTGCGGAACGTGGCCTTCGGCCTGGAACTTCGCGGGATTCCCCGGGAGCAGCGCGATGCGGTCGCGCGGAAGCAGATCGCCGAGGTGGGGCTCGCCGGGTTCGAATCCAGCTATCCGCACCAGCTCTCGGGGGGGATGCGCCAGCGGGTGGGCCTGGCCCGCGCCCTGGCGGTGGATGCCGACATCATCCTGATGGACGAGCCGTTCTCCTCCGTGGACGAGCAGACGCGACGGAAGTTCCAAGAGGACCTGCTGGACCTGCTGCGGCACCACCGGAAGACCGTGATCTTCGTGACCCACAGCATCGAGGAGGCGGCCTACCTCTCGGACCAGATCGTCCTCCTCTCACCGCGACCGGGCACGGTGTCCAGGATCGTTCAGCTGGACATCGAGCGCGCCCACCGGAGCCCCGACGAGATCCGGCGGGACAAGACCTACCTGGACACCGTGGACGAGATCTGGCAGATCCTGAAGCAGTACGTGACCTAACCTTGATCCCGAATCTCTAGCCGCCAAGTGCTTATGAAACGAATTTCATCACGACGGGTGAAAACTCTTGCCACCTGCTCCGGGACAGCACCCCCACCGGGTACCGAGCACCCTCTGGGTTGGGTGCCCTCCCCCCGGCGCGGGGGAGGGGATGGGAGGGGGGATTTTCCTGACACGAGCAACTGGAGAACATCATGACCCTGCTGGGCAGGCGGATCCCAGTCGGTTTTTCTCTGCTGGTCTGGCTCCTGGTGTGGGAGCTGGTGGGGCGGGCGAACCTCGTGTCGATCTTTCCGCCGTTCTCGCGCGTCGTCGTCGCGGGGATGGCCATCCTGCCGACCGAGAAGTTCAGCAAGGCGGCCGTGATCTCGCTGCGGTCGTTCGCCGTGGGCATGGCGCTGGCACTCCTGGTCGGCATTCCGCTCGGGATTCTGATGGCCCGGATGAAGGGCGTGGGGCGCATCCTCGGGACCTGGGTGAACGTCTTCGTGAGCGCCCCCATCTCCGCCCTGGTGCCCATCCTGATGGGGGTGATCGGCATCGGCGAGACCACCGTGCTGGTGACGGTGTTCCTTTTTGCGGTTTTCGTCATTGTGCTGGATACCCAGGTCGGGGTGCAGAATGCCGACCGGTCGCTGGTGGAGATGGCCCGGGCCTTCGGCGCGCGGCGGCACCAGATCTACACCAAGGTGCTGATGCACAGCGCCCTGCCCGAAATCCTGGCGGGCGTCCGCCTGGGCGCGATCCGCGGCGTGAAGGGCGTGGTGATCGGCCAGCTCCTGATCTCGATCATCGGCGTGGGCGAACTGTTCGAGCTGTACTCAAAGCACTTCCTGATGGAGGAGTTCTGGGCGCTTGTGATCGTGGTGTTCGCTTTCGCCTTTCTGGTGTCCGAGGCCGTTGCCTTCCTGGAACGGCGGGTGGAATACTACGCCAGCACGAGGTAGAGCTGGCTTTCTGGCGAGGCAGATTGCGGGCCGAGAAGTCCGGAAACCGCGGGACATGTGGCCCGCGACGAGCTGCGAAGGGAGGAGGCGAATGAGTCTCGCAGAAATGAAATGTGTGCCCTGCCGCGGGGGGACCCCTCCGATGGAGCGGAAGAGGGCGGAGGAACTCCTCCGAGACCTGTCCTCGGGCTGGCAGCTCAATCAGGAGGGTCATCTGGAGCGGACATACGCGTTCAAGAATTTTGTCGGGGCCCTGGAGTTCGCCAACCAGGTCGGGGCCATCGCCGAGGCGGAGGGACACCACCCGGACCTCCACATTGCCTGGGGGAAGTGCCGGGTCGAAATCTGGACCCACAAGATCCAGGGGCTCACCGAGAGCGATTTCTACCTCGCCGCCAAGACCGACCGAGCCTACGACGCCTTGCAGTCCCAGTCCTGACCGGCCCCCGGCTTCAGGCGCTGGGGTCTCTCGGTTCGTCCACCCAGGACGAGGAGTGGCCCATGCCGGATATCCGCGCCGTCGTTTTCGATGCCTACGGAACGCTCTTCGACGTGCACTCCGTCGCGACCGCCTGCCGCGAGGTGACGTCGGACCCCGAGGCTCTCAGTCGCGAATGGCGGGCCAAGCAACTGGAGTACACGTGGCTGCGGTCCCTCATGGGCCGGTACGAGGATTTCTGGGAGATCACCCGGGCCGCCCTCCGCTTTGCGCTGAGGCGATTGAAGCTGAGTGCCACCGAGGCCCAGATGGACCGCGTCATGTCCGCGTACCTCTCTCTGGGCGCTTTTCCCGAGGTCCGCGAGACCCTCCAGAGACTTCACCCGCGTTTCACCACCGCCATCCTCTCGAATGGGTCGCCCCGGATGCTCCAGGCGGCGGTCGAGGGCAGCAGCATGGCGCCGTACCTCCATCATGTGCTCAGCGTGGACGCCTGCCAGACGTACAAGCCGGACCCCGTCGTCTATGCCTTGGCCCCCAAGGCCCTGGGCCTGGCCAAGGAGAGCATCGCGTTCGTCTCCTCCAACTCCTTCGATGTGATCGGGGCCAAGGCCTTCGGCTTCCGGGTCGTCTGGTGCAATCGGGTCGGGGCGCCGCTGGACGAGCTGGGATTCACCCCGGACATCACCGTCGCGCGCCTGGACGAGATTCCCGCCGCCCTCCGGCTCCGGTAATCGCAAAACCGTCTCCCTCGTACTTTCGTACGCCCTTCGGAGATTGCCTGTTCCAGCGGCGTCGCCTGGGGTGGACGGTGGTGAGTTGACATTCGTGGACCCCCCTTCTATCCTGCCAGGGGAATTCGCATCGGGTCCGAACGGGCAAATCGAACCGGGCAGGTGAGCCTCGTCCTCACCGCGGAGGCCTCATGACGGAGTCCAGGGTCGCGAGGGCTGAGGGTCGCAGGATCGCTGAGATGTCGTGGTGGGCGGCAGCCTGGCGGTGGGTGGGGGCCTTGAATACCTTCCTGGAACGGGTATATATGCAGGCGGATGTGGAGACCGGGTGCTGACCGCCGTAGGCGGGGGCGGTCTGCCCGCGTCGCAGACCTGGGAGAGGCAGTGAACTCCCGGTAGCAACGGCATCGGCGCTGCTGCACCGAGTCTGCTCCGCGCTGGCAATCAGGCAATCTGGCGACCTGGCAATCCGGGGTTCCGCGCGTCCCGATTGCCCCGCGTCCCGCGGGGTTGCCCAATTGCCAGGGATTATCGGCGCCCTGGCGGTTGGCTGGTTTCGAATCGAGGAGGATGACATGGCGAGGATGGAGATGCGGGGGTTTCAGCGGCAGGTGCTCGGGAAGTTGCGGGAGTACGAAGGGCACCTCAAGCGTCTGGAAGGGCAGCTCTTGATCCTCCGGGGGCGAGCCGAGCGCGCCACCGGGGAGGCCCAGGTGAAGCTCGGCCAGGTGCTGGCGGACGTCGAGCGTGATGCCGAGGGGGTGCGAGCCGCCGGTCGCGCCGCCCTGGAGGGATTGGAGCGGGCCGTTTCCGCTGGGCAGGCCTTCCTGGACCAGATGAAGGGCCGACTGGCGGAGGTGGAGGCGCTGGCGCCGACCGTCGTGTCCAAGGGTCGGGAGGTGGTCCGCCGCGCGACGATCGAGGCCAAGGCCCTGCGCCACGGCGTGAAGGTGGGCCTGCGTGTGGCCCGTCGGGCCTCCAAGCGAGCCAAGGCCGGCAAGTCCTGACGCCATCGGTTCCTTCCAGGAGGCGGGGGAGTGGGCTGGGGCGAGAGGAGGGCGCCGATGAGGCGTTGGAGCGGAGGAGTCGCCGTCCTTTTGTTTGCAGTCGGCGTGGCGGCCGCCCAGGAATGGAAAGCGCCGGAGACGGCGAAGTCCATGAAGAACCCCGTGGCCAAGAGCGCGGGACTCAAGGACGCCCAGACCGCGTACGAGAGGAATTGTGCCCTCTGCCACGGTCCCACCGGCCGGGGCGATGGTCCGGCGGCAACGGCCCTCAACCCCAAGCCGAGGAACTTCGCGGACAGGACGATCCAGAGCCAGTCCGACGGAGAACTGTACTGGAAGATCACGGAGGGGCGCGGGGTGATGCCTGGCTGGAGGACCCTGCCGGATAAGGCGCGCTGGGGTCTGGTCCATTACGTCCGATGGCTGGGCGACAAGAAGTGAGTCCGCCCGGGGGGCGGAGCCCGATGGATGATCGCGGTCATAGTTCCAGTCCGGGGGGCGGGCTACCGTGACCCCGGAGCAAGGGGCAGAGAACTATCCGTGGAAATAGGTCGGCCGATCGTCCCGAAAGAGCACGGGGCCTGGGCGGTCATCTATGGGGCGTTCCTGGCGGGCGTGGGGGTCGCCGGGCGGGTGACGCTCCCGGTGGTCCTTTTCCTCGTGGGGGTCACGGCCGCCACGTTTGCGAACGGTCCCTTCACGATTCTGGTTCGGGCCAGGCCGGGCCAGGCAGCGGACGAGCGGAAGCGGCGGGCCTTGGCCTGGCTCCTGCTCTATGCGGGAACGGCGGCGCTCGCATTCGGACCGCTCCCGATCATCTTCGGCATGACCTTCCTCCTCCCCTTCGGGATGGGGGCGGTCTTCTTCCTGCTCCTGCGGGCCTTTCTGGTCCGGGAGCGGGATGACCGGACGCTTGGCGCGGAGCTCGCCAGCATGGCCGGCCTCACCATGGTGGGACCGGCCGCCCACGCGGTGGCGGTGGGAGAGATCCGGCCCATGGGCGCGCTGCTCTGGCTGCTCCTCTTCCTCTTTTTCGCCAGCGGTGTCTTCTACGTCCGGATGCGAATTCACGCCATGGTCGCGGAGCGGCGGGGTGCGCCCTCGTCGTCAAACCCAGCGGTCCGGTCCTGCGTGCTCTATCACGTCCTGCTCTTCGTGGTGATCCCCTCGCTCGTCATGGTCCGGGTCATCCCGTGGCCGGTCCTCCTGGCCTTCGCCCCTGCGCTGTGGCGGGCCGCCGCGGGTCTCCGGCGGGAGGATGGCCGCCTGGACGTGCGCCGTCTCGGCTGGTCCGAGGTGGCGGTGGCGACCGCCTTTGTCCTTCTCCTGATTGCCGCCTTCCGGCTCGCCCCTCTGGCCGGCTGATCTCAGGCCGAATTTTTCACCGCCGAGATCGCAGAGAACCCAGAGCCACACACGGGTAGGCCCTCTTTTCCTGCAGGCCCGGGAATGCCGTTCCGACTCCCAAGGGCTCGTGGGCTTGAATCCGCAGCCTACTTCTTGGCATTCTCTGCGTCCTCCGCGGACTCTGCGGTAAGATGGTGGCGGGGCGGGGTTTGTCGAGGCGGGCGTTCTATGGTACAAGTCCGCCCGGAGGGAGGAGCAGGACGTGCCCGTACCCGTCATCGCCATCCTGGGCCGGCCCAACGTGGGAAAGTCCACGCTGTTCAACCGCCTGCTGGGGGGGCGGCGCGCCATCGTCGAGGACACCCCCGGTGTCACCCGCGATCGCCTCTACGGGGAGTGCGACTGGCGCGGCCGGCGCCTGGTCCTGGTGGACACCGGAGGATTCGAGCCGGACGCAACCGGCATCATGGCGCTGGTGCGGGCCCAGGCGGAGCAGGCCGTGGCCGAGGCGGACGTGATCCTCTTCATGGTGGACGCCAAGGATGGCCTCACGCCGACTGATGCCGAGGTGGCGGTCTCATTGCGGAAGGCGGCGTCGCATCCCATCCTCCTCGTCGTGAACAAGGTGGATGCCGCCGCCCAGGAGGCCCTGGCGGCCGACTTTTATCGCCTGGGATTCGCCGACGTGTTTCCCATCTCTGCGGAACAGGGCATGGGAATCGGCGACCTTCTGGACGCGGTGGTCGCCCGGGTTCCCGGCGAGGAGGCGCCTGCGGCGGAACCGGGGGCCGTGACCGTGGCGGTCATCGGCCGGCCCAACGTGGGAAAGTCATCACTGGTCAACCGGATCCTGGGGGCCGAGCGCGTTCTGGTCAGTCCGGAGCCGGGGACGACCCGGGACGCCGTGGACACCCGCTTCAGCTACCGCGGCCGGGATTACGTCCTGGTGGACACGGCCGGGATCCGGGCCAAGGGCCGCCTCGGCCGGTCGGTGGAACGGTACAGCGTCTCCCGCGCCCTGGCCGCCGTGCGCCGAGCGGACGTGGCGCTGATCCTGCTGGACGCCGTGGAGGGGGTCACTGACCAGGACACGAAGATCGGCGGCGAGGCGCACGAGGCGGGCTGCGCCAGCGTCCTGGTGGTGAACAAGTGGGACCGTCGTGCGGGCCAGGCCGGCGCGGCCGAGGAGTTTCGCCTTGCCGTGCAGGAGCGATTTAAGTATCTTGCCTATGCGCCGATGACCTTCGTCTCCGCGCGGACCGGGCATCGGGTGATGCAGCTATTTCGCCTGATCGACGCCGTGGCGGCGGAGCGAGAGCGCCGCATCCCCACACCCGAGCTGAATGCCGTGATCCAGGAGGCGGTGGCGCGCCGGCCGCCCCCGGCGGATCGAGGCCGCCAGGTCCGCGTGCGGTACGTGACCCAGGTGGGGGTCAAGCCGCCCACCTTTCTCTGTTTCGGCACGGCAGCCAAAGGGCTGCATTTTTCCTATCTGCGGTATCTGGAGAACTGTCTGCGCAGCAAGTATGGATTCCGCGGCACGCCGATCCGTCTGCTGATTCGTGGCCGCCAGTGAGCGCACTGCAATGCAAAATGTCAAACCGATCCGCCTTAGGCGGAACAACCGGCAAATCGAGCCAAGGGCGTCGACCGGTTGTCAGTTGTCGGTTGTCAGTTTTCAATTGATGGGGTCCTGGCGCGGGGGATGAGAGCCAGGGGAACGAGTCGGTGACGAAGCTGACCGGGGTGACGAATCTCACAGTGCGAGGCGGAGTGTGAGCCGCCAGGACTTCGATACGGCCGTGGTGGGCGCCGGGATCGGCGGCCTGGGCACGGCGTCGCTTTTGGCCCGCATGGGGCGATCCGTGATCCTCTTGGATCGCTCCTCCGGGACGGGCGGGGTCTGTCAGCCCCTGGTTCACGACGGCTACCGGTTCGAGTTGGGGCCGACCCTGCTCACCGGATTCGGCCCCGGCGGGCCCCTCCAGCTCCTCTGCCAGCGCTTGGGCCTCACCCTTCCCGTCAAGGCGTGCGATCCGGCGATGCAGGTGGCGCTGCCGCACCATCGGGTCAGCTTCTGGGCGGAGCCGGAGCGGTGGTGGCGCGAGATCCGCCGGGAATTCCCCGGCGACGAGGCCGGCTGGCGGGCGCTGTGGGCGGAGCTCACGGGTCTGGTCCAGGCGCGGGAGCGGGCACTCCAGGAGCTGCCTGGGCTACCGCCGGAGGGATGGGGGGAGCGCCTGCGGCTCTGGCGCGTCCTGACGCTGGGGACGGTGTCTCCGGGTCCGGCCCACTCGGGCGCCGGAGGCGCCGGGTTGAAGCGCGCCCTGGCCACGCCGTTTCAGGCGACGCTGAATCGCCACCGCCTGGGCGAGAGCAGCCGGCGCGCGCTGGAGGCGGCCGTGTGGTACCTGGCGCTTCGGGGCCCGGGCGAGTGCTCCACCCTCGAGGCGGCCATGCTCCTTCACCAGGTCAGGCATGGCACGGTCGCCGTTTCAGGCGGAGTCGCCGCTCTGGTGGCCGCCCTGACCGAGCAGTTCCAGAAGGACGGGGGCCAGCTCCGCCTGGGGACGCCGGCCGCCGGGCTGCACCTCGACGGAGGCCGGGTCCGCGGGGTGATTACCAGCGCCGGTGAGACAATCCGGGCGCGTTGGGTCGTGGCGAACGTCCCGCCGGACGTACTGACCGGGACCCTGCTGCCGTCGCGCCGCAGATGGCTCCAGGGCCGAGGCGTCCTGGACGGTCCCTGGGAAGCAACGCTCACGGCCGAGCTGATGGTGGCGGCGTTGCCGGAGGCGCTGCTGCCATCCGAGTTGTCGGGACTCTGCTTTGTTGTCCGGGAGCCCCATCGCCCCGCGCAAGAGGAGAATCTGGTCTTTGTCCGCAGGACGCCGGCCTGGGAGGAGGGCCAGGGACCCGGCGGCCTCCGGTGCCTGAGCGTGGGACGGCTCGTGCGACTCCGGGACAACTCCGAGGACGCGGCCGTGGAGACGGATCTGCTGGAGGCGGTGGATCAGCTCATCCCGGGTGCGGCAGGCGCCATGGCGTGCCGCCGGACCCTGACGCCGGCGACCCTGGCAAAGATCTGGGGTCGCCCTGCAGCCGCCGTGCGGTACGGGGTGAAGACACCGGACTGGCTGGGGCAGCGTGGCCTGCCCCATCGGCTGGATTGGCCGGGCCTCTTGGCCGTGGGGGACTGGACGTATCCCGGCCGCCTGGTCGCCCAGGTGGTCGAGGGGGCGATGCGGGTGGCGGACCTGATCCACACGGAGACGTGAGGGAGGGGAGGGAGGAGGTGGCCATGCTGGAGCGGTGGTTCGACCTGCGGGCGCGGGGAACGACCGTGGGGACCGAGGTCCTGGCCGGCATCACGACGTTCATGGTCATGGCCTACATCATCTTCGTCAATCCGGCCATCCTGAATTTCTCCGGGATCAAGGAGCTCCAGAACCTGGGACCGGGATTTGCCCCGACGCTGGCCGCCACCTGCCTGGTGGCGGGGGTCATGACCATCCTGATGGGGGTGGCGACGAACTATCCCTTCGCCGTGGCCTCGGGCATGGGCCTGAACGCGGTGGTGGCGTTTCAGCTCATCGTGGGAATGAAGCTCCCGTGGTCCGCCGCCATGGGGGTGATCTTCCTCGAAGGCGTGGCGATCACGCTCCTGGTCCTCACCGGGTTCCGGGAAGCGGTGATGGACGCCATCCCGATGTCCCTCAAGCGCGCCATCAGCGTGGGGATCGGCCTGTTCATCCTCTTCATCGGCCTGTTCTCGGGAGGCCTGGTGAAGCCGGGTCCGCCCGGCGTGCCCGTCACGCTGGGTGACTTCAATTCCCTGCCGGTCCTGGTCACGCTGATCGGGCTGTTTCTCACCGTCGCCCTCATGGCCCTGCGGGTCAAGGGGGCGCTCCTGATCGGGATCCTCCTCACGACCGCGGTGGCCATCGCGGTGAATGCCGCCAGTGGCTACACGGCCTTCAGCCTGCCGGGGGTCGCCGTGGTGCCTTCCAGGATCCTGGCGCTCCCGGACTTCTCCACCTTCGGCGGCGGGCTGGACCTTTCGGTGTTCCGGCGCGCGGGGTTCCTGGCGGCCCTCCTGGCCATCTTCTCCATCATGCTGGCGGACTTCTTTGACACCATGGGGACCGTGATCGGCATTGCGGGCGAGGCGGGGTGGCTGGACCCGCGGGGGAAGCTGCCTCGGTTGAACCGAATCCTCCTGGTGGATTCGCTGTCGGCCGTCTTCGGCGGGTTCGCCTCGGCCAGCTCCGCCACCACCTATATCGAGAGCGCCGCCGGCGTCTCGGAGGGGGGCCGGAGCGGGCTGACGTCGGTGGTCACCGGCTTCCTGTTTTTCCTGGCGCTCTTCTTCTCCCCGGTGGCGGGCGTGGTCCCGCCCCAGGCGACGGCCGCCGCCCTGATCGTCGTCGGGTACTTGATGTGCAGCATCGTGAAGGACATTCCCTTCGGGCAGATCGAGGAGGGGTTCCCGGCGCTCATGACGCTGGTCGTGATGCCCTTCACCTACAGCATCACCAACGGAATCGGGGCGGGGTTTGTCACCTACGCCTTCATCAAGCTGGTCCGGGGCAAGGCTCACGAGGTGCACGGCATGCTGTGGGGGACGGCCGTCGCCTTCGTCATCTACTTCGCGCTGCCCTGGCTGCGGATGCTGTTCGGGTTCTAAGAGTTGACCCCGATCCGAAAAAGGGGCCAGAGGTGAATCGACCTCTCCCCTCTATGCGAGCTCCCGTGGAGAGAAATATCCGTAGCCCCCTCTAGGTGTCCTGAGGCCCCCGCTGACCTCTGCCTTCTCCGCCGCTTTCTCGGCCTCCCCCTCCGGGCCGGAGAGCCCTCCCTCCGGGGCAGAAGCCCCTCGGGGGCGGAGCCTGGGCCGGAGGCCACA
>Ga0209172_10003026_pt1 | contig 27214 bp, 20 predicted proteins | sample LarsenN4metaG_FD_184113 | JGI IMG/M metagenome (GOLD analysis project Ga0209172, IMG submission 184113) | Hot spring sediment bacterial and archeal communities from British Columbia, Canada, to study Microbial Dark Matter (Phase II) - Larsen... ... | reverse complement strand
CGTAGCGCGCGAGCTCGACACCGACGTTGCTGTCCTCGATGGCGTCGACCACCGGGTTGGTCGAGCGCTGCGCCCAGATGGCGCCCTTGCAGGAGGCATACGGGACGCCCGTGCCGGCGTTCCAGCAGACCTCGCCGCCGTGGGCGTGGACGACGATCACGTCATGCGCGTCCCAGCCGCGGAAGTCGTTGACGGTGACGTTCTCCTGCTCCGGAGCCAGGTTCTCCAGCAGCGTGACATTGCCGCCGTAGTCGGGCATGGCGTCCAGCGTCTGTGCGATCTCGTGCGCGCGCAGGTACTGGTGTTCCCAGGCGCTCGGCGCCAACACGAGCGCGCTGCGCGACTTGGCGCCGGGGCGGATGACCTTCCGTGCTCGCGCGTCGCCGCTGTGGGGACGCGAGAGCGGGAGCGCCGTGGCACCGGCGTCGTGGGCCACCGCCTTGGCCGCGGCCGCCGGCGGCGAGCCAGGTGCGCCCGCGGTGCCGAGCGAACCCGCCTTCGCCGCCCAAACGGCACGGCTGCCCGGCAGCCGGAAGCGGATCTTCTTGTCGTCGAACTGCACCTCGGCCAGCGTGGCCTGCGTGTGCAGCCATGCCACGGCGTCGGTGGTGGACGTGCCGCCGTCCAGCCGCTCGGCCAGCGACTGGGCGAGCGCATCGCTGCGCTCGATGAGCGAGCGATCGACCTGCGCCCAGGTGCAGGGGTAGGCCAGGCGCTCGCACTCGAGGGCGCTCTCGGCCACGGGCGGGGGCGTCGAGGGGTCGGCGCCGTCGTCGCCGGCACTGCCGCCGCCACCGCACGCGGCGATCGCGAGGGTGACCAGCGCGAACCAGGCGGCGGCGCCAGCCCGGCGCCAGGCCGGGCGCGGCCCACGCCGCATCGATGACGAGAAGGGGCTCATGGGGTCTCCTGAGGGGGTGGAAAACGCAGGCCGGCAGTCTGCGAACCGGTGCCGGCGGCGTCGTCAGCGCTCGGTCATCGTTCGGTCAGCGCCCGGTGTCGGCGCCCGTGTCGGTGCCCGGTGTCGGTGCCCGTCTTGCCCGTGTTGGCGTATTGGTTGGCGGCTGCGCCAGCCGCGGCCGGGCGCGTAAACCCCGGCCCGCCGCGCTCTCCCGAGCCGCTAGCCTCGCGCCCCATGTCCGCCCAGCAGCTCGTGCTGAGCCTCGTGCTCGCCGTCATGGTCTTCACGGTCGCGCTCGAGCTGCGCGTGCAGGACTTCAGGCTCGTCGCGCAGATGCCGCGCGCCGTGGTCGGCGGCCTCGTGCCGCAGTTCCTGCTGCTGCCGGTGGGCACCTGGCTCGCGACGCTGGCGCTCGACCTGCCGCCCAACACCGAGGCGGCGATGATCCTCGTCGCCTGCTGCCCGGGCGGGTCGCTGTCGAACTACGTCACCCACTACGGGCGCGGCAACACGGCGCTGTCGATCAGCATCTCGGCCGTCGCGGCGCTGATGGCACTCGTGCTCACGCCCTTCAACTTCACCTGGATGGTGTCGGGCAACCCGGTCACCGCCGCGTGGCTGCGGCAGCTGGACATCGACGCCTCGGCCATCTGGTGGAGCCTGCTCGTGCTGCTGGCGATCCCGATGTCGCTCGGCCTCTACGCCAACCACCGCTGGCCCGAGACCACGAAGAAGTGGCGCAAGCCGCTCGGGCGCTTCAGCCTCTTTGCGCTCTTCGCCTTCATCGCGCTCGGCCTCGTGCGGGAACGCCACCTGCTCAACGTGCAGCTGCTGCCGCAACTGGGCCTCGTCATCGCGCACAACGCCGCGGGCCTCGCGCTCGGCTGGCTCGCGGCCACGGCCTTCCGCCTCGCCGAGCGCGACCGGCGCGCGGTGGTCATCGAGGGCGGCATGCAGAACTCGGGGCTGGCGCTCGGCATCATCGCGGTGCAGTTCAACGCCGACCTCGGCATGGTCATCATCGCCAGCCTGTGGGGCATCTGGCACATCGTGTCGGGCCTGACGCTGGCCACGCTCTGGAGACGCAGCGATGCTCGATCGCATCCTTGAAGGCGGCACCGTCGTCGACGGCACCGGCGCCGAGCCCTACACCGCCGACGTGGCCGTGCAAGGCGGCCGCATCGTCGAGGTCAAGCGCGACGGCCGCATCACTGCCGCGGCGCGCGAGCGCATCGACGCCGCCGGCGCCTGGGTGACGCCGGGCTTCGTCGACATCCACACGCACTACGACGGCCAGGCGAGCTGGGACGAGACCTTCAGCCCCAGCATCCACCACGGCGTGACGACGGTCGTGATGGGCAACTGCGGCGTCGGCTTCGCGCCCAACGTGCCCGGGCGCGAGGCCGAGTTGGTGGCGCTGATGGAGGGCGTGGAAGACATCCCCGGCGTCGCGCTGCTGGAGGGCGTGAAGTTCAACTGGCAGAGCTTCCCGCAGTACATGGACGCGCTGGACGCGATGCCGCACACGCTCGACTTCCTCGTGCAGGTGCCGCACGACCCGCTGCGCATGGCGGTGATGCTCGACCGCGCGCTGGCGCAGGAGGCGGCCACCGAGGCCGACATCGCCGGGATGCGCCGGCTGCTGCGCGAGGCGCTTGAGGCCGGCGCCGCGGGCTTCTCCAGCGGCCGCACCGACAACCACCGCACCGCGCGCGGCGCCGCCACGCCCGCCTCGGAGGCGGGCGCCGCCGAGCTCGTGGGCCTCGGTCGCGCGTTCGAGGGCCTTGCGCACGGCGTCGTGCAGATGGTCAACGACTTCGACGTGCTGCGCGGGCCGGAGCACTTCGACGCCGAGTTCGACCTCGTCGAGACGCTGGCGCGCGCGGCGGGCCGGCCGCTCTCGATGAGCTGGATGCAGCGCGACCCCGGCGGCGAGCAGTGGCAGCGCATGCGCGACCGCGTCGACGCAGCGGCGGCGCAGGGCCTGCCGCTCTACCTGCAGGCGGCGCCGCGCGGCATCGGCGTCATCAGCGGGCTCGACGCGGCCACGCACATCTTCATGGGCTTCCCGGGCTACAAGGAGGTGGCGTCGCTGCCGCTGGCCGAACGTGCCGCAGCGATGCGCGACCCGGCCCGGCGCGCGCGCATCCTGGCCGAGAAGAGCGAGCGCCTCTCGGGCGACGGCAGCTCGGTGCCGCCGCTCGTGGACCTGCTGCTGGCGCGCATCGAGATCGTGGCCTGGCGCATGTTCCCGCTCGAATCGGCCGGGGCCGCCTCAGGGGCCGGCGCAGGACCGGCGCCGAACTACGAGCCGGCGCTCGCGCAGAGCTTCGGCGCCATCGCCAAGGCGCGCGGCGTGCGCGCTCTGGAGGCCCTGTACGACCACCTGAGCGCCGGCGACGGCAGCGGCCTCGTCTACTTCCCGATCTTCAACTACAACGAGGGCTCGCTCGAGGTGGTGCGGCAGATGCTCGGCCACCCGCGCGCGCTCTTCGGCCTCTCGGACGCCGGCGCGCACGTGGGCACGATCTGCGACGCGAGCTGCACGACCTTCATGCTCACGCACTGGGTGCGCGACCGCGCCACGGGCCGGCTGCCGCTGCCCGCGGCCGTGCAGATGCTGAGCGCGCGCAACGCGCAGTTCATGGGCCTGGCGGACCGCGGCCGCATCGCGCCGGGGCTGCGCGCCGACCTGAACGTCATCGACCCGCAGAAGCTGGCCGTCGGCACGCCGCGGCTCGTGCGCGACCTGCCGGCCGGCGGCAAGCGCTTCCTGCAGACGGCCACCGGCTACCTGCGCACCTGGGTGGCCGGCGTCGAGGTTCAGCGCGACGGCGAGGTCACGGAGGCGCGGCCCGGGCGGCTCGTGCGCATGGGTCGCTGACGGGGGGTCGCTCGCTGCCCGCGACTGCGCATCGTTCGCAGGCGAGAGCCGCACGTCACCGGGCCGGCCCGACGTCCGCCGCCCGGGCATCGGGGCCGTGGCGGCGTCGGCCGCGCCAGACGCCGATCGCCACCGCGATGCAGCCTGCCAGCGCCAGCGGCGCGAGGCCGAAGTGCCCGGCCCACCAGGCATAGGGCGTCACGCCGGCGCGGCCCTGCACGGTGGCCACGAGTGCGTTCCGCGTGTGCGGCGGGACGCTGGCCGCCACGCGGGCCCCATGCGTGATGACGGCGGTCGCGCCCGTGTTGGTGGCGCGCACCATCGGCACCTGGAACTCGAGCGTGCGCAGCCGCGAGATGTGCAGGTGCTGGTCGATGGCGATCGTCGGCCCGAACCAGGCGATGTTGCTGAGGTTGGCCATCACCGTCGGCGCGGTGGCGGCGCCGCCGGCGAAGCGCCGCGCCAGCTCCTCGCCGAAGAGATCCTCGTAGCAGATGTTGGGCGCGACGCGCTGCCCGGCCGCGAGGAACGACGGCGGGTCGAGCCGGCCGCGCGTGAAGTCACCGAGCGGGATGTTCATCAGCTCGGTGAACCAGCGGAAGCCGTAGGGGATGAACTCGCCGAAGGGCACGAGGTGCGCCTTGTCGTAGCGGTAGGCCACGCCGGGCAGCGGGGGCAGCTCGCCCCCGGATCCGGCGCCTGCGCCGCCATGCGCCCCGCCGAGCCCGACCACCGAGTTGGTGTAGCCGCGGTCGAAGTCGCCGAGCGGCATGCCCACCAGCGCGGCGTGGGCGGACCCGGGTCCGCCCGCCGCGAAGTGGTCGGCCAGCCGCTGCCAGTAGCCGGGCGCGAAATCCTGCAGCTGGCCCGGCAGCAGCGGTACCGCGGTTTCGGGCACGACGACGAGGTCGGCCTTGGCGGTCAGCAAGGCCGACTGCACGGCGGCCAGCGTCAGCGGCAGGCGCTCGGCGTCGAACTTCTCGTCCTGCGGCACGTTGGTCTGCACGAGCGCGACCTCGATCTCGCCGGCGGCGCGCGTGAAGGCCGGCACCGGCACCACCGCGAGGCCCGCCAGCAAAGCCGCGACCACCGCCGCCGGCCGCCAGGCTCGCGCCACCGCGCCGAGCCCGAGCACCGCGCCCGCCCCGGCCAGGGCGGCTCCAATGCCGTACACGCCGAGCCAGGGTGCGAGTGCCGCCAGCGGCGCGTCCACCTGCGAGTAGCCCGAGGCGACCCACGGGAAGCCGGTGAAGAGCACGCCCCGCGCCAGCTCGGCCAGCAGCCACAGCGCGGCAAAGAGCGCCGCATCGGGCCCTATCCGGCCGCGCCGCCACCGCACGAAGGCCGCCGCCGCGGCGCCGAGGTACACCGACAACGCCGCGGCCAGTGCCAGCACCGCCGCCGCGGCCAGCGGCGCCGGCAGGCCGCCGTAGCGGTGCATGCTGATGAAGAGCCACCAGACGCCGGCCACCAACCAGCCCACGCCGAAGCTCCAGCCGAGCGCGAAGGCGCGTCCTGGCCGCGAGCGCCCCGTGCGCTCGAGAGAAACGGCGAGCCCGGCCGCGGCCAGCATCGGCAGGACCCAGGCCCAGGTGTGGACGAAGGCGAGCGTCTGCGCGGCGCCGAGGCCGGCCAGCCCGAGCGGGGCGATCCATCGACCCGCGCCGGAGGGCGGCGCCCGGTCCGCGCGCGGGGTGCCGGCCGCGGCGCCCTCGGCCGGCGCGTTCAATCGACGTCGCTGCCTTCGGCCGGCTCCGGCCGCGGCACGCGGGCGACGCGGAACCAGCGCACGGCGCCGCCGCGCGTTAGCATCACGGTGAAGCGCAGGCCGCCGAGCTCGGCCGCCTCGCCTCGCCGCGGCACCTGGCCGAGCTCGTGCGCGATGAGGCCGCCGATGGTGTCGAACGCGTCCTCGGGCAGGCGGGTCCCGAAGGCCGCGTTGACGGCGCCGATCGCCACGTCGCCGGCAACCCGGTGCGTGCCGTCGGCCAGGGTGTAGATGCCGCTCTCGCGCTGCTGCTCGTCGAACTCGTCCTCGATCTCGCCGACGATCTCCTCGAGCACGTCCTCGATCGTGATGAGCCCGGCGGTGTTGCCGAACTCGTCGATGACGATGGCGAGGTGGTTGCGGTTGCTGCGGAAGTCGCGCAGCAGTTCGTTCAGCCGCTTGCTCTCGGGCACGAACACGGCAGGGCGGATCAGCGTGCGCAGGCTCAGCTCGGGCGAGCGCTGGCGCTTCAGCAGGTCCTTGGCCATCAGGATGCCGATGATGTTGTCGCGCGCGCCCTCGTAGACCGGGAAGCGCGAGTGCGCGGTGTCGATGACGACGCCAAGCAGTTCCTCGTAGGGCGCGTCGATGTCCAGCAGGTCCATGCGCGGCGCGGCCACCATCACGTCGCCGGCAGTCATGTCGGCCATGCGCAGCACGCCCTCGAGCATGAGGCGCGACTCCGGCTCGATCAGCTCGCGGTTCTCGGCGTCGGCCAGCGTCTCCAGCAGCTCCGCCTTGCTGTCGGGACCGGGCGACACGAACTCGACCAGGCGCTCAAAGAGGCCGCGCTTGCCCGGGCGCGGCTCGGCACGCGGTTCGTTCGATAACGCGCCAGGGCGCGTCGACGGAGGTTCGGACACGGGCGTGTCGGCAGTGGCGAGGGCGGCGAGGATACCGCAGCGACCTTGCGCCGCTCGCCCGCTCCGGGGCCGCCGGCGTGCCGGGCCCGCCGGACACCGCGCCGCCGGCATCGCCGGCAGCGCGCGCCCCGGCCAGGGCGCGTGACGCATCAGGCCGGCACGAAGGACGTCCGGGCGGCCCCCGGCGCCTGCGCCGCCGCCGATTCACCCTCGGCTTGACAGCCCCGGGGACTTGCAAGACATTCCGCCGCCCTCATCTGCCTCCGTCCCTCGCCGCCCGGCGACTTCACCGCCTCCTGCCAAGCCATGTCACTGATCCCCGCCACCATCCTCACGGGCTTCCTCGGCGCCGGCAAGACCACCTTGCTCAAGCGCGTGCTCACCGAAGCGCACGGGCAGAAGATCGCCGTCATCGAGAACGAATTCGGCGAGGAGAACATCGACAACGACATCCTCAAGGTGGACACGGAGGAGCAGATCATCCAGATGAGCAACGGCTGCGTCTGCTGCACCATCCGCGAGGACCTGCGCACGACGCTCGCCGATCTGGCCGAGAAGCGGCGCAAGGGCGAGCTCGCGTTCGACCGCGTCGTCATCGAGACCACCGGCCTCGCCGACCCCGGCCCGGTGGCGCAGACCTTCTTCATGGACGACGAGATCGCCGAGAGCTATCTGCTGGACAGCGTGCTGACGCTGGTGGACGCCAAGCACGCCGAGAGCCAGCTCGACACGCGCCAGGAGGCGCGCCGCCAGGTGGGCTTCGCCGACCAGATCTTCATCAGCAAGAGCGACCTCGTGGCCAAGGACGAGGTGGACGCCCTCATCCACCGGCTCAAGCACATGAACCCGCGTGCGCCGCAGCGCACCGTGCACTTCGGCGAGGTGCCGATCACCGAGGTGTTCGACCTCAAGGGCTTCAACCTCAACGCGAAGCTCGACATCGACCCGGAGTTCCTGAGCGGCGACGGGCATGGGCACGATCACCACCATGATCACGACCATGACCACGAGCACGGCGAGCACTGCGATCACCCGCACCACCACGCCCACGACGACGACGTGAAGAGCTTCGTCTTCCGCAGCAAGCGGCCGTTCAACCCGGCCAAGCTGGAGGACTTCCTCGGCGCGATCGTCCAGGTGTACGGGCCGAAGATGCTTCGCTACAAGGGCGTGCTGAACATGAAGGGCAGCGACCGCAAGGTGGTCTTCCAGGGCGTGCACCAGCTCATGGGCAGCGACCTCGGCCCCAAGTGGGCGCCGGGCGAGGAAAAGGTGAGCAAGATGGTCTTCATCGGCATCGACCTGCCCAAGGACGTGCTGATGCAGGGTCTGGAGCAGTGCCTGGCCTGAGGCCCGGCAGATCCGCCCGCCGGGCCGCTCCGGCGGGTTTCGTGGCCGACTTCGCGGCGAGATCGACACCCCCTGTTCGAAGCCTCGCCACCCCCCATGACCCCGTGACTACAATCCGCGCGCCTCGAAGACCCCCCCGGCCCCTTGGCAGAGCCTGGAGGGGCGACGGGCAGGTGGGTTTCGCCCGGCGGGGCCCACCTGATCGAAGTTGTTCGTCTCAGGCGAGGAGATGCCCGTGAGCAAGCCCCCGGCCAAGGTGCCTGCGAAGGCCCCGGCGAAGTCCGCGGGCAAGCCTGCGCCCAAGGCGCCGGCCAAGGCCGCGGCCACGAAGAAGGCCGACACCAGGCCGCCCGCCAAACCGGCCGCCAAGGCGGCTTCCAAGGCTGCCCCCAAGCCGGCGGCCAAGGCCGCCGCCCGGCCGGTGCCGAAGGCGGCGGGCAAGCCCGAGCCGAAGGCGGCACCGAAGACCGCGCCCACGGCGCCGGCTGCCAAGGTCGAGGCGAAGCCGCACGCGCATCCCCAGCCTTCGGCGCCCGTTGCCCGGTCGTCGGCGGCAGCCCCGGTGGCGACTCCCGTGCCAGCCAGGAGCCCGACGCCGCCGAGCCCCGCCGCGGCGAGCAACGGCACTCATGCATCGCCGACGGGCGGCAGCGCCGCAGCCGCGCCCGTCATCTCCCACCCCACCTTCGCGGCACCAGCGACCAACCGGTTCACCGACCGCTTCGCGCCGCCTCGTCCCACAGCACCCGAAGTGATCGAAGCCTCCGCCAACCGCCCTGCCAAGAAGATCGACCCGAAGCTGGCCAATGCCTGGAAGACCAAGGCCGGCCGCGACCTCACCGAGGACGAGCTGCTCGCGATGCCCGACAGCGAGTACATGAACGAGAAGCAGCTCGAGTTCTTCCGCGCTCGCCTGACCAAGCAGAAGGACGACCTGCTGTCCAACGCCGGCGAGACGACCGAGCATCTGCGCGAGGACACCTCCATCGTGCCCGATCCGGTGGATCGCGCCACGATCGAGGAAGAACACGCACTGGAGCTGCGCACGCGCGACCGCGAGCGCAAGCTGCTGAAGAAGATCTCGCAGTCGCTCGCCCGCCTGGAGAGCGGCGACTACGGCTACTGCGACGAGACCGGCGAGCCGATCGGCCTGGCGCGCCTGCTGGCCCGCCCGACGGCCACGCTCTCGCTCGAGGCACAGCAGCGGCGCGAGCTCAAGCAGAAGATGTTCGGCGACTAGAGGTGTCCGTTCCCGGCCGCGTGGTCGTGATCGGCGGCACGGCCGCCCGCGCAATGTGACGCGCCCCCCCTCGCCTCGGCGCCGCCGCACGCCGGGGCGCCCGCAGCGCCCGGAGTAAAGTCAGGCCATGGCCGAGAACGAGAGCTTCTTCCGCAAGGTGGTGCGGTTCGTCGCGAACCCGGCCACCGACTGGAACGAGCTCAACTCCCGGCAGGACGATTCGCGCGAGCTCGAGCTCGAGAAGTCCGAGCTCAAGGCGATGATCGAGCGCAAGCGGCGCAACGATTTCGTGCGCAAGCGCGAGTTCGACATGCTGCGTCGCATCCGCCGCGAAGGCCTCTCGCCAGAGCAGGCGGCGGCCCTCGAGGGCGCTTCGCGCATGGACGACTCCGAGGCGCGCCTGACCGACGCGCCGGCGCGCGCCGACGTGGCCGTCAAGGCCAAGATCGACGAGATCGAGCAGCAGATGGTCGGCGAAGGCTTCGGCGGTGCCGCTCGGCGGCCGCCCCCGTCGCCGAGCGGCCCGCCCGGCGGCGCCGGTGCCCAGGCGTCGCGCAGCGCGCCGCCGGCCGAACTGCCGATGCTGCGCGAGGAGATGCCCGGGCAAGCCGACCGCGGCGACCGCGCGGACCGGGGCGAATCGCTCGAGCTCGACCGCTCGCTCTACGAGCCTCCCGCGCCGGCACCGGCCCTGCACGAGCCCGCGCCGCCAGCCTCCACCGCACGCGGGCTGCCGCCGCTTTCGCCGCCGGCCGCCCCGGCGTTCGCACCGGTCCACTTCGCGCCCACCACCGACGCGGCCACGGGCGACATGAACAGCCCGTTCGCCGTCGAGGTGAGCGAGGTCATGCACGACCCCGAGCTCGACGAGCCGGTGATCTCGTTCGCGAACGCCGACTTCCAGCAGTGCGAGGAAGCGCTGCAGCGTCTCACGGGGCTGAGCGGCGTTCGGCATCAGCATGCCGAGACCTGGCTGGTGCTGTTCGACCTGTACCGCGCCACCGGGCAGCAGCAGCGGTTCGAGAGCCTCGCGCTCGACTACGCGCAGCAGTTCGGCTGGTCCGCGCCGCAGTGGTACTCGCTGCCCCGGATGGTGGCCGAGGCCATCGCCGACGAACCGGTGCTCACGTCCTCGGCGTCCAGCCGCTCGGCCGGCGGCGATGTCGGCTGGGTCAGCCCGCCGCTGCTGGACATCGACGCGGTGGCGCGCCTGCGCTCGCAGACGCTGCAGATGCCGCTGCCCTGGATCTTCGACTGGGGGCAGTTGCGCAGCATCGAGGCGGAAGCGGCGATGCAGTTGTCGACCCTGTTCCGCCTGTGGGCCGGCCAGAGCATCGAGATGCGCTGGATCGGTGGCGACCGCCTGTTCCAGGTCCTGGCCGAATCGGCGCCGACCGGGGTGCGCGACGCCGACCCGGCCTTCTGGCTGACCCGCCTGGACGCGCTGCGCCTGGCCAACCGCGCCGACCAGTTCGACGAGGCCGCGATCGACTACTGCGTCACCTACGAGGTGTCGCCGCCGTCGTGGGAGGCGGCCCGCTGCAAGGTGCACATCAGCGGCCACAGCGTCTCGACGCGCACGCCGCCGCTTTCGGTGGTGAGCGACGTCTCGACGAGCTTCATGGAGTCGGGCCTGTCCGAGGACGCCGCCTCCGGCGTCGAGGTGGCCAACGTCGAGCTCTCGGGCCAGCTCGTCGGCGACATCAGCGCCACGCTGAAGAAGCTCGAGAACGAGCTCGGACAGGCGACGCTGGTCAACGTCTCCTGCGCCCGCCTCATCCGCGTCGACTTCATCGCGGCCGGCGACCTGCTCAACTGGGTGCTGGCGCGGCGCGCCGAGGGCCGCACCGTGCAGTTCGGCGAGGCACACCGCCTGGTCGCGCTGTTCTTCGGGGCCATGGGCATCAACGAGCAGGCCAAGGTCCTGGTCCGGAAGGTGTAGGTCAGCGCCATCCGGGCCGCAGCCCGGACCGGGCTTTCACGACGGGGTACAACCCGCACTTGTCCGGCGGCGCATCGGCCGCATCTGCAACCCTCTTCCTGCAAGCGCCGTCGCCGGGCGCGGCGCTCACCACTCCCCATGGAACCGTTCCACGGCACCACCATCCTCAGCGTGCGGCGCGGCGGCCAGGTCGCGCTCGGCGGCGACGGCCAGGTCACCCTCGGCAGCATCGTCGTCAAGGCGAGCGCGCGCAAGGTGCGCAAGCTCCACCACGACAAGGTGCTGGCGGGCTTCGCTGGCGCCACGGCCGACGCCTTCACGCTCTTCGAGCGCTTCGAGGCCAAGCTCGAGAAGCACCAGGGCCACCTGCAGCGCGCCGCCATCGAGCTGACGCGCGACTGGCGCACCGACCGCGTGCTGCGCCGCCTGGAGGCGATGCTCGCGGTGGCCGACAAGGACCATTCGCTCATCATCACCGGCAACGGCGACGCGCTCGAACCCGAGCACGGCATCGTGGCCATCGGCTCGGGCGGCGCCTACGCGCAGGCCGCCGCGCGCGCGCTGCTGGAGCACTCCTCCCTGTCGGCCGGCGACATCGTCAAGCAGTCGCTGAAGATCGCCGGCGAGCTGTGCATCTACACGAACCAGCATCACACCATCGAGGTGCTCGAATGAGCGCGGACCGATCGCTCGACAGCGCGCCCGACAAGGCGCCCGGCAAGTCGGTCACCAGGGCGCCCGCGAAGAGCGCGATGACCCCGCGCGAGATCGTCTCCGAGCTCGACCGCCACATAGTCGGCCAGCAGGCGGCCAAGCGCGCCGTGGCCATCGCGCTGCGCAACCGCTGGCGCCGCCAGCAGGTCGACGACAAGCTGCGCAGCGAGATCACGCCGAAGAACATCCTGATGATCGGCCCCACCGGCGTCGGCAAGACGGAGATCGCGCGCCGCCTGGCGCGCCTGGCCGATGCGCCCTTCGTCAAGGTCGAGGCGACCAAGTTCACCGAGGTGGGATACGTCGGCAAGGATGTCGACACGATCGTGCGCGACCTCGTCGACGTGGCGGTGAAGCAGGAGCGCGAGCGCCAGATGAAGCTGCAGCGCGCGCGCGCCGAGGATGCGGCCGAGGAGCGGCTGCTCGACGTGCTCGTGCCGCCGCCACGCTCGGCCGCGACGATGGGCTTCGGCACCGAGACGCCGCCGGCCGACAACACGGCGCGGCAGGTGATGCGCAAGCGCCTGCGCGAAGGCGCGCTCGACGACCGCGAGATCGAGGTCGAGCTCGCCGACGCGAAGCCCTCGCTCGAGATCCTGGGCCCGCAGGGCCTGCCCGGCATGGAAGAGATGGCCGAGCAGCTCAAGGGCCTCTTCGCGCAGGCCGGCGGCCAGCGCAAGCGCGCGCACAAGATGAAGGTGCGCGAGGCGCTCGAACGCCTCACGGAGGAAGAGGCCGCCCGCCTCGTCAACGAGGACGAGATCCGAAGCGCGGCGCTCGCCAACGCCGAGGGCAACGGCATCGTCTTCATCGACGAGATCGACAAAGTCGCCTCGCGCAGCGACACGCACGGCGCCGACGTCAGCCGCCAGGGCGTGCAGCGCGACCTGCTGCCGCTGGTGGAGGGCACCACCGTGAGCACGAAGTACGGCGTGGTCAAGACCGACCACATGCTCTTCATCGCCAGCGGGGCCTTCCACCTCTCGCGCCCGAGCGACCTGATCCCCGAGCTGCAGGGCCGCTTCCCGATCCGCGTCGAGCTCTCGTCGCTGTCGGTGGCCGACTTCGAGGCCATCCTCACCAGCACGCAGGCGAGCCTCGTCACGCAGTACAAGGCGCTGCTCGCCACCGAGGGCGTGACGCTCGAGTTCACGCCCGAGGCGGTGCGCCGCATCGCCGAGATCGCCTTCGAGGTGAACGAGCGCACCGAGAACATCGGCGCGCGCCGCCTGGCCACGGTCATGGAGCGGCTGCTCGACGATGTCAGCTTCGACGCGCCGCAGCGCGGCGGGCAGACGGTGCGCATCGATGCCGAGGCGGTGAACCGCCACCTCGGCGAACTGGCCTCGAACGAGGACCTGTCGCGCTTCATTCTCTAGCAGTCTCTACACTGCGGGGCCGCAGGCACACCTGAAGTGCGAGGCCCCATGAACCCGACATCCTGGCTGCGGCCGCTCGGCAGGAGCGGCCTCGAGGTCGCCCCCATCACCTTCGGCGGCAACGTCTTCGGCTGGACCGCCGACGAGAAGACCTCGTTCGAGCTGCTGGACGCCTTCGTCGACGGCGGGTTCAACCTCATCGACACCGCCGACGTCTACTCGCGCTGGGCGCCCGGCCACGTGGGTGGCGAGAGCGAGGCGATCATCGGCCGCTGGCTCAAGGCGCGCGGCGCCCGCGACCGCGTGCTCATCGCCACCAAGGTCGGCAAGCCGATGGGTGACGAGGGGTCGGGCCGCACGGGGCTGTCGCGCCGCTGGATTCGCGAGGCCGTGCACGACTCGCTGATGCGGCTGCAGACCGACCGCATCGACCTCTACCAGTCGCACGACGACGATGCGAGCGTGCCGTTCGAGGAGACGCTCGGCGCCTATGCCGAGCTCATGGCCGAGGGCAAGGTGCGCGCCATCGGCGCCAGCAACCACACCGCGCCGCGCCTGGCCGAGGCTCTGGCCGCCAGCGCCCGCCTGAAGCTGCCTCGCTACGAAAGCCTGCAGCCGCACTACAACCTGATGGAACGCGCCGGCTACGAGGCCGAGCTCGAGCCGCTCGTGCGCCGGGAGGGGCTGGGCGTCATCAACTTCTTCGGCCTGGCGCGCGGCTTCCTGACGGGCAAGTACCGCAGCGAGGCCGACCTCGGCAAGAGCCCGCGCGGCGGTGGCGTGAAGGGCTACCTCAATGCCCGCGGCTTCGCGGTGCTGAGGTCGCTGGACGAGGTGGCGGCCGCCCATGCCGCCGAGCGGGCTACGCCGGCGCAGGTGGCACTGGCCTGGCAGATCGCCCGGCCGAGCATCACCGCGCCGATCGCCAGCGCCACCAGCGTCGCGCAATGGCAGGAGCTCGCCGGTGCGGCGCGCCTCGTGCTGTCCGCCGACGAGATCGCCGCACTCGACCGCGCCAGCGCCGGCTGAGCGCGTCCGACGGGGAAGAACCGGCAACGAAGGACCGGAGAAAGGAACCCATGCCCTCGCTGCCGCTGTTCATCGCTCCTGCCCGCTTCGACGACCCGGCGGCCGCGGTGGCCCAGGTGCAGGCCATCTACAAGAGCAGCGTCGATCATCTGCGCGGCTCGCTGCAGCGCTTCGTGGCCGGCGAGGACGTGGGCCACGTGCGCGCCTGCTACCCGTTCGTGCGCGTGCGCACCGACACCGTGGCACGCGCCGACTCGCGCCTGAGCTACGGCTTCGTCGCCGGGCCCGGCACCTACGAGACGACGCTGACGCGGCCGGACCTCTTCGCCAGCTACTACACCGAGCAGTTCCGGCTGCTGCTGAAGAACCACGGCGTGGCGCTGGAGATCGGCACCAGCGCGCAGCCGATCCCGGTGCACTTCTCGCTGGCCGAGAACGACCACCTCGAAGGCTCGCTCAGCCCCGAGCGGCGCCTCTTGATGCGAGACCTGTTCGACCTGCCCGACCTCTCGGTGATGGACGACGGCATCGCCAACGGCACGCACGAGCCGGGGCCGGGCGCGCCGCAGCCGCTGTCGCTGTTCACCGCGCCGCGCGTGGACTACTCGCTGCACCGCCTGCGCCACTACACCGGCACCGCGCCCGAGCACTTCCAGAACTTCGTGCTGTTCACGAACTATCAGTTCTACATCGACGAGTTCATCAAGCTCGGCCACGCGCTGATGGCGCTGCCGTCGAGCGACTACCACGCCTTCGTCGAGCCGGGCAACGTGGTCACGCGCCGCGCGGGGCTGCCGGCGCAGCCGGGCGACGAGCTCGGCTCGGCGCCGCCCCGGCTGCCGCAGATGCCTGCCTACCACCTGACGCGCCCCGACGCGAGCGGCATCACGATGGTCAACATCGGCGTCGGCCCGGCCAACGCGAAGACGATCACCGACCACATCGCGGTGCTGCGCCCGCACGTGTGGCTGATGCTCGGCCACTGCGCCGGGCTGCGCAACAGCCAGCAGCTCGGCGACTACGTGCTCGCGCACGCCTACATGCGCGAGGACCACGTGCTCGACGAGGACCTGCCGCTGTGGGTGCCGATCCCCGCGCTGGCCGAGGTGCAGCTGGCGCTCGAGCAGGCGGTGGCCGAGGTGACGCAGCTGTCCGGCTACGAGCTGAAGAAGATCCTGCGCACCGGCACCGTGGCCAGCACCGACAACCGCAACTGGGAGCTGCTGCCCGAGCCCGGGCCGGCACGCCGCTTCAGCCAGAGCCGCGCGGTGGCGCTGGACATGGAAAGCGCCACCATCGCCGCCAACGGCTTCCGCTTCCGCGTGCCCTACGGCACCCTGCTGTGCGTGAGCGACAAGCCGCTGCACGGCGAGATCAAGCTGCCGGGCATGGCCAACACCTTCTACCGCGAGCGCGTCGACCAGCACCTGCGCATCGGCATGCGCGCGGTGGAGCTGCTGCGGCAGGAGCGGCCCGGAAGCCTGCACAGCCGCAAGCTGCGCAGCTTCGCCGAGGTGGCGTTCCAGTAGCGCGACGCGCGGCGCCTTCGCGTCGCGGCCCCGCACTGGTGGCGCCGCTGGCAGGGCGGGGGCCGTCCCGTCCTGCGGGCACCGGCGCCCGGCACGTCGCCCAGCAAGGTTTCTTTGCCTTGGCGCAACCGCGCCGAACGGCTGGCTCCGTAAAAACCCTGGCATGAGGAGCACCGGAGGCGCGCAGCGCATCGCCATCTGCAGCGTGTTGGCCTTGGCACTGGCCGGCGTCGCCGGCTGCGCGTCGCTGCAACGGCCGGCGGCCGCCTCCTCCGCGGGGGCGGCCGACGGGCCCGTGCCCGCCGCGTGGACCGCCGTCGCCGCGCCCGACGCTGCGGCACCGGCGGCCTCGCTGGCAGGCTGGTGGCAGCGCTTCGGCGACCCCACGCTCGACGCACTCGTCGCGCGTGCGCTCGATGCCGCGACCGACGTGCGCGCTGCCGAAGCCCGCCTGCGCCAGGCGCGCGCCGCGCAGGACCTTGCCGCCGCCGGGCTGCGGCCCACCGTCGGCGCGACGGCCTCGGCGCAGGCCAGCCGCAGCGACGGCCGTGCGACGAGCCGCCTGTACCGCGCCGGTTTCGACGCCGCGTGGGAGGCCGACCTCTGGGGGGGTGGCCGCGCCGGAGTCGCAGCGGCCGAGGCCGACTTGCGGGCCGGCGCCGCCACGCTCGGGCAGGCGCGCGTCACGCTCGCCGCCGAGGTGGCGAGCACCTACGTCGACCTGCGCAGCGCGCAGGCGCGCCTCGCCACCACGCAGGCCAGCCTCGCCAGCCAGGAGCACACCTTGCGCCTCACGCAATGGCGCGAGGAGGCCGGCCTCGTGAACCGGCTGGACGTCGAGCAGCAGCGCACCACCGTCGCGCAGACGCGCGCGCAGCTGCCGGCGCTGCAGGCCGCGATCGAGCAGGCGATGAACGCGCTGGCCGTGCTGGCCGGCGAGGCACCGGGCGCGCTGCACGCCCGCCTCGCAGCCACACGTCCGCTGCCGGCCGCGCCGGCGGACCTGGCGCTGGCGATTCCCGCAGCGGTGCTGAGCCAGCGCGCCGACGTCGCCGCCGCGGAAGCACGGGTGCGCGCCGCCGTGGCCCGCATCGACCAGGTCGATGCCGAGCGTCTGCCTTCGCTGCAGCTGTCCGGCTCCATCGGCCTGTCGGCGCTCACCGCCTCGGCGCTCTATCCCGGCGCCGGCGTGGCCTCGCTGCTGGCCAGCGTCAGCTGGCCGCTTCTGGACGGCGGACGGCTGCGCGCGCGCGTGCAGGCGCAGGAAGCCGCGCTCGACGAGGCCCGCCTCGACCACCGTGCCGTCGTGCTGGCGGCGCTGCAGGAGGTGGAAGACGCGCTGGTGGCACTGCGTGCGGCACGCGAGCAGCAGGCCAGCCAGCAGGCCGCCGTCGAGGCGGCGCGCCGCGCGGCGCAACTGGCCGAGCAGCGCTACGCCGCCGGCCTGGTCGACATCACGAGCGTGCTGCTGACGCAACGCACGCTGCTCGCGGCCGAGGACGCCCTCGCCAGCGGCGCCGCGGCGGTCGTGACGCAGCACGTGCGCCTGTTCAAGGCCCTCGGCGGTGGCTGGACCCCCGAACAGCTGGCCGTCGACGCCGGCACCGCGTCCGCACAACGGAACCCCCGCCCATGAATGACGCCACCACCCCCGAAGCCGTCCGCAACGCCGGGCGGAGCGCCGATGCAGCGCCGGCGGCCCCGCGCGCCGAACCCTCGCCGGCATTGTCGGCCGGCCCGGCCGGGGCCGATGTGACCGCACCCGCCGCGCGACGCGCAGCCGCGCTGGACGACCTTCTCGGCGAGGACGGCCGGCCTCGAGCACCGTGGCGCCGGCCGGCGGCATGGATCGCGCTGGCGCTGCTGGCCGGCGCGGCCGCGGCCGGGTGGTGGTGGCTCGGCCAGCGCCAGGCCAACGCCGCGCCGCCGTATGTCACGCAGCCGGTCGTGCGTGGCGCGCTCACGGTCACCGTCACCGCCAACGGCACCCTGCAGCCGACGCAGCTGGTGGCCGTCGGCAGCGAGCTGTCGGGCACCGTGGCACGCGTGCTCGTGGACGTCAACGACAGGGTCAAGCGCGGCCAGGTGCTGGCCGAGCTCGACACCGCGCGGCTGTCGGACCAGGTCAAGCGCTCGCGCGCCGGCCTCGCGGCGGCCGAGGCGCAGGTACAGCAGGCACGGGCCACGCTGGCCGAGTCGCGCGCCTCGCTCGACCGCCTGGAGGACGTGGCGCGCCGCTCCGGCGGCGAGGTGCCGTCGCGGCTGGAGCTGGACACCGCGCGCGCGGCGGTGGCGCGCGCGCTGGCAGCGGAAGCCAGCGCGCTGGCCGGCGTGGCCGAGGCGAGCGCCACGCTCAGTTCCGACGAGACGAACCTGCGCAAGGCTGCGATCCGCTCGCCGATCGACGGGGTCGTGCTCGCGCGCAACGTCGATCCGGGCAACGCGGTCGCCGCCTCGCTGCAGGCGGTGACGCTGTTCAGCCTCGCCGAGGACCTCGCGAAGATGACGCTGCAGGTGAACGTGGACGAGGCCGACGTCGGCCGCGTGCGCGAGGGCCAGAAGGCCACGTTCACCGTGAGCGCGCACGCCAACCGGCGCTACCCGGCGACGATCTCGCGCCTGCGCTACGGCTCGACGACCAAGGACAACGTCGTCACGTACGTGGCGGACCTGGACGTCCCCAACACCGACCTCAGCCTGCGCCCGGGCATGACGGCCACCGCGACGATCACCACGGTGGAACGCACCGACGCGCTGCTGGTGCCGAACGCCGCGCTGCGCTACAGCCCCGAGGCGGCGCGCACGCCGTCGGCCAACGGCGGCGGCACGGCCATCGTCTCGCAGCTGATGCCGCGCCCGCCGGGAGCCGGCCAGCCCAAGCGGGCCGGCACCGACACCTCGCGCGCGCGCCAGGTGTGGGTGCTGAAGGACAGCCGGCCGCAGGCCGTGCCGGTGACGCCCGGCGCCACCGACGGCCGCATGACCGAGGTGGCCAGCGACACGCTGCAGCCGGGCATGGAAGTGATCGTGGACCAGGCGGCAGTCAAACGCTGAGCCTGCACTCCCCGAGCCGCCTCCGCGACGACGCCTGCAGCCCGACGCGACACACGACGACGCCATGACACGGGATCCGGACACGGCACGGGACGCCGCCCTCATCGAGCTGGTCGGGGTCACGAAGACCTACGGCAGCGGCAGTGCCGCGTTCCAGGCGCTGCGCGGCATCGACCTCGCGATCGCCGACGGGGACTTCGTCGCGGTGATGGGCCCGAGCGGCTCGGGCAAGTCGACGGTGATGAACATCCTCGGCTGCCTCGACGTGCCCACGAGCGGCGCCTATCTCTTCCGCGGCGTGCCGGTGCAGCGCCTCTCGCGCGACCAGCGGGCGCTGCTGCGGCGGCGCCACTTCGGCTTCGTGTTCCAGGGCTTCAACCTGCTGCCGCGCACCAGCGCGCAGGAGAACGTGGAGCTGCCGCTGCTCTATCGCGGCGAGGGCGCGGCTGCCCGGCACGCCGCGGCGCGAGAGGCGCTGGCCGCCGTCGGGCTGGCGGGCTGGGAGCACCACACGCCGGCGGAGCTCTCGGGCGGCCAGCAGCAGCGCGTGGCGATCGCGCGCGCGCTGGTCACGCACCCGACGGTGCTGCTCGCCGACGAGCCGACCGGCAACCTGGATACCCAGCGCGGGCGCGAGATCATGGAGCTGCTGTCGTCGCTGAACCGCGAGCGAGGCATCACCGTGCTGATGGTCACGCACGAGCCGGACATGGCTGCGTATGCCCGCCGCATCGTGCGCTTCGTCGACGGCTGCGTCGCCAGCGACACGCTGAACGGCACGGCGGCGGCCCGGCCCGCGGCGGAGGCCGCGTGATGCGCGCGCCGCGGATGCCGGTCTGGGGCCAGTGGCTCAACACGCTGCTGCTGGCGCTGCGCGAGATCCGGCGCAACCTGCTGCGCTCGTTCCTCACGATCCTCGGCATCGTCATCGGCGTCGCGGCGGTGATCACGATGGTCACGGTGGGCAACGGGGCCACGCAGGCGGTGCAGGACCAGATCACGAGCCTGGGCACCAACCTGCTGCAGATCAGGCCCGGCCAGCGCCTCGGCCCCGGGCGCGACGCCGCCGGTTCGCCGCCGTTCCGGGTTGCCGATGCCGAGGCCATCGCCGCCCAGGTCGGTGGCGTCCGCGCGGTGGCGCCGCAGGCCACCGCCGGCGGCATGGCCGTCTACGGCGCACGCAACTGGTCCACCGTCGCCTACGGGACGACCAACGCCTACTTCGAGACGAACAACTGGACGCTCGAGTCGGGTCGCGTGTTCGAACCGGCCGAGGAGCGCGCCGGCGCCTCGGTGTGCGTGATCGGCGCCACCGTTCGGCGCGAGCTCTTCGGCAGCGTGGATCCCATCGGCGAGCGGATGCGGCTGCGGCAGATCAGCTGCGAGGTGATCGGGCTGCTCGCATCCAAGGGCCAGGCGGCGATGGGCATGGACCAGGACGACGTCGTCGTGATGCCGATCGCCACGGTGCAGCGCCGCCTCACCGGCAACGTCAACGTCGGCACGCTGCTGGTGTCGATGACCGACGGCGCCGACGCGACGCGCGTGAAGGCCGAGCTGACGCGACTGCTGCGCGAGCGGCGCAAGCTCGCCGAGGGCGACGAGAACAACTTCAACGTGCTGGACACGGCGCAGCTGGCGCAGACGCTGTCGGGCACGACGGCGGTGATGACGGCGCTGCTGGGCGCCGTGGCCGCCGTGAGCCTGCTGGTGGGCGGCATCGGCATCATGAACATCATGCTGGTCAGCGTCACCGAGCGCACGCGCGAGATCGGCATTCGCCTGGCCATCGGCGCCCTCGGTCACGAGGTGCTGATGCAGTTCCTCATCGAGGCGGTGGTGCTGGCGGCGCTGGGCGGCATCGTCGGCATCGTGCTGGCCACGGCGGCGTCGATCGCGCTGACGCAGCTGATGGGCGTGCCGTACGTCTTCGACGCGACGATCAATCTCGCCAGCTTCGCCTTCGCGGCGCTGATCGGCGTGGTGTTCGGCTACTTCCCGGCCCGCCGCGCCGCGCGGCTCGATCCGATCGAGGCACTGCGGCACGAGTGACGAGCGGTCGCGCTTGACGGGTTGAGTCGCCGAGTACGCGGGCGGCGACGACGCGGCTCGCATGGGTGCGGCAACGGAGCCTGCCGCCGGCGCCGACGTTCGCAGGTCGTCGCGCCGGGCTGCTCGCCCTGCGTCCCTGGCGGGTACCTCGCGTGCTGCTCGGCAACGCGTCAGCCGTCATCCGGGTGGCGCACACTCGTGGCCACCGGGCGCCGGCAGCAGCGGGGTCTTCGTGGGTGGCGTGCCGCCGTCGGTGCCGGACCGGGCCGGCGGGGTGCCCCGCGCATTGAAGCCAGGGGGGCATTCGAGCAACGCCGCCAGCGCCCGCGGCACCATCAGGGTCTTCAGCGGCGCAAGCACGGTTGTCGAAACGGTAGCGCCTCGCTCGTCGTATCCATGACAGTGCATTGATGCCTTGCCACCACCCGGCCCGGATCCGACACCGCGCCGCCCCTGCCTCCCGGCGGACTCTCGAGGAGCCTCTGAAATGAACTACGTCGATGGATTCGTCTGCGCCGTGCCCGACCCGAACCGCGAGGCCTATCGCAAGCATGCCGAGCTCGGCGCCACCGTCTTCAAGGCGCACGGCGCGCTGGCCGTGGTCGAGTGCTGGGGCGACGACGTGCCCGAGGGCAAGGTCACCTCGTTCCCGATGGCCGTGAAGCGGGAGGCGGGCGAGAGCGTCGTGTTCGCATGGATCGTCTGGCCGTCGCGCGAAGCCCGCGACGCCGGCTGGAAATCCGCGATGGCCGATCCACGCTTGTCGCCCGAGCAGAATCCGATGCCTTTCGACGGCCAGCGGCTCATCTATGGTGGATTCCAGGTCATCGTCCAAGCCTGAGCGGGCGGCACCGCAGCCGGCCGGCCGGGCGACGCGGCGCGAGTGGACGGGCCTGGCGGTCATCGCGCTGCCCTGCGCGGTGTATGCCATGGACCTCACGGTGCTGAACCTGGCGATGCCGGCCATCAGCGCCGAGCTGAAGCCGAGCGCCTCGCAGCTGCTGTGGATCATCGACATCTACGGCTTCCTGGTGGCCGGCTTCCTGATCACGATGGGCACGCTCGGCGACCGCATCGGCCGTCGCCGCCTGCTGCTGATCGGCGCGGCGGCCTTCGGCGCGGCGTCGCTGCTGGCCGCCTTCGCGAAGAGCGCCGAGGCGCTGATCGCGATGCGCGCACTGCTCGGCGTGGCGGGGGCGACGGTGGCGCCATCGACGATGAGCCTCATCCGCAACATGTTCCACGACGAGCACGAACGGCAGTTCGCGATCGGCCTGTGGATCGCCAGCTACTCGGCCGGTGCGGCCATCGGGCCGCTGGTGGGCGGCGTGCTGCTGCAGTTCTTCCACTGGGGCTCGGTCTTCCTGGTCGCGGTGCCGGTGATGGCGCTCGTGCTGCTGCTCGGGCCCTCGCTGCTGCCCGAGTACCGCGACCCGCAAGCCGGCCGCGTCGACCCGCCGAGCGTGGTGCTGTCCCTGACGGCCGTGCTGGCGACGGTCTACGCTCTCAAGCACCTGGCCGAATACGGCTTCTCGTGGCCTGCGGCAGCAGTCGGTGCGGCCGGGCTCGCGCTCGGCGCGGCCTTCGTGCGGCGCCAGGGGCGGCTGGACTACCCGCTGCTGGACATGCGGCTCTTCCGCAGCGCGGCCTTCAGTGCCGCCATCACTGCCTACGGCCTCACTTCGCTGGCGATGATGGGCGTGTACATCTTCATCGCGCAGTACCTGCAGCTGGTGCGCGGCCTGTCGCCGCTCGAGGCGGGGTTCGCCACGCTGCCCTGGGCACTGGCGTTCATCGTCGGTTCGCTCGTCGCGCCGCGGCTGGCGCGGCGCATGACGCGGCTGTCGCTGCTGGCGTGGAGCCTCGTCGTCTCGGCTCTCGGCTTCGTGCTGCTGGTCGGCACGCCGGGCCCGTTCGGCCTCGCGGTGATGATCACGGGCGCCGTGGTGATGAGCCTCGGCATGGCGCCGGTCATCGCCATCGGGAACGAGATGATGATCACTGCCGCGCCGCCGGAGCGCGCGGGCGCCGCCTCGGCGATGGCCGAGACTGCGGCCGAGTTCAGCGGTGCCGCGGGCATCGCCGTGTTCGGGAGCCTCGGCACCGTCATCTACGCGTGGTCGCTGGGACGCAACCTGCCGGCGGGGCTTCCGCCGGAGACGGTGCAGGCGGCACTGGCCACGATGGGCGGCGCAGCCGCGGGCGCACAGGCTCTTGGCGGCGCAGCCGGCGATGCGTTGCTGCAGGCGGCGCGCGACGCCTTCACGCTGACGCTGCAGGCCGCCGCCGTGGTGGGCGCGCTGATCGTGGTGCTGGCGTGCGTGTTCACCGTGCGGATCCTGGGGCGTGCGGCGACCGCGGCCGATAGCGCTGCCGCGCGGGCGGCATCGCGCGCCGACTGAGAACGCAGGTCGTCATCTGGACGCGGCGGACTCCGCCTCGGTTGCGAAGTCCGCGCGCCGACGTCGGCGCGCGCCAAGGCCGCCGGGTGGTCGGCTCCGCGAATGTCCTCTACGGGCGGACCCGCTTCGCGTGTCCCCCCCCCCCGATGCCCCCTTGATTTCGCTGCGCCGACCACCCGGCGTCCTTGGCGTGAAGCCATGGTGGCGTTCCGTTGGTGCGTCCACGGACGGCTCAGGATCGGGCCGATGGGGTGCCCTGCGCAGCGAGATGAGGGGGGCATTCGAGTGACACGCGCAGCGGGTCACTCGAAAGAGGACATTCGAGGAGCGGGGCACCCTGTCGGCTCGATCCCGCCACCGCCGTTCGAAGTAGCCGCCGGGGCGGGGGTCGGCCCGACCGCCGCTGGCGCCACGGCGTCATCGCGCGGCGATGCGCCGGCGCATTGCGGCGCGACCTCGGCGTTGCCGGCCTCATCGCAGCGCGGGGGCTGTTCGCGGTGCGGGCCATTCGCCGTGCGGGCTCATCGCGGTGCGGACGCTGCGGCCCGTGCACGCTCCATGAGCAAGGCGCGCTCGCGCTCGTTGGCGGTGAGCTCGGCGGCGCGCTCGAAGGCCTGGCGCGCCTGCGCGCCGCGGCCGAGCTTGGCCAGCAGGTCGCCGTGCACCGCGTGCAGCAGGTGGTAGCGCTGCATCTGCGGCTGCGCCGCGAGCGCCTCGACGAAGGGCAGCGCCACCTCGGGCCCCGAGGCCATGCCCACCGCTACCGCGCGGTTCAGCTCGACCACCGGCGACGGCATGCGTTCCAGCAGCCGGCCGTAGAGCGCGACGATGCGCGCCCAGTCGGTCTCGGCCGCGGTGCGCGCCACGGCATGGCAGGCGGCGATGGCGGCCTGCAGCGCGTAGGGGCCGGCTTCGCCTGCCTCGCCGCCGCGCAGCGCCGTGGCGCGCGCGAGCGCCGCGAGGCCGCGGCCGATGAGCAGGCGGTCCCAGCGGCCGCGGTCCTGGTCGAGCAGCAGGATCGGCCGGCCGCGGGCATCGGTGCGGGCGCGCAGGCGCGAGGCCTGGATCTCCATCAGCGCGACCAGGCCGTGCACCTCGGCCTCCTGGGGGGCGAGCGCGGCAAGCACGCGCCCGAGGCGCAGCGCCTCCTCGCACAGCGCCGGTCGCATCCAGTCGTCGCCGGCGGTGGCGGAGTAGCCCTCGTTGAAGACGAGGTAGACGACCTCCAGCACCACCGACAGGCGCGTGGCCAGCGCCTCGCCGCGCGGCACCTCGAAGGGCACCTTCGCCTCGGCCAAGGCGCGCTTGGCGCGCACGATGCGCTGTGCGATGGTGGGCTCGGGCACGACGAAGGCTCGCGCGATCTCGGCGGTGGTCAGGCCGCCGAGCAGGCGCAGCGTCAGCGCCAGCTGGGCGTCGCGGGGCAGCACCGGGTGGCAGGCCGCGAAGATGAGGCGCAGCAGGTCGTCGCCATAGTCCTCGCGCGCGTCGTCGAGCCCGTCGGTGAAGTCGGGCACGACGTGGTCGCCGCGCGCGTCGGCATCGGCGCCGAGCTCCTCCTGCTTGCGCTCGTGCAGCGCGCGCTGGCGCAGCCAGTCGAGGGCGCGGTTCTTGGCGGTGGCCATCAGCCACGCCCCCGGGTTCTGCGGCAGGCCGCCTTCGACGGCCATGCGGGGCCAGTGCTCGAGGGCGGCGACGAGCGCCTCCTGCGCGAGATCTTCGGCCAGGCCGACGTCGCGGACGACGCGGGCGAGGGCGCCGATGATCTTGGCGGACTCGATGCGCCAGACGGCGTCGATGCGGGCCCGGACGCGCGCGTCGCCCGCATCGCCAGGGCGCGAGCCGTGCGGGGCCTGCGCGTCGGCATGGGCCGGGCCGGGGCCGATCGGACGCGACGGCATCGGGGCGGAGCGTGCGGTCCGTGCCGCTCAGCGCGGCCGGTTCGCCTCGACCTGCGAGCGCAGGCGCTCTTCCTGCTCGCGCAGCTCGGGCGTGAACGCCTCGCCGAAGTCGTCAGCCTCGAAGACCGGGCGGATCTCGACCTCGCAGGGCTCGTCGTGCGGGTTGGGGCAGCGGCGCAGCCACTCGACGGCTTCTTCCATGGACCGCACCTGCCACAGCCAGAAGCCGGCCACGAGTTCCTTCGTCTCGGCGAACGGGCCGTCGACGACGGTGCGTCGTTCGCCATCGAAGCACATGCGGACGCCTTTGGCGCTGGGGTGCAATCCTTCGCCGGCCAGCATGACGCCCGCCTTGACGAGCTCTTCGTTGTAGCGGCCCATTGCCGCGAGCAGCGCCTCGCTGGGCATCTGGCCCGCCTCGGAGGCCTTGGAGGCCTTGACCATCACCATCACGCGCATCATTTCTCTCCAGCCGTGTCGCCCTTGAAGCCGGTGGTCCGGTGAGTGCCGCATCGGATCATCCCACCTCGCTTGCACGACGGTCCGGGAGGTCGAGAATCGACACCTTCGTCGAACGACATCGATGCCGGCGATTCCGGCCGCGTCCCCTTCTTTCTGCACCATGCAATACCTGCTGCTCGTCTACACCGACGATTCGCTGCTCGGCCGCCTCGCGCCCGAGGAGTTCGACGCGCACATGCGCGACTGCCTCGTGCACGCCGACGAGTTGCAGGCCTGCGGTAAGCTGCTCGGCTACCAGCAGCTGGAGCCTCCTGCCACGGGCAGGTCGGTTCGCATCCGCGGCGGGCGCACGCAGGTGCTCGACGGTCCGTTCGCCGAGACGAAGGAGGTCCTGGCCGGCTTCAACCTGGTCGAAGCCGATTCGCTGGAGGAGGCGGTCGAGATGGCAGGGCAGTTGCCCTGGGCGAGCTACGGCTGCATCGAGGTGCGGCCGGTTCGAAGCCTCGCGGCGGTGCGCCAGCGCGTCGGCGCCTGAAGTCGGCGCCCGGGTCGGCGCGGGTAGGGTCCCGCTTCGTGGCTGCGGCGAAGTTCGGCCGGTCTGTGCCGCCCGGGTCTACCTGCGCGCGTCGGAGAGCAGCGGCCGCAGCGCGATCAGGCCGACGGCCGGCCCGATGGCCAGCCAGGGAAGCACCCCGGCGAGGCTGCCGTGCGTGGCCGCGCGGACGAAGACTTCGATGCTGAGCGCCGAGATCGCGAAGCCGATGCTGTTGGTGAGCGTGAGCACGCTGCCGATGGCTTCGCGCGGGGCGTTGACGGCGGTGAGGGCGCTGAACTGCGGCGAGTCGCCGACGACTGTGATGCCCCACAGCAGCAGCCAGGCGAAGAAGAGCCACGTGGGGGCCGGCATCAGCCACGGCGCGGCGAGGCAGCAGGCGCCGCTGGCCGCCAGCTGGGCCGCGGCGATGCGGGCGCTGCCCCATCGGCGCACGAGCTGGCCCCCGGCGATGCAGCCGACGGCGCCCGAGGCGAGCACGGCGAACGACCACCACGAGACGGCCACCGTGTCGGCCAGGCGGGTGGCCAGCACCGCCGGAACGAGCACCCAGACCGTGTACAGCTCCCACATGTGGCCGAAGTAGCCGAAGGCCGATGCGCGCACGCGACGGTCGCGCCAGATGCTGGCCAGTGCGCTGATGCGCAGCCCGGCGGCGGGCGGTGGCGCTTGCAGCGGCGGTGGCGTGGTGGGCCGGCTTGCCGGCGCGGCCCCTTGGGCGGCTTCGGGCACCAGCCAGACGATCGCGAGTCCGGCTGAGGCACACAGGGCCGCGACGACGACGAAGACGGTCTGCCAGGGAAGCGCGGCGCCACTCGCGGCCAGCGCACGCAGCGCGTGTGCGCTGGCGCTGCCGACGACGAGCGCGCCGATGAGCCACCCGAGTGCCGCGCCGAGGCCGCGCGGGAACCACTGCGCCGCGATCTTCATGCCCACCGGGTAGATGCCGGCGAGGAAGAAGCCGGTGAGCACCCGCCAACCCACGAGAGCGGGGTAGGACGAGGCCATGGCCGCGGCGGCGAGCGTGCTCGTGGCGGCGGCGAGCGTGCAGGCGAGGAAGACGCGGCGCGGCGAGTGGCGGTCGGCGATGCCCAGGAGCGCGAAGACGAGCGTGCCGACGATGAAGCCCGTCTGGAGCGACGACGAGAGTGTGGCAACGGCTGCCACCGGCCAGCCCTGCCCGGCATAGGC
>Ga0209172_10003021_pt1 | contig 27231 bp, 19 predicted proteins | sample LarsenN4metaG_FD_184113 | JGI IMG/M metagenome (GOLD analysis project Ga0209172, IMG submission 184113) | Hot spring sediment bacterial and archeal communities from British Columbia, Canada, to study Microbial Dark Matter (Phase II) - Larsen... ... | reverse complement strand
CACCTTTATCGCCGTTACAAATTCGGATCTTAACTCTGCTTGACTTACCAATTTCAATTTACACCGACTTGGCTGTGGCTTCTGCTCCAATTCCGCCATAGCCTCTCAATTTTTATCGAAAGATGAGAGTAGAAGTAGGGCAGTCAAAATCTCTGCTGCTGGTGCAGTGCTTCCCTTTATTACTACTGGTTCGGCAACAGAATTGCATATTTCGGACAATTCTATCGATTATATTTTTACCGATCCGCCTTTTGGTGCGAATCGTATGTACTCCGAACTAAACTTTCTTTGGGAAGCGTGGCTGAGAGTTTATACGAACTCTCAGCCAGAGGCAATACAAAACAAAGCACAGAACAAGGGATTACAAGAATATGAAACCTTAATGACAAGAAGCTTTAAGGAGTATTACCGGGTTCTCAAACCTGGTCGGTGGATTAGCGTTGAGTTTTCCAACACAAAAGCCTCGGTTTGGAACGCACTTCAGACAGCATTGGGGGCTGCGGGATTTGTTGTAGCTGACGTAAGGACCCTTGATAAAAAACAGGGATCAATTGTGGGTTACACTACAGCTACAGCGGTTAGACAAGATTTAGCTATCTCAGCTTACAAACCCAATGGTGGCTTAGAGGATCGCTTCCGACTGGAAGCCGGTACGGAGGACGGTGCCTGGGATTTTGTCCGAACTCACCTGCGCCAGCTTCCTGTTTTTGTGAGCAAAAATGATCAAGTTGAGCCGATCCTGGAACGAATGAATTTCCTCCTCTTCGACCGCATGGTCGCCTTCCACGTCCAGCGGGGCGTGACCGTGCCCCTGTCGGCCGCGGAGTTTTACGGCGGGTTGGAGCAGCGCTTTCCCAAGCGGGATGAGATGTACTTCCTGCCCGATCAGGTGGCCGAGTACGACCAGAAACGGATGTTGGCCAAAGGCATTGAGCAATTACAGCTCTTCGTCACCGACGAGTCCAGCGCCATCCAATGGCTGCGCCAGCAGCTCACCCGGCAGCCGCAAACCTTCCAGGAAATTCACCCCCACTTTATGCGCGAAATCGGCGGCTGGCAAAAGCACGAAAAACCGCTGGAACTGGCCGACCTGTTGGAACAAAACTTTCTGCGCTACGAGGGCGAGACACCCGTTCCGGCTCAACTCTGGGCCTGGTTCGAGCAAGACCCGGATTGGCAAGTCCTGTTGAAAGATCATACCCCGGATAACCCACCTACCGGCTTGCAGCGCGAAGCCCGCCATCGCTGGTACGTGCCCGACCCCACCCGCGCCGCCGACCTGGAAAAACTGCGCGAGCGAGAACTGCTCAAAGAGTTTGAGGAGTACCGCCAGTCCAAACAAAAGAAGCTCAAGGTCTTCCGGCTGGAAGCGGTGCGGGCCGGCTTCAAAAAAGCCTGGCAGGATCAGCAGTACCGCACCATTATCGAAGTGGCCGAGAAAATTCCAGACAACGTGCTGCAAGAGGACTCCAAGCTGCTGATGTGGTATGACCAGGCGGTAACGCGGTTGGGGGGTTAGGCCACGAATTTCAAGAAGAAGATTTCAGGCCACGAATTGCACGAATTAACACGAAAAATTAGTGAAAATTCGTGAAATTCGTGGCTAAAACGGAGCAATGCTATGGCCGAAATTCTCCATAAAGAACTGGCTTACGCTATCGTCGGCGCGGCGATGGAAGTCCACCGTCTGCTTGACCCTGGATTTTTAGAAGCGGTCTACCAGGCTGCCCTGGCTCACGAATTTACCCTGCGCAACATCCCCTTTGAGCAGTTCAAAAAATTACCCGTTACTTATAAAGGGGTGCTGGTGGGCGACTACGAGGCGGATTTTGTCGTGGCCAATCAAATTATCCTGGAGATTAAAGCCGTCTCAACCCTGCACCCCAAGCATGAAGCCCAGGCCCTCAATTACCTGGCCGTAACCGGCTTTCGCCTGGCGATTTTGCTCAATTTCGGCGCGGACTCCTTGCAACACAAACGCTTGGTGAGGTAGTAGTAGCCACAAATTACACGAATTGACACGAAAAAGAGAAAAATTTAGTGAAAATTCGTGAAATTCGTGGCTAAAAACTTCTATGAACTGGCGCGATCAAATCCTGAAAGAATTTCCTCCCCAACTCACTCGCCTGACCCTGGTCGCTGACCCCGATAGCTTGATGGCCGAAGAGATCATCTTGCAGGAGCTCCGGGCCAGGGAGTATGAGGTCCTGCTCTTCGAGAACAGCCTCTCCTTTCGCTTCGCTTATGAAGACAGGTATCGGACGCACTGGGACCGCGGCGAGGCGCTGAATTTGGTGGTCATCCTGCCGCCAGGTGAGCACGAGCTGCGCTTGCTCCCTTACGACGTATGGAGTACCGGGCGAAAAGTTAGCTTTAGTCTAAATCACCTCTTTCCCAACCTGCATCAGCCGGTGGTCGCCGCCCTGGAGCGGAGTGATTTTGATAAACTGTATCAGGCGCTGCGTCAGGAGAATATTTCCGGCCCGTTAGGCGACACTGCGACCCGCGACTTCGTCTTACGTCACGTTTTCGAGATTGCCCCTGAGCTAATCAACCAGCCGTCGGATCTGTTGCACGCCCTCTTGCGCCGGCATTATCGCCAGCAGCGCCTGCCAGCCTTGTTGGTTGAACGTCTCATCAATCGCCTGCGCCAAAAAAGGAGCTTTGATGACTGGCCGCTGGAGCAGCTTCTTTTGGATCGGCCGGCTTTCCTGGATTTTCTGGGCGAACGCTGGCCTGTTTTCCTGGAAGCCCAGGCCTCCGGCCAGGTGATCAACGAGCAAGCGGCTGCTCATTTAACCTATCCCGGCCCGGCGCTGCTCCCTTTTGACCATGAGGACGTACGAGTTTATGTGGACAGTCTTTTTCTTGAGGGTTTGCTTCAGCCCGTGGCTCATCCCAAAGCGGTCTTGTTAGCCAAGGGGTGGGTTAAGGTCGGCCTGCGTCTTGACCCGAAGTCAGATTTACTGGACCGGCTGGCCGGCTTACTTAAAACCGTCACTGAGGCGGCGCCGCCGGCTGAGGCCACCTACCAGGACTGGTTAGCCTTTGCCTATCGTTGGGCGGAACTTCTGGTTCTAAGACAACAGGCTGACCCAATCCGCCAAGCTGCCAAACTTATAGAGCCTTACCAGGCGCTACAGCAGCAGGTTGATACACTCTTTCTGGATTGGCTCCGGCGGCGCTATGGCGGGCTGGCCAACCAACCCGCGCTCACCCCGGTAATGCTGCATCATGTCCCCCGGGTGATGGCTCGCTACCTGGAGGAGGCGCAGGTCAGCCCGGCTAAGGTCGCTTTAGTGGTGATGGATGGCCTGGCCCTGGATCAATGGCTGGTTGTCCGCGAGGTCTTGACCCGGCAAAACCCGAACTTGAAGTTTCAGGAGGGCGCCACCTTTGCCTGGCTGCCGACCATCACGCCGGTCTCACGGCAGGCCATCTTTGCCGGAACGCCGCCGCTGTACTTCCCGCAGACGATTTATCAAACCGACAAAGAAGCAGGCTTGTGGCAGCAGTTCTGGAATGGGAAAGGAGTGCCTGAAGGGGCCGCGGCGTATGCGCGAGGGTTGAGCGAACCGGCGCACCTGGCCCGGGTCGAAGAATTAGCCGCTCATCCCAAGGTCCGGGTGCTGGGGCTGGTCGTGGATAAGGTTGATAAAATTATGCATGGCATGGAATTAGGAACGGCCGGCATGCACAACCAGGTCCGGCAGTGGACCGAACAAAAGTTCGTAGTTGAGCTGCTAAATTTGCTCCTTGACCGAAATTTTGGTATCTTTTTGACAGCGGATCATGGCAATATCGAAGCAGTGGGGTGTGGCAGCCCGACGGAAGGGGTGGCGGCCGACATCCGGGGCGAACGAGCCAGAGTCTATCCCGATCCCTCCCTAAGAGCCAAGGTCAAAGAAAAGTTCCCCAACGCTATTGCCTGGCCGCCCCTGGGTCTTCCTGAAGACTATCTACCGCTTTTGGCGCCTCATCGCTCTGCTTTTGTCCAGGAAGGGAAACGAATTGTCGGCCATGGCGGTATCTCGGTGGAGGAATTGATTGTGCCGTTTATCCAAGTCACCCGGAGGGACTTGTGAGTCAAACCAAACAGATTGGCTTTAGCCAACGGATTCAGTTGGCCTGGCTAGAACAAACAGCGATGCTGTTATTGGCCGGGAAGAATAAAGAAGATATCCAGGCGGCGCTCCATGATCTCCTGCAGGATAAACTATCCAAAGACAGTGAGGCTCGCTGGGGTAATCGCGGTAAGGCCGTCACTATTCTGCTGAACATCTGGGTCTCAGTCCCCTCGGCGATTAAAGGTCTCCGGGATAATGGCCTCGAATTATGGCGCATCTTGCCCCTTCAGGATCACCTACCCCTCCACTGGGGCATGAGCATGGCCGCTTATCCCTTTTTTGGCGCTGTGGCCGAAACAACCGGACGCCTGTTACAACTACAAGGAACGGTGGCAGCTCCCCAGGTCCAACGCCGTCTGCGCGAGCAGTTTGGGGAGCGCGAGACGGTGGCCCGAGCCGGCCGGCGTATTCTCCGCAGCTTTATTGATTGGGGCGTCCTCCAGGACACCGCCGAGAAGGGAGTCTATCAAGCCGGACCGGTCAAAATTATCAAGGATCCCGCGCTGGCGGCATGGCTCATCGAGGCGACCTTAATTGCCAGCGACTCACAATCCAAGCCCCTCCAGACGATTATTCAAAGTCCGATCCTCTTTCCCTTCTCTATCACGCTTCCCAGTTCAAGCCAATTAGAACAGAATGACCGGCTTGAGTTATTCCGCCAGGGACTGGACACAGATATGGTTTCCCTGCGCAACCACGTGATATTTATGTAACTGCTGCAAGTTGGCCCCTGTAGAAACCTCGCAAGATTTGTTCAAGCCCTCGGTAAAATCTCCGCAAATCCCCGGCGCCAATCTCCGCATCTTATTTTCGCCGTGGTGAGCAGCCAATTTCCGGGTCCGGTAGAACGCCGGCATCCTGACCACAAAGCTCGATGGACAAGAAATCAGAGCCGAGTTTGCCCATCTGACCGGGCTTGCGGACAGGCAAACACCTCGGCGTTACCTGTGGATGGATACTTTAATTTTTTGCCAGCCAGATGACAAAGCGCATTTGAAAACGACCGGCGGTATTGGTCAAACGGGTCAAATTGCTCCCATCGTTTTGAACGCGATAAAGATCTGTTCCTTCACGCTCGTTAACCGTAGCCGAAAAGATTAACTGAGCACTATCGGCTGACCAGGTGTAGGCCAAAAATTGACCATCGAACCCGGCGGGAGATAACCGGGTGGGATTGGCGCCATCCCTGTTAATGGTGAACAGAGAAACTTGTTGATCGCAAAAGACAAAGCTGGAATAACCAATTTTCGCGCCGTTGGGCGACCAGACAGGCCCGTAGGCGCAGGATGCCTGGGCTAAGGGGGTTATGGAAGCGCTCGCCCGGTCTACCACAAAAAGCATATTGCTGCCGCCTTCAGGTAGTTTACCTTCTTTGTCCTGAGGATTGGCAGTGATGGCAATGCGTTGTTCGTCGGGTGACCAGGCGGCGTAGTCTACCCTGGCGTCTAATGAGGCCGTTAAATTGCGCAGATCGCCCCCGTTCACATCACCGAGATAAAGATCACCATCACTGGTGCTGCCAATACTTTTGATAAAGAGGAAGGTTTGCCCATCAGGGGCTAGGGTGAGGGTCTCATGAAAAATATCAGGGCTTTCATCGTGGGTGAGGCGGGTTAAGTTAGAACCATCCGCGCCTACCAGATAAAGATCGGAAAGATACTGCCCGTTTATCTGTTGATAGCCTGTAAAAAGGAGGCGCTGGCTATCGGGCAGCCAAAAGAGGGGTGGGGTGGTGACGATAGGCTCAGGTATGAGGCGCAAGGGATTGCTCCCATCGGCATTCATCACATACAAGTGACCATAAACACTGTCAATGGCAGCTCCATCCTCCCGACCAATGAAGGCCAGCCGGCTTCCATCGGGCGACCATATCGGGCCGTACCCTCGTAAGGTGTCATGGGTTAAGCGAGTTAAATTTTTGCCATCAACAGTAACCGTGTAGATATGATAGGGAAAAGGATTGGGATAGGGGGCGGTGGAGAAGGCCACTTGCTGTCCATTGGGCGCAAGGGAAACATACTTCTCCATAACCGCGTTTTCAATGCCAAAGTTCGTCAGGGTCTCAAAAGTTCCATCAGGGTTCATCCGAACTAGATTATAATCACTCACGTAAAGAAAAGCCTGATCGAGAGGCGGCTGCGCCAGGGCCAGGGTGGGCACAAATTTGATAGCGACCAACGCGATGATGAGAGTGGTCAAACAACGCCAGAGATGAGCAAAAGTTAACATATTTTTTTCCTTTCAGTAGATACATTTTATAGCCTCAGTGGATCCAAATTTCCCGTAGGGGGCATCCCTATGCCACCCGCTGACGCATAGGGATGCGCCAGCTACGGTGAAAAATGGCTCTACCGAGCCTATAATTTTGAAGCAATCTCAGTTTAACACGGTTTCTAGCGTATAGACCTGAAGGTTAGCTGATGGTTGGCTGATTGGCCTTGCGGCAATCTCAATGGGACAGCCAGGCGACAAGGCGCTTGTAACCTGGAGTAGCGGTTAGAGTGGTTAAGTTACGACCAGCGGCGTCAATCCGGTAGAGGGTATCATCAACAAGGTTGCTGCCGGCGGCGGCAGCGCCCCAGGCGACGCGTGACGTATGCTGTCAGAGAAATCATGGTCTCGCTGCTTAAATGGTCTTCTCTTCCAGACGAATAGAGGTTGCAGTATGGATAGGCTGCCGCGGCTTCAGGCCAAACAAGAAGCGCAACCCGTTGAACCGTCTGATCAGGAGTTCGTAGAGGGTCATGATGATTATAAGTGAGGTGGCGGCCAGGATCAGATACTTGGGCAGCACACCCAACGATCCGTCCATCAAGAAAAAGCCAATAATGACGATGACCGTCTGGTGCAGAATGTAAAAGGGCAACGAGGCTTCGCCGGCATAGACCAGAAAGTTGTTCTTGAAGTTGAAATAGCGCCGGCCCAGGCCCAAAATTGCCAGCAGCCAGAACCACGAGTTGAACACACGCAGGATGCTTCGTAAGATGTACCCTGGCGAACCATAGGCGGCATCGTTAGCCATGTACAAGATCAGTCCTACGGTTATGGTCAGCCCGGCCAGAACCGCAGCGATGAGGTAGTGTCGCCGGATGGCCTGCTCGAAGCGCGCGTCGGCTACGAGTAGATAGCCCATGATGAGCCAACCCAGGTAGACAAACAGATTCCATCCCCCAAAATTACGGATGCCCAACTCCTCCGGGTTGAGCATGACTTCAAAAATCAGCAGTGGCGCGGGCAGCAAGAAGATAAGCCCCGGTTTGGTCAACCAGGTTGCCAGGCCGGAGATGAGCCGTTGACCTGTCTCGCTTTTGAGGAAGATGAATAAAGGCAGGGTTAGCAAAGAAAAGATAAATAGCACCTGTAGATACCACAAATGCAGACCCATCCAGGCAAAGTAGCCGCCAAAGGCATAGAAGCCGTCGAAGTAGTGGGGATAAAATTCCAGGAACGAGCCGCTGAAGGGAGGTACGGTCTCCGATTGGCCGCTCACACTCTCAATGTAGACTTGAGGCGGGATCAACACCAGAATACCGAAGATAAGCGGGATCAACAGCCGGGTGACGCGCTCTCGCAGGTAGGCCCCGCTGCGGCGAAGGTTGAGCGCGTAATAGGCGCTGGCCCCGGACAAAATGAAGAAGAGAGGCATCAGCCATTGGGAAACAATCGCCACAAAAACACTCATTCCAAAGTCTAGTTGATTATTTTTGACATGCCAGCCCTCGTCATTGAAGAAACGGGCGCAGTGGAACAGAAAGACGGCTAACGTAGCCAGTACCCGCAGCCAGTCAATATCCCAGCGGCGTTGCGGTCCAATTAATGATGTGTTGCTTCGACTGTTCATAAGTCTCCTTATCGCTTTTTACTTTTGACCTCGAAAATAAAAATCCTTTACTCTTGTTGGGGTGAACATTGTCGCCAGACAGATCGGATTGTCTCAAACAGAGTTTCGATCGCGACGCCTTTTTCAAGGAAGGCATCAACCCCCGCCCGGATGGCTTGTAACCGGGTGTCCGCGTCACCGTAAAGGGTCAGGGCCACTACCCCCAGCAGCGGGTAGCGAGCTTTGATCTGCCGGGTGGCGGAGAGACCATCCAATCCCGGCATAGCCAGATCCATCAGGATAACGTCCGGCTGTAGGTGTTGGGTTAATTCCACCGCTGCCAGCCCATCGGCGGCCTCACCACTGATTTCCAAATCGCCGGCTAACGATAACACCGTCCGCAGGCTTTGCCGGACCTGACTGAGGTCGTCTACAATCAAGACCTTGATTTTAGGGCGTTTCGGCGCTGGCGTTGCTTCGAAACACATTTGTTTGCCCTCTGCAAATTAGAGTATAACCCTTTCCTACTTGGCTGGCATCAGATAGATGGGGTATCTTGCAGTCATAAAAAAGACCGATCAAGTGATCGGTCTGCGAAAGTAGCCGGCTACCTCGCCGGTCGTAGGACTGGAGATGTAGCTTCGGATAGGTTGGGTGCTGCTGGCTATTTGTTTTTGACCAAACCGGCCTTAAGGGCGTAGATAGCGGCCTGAGTGCGATCGGCCAGGTGAAGCTTGGTCAGAATATTGCTGACGTGCGTTTTGACAGTCTTCTCACTGATGATAAGCTGTTGAGCAATCTCGCGGTTGTTCAACCCGGTGGCGATGAGCCGCAGCACCTCCAACTCTCGCTCGGTCAACTCAGCTAAATCGGTTTCCCCAACCTCGGTTCGCTCGATGGTTGGCGGTTGCCCGGCTCTGGCGGCTACTTGCTGCATCAGCTTTTTGGTGATATTGGGGTGCAAGGGAACTTCGCCCCGCTGTGCGGCCTGGATTGCTTTAACCAGATCATCCGGGTTCACATCTTTGAGCAGGTAGCCCAGGGCGCCGGCCTCGATGGCCGGGAAAACTTTGTCGTCCTCGGCAAAACTGGTCAGGGCCAGCACCTGGGTGGTGGGGCTGAAGCTGCGAATCTGACGGGTGGCGGCAATACCATCCAGATGTGGCATAACCAAATCCATCAAGACCACGTCAGGTTGGAGCTGGCGAACCTGTTCGACGGCTTGCAGGCCATCGGCCGCTTCACCCACCACTTCAATTTCCTGGTGTAGTTCCAGGAAAGTATGCAACCCCTGCCGCACCATCGGATGATCATCCACAATCAAAACCCGAATTTTAGCCACTTTGCTTTTCTCCTTCCCCTAGACTGACCGGCGTAGTACGGGCAACGTCCCGATAAGTGGCGTCCGCAGGAATTTCTACCCGGAGCCGGGTACCCTCACCTGGCCCCGCCGCTACGGTCAAGCCCCCTCCCATCATTTCGGCTCGTTCACGCATACTGGCCAACCCTAAGGTCTCTCGACCCGTTCCAACCGTATTTGGATCGAAACCTATACCTTGATCCGTGATTTCCAGGATGAGCCGGCCATTGTCGAACTTGAGCGTGACCACCGCCTGATCCGTCTGGGCGTGTTTAACCACATTGTTCAAGGCTTCCTGTATAATGCGGAATAACCGGACTGCTTGTTCGGGCAGCAGCCGTGGCTCATCTTCTAGGCGCAGTTCCACATTTAGCCCGTACTGGCTCTGGAGGGTAGTCAAATGTTGTTGTAAAGCTGGCACGAAGCCCATTTCCTCAACCGGGGTCGGCCGGAGTTGGAAGATCAGGCTGCGCATTTCGGCCAGGGCGCTTTGAGCCAGTCCCTGAAGATGATCCAGTTGAGCAGCTACTTGCGATGGGTCTCGCTCCAGCAAGAGACGCGCCGCTCTGGCCGTCAGGGTCAGGCTAAAGATAGTTTGCGTGACCGAGTCGTGCAATTCTCGAGCCAGGCGATTGCGCTCCTGGGCTACCGCCAGTTCTTCCGCCTGGGCAGCATAGGCTTGCAATTGGCGATGGGCTGATTGCAGTTCGGCCAGGAGGGTCTGGCTCTCCTGGCGAGCCGCCTCGGCCTGGGCGGTGACGGCCGCGTAAGAACCAATAAAAAAGTAACCCGAACCAAACAACAAGGTAAAAGGTAGGCTTTCTAACCAGCCCAACCCATAACCCAGCCCAACTGCTGCGGTCAGAGTAAACAAGCCAATCCAGGTCAGGCCGGTTCGTTGGGCAAAAGATAACATTGCTTGCGCGCTGAGCGGGATAAACAAAGCCGCGAAGAAATCCAGGTAAGGCGGCAGGAGTAATAAACTGAACACCAGGACGGTCTGTAGGGCCAGGTAAAGCGAAGGATACCAGCGATAGCGGCAGGCCAGCCACCTTTCGGAGCTCATCAGCCCGGCAAAGGCCAGCAGCAGACCGGCGGCAACCCAGCGAAGCGGGTGCCCGATAGAAAAATAGCTGACCAGGGCGCGCAGCGCCACAGCCCCCAGGAGGAGATAGAAGGCCAGGGAGAAGAACAATGATTTGTGGCGAGTCAGCATGATCTCACAGCTTCCCATTCATCCGGTTGATAAACCTTGAGGACCAGTTTACCATGACTGAACCAGATCGGAAAGCGTGTTTGACCTGATAGCATCGGATGGAGATCACTACTAAGACGCATAAGCGTACAGTCAAAAAGAATGCGACCTCCAACGAGTAACTTGAAGCCTACGGTTATTTCAAACAAGAGGCTCAGACCTTAGCCCCCGATTATGCCCCCCAGACCATCAATATCAATGGCTGGCTGGCGCCCCAAAAAGCCTGGCGAGCCCTGTTTGTCACCATTACCCTCATTGAGTGTTTTTTGCACGCTTTTCTCAAAATCCGAGACCGCTGTAAACGCTTGAAAACGATCTTCCCCCAGCACTATCTCTCGCCCGCTCACAAACTCAATGGCTTTGTTTATCACTCAAACTGGCGGCACAATCTGCTCATTTCGACTTCTTCCACCGGACTGATTAACCACAGAAAATGTTAGAACTAGCAATATTCCCCTATAAATGAGGTTGACTTGAACGGCGGTTCATAGCAGACTCTCTCCGACAATCGAATAAAGCCTCTCATAAAGGTGATAAATTTCTGCCCCCGTAGCTCAGAGGATAGAGCAGAGGTTTCCTAAACCTTCTTTTCTACGGGACCGGCAATTTATCTTTCTGCTTTTTAGTTGTTTTTAGTAATCCCTAACTTTGCACTTTTCTAACTGAAAATTAGAGGCATGGCCTCAATCCGAGGATAATAAGGTTTGCTGAGAACCAACACCCCGCAGGAGAACCATACCCAAGCCAATTGTATGCCTATCGGTGGCCTTATGCCAGTTTGCGGAAGTGTTCCGGCCCTGTTTCAGTCAAGACCAGTGGAAGTACTTTGTGATCGTACTGCTGGGCTTGATTGAATGTGAGGGAAGGCGAACCCTGAGCGGCCTGCTGAGCACGGTGGGCGAAAAGGTCAGTGTGTGCGGTTTGTCGCGCTTCTTTAGTCGCTGGCAGTGGTCGCCGATGGCGGTGGCCCAGCGGTGGCTAAGCCGTTTTCGAGAGCAGATGCAGCCGCAGGTCGCCGCCGAGCATCAGCGCCAACAGGCCCAACGCAGCAAACGCCGAGGTCGTTACCGCGCAACCGTGGTGACAGGTTATTTGATCGGGGACGACTCGGTGTACATCAAGCCCAAAGGGCGGCAGATGACAGGCTTAGGCCGGCATTATGCCAGCAGCGAAGCGCGGGTGATGACCGGCCATTGTCTATTCACCGCTCGAAGCTGAGCCGCAAACGGTGCTTAACCATTTAGCCGTGCGCTGGAATGTCGAGGTCTTGTTTGAAGATAACAAAGACCTCCTGGGGGCCGACCATTATCAACTGATGACTGCCGAAGCTATCCTCCGTTTCTGGACCCTGATCGCTTGCCTGGGCTATTTCCTGGATGAACAAAAAGCCCTACACCCCGACGGTACGACCTGGGGTGAGGTGCGCCGGTCGCTGCAAAAGGAGCATCAGGTCAATCTTCTGACCTGGTTGGAGTCCCAGTTCAAGACCGGCCTATCGGTTGAGTAAATCACGGCCAAATTAGCTAATTCAGTTCTTAAAGTGCAAAGATAGTGATGTTAAGATACTCTGGCAGGCATAGGCTTTAACTCCGCCTCATCCATTCAGATAACTCACACATAGATTGGCAGCGTAAACCACACCGTTGTCCCTTGACCAAGTTCACTCTCCAATCCTATCTGCCCACCATGCCTCTCAACAATGGCTTTGCAAACATACAGTCCTAAACCGGTGCCCTGAATTTGAGACTCAGTGGCGTTGCCGGCCCGGTAAAAGCGTTGAAACAGCCGGGGAATATCCGCCTTGGGGATGCCAATGCCGGTGTCTTGAACTTCAAAGCGCCACTTGTCGTCTTGCCGGTATGAGTGAACCCAAACTCGCCCCTGTTCAGGCGTGAATTTAATGGAATTTCCGATAAGATTGATCATCACCTGTTCCAATCGTTCTTGATCGCCCAGAAATTGTTCTTGGGCCGGCCACTCATTTTGTATTTCCAGCCAGATTGATTTAGTATTGGCCAGCGGAGCAATGATATCTTGTACATTTTGGATGGCCTGAAGAGGTGAGAAAGGGTGTTTATCCAATTTAAGTGTTCCCTGCTGGATGCGTGAAACCACTAAAATCTCCTCTATTAATTTAAGTAACCGTTCAGAACTTCTGTAACTATTTTGGAGAAAACGCTGCTGTACATCGGTTAGCGGGCCGGGCCGGCCACTCAGGATGGTGTCAATAAACCCCATAATGGAGGCCAGAGGCGTGCGCAGTTCATGCGAAATGGTCGAGACGAACTCATCGCGCATTTTGTCTAACTCGTACCGTTCGGTGATGTCGCGGGCAACAAGCGTAACCCCGGCAAATTTGCCGGCATTATCTTTACGCATCGAAACCTTGGCGCTGAACCACATTTCTTTATCCGCAATCTCCAGAGGGTAGTCGAATTGCTGGACGGTGTGGGTAGCCATTACTGTGTTAATGGCCGCTTCCAGGGGTTCCTTCATTTGTAAGGGGAACACCTGTTTAAATGGTTGTCCTAAAAATGTTTCAGGAGGAACAGACAAATCGGCTCTGTCTGGCGGTTGGTGATAGGCAATAATTATGCCACTTTTATCTAACACAAACACCTGATCATCCATTGAGGCAATGGTAGAACTCAGTTTTTCCTCGCTCTCACGCAACGACTCAATCAGTCGCGCATTGGCAATGGCGATGACGATCTGGTTTCCCAAAGTCATCATCAACTCGACATCTTGCTCGGTAAAATCTGGTTCATCAGGGCGGTTGATGGCCGTCATTGTGCCGATTATTTCATCTCCATAATGTAAGGGAACAACAATGATAGCGCCACATTCGGTTTCACGGCGACGTTGTTGGACTGCCGGAGTCTCGCGCGGGTCAGGAGTATCTTTGGGCGATAGAACTGGTTTTAGTTCGCGCAAGGCCCAGCCGGTCAACCCCTCCCACAATTCATTAATGGAGGGTTGGATAACAAGATGAACGCCTGGCCCACCTTTGACAAAGTGGATCACCTGCTGTTGAACCAGGTCAAACATAATCAGCACGACCCGGTCAGCCGGAAGGGCCATAGCCACATTGTCTACCACTGTTTGTAACAGGTTGGGGAGGTCCTCAAAAGCGATCATTGAGTGACTGGCGCGATAGAGCGCCTCCGTTCGGCTCAAAGCTGTCTGGAGCGATGCCTCGGCCTGCTTACGAGAGGTGATGTCGCGCACAATAGCCAATACCTCTTGCGGCCCACTGATAACTAAACGGGTTTCAAAATGGTACCGACCTTCCAGTTGATATTCAAAAACCTGCATCTTTCTTGAGACAAGGGCTTCATTGATGTAATCCAGGGTTAAATCAGCCGCATCGGGTGGTAACATACTACGCACATTTCCGCCAACCATTATTTTTGTGGCAACTTCTGGCGACAAATCAGTTTGGTTCATGATTTTGTAGTCTAAAACTTCGCCGTTGCGGTTAAGGTAAAACATTAAATCAGGGATTGCATCTAAAATGGCCCGGTTCCGTACCGCCACCTGGCGCAACTCTTGCAAGGTGTTCAACAAATCACTGCGTGATTTTTGTAATTCAAGGCTTTTTTGGGACAACTCAAGATTAACAACAATAGCATCCTCATGAACCTTTTCGAGTTCTTCATTTTGCAGGCAAGCCTGGCAGGCGTCGGCCAGTTTTGAGAGCAGAGGTTTTAGCGATTTGACGATGAACGAGTCTAAAGCCTGACCATTTTTAATCAAAATCAGCAAACCAATATCCGGCAGTTTTAGAAGGTAAAAAAAGTTTCCGGCCTGGCTCTGCCCACTTATAGGTAAGCTTTGGCTGAAGTTGGTCCATTGGTCTATATCTGTCAAGACCGGCAGGTTTTGGAGGGCTATTTGATAAGTCTTATTCCTATCGGCGTGGCGCGGGGTAGTGTAGACCCGTTCAAGGCTCAAATTTTCGCCGGCGCCTTTTTTTAAAAAATATACGCCGCCGGCCGCACAATTTAGCTTTTTCAGCATGGTTGACAAAGCATCTTTCAACATCCGTTGCAAATCCAGGCCGCCGCCAATGGACATAGCAATTTCATATAGGATCTGGATTTGTTCGGTCGAACTGGACACTAAACCTCCAAAACGCCGATCACCGCGGTTTTGTTATAAAATTCCAGGTAATCCTGGCCGCTATTGGCAATTTCGCCCAGGGTTAAAGCCCCAATCAGCGGCGTGTTCTCGGCAAATACAACATTTAATTCCTGATTAAATTCTTCTTCCAGAACTAAAGCCCGCGAGATACAGTCTAAAAAGAGCGTAGTGGGGTTGGTTGATTGGCCCTTAAAGGCTTGCCGGCTCAAGGCCAGGGCATTTCTGGTCGCGCTCACCAATGAAAGGGTATTGCTGGCTAAAATATCCACAAAACATTCTTCAGGCACTTCGCTCACACAAATTAAAGCGCCGTTTTCTCCCAACATAATGGGATCGCGCACAATTTTTTCTGCGCCTAGCTTATTAATGCCAAAAGGGTAACTTTTGGCAATCTCAAAGAAATTAATATCGCTGAAAATTTTGCCCGATACCGCTTCAACCACCTCTTGATAAACTTCAAAAGCCGGACGCCAATCCAGAGTTTTAATCATATGTCCATCGGCCTCTGTCACCTTGAAAGGTCCACTAATCGTGTTCCAACCATGGCCAACACCGATGCCACTCTCCATATCCAGCAGGGCTAACAGGGCGCTATCCTGGATCAAGCCTGTGTTGGTCAATAAGCAAGGCTTTCGCGCAAAACTCAATGAACCGGCCCCGCCGCCGATGTAGTTGATTTCTAAGCCAAAAATATTAAACAGGCTATCAATCAGGGCGCTGACCCGTTTTGAGAAGCCATCAACTAACACAAACATGGTTTTGGCCTGGCCAAGCTCAGAGATTTTTTCCTCTATTATATCATCATATTCCACCGTCATATCACTCAATTTGGGGATGATTTGCACATTAGGTTCAATAGGCAACCCGGCGATGATGGTTCCCCGAGCCAACCTTTCTCTACCGAAGATGATTTCCGGGAAAATGCCGCCAACCAGGGGCACAGGAATGTTGTTTAAGATTTCATCCATGCTTTGGGGGGTGAAATTATTGGCATCGCCGGCCAAAATTAAAAGCCCTTTGACCTGTTCATGCGCCAAAACTTGCGCCAGAATCTCTTGAAAGCAGGCAATGGTTCCGGTTTGGTCAACTTTAATAATCATTTTTCTCTCTTTCTACCCAATCCTGGGTAGTATCGGGGAAAGTGAAACAAAAGGCGGCCCGCCCCTTGCCCTGATTTGCTTTTAACGGCCACATCGCCGCCAGATAGCATCGTCTTTCACAATCAAGATTTTGTCGGGCATAATTTAGACCTCCTGGAAGTTATCGGCCGGTGAATGAGGCAAATGGTAGATATTATTCAAATTGGGACCGACACGATTGTGGCGCGGCAGGCCACGTTGGGCCAATACCGGCAACAACCGGGCCAGGCTCGACGGTTTCCAAAGAGAGCCGCCGGCCCGAACCGTGCCGTTTTCAATAGCCTGGCGTAAATCGGCGGCGCTACAGCCGGGGAATAGAGTCATAGCCTGCCCGGCGGTAAACGGCGCATGCGAGTCACTACCGCCCAGTTCCGGCAGATTTTGACCAATAGACCGATTCAGCCAGGTTGTGAGCGGATTGCTAATAAGATTAGCCGGAAAGCCGTTACGCGCTTCTATAGCATCAAACGGTAATTCAAAAATTTTGCAGGCCACCCCATGCATGTTGGAGAAGGTGGCCCAACGGCTGAAAGGATGCACGGCCACAGCCAATCCACCCTGGGCATGAATAGCAGCAATTGCCTCGGCAGCGGTTGCCAAAGGCGGCAACGTGGATTTTAAGAATATGCCTACCACATCGCCCTCTCGGGTTGAAATTTCCTGCCCGATGATAACCTCCAGGTGGGGCGCATGGCGCAGCGCGTAGGCCCGGGCTACAAAAGCGCCCTCGGCGGTGTCGTGGTCGGTAATGGCAATAACCCGCAAATCGGTTTGGGCAGCAATTATGTCTACCGTTTCCTCGGGCGTCATCAGGCCGTCGCTATAGGTGGTATGAATATGAGTGTCGGCTTTGCTATACATTTGTGAATACTCCTAAAATTACAAGATGATGTCGAAGCGGCAAGCGGCATAGATGTCACCATGCGCAGAAATTTTATTGGCGGTGGTGATTTTTAACATCTGTTGGTTTTATCATATCCACCGGCAATTAAAATGGTATAAAACCCGCATAAAAAAGAAATAAAATATCTGGCGTCATTTTAATTCGACATTAATGGCTTCTTTATGTTAGTTTGACATGCCCCGGTTAAGATGATACCAAAAGGAACATCGGCAGGTGGACGGAATGAACGCGACAGTTAAAATAAAGCGCTTCAAACGGCTTCGTACCTGGATTATTCAGCGTTGGCGTGTGATATTACCCCTGAGCATGGTTGGGGTGGCCCTGATCTTTATCAGTTGGGGCTTGTACCGGTGGTTCAATGCACGGCAGCCGTTTACGGCCTATACCCTTCCTTATAGCCAAAACTTTGATGATGTTGCCATTGATGACTGGTTTACCCAGGGTGGCCAGTGGGTTATCCGAGATGAGGCCCTGATGCAAGCGGCGGACGGGGTTGAGCTGGGGCAGATTTTTGTACCTCACTGGCTGGAAGAAGCGCAGATTTACCGCCTGACTACGCAGATAGATATGTCGGATTCCACCCAGGCCGTAGGGATCAGTTTTAATGCCCAGTATCCGCAGATTTACACTTTGCAACACCGGGTTTTTGTAGCTCGCAACGGCGACCAACTTGAGGTGGTGGCCGGGTATGTGGATGAGATTAACGGATTCCAGCCTCAGGTAACAGTCCCTTTTTCAAATACATTGCAAACATTCCGGCTCGATTTGCTGGTAGATGAGAATGTTTACCACGTCCGGCTGGATGGTCAAACGGTTATTTACAAACGCCCGCTTTTTTACCACGGTGGGCTGGTGGGTTTTTATGCGGTTGATGGGCCATCTTCCTTTGATAATATGACTCTGGTAGCTGTTGAAAATGTCTCTGTAGACCTTATTCCGACGCCTACCACCGAAGCCATTGATGAAGCTCAGGCCATTGCCGAGGATACGCCGAAAGAGATTGAACTCCCCGCTGCCAGTACGCCTATCAGCGCCAGCCAGTCATCTGCCAGTTATGAGAATTTGGGGGCCAACAGCATCGTTGCCTTTGACGGCAACTGGATTCCCTTTAGCGGCGATTGGCAGGCTGAAGCCGGTTCTCTCATCCAGCTTGATCCCACCGGCTACGACTTTGGGATTGGTTACGAAGGGGATGTATTTCAGTCGTTTACGCTGGAAGTCTCTTTAGCCCATTTAGAGGGACGCGGTGGGGGGGTACTATTCAATATGCCTACACCTTATCAACTAAATGGCGCGCATATGGTTCGCTACTCAGACCAAGCCGATGCGATTTTTTGGGGTTATTATGATGACAATTTGAAATTTACCGGACAGGGCCATGCCAGACTCAACGCTCCTCCCGGCCAGGCCGGTCATACGTTTAAGATTATGAGCGCCGAAACAACGTATGACATTTACCTTGATAACCAACTGATTGCGCGTGATATTTCCCTGAACCGGAGCGAGGGCTATATCGGCCTGATTACGGCTCAAAGTAAAGTGTCTTACAACCGGGTTGAGGTATCCAAACTAAAGCCCGTTGCGGAAGAAGTTGCTTTAGCCCCAACCCCTACCCTTGAAGTAGAACCCTCTCCCACCCCCAAAGTCGTGGAAACGGCCTCCACGTTGGCGGGGGAAGTCTGGCAGCCGGCGCTGCCGAATAACAACAAGCACTGGACGGCTGACAAAACAACTATCCGCCAAAACAGCACAGAGGCAACCGATTATATTCTGGACATGGACGTTTTTGCCAAAGAATACACCCTGGAAACCCGCATCACCTTACCCGGTGATTCTAAGTTGCCGGATGTGGGCGGCGGCATCATCTTCCACATGCCCGAACCAAATGGTAAAAGCCAGGCCCATATGGCCCGCCTGACCAATGGCGGCAAAGGCGTGTTCTGGGGCTACTACGATGACAACGGCAAATTCATTGGCCAGGGTAGGGCCGAGCTTTCCGGCCAGGCCAACACCTACAACTTCAAGGTCATCGTTCAGCAGAGCGCTTACACCCTTGTCATCAACGGTGAAACGATAGCTGTTGACATCCCGTTGACCCGCCAGGAGGGATGGATTGGTCTCCTGGCCTACAGCGGGCCGGTTACGTTCCGGGATGTCAAAATCTCTTTAGGCAGCAATGAGTGAGGCCAACGATGAAAGTAACCAAGCCGGTAAAAGCGCCGGCTCTCTTTTAATTTTCCCTTAATGCCGCATTTATGGGGGTTTTAGCCCCGTTAGGTAGAATAATTATAACTTGGAATGGCAATTAAATAAGTTACCCAACCAATCTCGTTCCCAAACTGAGTTTGGGAACGAGATTGGGGAAGTTATTTAATTCACGATCTTTGGAGCGCGATATGACCACCAAAAAAATCTTATTTCTCGGCACTCACGGCCAGTACAATATTGGCGACGAACTTCTCCTGGAAACTTTCTTGTCGCAGCTAGGCAACCAGCACCAATATTCCGTCAACTCGTACAATCCGGCCTTCACCATGGCACAGTTGGCCGGGACCTATAACGTTCAAGTTTTCCATACCACCCAAAATAAAAGACAACTCCCGGCCCGCATCCTGCAAAATGACCTGCTGTTCTTTGGTGGGGGCAACATCATCAAAGAGTTGTATCAGAGTGTGGGGCGGAATCGTTACAGTACCTTGCTCATGATTCTGATGATGGTCACCTTTGCCCATATTTTTGCCCGCAAGCCAATCATCATGAGTAACATTGGGGTGGGGCCGCTGCAAACCCGGCTGGGACATCTCCTGGCGAAACTGATTTTGCGTCAGGTTGATTACATTTCTGTGCGAGATCAAAAATCGCACAACACCTGCTGTGACCTGGGCCTTGACCGGCGCAAATTACATTTTGTGCCCGATGCGGTCTTTGCTCACGATGCGTCTTTCTTTGAAATTGAGCAGGAGGAGGGGCTAATCACCCTCCCCCTCGTTGCTAACGCGACTTCCCCTGTCCCAATCTCTCGGCTTCATTCAGGACAGGTTTGGGAGAGGGGGTTGGGGGGTGAGGGTGAACTCAAAATTGCCCTCAATCTAAATTACAACATCGAAAACCCCGATAATTGGGACAATTTTATTGACAACCTGGCCCAAAGTCTGTGCGACCTGGCCCAACAGCGCCCCATTGAAATACACGCCCTGCCCATGCAAATGGGGTTCAAAGCGCACGATGATTTGCAAATATTGACCGCTTTCCGCCATAAAATTACGGGGATAGATGTCATTTTGCATCAGCCAAAGACCCCGCAAGATATTGGGCAGATTATCGCCGCTTGTGATATGGTCGTCGCCGAAAGGCTGCACACCCTGATTATTGCGGCCATCCTGCATAAACCATTTGTGGCCCTGATGTACGATGTCAAAGTTCGTGAGTTGGTAAAGCTGTTGGGGATGGAGGAGTTTGCGGTTGATATTAACCACCCTTTCAACCCAATCACCCTGACCCACAAACTGCTGGCGCTTACCGAACGGCAACATCACCTCAGCGCTCATCTCCAGGCTCGCGCCTCGGCCTTGAGCGAGCAGGTACGCCGTTATTTTCAAGCAATTAACCAGCAGATTATGATGGTGAACGGCACAGAAAAAATATCCGATCTACCCGACGCATCTCCCACACCGTTAGAGATGTAAGCTAAGTTTCTAACCTGTCACCCTAAAGGGGTGATCTGAAAATCTTTTTTACCTCCAATAGAGGTAGAAATTGCACCTTAATAGTAAAATAGACCCAAGCGCGGAGCCTGGGACATGTTGCGACAACTGACCTCCATGGGTCGAATGAAATTTACTTCTGCTGTGTCTACCACCAAGAAACTACTGCCAAGTCGGGCGGCCTGGGGTAGGCTCCTACAGCAGTTTCCTTTCCGGTTGAAGGGCGTCCGCGCCTCATCAGCCGTTCATACCGACAGCGTTAAAGGAATCATTTTAACCGTTGCCATCCTGTTTTTTGGTCTTTATGCCTTCATGTTCCGCGATGTTATCCGCTACCTCCCGGAACTTATGCGGGGCGAGGTAGTCATCAACGGGGATGAATTGGTACCCTTCTTCAACCCACATAGCCAACTCATAGATCAGGCCAAAGGAGAATTCAATGAGTTGACACACGGCTATGAGTTCCGCGTGCGCTACTCCATTATGACCACCTGGATGCGCTACTACAAAGTGCTGCCCTTTGCCTTGCTGCTGGCCATCCCCAGCGTGGCCTTCATTAGTTTTATAGCGCTAAGCCTCTTTTGGTGTAACGTTCTGCCCGATGTCTCCAAACAGGCTGTCTTCAGAGCCGTTGCCCCGCCAACTTTATTCATTTTTTTGGTGTTCACCTATGCCAAAGTGACCCACTTCTACACCTTGATTATTGGCTTCAGTATTTATCTTATGGCCGGTCTGCAACTGATTTACGGCCTCCTATTCGCCACCAGGCGTTCTTACCGCCTGATTGCCGGCGCCTGTGTCTTCACCGTACTCAACCCCGCCGTTCATTATATCATTCTCTTTGCCCTAACCCTGAGCCTGATGGTGGCCGGTATCTTCATTATTGAGATTATCCTTTACCTTGCCGGAGGAAACTTTTGGCGCAAGTTACATCCGGCCAGCTTGTGGCGGTTGTTCTGGGATAACCGTCGGCGGCTGCCCAAAACCTTTTTGGGCAAAGGTATTGGGGCCTTCTTTTTGATGGGGGTCATTACCCTGGTCCCGTATGGGCTATTCGTCAAGTTTTTTGTCCTCAGCGGGGTCAGCAATTTATCTGAAACTGTCCCCGTAAATTACTATTTCATCGAAGATGCTTCAGTTCCATTCTGGCATGTGATGTCGTTTGACCTGGCCGGGATTATTGACAAACTCATTTCAGGCGACTACCTGGCCAAACAGCCACGAGCCACGAATATTGTCTACACCCTGATCCTGTTTTTGCCCCTGCTCAAGCCCGATCTCAGACGGAGGCTTTTCTCAATCCAGCCGTTACGCAAATTTTTCATCGTCGGCTACGGCCTGTTGCTGTTTGCGTTTTGGGCCACCCTGGGCTACTCCGGCCCCGATTATTTGCCAACCTTTCATCGAACCATCGCCTTTATCAGCAATGTAGCCAATGGCCTGCAATCTTCTGTCGGCGATATCATCGTCAAGCTGATGGGCACCATTGTGCAGGTGCTGCGCTTTCCCCATCGTTTTCAACTCATTCTGTTCTTGATGGCTTGTATCATTTTGCCGGTACCCACCCTGTATATTGAAAACGCCTACCGGTCGTGGATTCAAGCCTCGGCCCTGGCTCGATATAAACAGTGGTTATATCCGTTGTTCTATGTTTGGTTCTTTGTGCCGATGTTGCTCAACTGGCAATATCAGCAAACCTTTTTCTCCGGCAATTTTTACGGCTTTTTAGCGCCCTATCCGGTGGGGCCGCTGCGAGAGGTTAAAGAATTTTTGCTAAAACTGCCGAAGGGTAAGACGATTGTGCTGCCGCCCACTGAAACTGCCAAGCGCATTGTTGACATTGACGGCGAGGAACACAAATTCATTGATAAATTTCATATATATTTTCTGGATATGCCCAGCTACTACTACGGCCTCACCGGCGACTCGCGGAACAAGCACGAATTTTTCCTGATGCTGCGCGCCCTGTATTACGAACAAGATTGGTGGGTGAATATTGCCCGCGATAACTACATCAAATACATCATTATCAACAAAGAACTCAAAGCAAATATCGCCGGCGGGGCCGAATATTTGAGAAATCTTGAAGAAACAATTATCCCCCAAATGGACCGGCTAGATCAATACCTGCAAAAGATTTTTGAAAATGAAAGTTTCGCCGTTTATGAATTTATTGACCCCCCCAACGAGGAACGGACACCCCTGTTCATCAATATGGATTGGAACAGCTTTATTCAAATTCAAAACCAGCATCTTGACCTGAGCAAAACCTATGATTTGCGCTACAGTATGGTGGCCGACGACCTGGCAGATTATGAAACCCTGACCGTTATCACCGACGACGAACAAAAGACCGCTATTGATTTATACCTAAAAGCCCACCCCGATCAGTTTTTTCAGCCCAGCAGTATTATTTTTCCGTTCAATAAGAATGTGGTGCCCAGTTCCCATTATCTCTCGCCCATGTTCCGTTTGTTTCAATTTTTTTCAGACAGCAAGTGGAATCGGTTGAAAATGATTACGCCCGGCCTGTATGGTTCAATCACGGGCAGTTTCATCGGCTTGCCCGGCAAAACAACCTTCCGCATTGACGCCAAATTTCCCGAAGCCGGCGCCTATCGCCTGTTACTTAGCGGGTCGTCAACGGTGAATGAGTTAATGGTTAAATCAAAAGGGTTGGGGTTTGACCGGCCCTTATCCCTGACCGCCGCGGATACCAGCGTTGTTTTCTTTGAACAGGAAAAAGTCTTCAGCCCGGATCGAAAAGCTTATGATGTCAGTGGTTATTCGGTAGAAGAACTGGAGTTGATGATTCCAACCGAAATTGTGGCTATAAATTACCAGTTTCGCTACATAGATTTGGGTACAGTCGAGGCTCCAGCCGGGACGCAGACCATTTATTTTGACAAACTGGATAATAATCCGCTGTTGGTTGAGGGCGTTCTGGTCATCCCCAACGATGTTTACGAAAATTTACAACTGCCGGACAATGTAACGGTGCTTGAACCAGGTAGTGAATTGGAAGGCGCAACTCACCCCAGATAGTTTTTTATACCGCCTTAATTTCTTCTTTATGCCCGTTTCATAGCCGTCTGGCATCATGAGAGCAATAAAATATTAATCCCTTCGACAGTTTAATGGAGGTTATGAATGTCCTATACCGCCTACCAACAATGGAAAAAAACGCCCATCGAAGGCGAACCTTATCTCTCCATCGTCATCCCGGCCTACAACGAGGCTGAGCGCATTGTGCCCACCATTGGCGCCATCGCCTCCCATGTGTCGGGGTTGGGATTCACCTGGGAACTCATCATCGCCGACGATGGTTCCACCGACAACACCGTAAAGTTGGTCCAAGAGCTTGGTTTTGCCAACTTGAAGTTGCTCATTGCCGGCCAGAACGGCGGCAAGGGTAGCGCTGTGCAACGTGGGATGTTGGCGGCTCGTGGACGTTACATTCTCTTTGACGACGCCGACAACTCAACCCCGATTGAAGAATTGGCTAAGGTGCTGTCTAAACTGGCCCAAGAAGGTTACGATATTGCGGTTGGCTCGCGCGCTGTTCGTGGCGCGGAAGAGGCCAAACGTTCGCTGATGCGCCGTTTGATGAGCGGCGTGTTGCGTTGGATGGTTAAACATATTTTCAGAATTGGGGTACAAGATACCCAGTGTGGTTTTAAACTGTTCACCCGCGAGGCGGCTCATCACCTGTGCCAGGTCCAAACCATTATGGGTTTTTCTTTTGACCTGGAACTTCTGTACCTGGCCTACAAATTTGGCTACCGCGTGGCCGAAGTGCCGGTGGCCTGGGTTGACGCCCCCGGTTCAAAAGTGGACCCAACCAAAGAGGCCCGGCGTTTCCTGCGCGACCTGGTCCGAATCAGACTCAACGATTGGCGCAATCTATACCCAAGCTCTAACCCAGCCAAATCTTACCCCCCACATGCCCTATCAATCAACGAAACAATCGTTAATACTGGTATATCCAGGTTAGGAGAATAACATGCGCATCGCCATTGTTACCACTCATCCCCCTGGGCAGGGATCGCTTAACGAATATGCCTACCACTTTGTTCGCTTCTTACGGCAAAAATCGGAAGTAAGTGAAATTATTCTGCTGGCCGATGAATTGCCCCCCGGCCAACATTACAACTTTGCCCCCGGCCGATCAAACGACTTCCCAACCGGAGCGCCGGTTCAGGTTATTCCCTGCTGGCGCTTTGGCGCGTGGAATAATGCGCTCCGTATTTTGGCCGCCGTACGTCGTACCCGGCCGGACATCGTGCTCTTCAACCTCCAGTTTGCCACCTTTGGCGATAGCAAAGCGCCCGCCGCTCTGGGTTTATCGGCTCCGGCCCTGGTCAAAGCCGCCGGCTACCCCACCGTGGTCCTGTTGCACAATATTATGGAAACGGTTGACCTGAAAAGCGCCGGGTTTGGGACCAACGGCTTTGTCGAAGCCGTTATTCGTTTCTTTGGTACGGTGGTCACCCGCCTGCTTCTCAGCGCCGATCTGGTCGCCTTGACCATTCCCAAATACGTTGAAATCCTCCAGCAAAAATATGGCGCCAGCAATGTTTTTCTGGCCCCCCACGGCTCGTTTGATGAGCAAGCTGCGCAGCCAAATTTCGACCTGCCCCCTGGCCCCCTGCAAATTATGACCTTTGGCAAATTTGGCACATACAAAAAAGTGGACACGTTGATTGAAGCCTTCAAGTTATTGCAGTCTAAAGAACGCCCGCCCCTGGAACTGGTTATTGCCGGCGGCGATAGCCCTAACGCTCCCGGATATCTGGAAAATATGCGTAAAAATTACGCCGGCGTGCCAGGGCTGCGTTTTACCGGCTATGTGGCTGAAGAAGAGGTACCTCGCCTTTTCAGTGATGCAGCCGTAGTGGTCTTTCCCTACACCAGCACCACCGGCAGTTCCGGCGTGTTGCACCAGGCCGGTAGTTATGGCAAAGCCGCTATTTTACCTCGTCTGGGCGACTTTGCCGAACTTATTGCCGAAGAGGGTTACACCGGCGAATTCTTTGAGCCGGAAGATAAACGGAGCCTGGCCGAAGCTATTGCCCGCATTATTGATAATCCCGACCGTCGCCGTGAAATTGGCGCCCAAAATTTTGCCGCTTCTCACGGCATCCTCATCGAAGAGGTGGTGGATTGGTATTTGCTTCACTTTGAAACCTTGCTCAACAAAAAACAGACCCTTAAATCATAGCAGGTTTTATAAGATGACCGGAGTTAAATACAAATTTGGCTTACCTGTTAGTTTTGTTTTTCTACTGATCCAAATGTTTAGACCAGGGCCGGTTTTTGCTCAATGGCCGCCTTTCGCCTTTCATCTGGATGCCTCATACGCGGAGGACAAAATAACTTACAAATTTCGGTTTTACAAACGGGTTGATGAGGTTATGAGCGACGTGGCTTTTAAGTTTCCGCTGCCGCAGGGGACTCGTTTTCTTGAGGCCGGAGCCCCGCCTACAACCAGCGTCAACTTTGACGGCGCTGAGATAACCTTCTTTACCTCTGTTCTCCACCGTTCCCTTAGCAATGCCTACTTTGTCGTCGAAGTAATAGACCCAACAAAAACTCAATTTACTACCCAGGCCTCAATTGCCTGGAAAGGCGCGCAACCCGGCGATTATCTAACAAAAGAGACAACAATTGACATTACCCGCACACCGTTAACCTGGCATAGACCTTACTCTCGTCTCCAACTGGAAGCGGGGGCCACGGTGCTTGACGATGTAATTACTTATACCATCTACCCGATGAATATCGGTGGGCGGCGCATGTGGGATTTGACAATTACTGCGCCCTTGCCTGAGGGAACAACTTTCTTGGCGGCCGAAGCGCCGCCCCCCTTTGTGACCAATTTTGATGGCCGGCAAGTCATCTTCTCCATTTTGGAGTTAGAACAGAACGTTGAAATTGCCCCGCTACGCGTTCGGGTGTCAACAACCGGCGTTACGACCCCTTTTGTAACGGCCCGAGCCAGGGCCACCTGGAAAAATGTAGGCCCCAATGTGCCTGCCCAGGAACAGACCCAAACCGGTGATATTATTGTCCGGCCCCATGCCACCCAACAAGTGGTGTCCGATCCTATTGGAGATACACCCTTTTCCAACTACGATTTAACCGGCCTCTCATTTCAGGAGGAAGAGGCAGCTCTCAAAATCACTTTCTACGCTGCCGGCAATTTAGGACCGATTGGCCAGCCTTTGGAATACAATTTATATATTGATAGTGATTGTAATGCAGAGACCGGTACACCTAAAGGTGGTTACGGCGCTGAATATTGGCTTAGATACAGCCATGAATACGATGGGGCTTATTTCTATGTCTGGAAGGCGGAGGAAAACAAGTGGAATAAACACCAGGCTATAGGGGCCTATACTGTGGAGGGAAAGCTAGTAACCGTGTCGGTTCCCCACAATTTACTTGACTCCAGCCAACAATTTTGCTGGCTGGCTGTAACCTGGAATGGAACCAGGGCGTATTATCCGGCCCCGCCAATCGAGTTAATGGGTAAAGAGACCAGATTGGCCCGATATGAAGCCGTAACCGTTGCTCCTGAGTGATGGCGGGTTTATGGCATTTTTTATATATTTTTAATTCCATCTTTAGCCGAGTTTGACTCGCTCCATTTACAATAGACATTATACCGATTAGACTTATGTCACCCGGAAAGAGCAGGATTATCTGAATGATAGGATCAAAATCCTTTAATTCTGGAAATCCTGCTCTACACGATGGGTAAAAAACGCTCCCCAATT
>Ga0209172_10003018_pt1 | contig 27242 bp, 24 predicted proteins | sample LarsenN4metaG_FD_184113 | JGI IMG/M metagenome (GOLD analysis project Ga0209172, IMG submission 184113) | Hot spring sediment bacterial and archeal communities from British Columbia, Canada, to study Microbial Dark Matter (Phase II) - Larsen... ... | reverse complement strand
TAGGTGCTGTTGGCGTTCGCTTAACTGGATAGCGAGGGCGTAAGGGGTCGGCATGGTACAAGAACTGCTGGATTTTAGACATCAGTTCTATTCTAGCTGTCTAACTACTCTTGCCTTCATGCACTAGGCACTCTGTTCCCTCTTGATCTGCTAAGGGATGGAAATTAAATAACTTTGATACTTTTTAGGACGAGCACTAGCGTAGCCATGCCAAAGGCTATTGCCGCCAAGCTATCGGGCTGTTCGCTCCTTTCGACAGAAAAATATCCGACCTTATTTAATCCATGATCCTAAAAATTGGATTCATATAGGAAATTATTGAATGTCACACGTACCAGATGCTCTTTGGCTTAACGTTAGCCCCGTTTTACAAGGATTTGACCACCCCTTGTTGAAAGATCTAGCGCAACACACCACGATCGCACAGTGGAAGTATACACAAAGCTTGGATGAGTCTACCTCATTTGAGTCAGCTCTAATGCTGTTGCACGACTACTTGCAGCCGTACGATCGCCCCATTCATTTACTTGGTCATAGTACCAGTGGGTTGTTGGGTTTACTTTATGCTCATAAATATCCAGAGCGCGTGCGATCTCTGACTCTGCTTTCAGTCGGGGTTAACCCATCGGTTGATTGGCAAGCACAATATTATGCCCAACGCAGGCTTCTTCCTTGTGATCAACACACGATACTGCGTCATTTCGTCTATAGCTTACTCGGTTGCCCACCCAAAGATATGGTTGAAGCTCTGGTCAATTTGTTAGAGCAAGACCTTTACCACTCACTTACCCTTCACAGTCTATTGAGTTCGACAAACTTAATTCCAATTTCAGTTGAAGTCCCCTTATTAGTCTGCGGTAGTGTTGATGATACAGTGGTCGATCCCCATCAGCTACGAGACTGGCAGCAACACTTCAAGCACCCCGCTTCACAGCTTTGGGTTTGTCCAGGTGGGCAATACTTCTTTCACTACTTTTATCCTCAGCAAGTGAGCGAGCAAATCCATCGCTTTTGGAACTCTAACATCTCACTTCGGAGTTCTGTCTACAACCAAGAATTGATGAATATTAGCGGAATATCCTAGGGGCTGGTTTAAAGCCTCTTGATCCTCCCTAGCCCTTCTTTGCACGGAGGTAACCGTTCGCGTAGCGTGTGCGTAGCACATACCGTTCAAAGTCCCCTTTTTTTACGCCTTGGCGCAACCCCATAGCGGCTTAGGGGGATTTAGGAGGATCCTCCAAAACTAAAACACTTTTCCTGGACTTTTAAAGCACGATCTAAGGAACGAGAATTTAATAAATCCGCAAACTGTAGGGGCGGGTTTAGCAGACGTATCCGCGTCCTACAAGGGATTGAACGGGCAAAACCCACCCCTACCAAATATCGAACTCATTTAATCCATGATCCTGCATGCGTGTCGCAGATACCGCTCAAAGCCAATTTTTTAACTTGGCAGCACGTAAATTTGAGGATTGAGAAGGATTCTCTAAAGCTAAAACACTTTTCCTGGACTTTTAAAGCACGATCTGGATTGCTCCAGAAGCTAGCCTCACAACACAAGTAGAACTAAACCTGTTCAAAAAAACATCAGTTTACCAGCTGCTCAATCTGTTCAAGATACTTTTGTAGCTTAGATGCTTTTTCTGCGTCTGCCCAAATGTTTGAGCGCTCTAGTTGGCGCACAGTGACTCTGAAGCGTGCCTTCAAATCATTCACAGGAGTTGGCTGGCTTGTTTGAAGCATTGATTTGACGCGTTGCTTCACTTCATTCACCGATAACCGCTGCTTAATCGCTGTTTCTAGCATAGCTTTTCGATCCTCAGCACTTTTTAGCCTGGCAATTTCGACTGCTTTCGTGTAGTCAATTCGCGACGAGCGAATCGCATCCAAAATTTCAGGCGGCTTCCTTAGCAGTGGTAGTCTCGTCGAGACAAAAGACTGCCAAGTTAGCTGGCCACGTGCTTTAAAGAACTCCTCAATCACAGCTGCGCTGCCATTACCCAAAACGTTTTGGGTAGTTTTTCCTTTTGCCTGATTGTCCATTCGATAAAGCAGCGAAATAATCTCTTCACGCTCAGCATTTAACTGTCTAGCTAGAATATTGAGTGTAATATCTAACTCTTCTAGCTTAGAGAAGTCACGACGCCGATCATTCTCATCAAAGGCCGCTGCATAAGCTTCATTATCGTTCCAGTCAAACACCTTAATCGGAATCTGGCTCATTCCGATTAGTTCGCAGGCAGTTAACCTCCGCAAACCTGCGACCAGTTCATATTCACCGGGTTTACCCGGCATCGGACGAGTCCAAAGAGCCGTTCTCAAACCATTTGGCTTAATGTCTGTTTCGGCCCACTCCATCAATTCGCTCTGATCGTAGTAGTAGCGAACAGGTTTGCCATTTGGGGTAAATGAAAAAGTCTTGTGAATCTTAGCGATCGAAACCACAATTTCGGTACCCGATTCAACCACTTCAGCTTCAGGTTCAGGCTCCAGCTCAGGCGTCTGAGGCGTGACTGTTGAATCACTGCCAAAGACAAAGTTGGCTAACTCTGGCGAAGAATTGTCTTTGTACGCTTGTTTTAGAGTTCTTCTACTTTTAGTTACCATTGAAAATCTTTAGTGCTTCTTTAAACAACAATTCATACAGCTTTGCTGCATCTTTCGCAGACTTACCTGTCATTCCAAAAACAGTCGTAGCTTGACCTGGAGCATCTTTAAAGACCTGGCGATCGTAGATGATCGTTTTCATTAGTGGAATGTCAGGCTCATCACCAAGGGCTTCTTGCGCCTCTTTCAAGAGAACGGTATTGCTTTTCACTTGAGTCATGTAGATTGCAGCCTTTGGCAAATCGCCTCTCAGCTCTCGAACCTGACGAATTAGCCTCAGAATGTCTCCGGAGCTTCTTAGTTCCACGATCGATTCTCGGCATGGAATTAGCGCAAGGTGGCAACGGGCAAGAATTGCCTTCGTGATCTCATTCGATTTTGCTGGGCCATCGACGATTACCAAATCACATTCTTGAGATAGTTTAGGCAGCTTATCAAACAAGTCTTCAGGGTTAATGATAGCGACTGAAGATAACTGAATGTTTGGATAAGTCTCCTTTAGTTCTGAAACCCATTGGGAACTACTTTGTTGAGCATCAGCATCAACTAAAATCACAGACTTACCTTTGCGAGCAAAATGGTCTGCTGCATGAACCGCTCCCGTTGACTTACCTACACCGCCTTTCTGATTTACGAAAGCAATTATTTCTGGAGTTTGCATATTCTTAGTCATCAGAATGCTTTTATCATACCGCTGAAACAGTTGCATGGTTGCTTTTTTCGCAATTTATGGACTACTTTTTTGAAGATTTACTTGAAACAACAAGCAGCTACCCAAAACGTTTTGGGTAATGAGATTAATAGAGCAAAAGCGAATGGAGGTAGATCCTCTCAATAGGTGACAAAGGTAGGAGTGATGTGTAGAGTCAACATGTATGGCTTCGCTAAACTCTAGGGACTTAGAGCGATCCACATCAGGCAGCGAAACAAAGTAGAAAGCTTTAAAGTAAAACACACCCTAGGCAGACCAGTAACTATCCTGATTGCAAACTAGTAGTTCACTAAAAGAACATTGCAGGGTTGATAATGACTGAGCCATTGTTCGTTGTTCGTTGTTCGTTGGTCATTGGCCATTCGTTTTCTCTACTTGGCAAAGTTGGCTTGGCAAACCATTAGTTCTGACAGAGTTAAACCTCGTGTCTACTTTACAGCGCCATGTCTAGAAGTCGGAACCCATCCTAACTTTTTCCAGTGCTGCTTTCCTCTTGGTCTGCCTAGCCCTCCGAAACCCCTGGGAGGATAAGCTTAGTGTGACCTCATATACCAAATCTAAAGCTTGCAGTTTGATAGGCAGCCTTTCTTTTTGGCAAGCTTTAAGCGATCGCCCCCCAAGCCTCAAAAAGTCTCCAGAGATTGACATTCAGCCTGGTATTCGTGTTACATTCTAAGCATTACTTGCGTCACACGAATAGTTTTCTTCTAAATGCCTTCTCACGCTGCCCTACAGCAACAGATTAAAGACCTCGAAGCTCAGGTAGAAGCTATCAAGAGTCAGGGAGATTACCTGATTGGGGTACGGCTTGAGCGATCTCCCGCAGGGGGAACTGCCTCACAAAATGCCAAGGAAAGTAGCAAATACGCGCGCTTGAGAGCTGGAAGAGGCAAAGTCTTGCCCAATGGCAAGAAAAGTCGTTATGTGCCTGTTGAGCAAATTGCACGATATACGGCAGCCTGTCAGCGAGGCGAGCAAATTCAAAAGCTAGAGCGGCAGATAGAACGACTCAAGGCTCAAGCTGATCAGCTTGAGCAAGCCCAATATCGAAACTGGAAAACGCAGAAACGATCTCGCCGTAAACCCACTATCGTGAATAGCGAAGCTGTGAATTTGATTGAAATTGGTTTATCCTCAATGCCAGCCAGTCCTGCTGCTATTTTGGTGCTATATCGTCAAGCCAGTGATGCTCCTGTTCATGCTGTAGCCGCAGAGGTTTGGCAAGGCGAAGAACGAATTGCAGTTGTAAAAGCTTTTCACTGTATGGGAATGCGAGCTGATAAGGTACAGGCACAGATCAAACACTTGTTAGGCGAATTACATCAAAAATTTGGTGTCACTCGGTTTGAGGATGTTGTAAAAGAGATGCCAGTCGAACAATGTCCGCTCGTTCCCTGCCCCTATAAAGTGGAGCCATAAAATGACCTCTCAAGAATTCACTTCAGGGCAACCGCTCAACACAGCTATTGACAAGGCGATCGCCGATCCCATGACTGCTAATCTGCCGCAACTACTGAAAGAGTTTGACTACTTAATTAGCCAATTACCAAGAGCGGCTCAGCTCCGGGTTGCAGGAGAAATTTTGAGTCGTTTAGCCGAAATCATTGCAGCGCGCGCCCGTTGGCTCTTTGATGAATGGGAAGAGCAATACACTCCGCTAGAAGAAGAAGAGCCTGTTTTAACAGCAGCCATGCTACAAGAAGTTCTACGCCAAAGCATGACCCTGCATTTAGATGAGTTTATGGAACATCCAGATTTTCACCGCACCTATATCCCGACGGAATCAGTCGCGGGTGAGGTGGAGAAAAGCAATTTACTAGAGTTTGCTGAAATGCTTGACCAGGAGCAAGCGATGGAAGAAGCGCTCAGTCTGGCGCACCAAGAAGATGTTTCTGTATGGATTCAAGCAATTCAGGAATGGATGCAAAGAGAGGGAAAAGAAGTTTCTCTAATTAGGCTGCAAAAGATGCTAAAGAAGCCCTTAATTGAACTTTGGCTGGGACTTTTACTAGGAGGGTTTGCTTTAGAGCAGCGAGGAGAGTTTTATCAAACAGAAAGTGTTTGGGTCAAAGATGTTAATGGATAGGATGACTGGGTAGAGACAGGTAAAATAACTTAGTCAAAAGAATTGATATTTACTTGAAGTATTAGAAAATCCTAAATACTCTAAAAACTGGATGAATCATTGACAGTTTAGAGATTTACAAAGAAATAAGATCCCAGTGCTAGAGCCTTCTGTGGCAGGGATTTGCATGCCAAACCCTTGCAACTGCATAAGACTTACTTGCAGATCCCTTAGCATAAAGTCAGTGATTCACTTAATCAGGCAAGCCGAGGCCAATTTATATCCGGCTAAAAGACTCTTATATCAGCCTAATACTGGTACATTCGACCCCAGCGGCTAAGCTGCTAATCACTTTTTCTCTTTTTGCTGAGCCAGGATATCCCAAGCGCGATCGACTTCATGCTTAATTTCTTGTTCATCAGACTGCAAAATCTGCTCTAGATCTTGAGATAGTTGTCGCGAACGTGCCATCAAAGCACTATCATCACCTTCCATCGCAGCCATGTCATGTAAGGCTTCTTCATCATGGTGTCTAAACGTTTGAGCAGCCCGATGTGCGGTATAAGAGCGAACTCCCAGGAGCTTCAACGCCTCAACACCCATACTTAAGGCTGACTCAAACGTTTCTCGCTGAATCACATCTACACCACGACGAATCAACTCGTAGGAATGACGTCGATCGACGGCCCGTGCCAGAATCTTTAAGTGAGGAAAATACTTGCGCGTCAAGTCCACGATTTCAAGAATTTGTTCGCTGTCATCGATCGCCACAACCATCAGCTTTGCCTGAGCAGCACCAGCCGCATAGAGCAAATCAATGCGAGAAGCATCTCCATAAAATACCTTCCAGCCAAAGCGGCGTAACAGCTCAATTTGGGCCGAGTTATGCTCTAAAACCGTAATCGAATAGCCATTCGCCAGCAACAACCGCCCTACAATTTGCCCAAACCGCCCAAAACCAGCAATAATAACCGCATTTTCATTGTCATCGATCTCATCTGCATCGCGATCCTCTGTTTGGGTGATTAAACGAGGCTGAATCAAGCGATCATAGGCAATCATAAAGAGTGGAGACAGCAACATAGACAAAGCGACGACAGCAATTAAGATACCTGCCAGTTGTTCAGGTAGAACATTTGTCTGAGTCGCAAAAGAGAACAAAACGAAAGCAAACTCATCACCTTGCACCAGCGCAAAAGCAAACAAAATACTCTGGCTCAGATCCATTCGAAAGCTTTTAGCCAGGGCAATCAGCACACCCGATTTGAGAATTGAAACCCCTACAATCAATCCCAAAACTAACATCGGTTGTCCGAAGACAAGATTGAAATTGATACTAGCCCCCACTGAAAGAAAAAATAACCCCAGCAGCAAGCTCTGAAACGGCTCCACCGTGCTAACTAACTCATGGCGGTACTCACTTTCTGCCAGTACAACCCCTGCAACAAACGTTCCTAATGCGGGTGACAGCCCCACGATCTGCATCACCAGCGTAATTGCAATGACAAGTAAGAGGGCTGTAGCCGTAAAAATCTCACGCAACCGAGTCGCAGCAATAAAGCGAAATATGGGACGCATCAAGAAGCGCCCCCCGACGATGATTCCACCAACCGTACCGATCACCAATAGGGTTTGCTGCCAACCTGCCAGGGAACTGCTCGTTGTTGCCGCACTCACTGCCGCCGGGCTAGTCGTCAATAACGGTAACAAAGCCAAAATTGGAATCACAGCAACAGCTTGAAACAGCAACACTGAAAAGGCAGATTGCCCTCCTTCAGTTTTCATCAAGCCTCGCTCAGTCAGAGTTTGCACCCCGATCGCAGTTGAAGAGAGCGGCAAAATCAGCGCGATCGCCAGAGCTGCCTGCCAGGATAGCCCAAACGCAATGCCGACTCCTGACAGGAGAATGACGTTTGCTACCATCTGCAAACCGCCCAGCCCCAAAATTGGAACTCGCAAGCGCCACAATAACTCCGGTTGAAGCTGCAAACCAACCAAAAAGAGCATCATTACAACGCCGAATTCAGCGAAGCGCATGACATCTTGACCTTCTTGACCGACCAGCCGTAACCCAAAAGGGCCAATCACAACCCCAGCAATCAAGTAACCCAATACAGAACCCAAACCCAGACGCTTAGAGATGGGTACTGTCAGAACTGCCGCCGCCAGATAAATAAACGCATGAAAGAAAAAGTTTTCATTGGACATGGAGAGGTGACTCCAGCGTGTTACTCACGTGTTCAAGGTAGTGGTTGAGGTGTTTGTGTTGTAGCAAGGTCTGCCAATCAACCGTGTTATCACGAAACATAGCGATCGCCTTTTGATAACTCTCAACATACGGAGCAATTTGATGCGCCTCCTGGAGCTGATGAGTTCCATGAATTACAAAGGGTGGCACGTACTCCATGCCACAGAGATGCGCAGTTTGCTCAAAAGGAGCCAACAACTCACGAATGGTGAAGTAGTTATGTCCCTTACGGCAGTAAGCTTCTTGAGTGCCTCCAGTTGTAATTGCTGACAGAACCTTTTTGCCTCGCAAAGCCGTGCCATTATGACCGTAGGCAAAATCATGCTCTAACACGAGATCTTGCCACTCTTTGAGAATGGCAGGGCTACTGTACCAGTAGAAGGGATGCTGAAAAACGATAATGTCATGAGCCAGCAACAGTTCTTGCTCAAGCTTCACATTGATATGAAAATTAGGATAATGCTCATATAAGTCGTGGATCGTAACAGACTCCATCCCTTGAATCGAGCGAATTAATTGGCGATTAACTCGTGACTTCTCTAGAGCAGGATGAGCAAATAAAACTAAGATACGGTTTGGCTTATCCATCGGTTTAGACAGAGATTAAGGTGGAGTGAATACTCATAGAGCAGCAATTGTTTACTTCAAACAAACAGATTTTTTAAAAAGTAACACTATTTCGTTTAATTTAAAGGTTGCGACGACCACAAAGAGAATCGTAGTAACAGAACGACTAAAAGCCACTCACGGCAGCGCGCGATCGCACCAGAGGCCATTCGACTAGGGAAAAGCAGAGTCTGTCGGTGGGTTCTAGAAACTCGGCAAGGCTTAACAACGTTGTTGATTGCCATACTTATCTCTGTCAACGGATAAATCAAATATAGTCTCGAACTAAAGGCTTTAGCATAGCAGAATTTATGTTCTAATAATGTATCTGCTCAGGCGAAGTCAGGCGCTTTTACCCCGTTGCTGTAGCACTTTTCCGGAAGAAACAAATGAAATCCCTTGAGATGAGGAGGTGCTAATCATAACTGCCTCAATCACAGGTTCCGATGCCATTTTCTCACCCACCCATTCCACAATGAAGTTGGCTCCTGACCCACCAGAAGAGTCATCTGCGGACACAAAAAAACTGGTAGAAGCAAGCGGATTCAAACGCAGCGGACGATTAACATCCTGGCGAACTAATTGACCATCGGTGTCGTAATACCGCACGGAGGTAATGATAATGGGGTTTGTGAAATCGGTATTACGGACACTGAGCGTTGCTGACAAGTTCATCACGTGCGCTTGATTGTTGAAGTGATAAATGTGTGAGTAGATAGGGACGTAGACGGTTTGGCCTATCGCAACCTTTTTCAGATCAACAGTAACTTCTTGAAGCGGAGTCTGGCGTGTCTGCAAGGGCGATTGCTTTGTCAGCTGCCCTTGTGTTGCACAAGCGGTCAAACCCATCAAGATGAGAACGAAAACAGTATAGAGCAGTGGTTTGAAGCGCCTCATTGGTATTCCCTTGGTGGCTAGGTCTACTCTATCAAGAAAATTATCTTTCTCATTATTTGCAAAAAAAGGAAAGGGACCCGCAAACAAATAAAGTCCCAGTTGTAAAACCGTCTGTGGTAGGGGTTTGGCAATGCGATACCCCTACGATGGGATAATATTCACCAGCAAATCCCAAATCAAGAAACCAATAATCCAAGTTTTATCACCCCAGTCGCTGTGCAACATCTGCACCGACCAGGTATGGCTAAATTAGAGAAAAGCAACATGGGAAAAACTATGTACGTTTTAATTTGTGGGGCGGGATTGATTGGACGCACATTAGCCCAGAACCTGGTGAAGTTAGGGCATACGATCGCCATTATTGACATTGACCCAGCCGCTTGTCGCTATGCCCGCGATCGCCTGGGTGTGATGGCTTTTGAAGGTAGTGCCGTCAGCACTGAGGTCTTAAACGAAGCAGGCATTCGCAAGACCGATGTTGTCTGCTCAGCCCTACGGCAGGATGCGTTAAATTTGGCGATCGTCTCTCTGGCAAAACATTACAAAGTACCCTACATCATTTCGCGGATGCGCCACCGTGACTTTGAGTTACCCCTCCGACAGGCCGGGGCCAACCGCATTATCAGCACAGTTGACCTTGCTGTATCAACAATGGTGAATGCGGTGGAATATCCTCAAGTCGAGTCAATGATGCACTTTGAACAGGGTCAAATCGAAGTGCTGAAGCTGGCAATTCCCTCCCAGTGCCATATTGTTGGTCGCAGTATCGCCGAAATTGCGCAGGACTCGCGTTTTCCTCTTAGTTCCCTGATTATTGGCTATCAACCCCATCCCCACCTCAATTTGATGATCCCCAATGGCACCACCATCCTGGAACCCGATTCAACTGTGCTTGTAGCAACCAAACCTGAAACCCTCCACCCGGTGATTGATTTTCTGCAAGAGTGCGTACCAGCAACGGATCCCAAGCACTAACAGGACACCCCAGTTGGATAGCAAATAGTTTTTTGCAGAAAAGAGGCTTGCCATGAATTCTCTGAACCGACACTTTAGGCTGGCTCTATGAGAGTGATAGAAAAACTTCAGTCTGCCTTGATTCTGCTCGCGATCGCCGGAGGGTTCGTTCTGGGGCAAAACGGCTGGCTTGCCAAACACTCGGTTGCGCTCATCGTTCCCTGTTTGATGCTCCTGCTGTTTGGCGTATTCTTCAACCTGCCTTTGAATCAACTGGGCAAGGACTTGCAAAACTATCGGGTGCTAGCCCTCAGTCTGGGGATGAATTTTCTTTGGACTCCTGTTTTTGCCTGGGGTTTGGGAGCAGTCTTCCTGCGCAACGCGCCCGACCTTTGGGTGGGGTTGATCATGCTAATGGTGACCCCTTGCACGGATTGGTATCTTGTCTTCACCGGAATCGCCAAAGGCAATGTGGGGCTGGCGACGACCCTATTGCCCTGGAACTTGCTGCTACAAATGCTGCTACTCCCTGTTTATTTGCTGATTTTCACCAGACTGCTGATTCAAATTGATGTCACCCTACTGCTGCAAAGCATTGGGCTGGTACTGCTCATACCGATGTTCCTGGCATTCACGATTAAAGGTTTAATCCCCCATCTCAGCGAACCCTGGCGGCAAATTCCAGAGCAGCTCGCAGACGCGCAACCAATCTTTTTAAGCCTCGCGATCGCCGCTATGTTTACCGCTCAAGGTCAGGTGCTGCTGCAACGACCCGATTTGCTGCTAAGAATGCTGTTACCCATCCTAATTTTTTTTAGCGTGAACTTTTATCTGGGACAGGCGATCGGGCGTGTGGGGCAACTCAGCTACGCAGAACTGGCGTGTTTTAATTGCACGACGCTGGCCCGCAACTCACCGATTGCTCTGGCGATCGCCACCTCGGCTTTCCCCAACCGCCCCCTGATTGCTTTGGCGCTAGTGATTGGCCCATTAATCGAATTGCCAATCATGGTGCTGGTTTCACAACGGTTACTTGCCATTCGTCGCCGTTACTCATCTTCTAAGGTCATCAACTGATCGTCGATCGCCCGAAGTCGAGGCGCAACAATATCTTCTGAAATAATCCGTTTGCGCACGGCATCATTTAAGGCACTCCGCTCAACCATCAACAAGCGGCGACGCACCGCATTTAACTTTGACGCTCGACCACGGCTGCCCGTTAAAGAGTCAGTGCGGCGATTGTGGAGCTCCCGCAGTTGGTCTTCCGCCTCAGCCACTTGAATTTGGTAGGTCGAGCGCATCTCTTCATAGACTGCTTTCGACAGAATTCCAGTATCATGTAGAGCTGCCAGTTCATTTTGAGCCGCTTTTGCCGCAATTAGTTGAGATTGCAATGCTTCAATCTGCTGACGCGACTCTGAAACAGACGAAATCTTCAAACGCTTGACAAACCACGGTAGGCTCACTCCCTGCCCGATCAACGAGACAAACACAGCCCCGTAGACCAGCGCAATCAAATCACTGCGACCCGGCAACGAAGCAGGCAGACTCAACGCCAGCACCATCGAAAGCGAGCCTTTAATATTGCCAAAGAACAAGACATGCTGCCAGCGCAAAGGAATCGGTAGATCAAGGCGATTGGATACAGCCAACAGCGGGTAGACCGATAAAATTCGCCCAAGTTGGTAAGCTGCGATCGCAAGTAAAATGCTTGGGATAATTTTCCACAATAAACGGGGATCAACCTCTAACCCGATTAGCAGAAAAATGAAGGTATTTACGCAAAAGTCCGCATACTCCCAAAAATTGAGCAACGTAATTTTGCCAGAAGCAGAGAGTGACTGCGTTAGACCACGATTGCCAACCGTTAACCCGGCCACGACAACTGCAACGACACCTGATACTTGTAGCGATTGCCCCGCTTGAAAGGTGCCAAACGCAACCGCAACTGTTAACAGAATGCCGCTTAAAGGGTCGTCTGAAAGAGCAACAAATAAAACAGCACCCAGGTAGCCGATCGCCAACCCTAACAGCACACCACCGACAATCACGACAAAAAGTTGCTGCAGCCCTCCCAAAAAAGTAACCGAACCGCTGATATAGACCTGTAAAATCAGGCTAAACAAAACCAATGCCACACCATCGTTAAAGAGACTTTCGCCTTCGACAATGGTAGACAGACGACTGGGTACCGGAACTTCCTTAAAGACTGCAATCACCGAAACTGTGTCAGTAATTGCCAAAATCGTTCCAACCAACAAGGCTGGAATCCACTCCAGACCGAGCGCGTATTTAAGCACCGTTGCTGTAATGCCAGAAGCAATCATTACCCCTGGCCCCGCTAGCAAGCCAATGGGTTTGATCGTAGTACGTAACCGACTAATATCAGTATTGATCGCAGCTTGAAACAATAGAATAGGCAGCAACAAGTTTAGGATCAAAGCCGAGTCTAGCCCCAGGGGGCGAGGCAAAAACTCAGTAATAGCCAACCCCGCTAGAACTAAACCAGTCACGTAAGGCAATCGATAGCGACGAGATATCAGCGCAACCCCTGTCGCCACCAGCAACAGAATGGTAAGAGTAGTTGCTACTTGCACGACAGCTTCTTCATTCAGCTGACCCGCTTCTTGAGCAGCTATGGGCAAATTAGCAATAATCTCCGGCAGAGACGTAAAAGTCTGGCTAGTTTCTGCGGCATTAAAATTCACGAGCATAATAACAAACGGATTTGCGATCGCTAGAGACAATAGCGCAGTATCGCAGATTAAGCTAAATACTTGGAGCTTGAGGAGTCACTTACACAGCAGTATCAAGCCCCACTTCACTGATTGGGCTGACGAGAAAACGATCTATCCATAAAGCTTTCTAATGCCTATGCATAGAACCACCTGGCATGCCGCATCCAGGTTCTAGCCAGGTTCAACTCATCATCCAGTCGCCGACTAGCAAAAAGTTAAGCAGGGATTATTAGTCATAAAGAAAAGTTATATACTAAACGCATTTGAATTTGATCGAATTATAGCTAGACTGTATTTCAATCACATCTAGTTACTCCCTTTTCAATCAGCCATGATGAACCTATCAAAGTCCACTTATCAACTAGCTCTCACCTTCAATGCGGTTCATTTACTCTTACTCAATCATTTATCTCCAATTCGTCAATGGTTGAACCGTATAGAGATCCGTGATGCTGCACTTGCTCATTTAATTTGTCGTCTTATCCCTGTTCAGTGCCCGTTTGAGCGCACAATTTGTCTATTTGGTCGCCCTCTGTTGCATATCCCATCATTGTGTAAACTCAATCCACTGTATGAGGAAATCGTTGGTTTAAGATTTCGAGCGCTTTGCTATTTAGCCGATGATTGTAAAGAAGACGTGCGCTGTTATTGCTAAAGCCTTCTTCGCATTCAAACCAAACCATGAACAAAGTTCCAAATCACTTACCCAAAAGTATTGATAGCGGTTGGTCACTTCAGCTGTATAGTGGCGATCGCCGACTCCTCTGTTCCCTGTACCCGTCTCACGGTTGGGTATTTTTAGCCGGAATTTGCCTCGGCTTTCTGATGGCATTTATTAGTTTTGGGGCTCAACTTAAATCCCCTTCATCACCATCTCTTTCAACCCCGATGGAGGCTCCTCTCAACATCGATTAGGTTGAGTGTGCCGCATCGTTTCACTCCGCAGTTCACTTGGAATGCAGAAGTCGCGATCGCTTTCCTTTCTGTCAACCTACAACCCAAATTTTATGAACATCCTATCGTCTTCACTTCCCTGGTACCGTTGGCTAAACAGCCATCGCGTGATTCGTCTATTAGAAACCGTGCAAGACTTTATTGTGATTTGTCTATGCATAGGTCTATTTAGTTTTATGGTTTTACAATTGCGAGAGATGGTACTTTCGCTGCTGCCCCCCTTAGAGTTTCAACCTGTCACTTCAGATATTCTTTTTCTACTCATTCTAGTTGAGTTATTTAGACTTCTGATTATCTATTTACAAGAGCATCGCGTCTCTATTGGAGTTGCTGTTGAAGTATCAATTGTCTCCGTGCTTAGAGAGGTGATTGTGCGCGGTGTTTTAGAAACTCCTTGGGTTCAAGTGTTAGTCGCTTGTGTTTTTCTCCTCGTGCTAGGGGCATTATTAATTATTCGGGTTTGGTTGCCTCCCACGTTTGACGGTATTGATCCAGAACAGTTTATTTCAGAGCGCCATCGTTCGCGTCTGACTGATCGCGTCCAGATCAACCAACATTCGCCTCAGAAGAGCCTTGACAACCACTCTGGAACGTCAGTATCGGTTACTCCTGGGCTGGAGTTGACACCAAACAATCCGGTGAAATAAAACGGATGCACCCAACCTCCCCTCTGTAAGTCAAAGGGTTCAAGACTCAGCTCTGAACCCTTTTCTAAGGCAAGCACTACAACTTGTGTATGTCCTAAAAAAATCACTTAGTGTTATTCCCATTTAGCCGCTGCAAATGAACCTGGCCCCAGTCACAAAGTGGCTGAAGTACGGGAATGAGTGTTTTGCCATAGTCCGTGAAACCATACTCAACTTTAGGAGGCATCTCTGACAAAGTTTTGCGGTCAATAATCGCGTCTTTTTCAAGTTCACGCAACTGTTGAATCAGCATTTTTTCACTAATCCCAGGGATCAGCCGTTTCAACTCGCTATACCGTTTTTCTCCATCTTTTAAGTGCCACAAGATCAAAAGCTTCCACTTACCACCCAATACGCTCAGAGTCGTTTGTACAAAAACTGTACCGTCTGCTGATTCGTCTGTCATGGGCATGATTTCCTTCTATTACAACTGAATTAGGACTAACAAAAAAGTAAGTACTTCCCAAAAAGATAGTGGAAGTATACCGTAAGGGTTATTGCATCTTTGATGGTTGAAAACTGAACAATCGTTGAGTGACAGATGCTTTAAATCACAGTATGGTGTTGCTCTAACTTAAATGGGAAAACGTATGGATCTTGCTGGAGCGATCGCGCTAGTAACCGGAGCTAACGGAGGTTTGGGGCAACATTATGTGGAAGCATTGCGATCGCGAGGGGTTGCCAAAATCTACGCCGGGGCACGGAATTTGAAAGCTTTAGAACCCTTGGTAACAGACCATCCTGACGTTGTTGTGCCAATCGCTCTCGACATTACCAATGAACAATCGGTCAATGAGGCAGCCGCAAATTGCCAAGATGTTACGCTGCTGATCAACAATGCAGGTGTCGGCTTTAATGAAGGGTTGATCGCGGCTTCTGACCTGGCGCACGCTCGCATGGAAATGGAAGTGAACTATTTCGGCACGTTGATGATGTGCCGCGCCTTTGCCCCTGTGCTGAAACAGAATGGCGGGGGAGCGATCGTGAATATGGGGTCGATGGTAGGGCGGGTGAATCTCCCTTTTAATGGAAGCTATGGGGCTTCGAAGGCAGCCACCCTATCTCTGACGCAAGGGGTACGAGCTGAACTCGCTGCCCAAGGAACCCAAGTTATTGCGGTTTTACCTGCAACGATTAATATCGGCATGGGCAAAGCATATCCTGAACCAAAAGTATCGCCAGAAGAAGTCGTTAGCGATGCACTCGATGCAGTAGTTCAGGGGATTGAAGACGTTTACCCCGGTGAACAAGCCAAACAGATGGCGGCTCAGCTTCTTACTGATCCAAAAGGGCTGGAAAAAGCGCTCGCGACCATGTTGCCTGGTTCGTTCTAATCACCACCTGCAGTTACAATGAAGACTTCCTTTTAAGAGCGCAGCAATACCTTGCCTGTCGAGCTGACGCTACCCGGCTTCGCCCCTTAGCTGCCATGCGTGCTTACTTTACCGCAAGCTCCCTCTTGAGCAGATTAGGACTCATTCGAATGAGTTGAGCTTGCCTGGGCATCAGGGTCGTGTTTTTGCAGCTGACTGCCAAACATTTTCTTACAATCTCTTGCAGCATGAACGCCACTCCAAATGAGATGGATGGCTTGTAAAAGACTTCTAACAAGATGCGCAGTTGATCAACTCGGAAAGGCGTAGAAGAATTAAAAATTCTAGCGAGAGTAAAATTCCATGCTAGGATTCCTATTTAATTATCCGCCAGGAGAAAATAAATGTTCGGTCAACAGACGCTAAAGCAGATTTTTGCTACAGCCCTGCTATCCTTGTTTTTAGCCAGTAGTATGATCTTCCCAGCACAGGCTTGCACTGGCATTCGCCTCAAAGCAATGGATGGAACTATTGTCCACGCCCGAACGCTAGAGTTTGGCATTGACCTTGAGTCTGACGTAATTATGGTACCGCAACGCTACGCCCGCACTGGAACGACCCCAGACGGTAAAGCAGGGTTGAAGTGGAACACAAAATACGCCAGCCTTGGGGCAAATGCCGTTGGGCTACCATTTATCTTTGACGGTCTGAATGAGAAGGGACTTGCTGTTGGAACCTTCTACTTTCCGACAACTGCCGAGTACATGAGCTATAGCCCATCGGAGTCGAGTCAGACGATCGCCCCCTGGGAAGTTGGCTCATGGATATTGGAGAACTTTGCCACTGTTGAGGAAGTGAAAGCCAATATCGGCAAGATTGTGGTGCCAGAAGTGGTATTCAAGGCTTGGGGGTTTGCCCCTCCGGTTCATTACGTGGTACATGACCCCTCTGGCAAGAGCATTGTGATTGAGTACGTCAAAGGTAGTCTCAATATCCACGACAACCCACTGGGTGTAATGTCAAACTCCCCAGCCTTCGATTGGCACATGACCAACCTGCGCAACTACGTTAACTTTTCACTCGCAAACGTGCCTCCGGTGCAACTAGAATCTGTCAAGTTATTGCCTTTGGGGCAAGGTTCAGGAATGCTAGGGATGCCGGGTGATTTCACTCCCCCATCACGTTTTGTCCGGGCAGTCGCGTTTAGCCAGTCAGTACTGCCATCAAAGACAGGAGCAGATGCGATTTTGCAAGCATTCCATATTCTCAACAACTTTGATATTCCCAAAGGTGCTGCCCGAGAAGCCGAAAAAGACGAGCATGGCAATATTGTGGCAGATTACACCAGTTGGATCAGTGCGAATGATTTAAAAGCAAAACGGTTCTACTTCCGCACCTACGAAAATAGCCAGATTCGCATGGTTGATCTAACCAAGATGAATCTCAAAGCCAAGGATATTCAAAAGATCTCCATGAAAGGGGATGAGGTCATCAAACCGCTAAATTAGCGAAATCTCAGGGTTCTCACAGGATTAGCTCAACATCTGCGAGAATCCTACAGCAGGTCTAAAACTCCATTCACAAGTAGTAAGAAATTTCTTTACATCCGGCAGCAAAATAGGCAGTGGCAGGCAAACTAAGCTACATTTGCCCTGAGTATCTTTATCAATAGTATGATTTGCAGAATGCAGTCTCTGCTTTGGTAAAGACTACGCCGCTGTTCTATTGCTTGCCCATTGTGAAAAACGTTCCTTCCCTTTTTCGGGTTTTCTCTAGCCGCAAAATGGTTGCCTTGTTGCTGCTCGGTTTTGCGTCTGGATTACCACTCTTTTTGACCAGTCGGACGCTACAAGCCTGGATGACCGTTGAGAATGTCAATTTAGGCTCGATTGGCTTATTTAGTCTTGTGGCCTTGCCCTACTCCCTCAAATTTCTGTGGTCGCCGCTACTCGATCGCTTTGTGCCACCCTTTCTAGGACGTCGGCGCGGATGGTTAGTGGTGGCGCAGGTGCTTTTAACCCTGGCGATCGCGGCAATGGCCTTGCAAAATCCACAGCGATCGCTGCAACTCCTGGCTATTAACGCATTGTTCATCGCCTTTTTTAGTGCCAGCCAAGATATTGCGTTTGACGCTTACCGCACAGACTTGCTAGAAGAACGAGAAATGGGAGCCGGGGCTGCTCTTTCGGTTTTGGGCTACCGAATTGCGCTGCTTGTGACAGGGGCACTGGCGCTGATTTTGGCAGACCGTTTACCCTGGCCGATGGTTTACCTGTGCATGGCAGGGCTAATGCTGCTGAGCGTCGCGTGTTCAATTTGGGCACCCGAACCGCTCCACAGCGATCGCCCTCCTGAGACGCTAGCCGCTGCGGTTAAACTTCCGTTTCTGGAGTTTTTTCAGCGATCAGGAGTGGTCAAAGGCATTTTGATCCTCGTGTTTATTACGCTGTATCGGTTTGGGGATGCCCTGGTAAATAATATGGCAACGCCGTTTCTGCTCCAGACGGGCTTTAGCCAGACGGATATTGGCGCGATTCAAGGGGGTATGGGGTTATTGGCAACAATTGTCGGTGCGCTGAGTGGAGGAGCGCTTCTAAGCCAGTTGGGGATTCACAAGTCACTCTGGATATTTGGTGGGCTGCAAGCCTTGAGCAATCTAGCCTACTTTGTCTTGGCGAATGTCGGGCAAAACGTTACAGCAATGATGCTGACAATTAATATTGAGAACTTTTGTGGTGGATTGGGCACCGCAGGCTTCGTCGCTTTTTTGATGAGTCTGTGTAACCCTAGATTTTCAGCAACGCAATACGCGTTATTGTCCAGTCTGATGGCGGTTAGCCGGGATATTTTGGTAGCCCCAGCCGGAAAATTAGCCGAACAAACAGGTTGGCCCCTATTCTTTCTATTAACCCTGATCGCTGCGTTACCAGGTTTAGCGTTATTACCCTTTTTTGCACCCTGGAATGAGGAAAGCAATTAAGGCTATAATCACCGCTCGCTAGCAGATTTGCTTTACGTCTCATGACAGTAATCTGACTTGCCTAGTCCAATTACCAGAAAGAGCTACCCAATAAGATCTTTAAGATGCATAAGACTTGATCAAATTCATACGCTGCAAAAACTGATGAACAATATCTGCTAATCCCGGTTCTTCTACTTCAGCAAACTCATAACGCGCTCGTAGAATTGGTTTATTCACATCCACCAAAGCAGCCAGATCAATTGGGGTAGCGGAAACAATCACATCGACTTCAGCCCGATTCATTGTTTGACGCAAACCCTCTAACTGCGCTGGTGAATAGCCCATTGCTGGCAAAACCCGACCAATATGGGGATATTGCGTATAGACGATCGCGATTTCTGGCACCGCAAACGCTCGTGGATCAACAATCTCCCCTGCTTGTGCCTGGGTAGCGGCCACATATCCGGCTCCATAGGACATCCCACCATGCGTTGTTGTCGGGCCATCTTCAATCACAAGCACCCGTCGTCCCTTAACCAGCTCAGGATGTTCGAGCGCGATCGGAGAAGCTCCCCGCACTACTATTGCCTTGGGATTAATTGATCGCACCGTTTGAATCACTTGTTGAACATTGGCTGCTGCCGCCGCATCTACCTTTGCCACCACCACTACATCGGCCATTCGCAAAACCACCTCACCGGGATGATGGCTCGTTTCATGCCCTGGACGCAACGGATCGACCAAAACAATGTGCAAATCGGGATGCAGAAAGGGAAAATCGTTATTACCACCATCCCATACAATCAGGTCTGACTCCGCTGCAGCTTGGGTCGCGATCGCGGTATAATCCACACCCGCATAGACCACATTGCCAACTGCCAGGTGCGGCTCATACTCTTCACGTTCTTCGAGGGTACACTTAGCCGCATCTAAGTCAGCCCGGTTCGTGAACCGTTGGACGCGCTGTTGCTCTAAATCACCATAGGGCATCGGATGCCGAATCACAGCAATGCGTAAGCCCTGTTGACGTAGTAGTTTTGACAACCAGCGAGCAACTTGCGACTTACCACACCCCGTTCGCACAGCGGAGATTGCAATCACAGGCACCGTTGCCTGCAACATCGTATGCTCTGGCCCTAACAACACAAAGTCAGCTCCCATTGCCAGTACCCGCGAAGCGAGATGCATCACTTGCGCGTGCGTCACATCACTGTAAGCAAAGACAACTTGATCTACGTGATAATTTTGACAAACCACTTCCAGCTCCGATTCATCCACGATCACAATGCCATCTGGGTAGAGTGGCCCCGCTAATGAAGCAGGATAGCGGCGATCGCTGATGCCACTAATCTGAGCCGCAGTAAAAGCAACCACCTCAACCTGGGGGTTATCGCGATAGACGCGATTAAAATTGTGAAAATCCCGCCCAGCCGCACCCATAATCACGATTCGAGAGCGTGATTGGTTTGCAAAATGATGCGAGATTGGCCCCAAAAAATTTGTACTCATCCGTTTACTGTCTGAATATGTGGCTCTGAGGTCGTTTTCGTTCTAGCTTCAGGTTGGCGATGAATGACCAATACCGAACAGGGAGCATGATGTAGCACATAGTTACTCACACTGCCGAGAAACAATTCATCTAAACCAGAGCGACCTCGACGCCCCAGCACAATCAGGTCAGCGCCTATTTCACGGGCAAACTCACACAGAACCGGGCCAGCACTCCCCATTCCTTGCGTAAATTCTGCCGCAACCCCTTTGGCTGTAGCCTCCTCCGTCAGAGTTTGCAACAGCACACTCCCCCTCTCCTCATAGGCTTTCCAGAGTTCTTCATAGATTTGACCAACACTGCGACTGGCACCTTGAGGATAGAAGTCCCTACCCAGTAAAACGGGCATGTGTGGACTCTCTTCGTCATCTAAAGACAGAATGTGCATCAAGATCAGACTGGCTCCCGTCGCCTTTGCAATAGCAACAGCTTCATCAAAACCAGCCTGGCTCATTTCAGAGCGATCAATCGCAACCAAAATCTTATGAAACATGATTAACTCCCTATCATCTCTGTTGGGTTGAGTGACTCAGGCTATTTGGCAAGTTGATACCCAGCAGCGTTTACTGGGGCTTGTCTGTTGGATAAGCTGCGTGACGCTCTGCTAAACGGCTAGCAGCAGTCATCAGACAATAAGCTGAATGATTCAGTAATTGCGGCTCTCTGCTCCAGGTAATGCGGTTGTCATAAACCATCCTCCAACGGATCAAAGGCAAGGTAGATGCTTCATTGGATGCACCTGCTCTATTTCTATTTTTGATCGAAAATTGCTGATCAGAAGAATCTAACAAATGAACGTAACATTTCCTTAAAATTAGCTAGATCAGATAACTCCTACACTTCATCCAGGTATATTTCTCTAACATTTTCAAAATGTAACGATAGCGTAAACCAGTAACAGAACAATTGCTCTAGAGGATGTATTCTTTTAAGCCAGTCACTTAATCAAACTTCTTAATGCCACTTCCCTCAACAGCAAAACTCCAGACTCGATGGCAAATTCCGCTTGCCTTATCTGTCACTATCTTTATTAATTATTTAGATCGAAATAATTTGGCTCTGGCGATCCCTCGCATTGCTCAAGACTTTGAGTGGAGCGATCGCGAAGTCGGCTCTAAGGGCGAGTTATTGTTGGCAGCTTTCTACATCTCCTATGCGCTGTCGAATATGCTGTTAAGTCCGATTGCTGAGCGTATGGGGCCAAAACGAAGCGTCATAGCAGCCATCGCAGCTTTCTCAATCGTCACGATTTTGAGCGCCCCTTTTGGATATTCCTTTACTGCGTTGATTGTTTTGCGCCTGCTGCTGGGCTTAGGCGAGGGGGTACATATCCCAATGGCAAGTGCGATCACAAGTCAGTGGTTTCAACCAGGTGAGCGATCGCGGGCCAATGCAATTTGGGGGAGCGGCATCTTAGTTTCAACAGCGATCGCGCCGTTGATTGTGGTGCCGTTAATTCAATTTTGGGGCTGGCGTCCGACCTTTGCTGTGTTGGGTGCGGGTGGCATGCTGTTGTCAATTCCATTGGTTTACTTTCTCATTCCAGATAGCGCCCATCAAGCAGAGCAGGCAACTTTTAATAAGATGCCTGACAACCTCAGTCAGAGACAACCTCCAGTTCCCTACCGTCGCGATTACCGTTTCTGGTTGATCACAGCAGGCGGTAGCCTCAATGCTTTCTGTGCCTTTGGTTTATTGAACTGGTTGCCAACTTACTTTAACCGCGCCAAGGGCATCAACTTTGAGCAGTTGGGCTGGCCGCTCGCGCTCGTCTTTGCGGCGGGAATTGTCGGCATCATTTTAATGGCTTACCTGGGCGACAAATTGCAGCAAAGAACGGTGCTTGCCGGGTTGGGCTTTTTGGTTGCGGGGGGCATGGTCTACATCGCCTCTACAACAACACAGGTAAGTCTTTTAGTGTTATGTTTTGCGATCGCAGTCTTTTGTCAAAGTGCGTATGGCGCTCAGGAGTATGCGATCGTCCAGCGCATCTTACCGAGCGATCGAGTCGGTGCCGGAACAGGGCTTTACAACGGCTTAGCGGTGCTGTTAGGGGGCGTTGGGGGTTCCCTCATTCCAGGGTCGATTGTGGCAGCAACAGGCAGTTTTGATGCAGGTATCCTGAGTCTGGTTGTGGGCGCTTGGTTAGCGTCATTTGTGATGTTCATGCTGGCCCGACTCATCCGCTATTGACCATGCAAGGCTACGTGAACCCAGCACAACCCCAAATAAGCGAATACCTTTCGTTGTCGCAACTCGAAACCCAAGGGATTCATAGAGTTTTTGCGCTCGCGGATTATTCACATCGACACTAATAAAAAGTGTGCCTGACTTGTTTGCTACTTCAGCGATGCACTGTGATAACAACTGACGACCAATGCCCTGATTGCGGCACGCTTCCACAACTGCAAGATTGCCAATGTAGAAGGCGTTATCAGGATAGGACTGTTGCAACACATACGGGAGCAAAAAACGTTGCACCAACTTTAACCACAGCCGCTGAGCTGGATTAAGAACGGCATCATAATCAGCATTAGCATTGAGTTCAACAGCTGGCAAGAGAGTGATAATGCCCACAACATACTGATTAATTTCAGCGACCTGAATGTATTGATGGCTGTAACGGTTATGAGATTTTTGCACAAACTTGGTCAAATACGCGATCGCGCTCAAACCAAACATTAAAGTAAACAGTTCTGGTGACGACTCATAGAGTAAGCACGCAACTTCTTTTGGGTCATGTTGAGCCAGCGACATTGGTAGAAAGTTTACATTTTCACTTGTTTGATTCATTACTAAAGCAGAACAATAAAAGGATATTTAAGAATACGGAAAAGATTCACAAACAGAATGCCAAGCACCTCGCATTCCCTTCTCAAAGTAAACAGGAAAGAATCTAGCAACTACATGAGCGATCGCGCCAGATTGAACCTGTGTAAAGCATTCTTAAGCTGAAATCTCTTCCTTTTGACTTGTCTTTACACTCAGCTTTTCAGATTTAAGATAGGCTAAAGGCATAAGAATCGCTTCATAACATCATTTGAGGTAAAACTTGTTGTGAAACCAGATTACCTGATTGTTGGCAGTGGTTTATCGGCTTTAGTTTTTGGGGCATTGATGGCACATGCTGGGAAGAAGGTGCATATTCTCGAAGCCCACGAACATGCAGGGGGCTTTGGCCACACTTTTACCCTCTCCAAAGACTATACCTTCAATGCGCAGCTTCACTACGTTTGGGACTGTGGTGAAGGGCATACCGTTAACCGTGTCCTTAAAAAGTTGGGTTTAGACCAAACAGTAACGTTCGAGCGCTACGACCCGCAGGGCTTTGATCACATGCGTATGCCTGGATATAAGCTCGACATCCCCTCTGACCTGCAAGAACTCTTGCGTCGATTAATGGATCTATTTCCAGAGGCGGGCGATCGCTTGAGCCGTTTTATTCACGATGTTGACAAGACGCGCGAAGGTCTTAAATACCTTTCGCCACCCATTCAGCCGTTAGAAGTGCTTCAGCATGGCGGGGAGGTGTTCTGTGCGATTCAGTACCTTAACAGTACGCTTCAGGATGTCTTTGACAAGTTTAAGCTGCCTCTACCCGCCCAAACGCTCCTAGCCTTACAATGGCCTGACTTTCTCCTACCTCCCCAACAACTGTCTTTCTACGCCTGGGTCTTGTTGTTCCGGGGCTATCAGGAAGGGGCTTTTTACCCGACTCAGCATTTTGAGCATGTGATTGATTCCCTCGTTCAGGTGATTGAAGAACACGATGGCAAAGTCTTGCTTAACCAGGAAGTCACAAAGTTTTGCGTGACAGCTCAAACAGTGACAGGAGTAGAAGCGATCGACCGAATCACCCATGAGACAAGGGAATTTAGCGGTGATACCGTGATCTGCAATATGGATCCTAAAAAAGCCGCCAAAATGATTGGGATTTCGCAATTCTCTAAAACGGTGCAACGAAAACTCAACTATGAATATTCACCGTCTAACTACATGGCTTACTGTGTTGTCAAAGACTTAGATTTGCGTGATTACGGCTTTGGCAAATGGAATGTATTTCACACTGAGCATCCCGATCTCAACGAAGCCTTTGCTCAGATGTACGAACATCATGATTACTCTAAACCGAGCTTTGCCATTACAACACCCACATTATTATCTGATAGTGTGCGAGATTGTCCTCCTGACTGTCAAATTGTTGAGTTTTTAACGGTTGCAAATTACGCTTATTTCCACCAGCTACGCCAAGAAAGTCCTAAAGCCTATCGACTTAAAAAACAGGAAATTTTCGACTCCATTTTGGATGTCGTGGAAGCACACTATGTCCCCAATTTTCGGAAACATCTCGTCTTTCACGTCACAGGTAGTCCCACAACCAATGAGCGATTTTGTTGGTGTCCTCAAGGCAACTCCTATGGCTCCAGCTTAACTCCTCAGCAAATGACATTAGGACGGTTAAACCATCACACATCCCTGCGTAACTTCTACTTCTGTAATGCCTCATCTGGCTATCCCGGCTTTGCTCCAACATTCTGGACAGGTGCGCTTCTGTATCAAAATTTGTCTGGCGATGTCATTTTAGGTAACTCTTAATAATCTCAAATCAAGTCATTTTCAATTAGAAAACTGATCTAAGCAAGATATTCATATTATTGACTGTTCTCAAACATGATTGAGAGAGGAGTGTTGTCTCAGGTTTTCTATTTTTTGCTCACAGAAAACAGATAGATCCATTGATCCCAGTGAGATACCAAACACAAGCAAATCTACATGAAGGGGGCGGTAAGCTATGAGAATCGCAGTAATTGGAGGGGGAGCAAGCGGGATGGTTGCCGCTTACCGACTTGACCAACAAGGTCATCACGTTACTGTATGGGAACGGCAGCCCATGCTGGGAGGACATATTCGCACCCTAAACAAAAACGTTGAACCAAATCAAGCTGCCTGCGACGAAGTTCTAGAAAACGGTGTGCTGGAGTTTCCAACCAAGTTTCACAACTTTATTGCCTTGATGCAAGAACTAGGCGTGGAATTAGAGCCTGTCTGCTTAGGTTCAGCACTCTTCTTTAAAGACGGACGCTACTTTCTATCGGGGGTGATGATCCAAAAAAATTTCACAGGCTTGCACCGATTAGCAGAACACTTACGGCTTGATGCGTTTTATTTCCGTGGAATGGGTTTATGGATGAAGTTACGCTTCGCCAAAGATCAGGATTTTTGTGATCAGCCCATGTCAAAGCATCTTCAGCGATCGAGTCCCCAAAATAACTGGCTTAAGCTGCTAACCATGTACAGCTACTCCATGCCTTTTGAGGCGATCGCTGATTTTCCCGCCGCGTTAGCGATCCCAATTTTGCGCGATTATGTCTTTGTCGATTGGGTCCGAATTAAAGGTGGAGTGTATTCTTATATTGAGAAAATCTTAGAACAATTTCATGGCGAAGTTAAACTCAACGCGGACATCGCTCAGATCACTAGAAGTGAGTCAGGTGTAACGATTAAAGATACGCAAGGACAAGACTACACCTATGATAAAGTTATTTTCGCGACCCCACCGGATCAAGTACTTGCTCTTTTATCAGACCCAACACCTGCCGAAACCAGGCGCTTTTCAGCCTGGAAGTCAAACCATGTTCGTACATTACTGCATACTGATACTTCTATGTATACCCGTTACGGAATTCGTTCCTTAGCAGAGTTTGACTTTTTCCAAACGGAGCATAGTTGGGGATACAATGCTTATCTCAATCAACTATGTGGGATTCAATCATCTCAGCCCTATAATTTAGCCTTCCAACTAGAAGAATACATTGCCAGCGATCGCATTATCCACATTCAGCAGCACCATACACCGTTGTATACCGTTGAAGCATTTCATTATCGAGATGAAATGCTTTCTACAAATGGCGAAAACCACACTTACCATGCTGGAGCCTACTTAGGTGACGGATTGCATGAAGGGGCAGTGACAGCTGGGTTACAAGTTGCCGAACTGATTCGTCAGGGACATGCAACGATTCACAAGCCAACTACCACTATGCAAACAACGGTTGGGCTGTCCTAAGTTTGACCGTGCTATTCAACCTCAACAAGAGCATCTATTTTAAGCGGCTGAATGCCAACATTTTAACCTGCCCCTTTATTGAACTGGGTCGTCTGCGCCATTCGTCCAAAATATCCTTAAATACAGCCTCTTCAACCCACGTTTTAACAACAACCATGAGCGGAATCGCCATCAACAGACCTAACGCCCCAAAGAGACTCGCAAAGAAAATTTGCGCAATCAAAGTAAATGCAGGTAAGAGCGCCACTTGCTTAGCCATTACTGTTGGCATTAACCAGTAATTTTCGATATTTTGAATCACGACATAAAGAATCAAAACCGCGATCGCCTTCCAGGGGGCATCTAGTAAAGCAACGGACATCGGTAAAACGACACTTAAAGTTGGCCCAATATTTGGGATGAAATTCAACAATCCTGCAATTACAGCATGAGCTAACACCAAAGGTACTTGTAAAGCCCACAGACCAATTGCACTGAGCAGCGCAATAAAAGCCATTTCAATTAATGCGGCAACTGTCCAATTACCCAACCCTGTCGCACATCGTGCCAGAATTTGTCTTGCCCGTCGTCGATAAAACCCCGGAAAACAACGAATAAACGTCTGCGCATACGGTTTGGGATTGATTAGAAACATCAACGTTAGAACGATGACCAGCAGCAGCTTCAGCAGCACATTGATCGAGTCAGAAAAAACATTGATCACACCTTGCACCACGTTCACCCGTTGGATTTGGAGTTGTTGCAGGAGGCCATCAATGGGCGCATCTAGCGGTTGGGGGAGTACAGAGTGGGAGACAGAGGGCGATCGCCAAACAAGGAATCGAACCTCCCATTTACCCAGGCGACCCGGAGATGCAGCAAATGATTGAAACCAGTTTCACTCC
>Ga0209172_10003015_pt1 | contig 27292 bp, 29 predicted proteins | sample LarsenN4metaG_FD_184113 | JGI IMG/M metagenome (GOLD analysis project Ga0209172, IMG submission 184113) | Hot spring sediment bacterial and archeal communities from British Columbia, Canada, to study Microbial Dark Matter (Phase II) - Larsen... ... | reverse complement strand
GGGTTGGAGGCGGGGCGGCCGCCGTTCATTTCCTGGCGGACCAGGGCGAGCATCTGCTGAGGTGGAGGGACAGGGCGGTAGTCGCGGGCCTCGATGCGGTCGTGGACCTGGAAGCCGAACAGGAACCTGCGTCCTCGGATATCGAACTGGTAGCAGGTGGGCAGCCAGACGTCGTCCACGGGCGCCTGTTCGAGCACGAAGCGTCCGCCGCGGTAGACCTTGCCGAGGACGCCGCCGCCGAAACTGATGTCGCGCATGATTTCGGCTTCGGCGCGGGCCAGTTGCGCGGCAGCCTCGTCAATCCAGGCGATGACCCGGACGTGCTGGAAAGCGGCGGTGGTGCGGTTGGCGGGCTTGAAGTCGGGACGGGGGTCCAGTTGCACCTTGACGAAGACCCGGCCGTTGCGAACTTCGCGGCCCAGAAACGTGGCGCGGAAAGCTCTGCGGGCCGCCTCGACGGTTTCGTAGCTTTCCCGGGCGCGCTTTTCGCGCCGCTCGACGCGCGTGCGCTGCCTGGCATCCGGATTGAGCGAGCGCACCAGCTCCGTTTCCAGCACGGCCAGACTCTGCCGATAAACCTCAGGAGGCGTTCTCTTGCCCTGGTCTTCGAGCAGCAGGCGGGTGCTGCCGGCAGCATGAGGTACGACGCGATAGGTGCGGTCTTCTTTCACCGCGGCGGGGTCGCTGGAGTCCGAACGCAGGGCCAGGTAGCGCTCGATGCGCTCGTAGCGGTCAAGCGCCTCGTCGTTGCGATGTTGATTGGCGGTCACCCGGTCCAGCAGCGCAGCAAGCTGCTGTGGGGAAAGAGGCGCAGCATCCTGCGGCGCCGCGCCGGGCGCGATTAGGATCAGCAACGCTGCGGCTGCCGCCAGCATGGCCGCGAGCGGATAGGCGTGTCGCGACTCCATGGCTTCAAGGCCCGCCTCCATTCGGATTCTCCCGTCCGCAGGCTGGGTTGCTCTGCCCATTCTACCGTCCGCAGGCTTCCGCGGCGAAGGCCGCACCCAATCGTTTAACACCAGGGCGGGCTTCATTCGAAAAGTGAAACGACCCAGATAGGCACATCAATCACATGGCGGAGCGAGTTCAGGTCGTCCACGACGTCGTCCAGGCAGGGCGCGCCGTTGCGCGGGGGGTGCAGGTAGGGGAAGCGCATCTCCTCGTCCAGCAGCACAATCACGCCCACGTCCAGCCGGCCGTCAGCCGCGGAAAGATGGAAGCGCATGTAGTCGCGGTAAAGCAGCTCGCGGTTGGAGATTTCGATTTCGATGCCCACGCGATCCTTGTACAGGTCGAAGTGGTGGCGCTTGGCGGTGCGCTGCGTGACCAGCACCTCGGTCTGCCAGCCCTGCTGCTCGAAGGCGCGCTGAATCTGCCGGTGGGCCTGGGAAATGATGTGCGCGCCGCGCGCGGTGGGCGGCTCCAGTTCAAGCGTGGTGAGGATGTGGTCGATTTCCTTTTTCAGGCGATAGTTGGCGTTGAGGATGACTTCCGCGCTGCGGAACTCGAAGCTCCGGTAACGCATGTGCACCTCAGGGGACGGGAAGGCGCTAGGCGCGGTCGCGCAGTGTAAACCCTCTAGTTAATAATGTCAATTGGAACGGAGCGCGAAATTTGTCGCTCGCTGCTGCAAAGACAAAGCCGGGGTTTTCGGCTACCCTAGGGCCGTGCAATTCAGCCGCGCACAATGCGACCGCCTCTACCGCCGCATGCGTCGCAGCGACGCGCAACTCGACGGCCGCGTATGGATGGCTGTGCGCACCACCGGCATCTACTGCCTGCCTTCCTGCCGGGTGCGTCCCCCACGGCGCGAAAACGTGCGCTTCTTTGCCTCGCCCGAAGAAGCCGAGCGGCAGGGCTTCCGCCCCTGCCGGCGCTGCCGTCCGGAAGTGCATGGCGGCCGGCCGGCGCTGGAGCGCGCGCGGCTGCGCCGCTGGCTGGCCGAGCTGGCCGGAGCCGATGCGCCCATCACGCAACTGGCCCGCGCCAACGGCACTAGCCCCTCGCAGGTCTATCGCCTGTTCCGCCGCCACCTGGGCTGCGGGCCGCGACAGGCGCGCGCTGAAGCACGCCTGCGCCGTGCCTGCCAGCTCCTGCGCAGCGGGCAAGTCAGCATCACGGAAGCGGCTTACTCCGCCGGATTCGGCAGGCTGGCCACATTCTATCGCTGGTTCCGCCGGGAAGTGGGCATGGCCCCGAGGGCCTACCGGCAGCAGGCAATAAGCAGACGAGGAGGACACACGTGAACGCCACAACGACGATGCCAACGCCGATTGGCCCGCTGCGCCTGACGGCTACACCGCGCGGGCTGGCCCGGGTGGAGTTCCTGGCGCGCAGCACCGACCGCCGCGGAACACGAGGCACCGCGCAGGCGCGGGCGCACCTGGGCCGTGCCGTGCGCCAGCTCCGGGAGTACTTTGCCGGCCGGCGGAAGGCTTTCAACTTGGCGCTCGACCTCCAGGGCGATGCCCACCAGCTCCGCGTGTGGCAGGAGTTGCTGGCCATCCCCTTCGGGCAGACAGCAAGCTACGGGCAGGTGGCCAAGCGTGTCGGCTCACCGCTGGGCGCCCGCGCGGTGGGCCGAGCCTGCGCTACGAATCCCCTGCCCGTTGTGGTGCCCTGCCACCGCGTCGTGGGCAGCGACGGCAGCCTGCACGGCTTCGGCGGCGGCCTGTGGCGCAAGCGCGCCCTGCTGGAGCACGAAGGCCACGGTTTGCCCTTCCCCCGTTGAAACGGGCGCGGCCGGCGCCGCGTCCTATGCCCCGCAAGTTGCATCTACTCTCAAGAGTGCTCATAGGGGTTGCACCATTCCTGCTGGGGAGGGGTTTCCCATGAAAAGTTTCAGGCAGGTTGTCTCTCTGGTGGCCGTGGCGGCGCTGCTGGTGCCGATGGCACAGGCGGACCGTCGGCCTTACGTCTTCGATCGCGCGCACAGCGAAATCAACTTCGTCGCCGAGGCCCTGCTGCTGAGCGCGCACGGGTTCTTCGGGCAGTTCGACGCCGACGTGCAGATTGACCCGCAGAACCTAGAGAACTCGTCCATCTCGTTCACCATTGATGCGGCCAGCATCAATACCCGCAACGACCGCCGCGACAATCACCTCCGCTCGGCCGATTTCTTCGACGTGGCCAACCACCCGCAGATTACCTTCGTCAGCAAGAAGATCACCCGCGTCGACGATACGAACGTCATCATCACCGGCGACCTGACCATCCGCGGCACCACCAAGACCATTGACGTGCCCACGCGCATCGTCTTCTTCCGCGACGGCCGCGGCCGCTTCAAAGGCCAGTTCCAGATCAACCGGCAGGAGTTCGGGGTGAATTACAACTCGCGCATGAACCCCATCGAGGACGTCGTCAGCGTGCAGTTCGACCTGAACCTGGAAGACCGTCTGATGCGGGAAGAACGCCAGCGCCAGAGACAGCAACAGCCCGCTAAGCAGCCCCCGCAGCGCTAGCGGGCTGTTGCACGGCGCTTGTCACCCTGAGCGAAGTGAAGGATGCGCTTTTCGCTGTCTGGCACGGCTGCCGCCGTGGCGAAAAATCGGCCGAGACCGGCGTGTGTGATCCTGAGCGCAGCAAAGGATCTCAACGGTCAGTTTATCCCGCGGGATGGCTTGCGCGCACCAGGGCCGGGCCTACGCTGAGGTTCTCTGCCCGCCAAGGCGGGCTCAGAGATGATGCCCAGCAGGGCTGCATGAACACGCCTTGGAGCACGGTGGCTCCGCCGCTGGCGTCTTGCAACCGGCCGAATTGTCCTTCCGCGGCACCGGTTTCCGCGCTAGAGTGTTCTCTGCGCCAGGAGAGGGAAAATGACCCGCGAGGAACGCCAGCAGAAGATTGACTCCTATGCCGACGGCTACGACATTGTGGTCGAGGCGCTTGAAGGATTCCCTGCGGAGATGTGGCAGTTCAAGCCCGCTCCCGACCGCTGGAGCATCCACGAGATCGTCGTCCATCTGGCCGACAGCGAAGCCAACGCCTACGTGCGCTGCCGGCGATTCATCGCCGAGCCGGGCAACGCGGTGATGGCTTACGACCAGGACGCCTGGGCCGCGCGGCTCAACTACCATCAGCAGAGCACCGAGGACGCGCTCGAACTGTTCAAGTGGCTCCGCCACACCACCTTCAACCTGATTCGCGCGCTGCCGGACGCGGTCTGGTCGAACACCGCCACCCATCCCGAGCACGGCTCGATGAGCTTCGAGCGCTGGCTGGAAATCTACGAAGAGCATCCCCGCAAGCACATCGCCCAGATGCGCCAGAACCACGAGGCCTGGAAAGCGCTCCAGGCTGCCTCGGCTTGACCCCGCGTCGTGCCACACGCCCGGGAAGTTTCCACAATCCTTTACATTCGCTCAGCGGCCCCCCTGTGTTTAGGTCAGGCTGGCGCCTCAGCGCGGCAGGAGAACCGGCCGACACGGGAAGGTCTATAAACAGGAACCTGCGGAATGCGTTTCTCGTCAAGCCGCCCGCGCCGCTCTGGCAGGCCCGCAGGGCTGGGTCGCGAGCAGGACCGCTTGTACGTCTGCCAACTGCGCCCGTAAGCCTTCGCCGGTTGTTTCACCCCGCGAAGCGGTGCTAGCATGGCGAGCTTATGAGCTCGCCCCTGCCGCGCATCGGCATCCCGTTCCGGACAATCAGGGAAGAAGCAGAAGGCCCGCGGGAGGCCTACGACCGCTATCTGCGCGCCGTGCGTGAGGCAGGCGGGGAGCCGGTCGAGCTGTCCCTGCGCTATTCGATCGGCCGGCTGGCCGAGATTGCGCGCACGCTCGACGGGTTTCTCCTGCCGGGCAGCCCGGCGGACGTGGACCCAGCCTGGTACCACGCGCCGCGCGGCGAGCACTGCCGCCCGTCGGACGCGCACCGCGAGCAGGCCGACTTCACCCTGCTCGACGCGGCGCTGCTCGACCGCAAACCCGTGCTGGCCATCTGCTACGGCGTGCAGAGCCTGAACGTCTACCTAGGCGGCACGCTGATCCAAGACATTGTCAGCGAAGTGCCCAATGCGTTGCGCCACGACTGGCGCGACCGCGCCACCACGTCGGAGCCGTATCACGACGCCCGCCTCGCGCCCGGCTCATGCCTGGCGCAACTGACCGGCTCCACCGAGGCCCGTGTGAACAGCTCGCACCATCAAGCCATCCTGCGCACCGGGCGTGAACTACGCGCCGTGGCCTGCGCGCCGGATGGCATCATCGAGGCGGTGGAATCCACCGAAGCGGGCCAGTGGCTGGTTGGCGTGCAATGGCACCCGGAACGCATGGCGGGCGACCCGCTGGCCGCGTCGCTGTTCCAGGGATTGGTCGCGGCGGCGCGCCGCGTAGCCGCCTGAACCGGCCGCAAGGGCGCGCCTTCAGATGGTCCGCCTTGTTCTGAGTTTGTCATCTTCGAGGCTCCATGATTTCGCTCACCGGCAAGGCCGCTTTGATCACCGGGGGCTCGCGGGGCATCGGCGCGGCCACGGTGAAGCTGTTCGCGCAGGCCGGCGCCGACGTGGTGTTCAGCTACCATCGCAGCCGCGACGCCGCCCGCCAAGTCGAGCAGGAAGCCCGCAAGCACGGCACGCGCGTCGAGTGCATCCGGGCGGATCTCAGCCGCGTGCGCAACGCCGAAAAACTGGTCAAACTGGCGGTGCAGTGCCTGGGCCGGCTCGACATCCTGGTGGCCAACGCCGGCATCTGGAATGCCGAGGACGTCCCCATCGCGAGCCTGAGCGAGGAGCAGTGGGATGAAATGATGCGCGTGAACTTGAAGAGCGTTTACAGCGTGACGCGCTTTGCCACGCAGGCCATGATCCCGCAACGCTCCGGCCGGATCATCGCCATCAGCTCGACGGCCGGGCAGCGTGGCGAACCCTTCCACGCCCACTACGCCGCCAGCAAGGGCGCCATCATCAGTTTCGTGAAGGGACTTTCCACGGAACTGGCCCGGCACGGCATCCTGGTGAATTGCGTCGCGCCGGGCTGGGTGGATACGGACATGTCCCGGCCGGTGCTGGGCACCAAAGCCGGGCGGAAGTTTGCCACCGGCCAGATCCCGCTCGGGCGGGTGGCCCGGCCGGAAGAGATAGCCGGGCCGATCCTGTTTCTGGCGTCCGACCTGGCAACCTTCATCACGGGTGAGATACTCAACGTCAATGGAGGCGCAGTGCTGTGCGGGTGAGAGAGAGCAAGGCTGTGCTGTTCGCTGGGGTGCTGGCCGTCGCTGCCGGCGCGGGTTGGCCTGCGCACATCGCAGGCGCGGCTTCCAGCGCCCGTGCATTCCCTTCGCAGGCGGCGCGGGACTTGCTGCCTGAACAAAGCGCAGCCCGCGCCCGCGAGTTGATACAAACGGCCATCCAGGCCCTGGGCGGCAAGGCCTATCTCGAAGTGCGCGACCTCTACCGCATCGGCCGCCTAGCCCAGTTCAGCCGCACCGGCGAGCTCTCCGGCTACATCCGCTTCTACGACTATGTGAAACTCCCTGACAAGAATCGCACCGAATACTCGCAGAAGCGCAACATCATCCAGGTGTACACGTCGCAGGAAGGTTGGGAGCTCGACCGTGGCGGCGTCCAAGAAGCCCCGCCCGAAAGCCTGGAACGCTACCAGCGCGGGCTCAAGCGCGACGTGGACTACCTGTTTCGCTACCGGCTGAACGAAGAAGGCATGGCTTTCCGCTACGGCGGCAGCGACATCCTGGACCTGAAGCAGGTGGAATGGATCGAAGTCAGTGACCGCGACCGGCTGACCCTGCGCGTGGCGCTCGACCGCTCGACGCACCTGCCCATCCGCGCCATGTACACCTACCGCGACCCCGCCACGCGCTTGCGCGTCGAGGAAGTCGAGCACTTCGGCAACTACCACGTGATCCAGGGTGTCCGGACGCCGATGCAGATCCTGCGCGAGCGCAACGGAGTCAACTACTACCAGGTCTTTTTCGAAAAATACGAATACAACGTCGGCCTCGACGACAGCCTGTTCACCCGCGCCTCCCTCGAGCAAGCCTGGGCCAAACTCAACAAAGGCAAAAAGACCAAAGAGAAGAACACCCCCTAGCGTGGGGGAACCTCGCGCCGCGGATCCACCGAACTCGAAGGACGCCCTACGAGCGCCGGGCGGCTGCGGGGCTTGCCATGCTGTCGTCCTGTTTCTGGAGTCCGAAAAGCGGGCTTCGGTCGGAGCCTGTTCGCCAGGGCCAACAAGGCTCGGCGCTGTGTCAGAATGGCGCCGCGGGGAACAAAGGGAGCGCAGGCATCAAGACGATGCGCCAGCGGATTGACTTGCACTCCCGGGCCGCCTAGATTGGAAGGCAATGGCGCTCGCAGCGGCAAAAACCTTTCGCATGAAGCGCAGCGACTTCGAGCCGGCCTACCTGCGCGCTTGGCGAAGCGGCGCGCTCCAGCGCAAGATCGCCGAAGCGCTGACGGCGCTCGAACACTGCACGCTTTGCCCGCGCGACTGCCACGTGAACCGCCTGCAGAACCGCTTCGCCGTCTGCAAGACCGGCCGTTTCGCCGTGGTCAGCAGCTACTTCCCCCACCGCGGCGAGGAAGACTGCCTGCGCGGCACCCGCGGCTCAGGCACGATTTTCTTTTCCTGGTGCAACCTGCGCTGCGTCTTCTGCCAGAACTACGACATCAGCTGGCAGGGTGAGGGCGCGGCGACGCGCCCCGAAGAGCTGGCCCGGATGATGCTCGAACTGCAAGCGCGCGGCTGCCACAACATCAACTTCGTCACGCCGGAGCACGTGGTTCCGCAGATCCTCGAAGCGCTGCCCCCGGCCATCGAAGGCGGCTTGCGCCTTCCGCTCGTCTACAACACCAGCGCTTACGATTCGCTGCACTCCATCGAGCTGATGGACGGCGTGGTGGACGTCTACATGCCCGATTTCAAGTTCTGGGACCCGGAGATGGCCCGCATCTACTCGAAGGCCCCCAACTATCCCGAAGCGGCCCGCTGCGCCATCCGGGCCATGCACCGGCAGGTAGGCGATCTGGTGTTCGATGAAGATGGCCTGGCGCTGCGCGGGCTGCTCCTGCGCCACCTGGTAATGCCCGGAGAGATTGCCGGGACGCGCGAGATCATGGCTTGGGTGGCGCGCGCGCTGGGCCCGGATACCTACGTCAACATCATGCCGCAGTACTACCCGGCCGGGAAAGTCTCAGCAGCGCAGTACGTCGAGATCAACCGCGCCATCAGCTACCGCGAATTCCAGGACGCGCTCGCTGCGGCCCGCACGGCCGGGCTGTGGCGGCTCGATTCGCGCAGCGCCAACCGCTTGCAGTAGCTCTCTGCTTGCCTGCTTCTTGTTTCTACAGCCTTGCCTGGATGCGGTCGGCGAGCGTGCGGAAGTCGCTGACGCCCCGGAGCTCATAGTCGGGCAGCTCGATGCCGAAATGCTGTTCGAGCCGGGTGAGCAGTTCAAGCGCCTGCAGGGAATTGATGCCCAGCTTGCTGAAGAAATCATCGTCGGGGGAAAGCTGCTCGCGGGGCACACGAAAATGCGCCGCCGCCAGAGCGAGGATCTCCTCCACAACCTGAGCGCTGGTGCGCATCGTTCAGGCAGCCTCTGCCTTGGGTCGCCGCCACTCTACCAGACGGACAATCACGTAGGCAATCAGGGCAAAAACGAAAAATACCAGCAGCAGCCAGGCAATGCCCTGCAACGACTCAATCACCGAACGATAGACTTCCAGGATCCAGCGGTCTCGCGTCAGCGCGACCACCTGCCCTTCGCGACCGGGAGCCGGCGTGATGTACTTCTCAAGCTCCCAGATGCGCACCCCGCTCGAGACTCCGACCACGTAGATCGCAAACTGCAGGTACCGCAGCCAAGCCGCACTGATTTTCTCGGGAATGATCCGTTGCAGGATGCCCTCAATCGGACTGCGAAACAACCGAGCGACTACCGCCGTCACCGCCAAGGCTACGAGAAACGTGACCAGCAATAGGGTGGCAAACATGGAGTCCTCCCGGGGGCCGCTGGCCTTATTCTACTGCGCTCCGGGCAGCAAAGCTCAAGCAGCCCGCGATGAACGCCCGGTCATGCGGAGGTCCGCAGGGCCAGATGTTCGCTCAGATTCTTCGCTGCGCCCCGAAGGACTCCGGTGAAGGGTCGCCGCGGCGCCTGTCATCCCCAACAAAGCGAGGGATCCGCTTCTTTCTAAGCTCACGGCAGATACGGCATGGCGGCAGCGGATTCGACGAAGCGGCGCAGACCCGCCTCGACGGCCGGGCGGGTGAACAGTTCACAGAAGATTTCAATTTCGCGGCGCAGCTCTTCGTACGGGACAGGCTTGGCGAAGCGCTTCGCAGCAGCGCGCGCAAAGGCGTCGAATTTCGCCGCCTGCCCGGCGGCTAGCCGGGCCACGCGCAGCGCTTCGCCTTCACCGACCACCTGGCTGACCAGCCCGGCGGCCTGCGCCCGTTGCGCGTTCAGGGAACGCCCGGTAAAGAGCAGGTCGCGCACCACCGCATTGCCCACATCGCGTTTCAGCCGCGGGATGGCTCCGAACCCCGGGACCAGTCCCAGGCGCAATTCGGGCAGGCAGAAGCGCGCCGTCTTGTCCGCGATGATCAGGTCGCAGACCAGCGCCAATTCCAGTCCCCCGCCGAAGCACACGCCGTGCACGGCGGCAAGGGTCACCAGCGGCGAAGCGTCCAGGGCGTTGAAGGCCGCGTGAATGCGCTCGAGGAAACCGCGCACGCCGGCCACGCGCTCAGTTACGGGCAACGGCTGCATGCGCGTGTACAGCTCGCGGAGGTCCGCGCCAGCGCTGAAGCCTGCGGGCAGGGCGCTGTGCACCACCAGAGCGGCAGCGGCGCGTGTCGCCTCCAGAGCGGCGACAAAGCGCTCGAGCTCAGCGAGCATTGTCGAGCCGATTTCGTTTGCGGGAGGGTGGTGCAACTCCAGCTCGACGATGCCCTCGGCCAGATGCCAGGAAAGCGCGTTGCCGCGAAAGGGTTGCATCGGTTGGAGGATTATCGCTGAGCCGGGCGGCCCGCGCAACGAGGCCAGCGCAACCAGGGCCTAGCCCGCTTGCATCAGCCGGAAAATCGTCCCGGGGGCGGCGGCTCGTTGACAGCGCGGGAGACTCTCTGGGAACAGACAAGCTATTCTCTCGCATCGCCTCGGGGAGTCACGCCGAAGTCGCCAATCGAGCGCGGGCGGGCGGCCTGGCGCGTCGAGGCTCGGCGCAACGCTGGAAAAACCTTCGCCCACAGGCAAAATACATGCCCATTCGCAGGAGCGCTGATCGGGAGGAATCATGCGCGCAATCCAATTCCTATTCCTGGCCGGCCCTCTGCTGGCCGCGGGCCTGCTTCTGGCCCAGACCGGCGGGCAGCAGTCCACAGGCAAGCCCGCCGGCAACTCTGAACCGCGCCGAACCGTCGAGAAGGGAAGGGAGCTCTACAAGACCTACTGCGAGGTCTGCCACTACGCCACTTCGACCGAGAAAAAAATTGGCCCAGGGCTGAAGGCCCTCTACCGCCGCGGAAAATTCGCCAATGGCAGGAAGGTGGACGACACCGGGCTCCGCACCTGGGTGCTGGAAGGGGGCGTGGACATGCCGGCATTCGCTGAGGCATTGACCGGCGCGCAGGTCGCCGAGCTGATCGCCTACCTGAAAACGCTTTAGAGCAATCTCATGGCGTAACGCCACCCCAAAGATGCTTCATCCGCCCCAAGCAAACTCCAAGTAAAAAGTAGGGATAGAGGGCGGGGTAGCCAAGGACCCCGCAGCCGGAGCCTTAGAGGGTTTCCCGGCCCGTGCTTTCCAGGAAGGCGCGGAGCTTGCGCGAGCGCGAAGGATGGCGCAGCTTGCGCAGGGCCTTGGCCTCGATCTGGCGGATGCGCTCGCGCGTGACAGCAAACGACTGGCCGACCTCCTCGAGGGTGTGCTCGCTGCCGTCTTCCAGCCCGAAGCGCATCTTGATCACCTTCTCTTCGCGCGGCGTCAGCGTCTTCAGCACCGAAGCGGTCTGCTCCTTCAGGCTCAGGTTGATCACCGCTTCCGACGGCGAGACCACGGCTTTGTCCTCGATGAAGTCGCCCAGGTGCGAATCTTCTTCTTCGCCGATGGGCGTTTCCAGCGAGATGGGCTCCTGCGCGATCTTCATGATCTTGCGCACCTTGGCCACCGGGATGTCCATGCGCTTGGCGATTTCCTCGCTGGTGGGCTCGCGGCCCAGCTCCTGCACCAGTTGGCGCTGCGTGCGGATCAGCTTGTTGATGGTCTCGATCATGTGCACCGGGATGCGGATGGTGCGCGCCTGGTCAGCAATGGCCCGGGTGATGGCCTGGCGGATCCACCAGGTCGCATAGGTCGAAAACTTGTACCCGCGGCGCCACTCGAACTTGTCCACCGCTTTCATCAGGCCGATGTTGCCTTCCTGGATCAGGTCGAGGAACTGCAGCCCGCGGTTGGTGTACTTCTTGGCGATGGAGACGACCAGGCGCAGGTTGGCCTCGATCAGCTCCTTCTTGGCCTGTTCGGATTCGGCTTCGCCGCGCAGGATGCGCTCGAGGGTGCGCTTGAGTTCGAGCGGGCTGACTTCGGCGGACGCTTCGATGTCGCGCATTTCCGTGCGGCGCGACTTCAGCTCGCGGCGGGCCTCCACGGCGTTTTCTCCGCGCGAGGCTTCCGCGCGGCGCTCCAGCTTGCCCGCTTCGCGCTCTAGCGCATGCAGCCGCTCGACGGTCTGCCGGATGCGGTCAATCAGCCGCTTGCGCTCGATGGGGTTGAAGTCAATCGAGCGCACAATCTGGGAAAGCTCGATGCGCGTGCGCGCTAGGTGGTACTTGGCCCGCAGCCACGCCCGCTTCCTCGATTTCGGCGTGCGCGCCAGCTGGGCGGCCTGCTTTAAAGCCAGCTCGTACAGCCGGGCGATCTTGTCAATCGTCCGCAGCGTCTGCCGGGTTTTCTGCTGGATCTTTTCCTCGGTCAGCTCCTCATCATCGAACAGCACGATCTCCTTGATCGAGCGGGTGCCCTTGCGCAGCTCTTCGCCGATGGCGATCAGTTCCTTGATCACCACGGGCGAGCGCGAGATGGTGCGCAGCACCAGCATTTCGCCGCGCTCGATGCGCTTGGCGATGGCCACCTCACCCTCGCGGGTGAGCAGCGGCACGGTACCCATCTCCCGCAGGTACATGCGCACCGGGTCGTTCGTCTTTTCCAGTTGCCCGGCTGCCAGCTCAACTTCCAGCTCTTCTCCCGGGGCTTCCTTCTCTTCGACCCCCTCGACCGCCTCCGCCTCGGCAGCCGCGCGCGCGGCCTTGGCGCTGGAAACGTCTTCGTAGATGTCAATCCCGTAACGCTCGAAGGTGGAAAGCAGATCGTCGATTTCCTCCGAAGAATGCACTTCGGCCGGCAAAAGGTCATTCACTTCGTCATAGAGCAGGTAGCCCCGCTCCTTGCCCATGTGAATGAGCTGCCGTACCTGGTCGTATTTTTCCTCAATGGCGGAAGCCAAGCTTCCTCCTTCGGTCAGACGCGCTGTGGGCTGGTGAGGTTGGACGACGCGCGTGCGCTGGGCCCCGTAAAGGGACAATTCCACCCGGTGCGCCATTCAGCGAAATGATGAGGGGTTCCTTCGAAGCTTGCCTGTCGCTCTGCCTGCCCCGCTTCCCCCGGGGGCTCCCGCGCCTGCGCTCGCCGCCGTGCAGTGGATTAGATGCACGGCACCGGCCGCCCGTTTCTCCACAAACTTGTTAATATAGGCTTTTCAGCCCAGCGCGTCAATCCTTTTTCCGGCCGGTTAACATGAAAAAAAACCTGCCACCGCGTGCCCGTGGGTGGAGGAGTCCACCCCTGCGCCAGCCGCCGGGGTAGGGCGGAACCGGCCGCCCCGTCAGGGCCGGACGCCCCAGCCCCATCAACCTAGCAGGGTTTGGTGGTAGGATGCGCTCCACCCAGGCGGCGCCCCATGCAAGGCACGATGATGTCTTACCCGTTGACCCTAGTGCCCATTCTGGAGCGGGCGGGTAAGCTGTTCGGCCAAGTGGAGATTGTCTCCCTCCGTCCAGACAAGTCGCTGCATCGCTACACCTACGCGGACCTGTATCGCCGCGCGCGGCTGCTGGCTGAAGCCCTGACCCGCGCCGGCCTGCGCCAGGGCGACCGCGTTGCGACCTTGATGTGGAACCACCACACGCACCTGGAAGCCTACCTAGGCGTCCCGGTGGCCGGCGGCATCGTGCACACACTCAACCTGAGGCTGCATCCTGCCGAGCTGGCTTACATCGTCAACCACGCCGGCGACCGCTTCCTGATCGTGGACGAGCTGCTGCTCCCGCTTTACGAGCAGTTTCGCAACGACGTGCGCATCGAGCGCGTGATTGTCAACCGCGCGGCGCAGCCTTCCAGCGCGTCAGGCGACGAAGACTACGAACAGTTCGTCGGGCAGGCGCGCGGCGATTTCGCCTACCCCCGGATCGACGAAACCCAGGCCGCGGCGATGTGTTACACGTCGGGCACCACAGGCAAGCCCAAGGGCGTGCTGTACTCTCACCGCGCCATTGTGCTTCATTCGTTCGCCGAGTGCCTGCCGGACGCCTTCGGCGTCTGCCAGCACGACGTGCTGACCATGGTCGTGCCCATGTTCCACGCCAACGCCTGGGGCATGCCCTTCACCGCCACGATGGCCGGAGCCAAGCAGGTGCTCATCGGCAACCATTTCGATCCGGAAAGCGTGCTCGACCTGTTCCACAGTGAAGGGACCACGCTTTCCGGCGGCGTCCCGACCATCTGGATCGGCATCGTGGACGCACTGGAGAAGAACCCCGGGCGGTGGAAGCTCGCGCCGGGGCTGCGCGTGGCCGTGGCCGGTTCCGCCGCGCCGGAATCGTTGATCCGCCGGCTCGACCGGCACGGCATGCGTGCCATCCAGCTCTGGGGCATGACCGAAACCACGCCGCTGGCCACCACGGCCGGGCTGAAACGCACGATGGCCGCCCTGCCCGAAGACCAGCGCTACGCCATCCGCACCAAGCAGGGCATGCCCGCGCCGTTCGTCGAAATCCGCGCGGTGGGCATGGAAGGCGAAGTGCCGTGGGACGGAAAGTCAGCGGGCGAGTTGCACGTGCGCGGCCCCTGGGTGGCCGGGAGCTACTACAACCTGCCCGAAGCGGCCGACCGCTGGACTCCGGACGGCTGGTTCCGCACCGGCGACATGGTCACCATAGACCCCGAGGGCTACATTCGCATCGTGGATCGCGCCAAGGACATGATTAAATCCGGCGGAGAGTGGATCAGCTCGGTGGATCTGGAAAACGCGCTGATGGGCCACTCTGCGGTGAAAGAGGCCTGCGTCATTGGCGTGCCGCACCCGAAATGGCAGGAGCGGCCCTTGGCCGTCGTTGTGCTGCGCGACGGAGCCTGCGTCACGGCCGAAGAATTGCGCGCGTTTCTCGCCGGCCGGTTCGCCAAGTGGCAGCTCCCTGACGCTTTCGTCTTTGCAGCAGAGATTCCCCGTACCTCCGCCGGGAAGTTCCTGAAGTCCCGCCTGCGCGAACGGTACGCCGCCTGGCAATGGGAGTGATGCTGGTTAGCAGTCAAGAACTCTAGGTAAAAAGGTTCGCCTAACCCACGTAAACGAAAGCGGCATGGGCCAGGCCCATGGCTGCACGATGAGTTCCTCGGAATGACCGCGTGGGCCGGAGGTCCCTGGCCGATCTACCCCCTTACGGACAAGCATCAGGTGCGATAGTCGGCGTTGATGTTCACGTAGGCGGAAGTGAAGTCGCAGGTCCAGATACGCGCGCGCCCCGGTTCTTGTTTTCCGTTCCGTGCTCCCCCCTTCCCGCGACGCACCCCCAGGTCCACAGCAATCGGCACATAGCCTGCCCGCATTTCCCGATGGGCGACGCGCTCATCAAACGGCAGGGCGCGTCCACGGGCGTACACCGGAATGCGCGCGAGCCACACCTTCGCCTGCTCGGGGTCAAACGGGACGCCGGCGCGGCCCGCAGCAGCCAGGATGCGGCCCCAGTTCGGGTCGGCGCCGGCCAGCGCGGTTTTGACCAGCGGCGAGTTGGCAATGGCGCGAGCCACGCGGTCGGCGTCCCGCTTGGAGCGCGCCCCCCGTACTTCAACCTCCACCACGCGCTGCGCGCCTTCTCCATCGGCCACAATGGCTAGGGCCAGCTTGTGGCAGACGGCCTCCAGCGCATGGCCGAAGCGCCGGAAGTCTGCGCTCCCCGCGCGAATCACTCGTGCTCCGGAAGCCCCGGTGGCCAGCACTGCAACGGTGTCGTTGGTTGAAGTGTCGCCGTCCACGGTGATGGCGTTGAACGTCCCGTGCACGGCTGCGCGCAGCGTGCGTGCCAGCAGGCCCGGCGCAATCCGAGCGTTGGTCACCAGGAACGCCAGCATGGTGGCCATCTGCGGATGGATCATCCCCGCGCCCTTCGCGCAGCCCAGGATGTGCACTCTGCTGCGGGCCAAGTGGAACGTTGCCGAGGCCCATTTGGGCTGCGTGTCTGTCGTCAGGATCGCTCGCGTCACCTGATGGAAGCTCCGCCGACGGTTGGACAGTTTGCGCGCAAGCCCCGGCAGCGCCTGCAGAATGCGCTCGACGCGCAAGGGCACACCGATGACGCCCGTCGAGCACACCAGGACTTCTTCTGGCCGGCAGCCAAGCTGCGCCGCCACGCACTCCGCCGTCCGTCTTGCCGCGACCATCCCGGCCGGGCCTGTCGAGCAGTTCGCGTTGCCCGAATTGACCACGATGGCGCGCATCCGCCCGCGCGACCGGCGTAGGTGTTCCCGCGAAAGCCGCACCGGGGCGGCCTGCACAACATTGGTGGTGAACACGGCCGCCGCCGCTGCGGGGGCTTCGCTCGTGAGCAGCGCAAGGTCAAGCCCCTGCCTCTTCAGCCCGCAGGCCGTCGCCGCAAAGCGAAAGCCGCGTGGGATGGCAGTTCGCGAAATCCACGTTTTCATGGCGTGGCGGCGGGCTGCGTCGGGAGGATGGGCAAAGCGGCGCGGGTTTCGCACACGGTGGCGACCACGGCAACAAGCTGGCAGGCGGGCGCCTTCGGGCACGCGCAGCAGTCGCGCCCGATTTTCTCCGGCAGCGCGTGCCGCGTGGAAAGCTCGAAACCCTGCCCGAGGAAGAACTCCGGCGCATGCGTCACGGCAAAGACGCGCGCGATGCCGCGTCGGCGGGCCAGGGCCAGAGCGGACTGCACCAGCCGGGCGCCCAGACCGCGCCCGCGAATCACGGAATCCACGGCCAGCGAGCGAATCTCCGCCAGCGCGCCGCCGTAAGGCTCCAGGGCCACGCAGCCGATCACGCGGCCGCGCTCGACGAGCACCAGGAAGTGCTCGAGGCGCGCGCGGATTTCCTGTTTGCTGCGTGGGAGCAGCAGGCCCTGCGCAGCGTATTCGGCGATGAGCCCGTGAATGGCCGGCACATCCGTCGCGCCCGCCCGGCGCGTGTTCACAGCACCTCCTCGATCTGCCGCAAACGCGTTCGGCAATCGGCCAGGGCCGCGCGCACGGACTCCGGCGCAGTTCCTCCGGGAACACTGCGGCGGGCCAGCGCCGCCTCGACCGTCAGCGCAGCCTGCAATTCTTCGGTGAAGGCGGGCGAGAAGGTCTTCAGTGTGGCCAGCGGCAACGCCGTCCAAGGCCGGCCGGTGCGCTCGGCTTCGCGGCAGATGCGGCCGACGATTTCGTGGGCTTCGCGGAAGGGCACGCCTCGCGCGACCAGAAAGTCGGCCGCCTCGGTGGCCAGCAGCGCAGGATCCGCTGCCTGTTCGCGCAGCCGCGCCTCGTTGATCTGCGTTCTGGCCAGTGCGGCCGCGGCCACGTTGACTATGGCCACCGCTTGGTCGTGCGCGGCGAACACGCCCTCTTTGTCCTCCTGCAAGTCCCGCTGGTAGCCGCTGGACACGCCCTTCAAGGTCACCAACAAGGCCAGGAGCGCGCCGGTCATCCGCCCGGCCTTGCCGCGGACCAGTTCCCAGACGTCGGGGTTTTTCTTCTGCGGCATCAGGCTGCTGCCCGTGGAAAACTCCTCCGGGAGGACGATGAATCCGAATTCCGGCGAAGCGAAGAGCACCATGTCTTCGGCCAAGCGCGACAGATGCAAGGCCAGTACGGTGGCGGCAAAGAGGTAGTCGAGCGCAAAGTCGCGGTCGCTCACAGCGTCGAGGCTGTTGTCGGTGATCTGGGAAAAGCCCAGGTCGCGCGCGATAGCTTGCCGGTCAATGGCAAACGCGCATCCGGCCAGAGCGCCAGAGCCCATCGGGCAGGCGTCTGCGCGCGCGGCAGCACCGGCCAGGCGGTCGGCATCGCGCAGGAACGCCTGGGCGTGCGCCAGCAGGTAATGCGAGAACAAGATGGGCTGGGCGTGTTGCAGGTGGGTGTTGCCGGGCATGGGCACGCCCAGATGCTGCTCGGCCCGGCCGGCGAATACGCGCACCAAGGCGGCCACAGCGCGGCGCGTCTCACGCGACGCGTCGCGGATGAACATGCGCAAGTCGGTGGCAACCAACTCGTTGCGGCTGCGCCCGGTGTGCAGCTTGGCACCCAGCGGCCCAAGCTGCCCGACCAGGGCTCGCTCGACGAAGTCGTGGACGTCTTCGGCGGGCGACTGCGCTATCCACTGCGGCTCGGCTTTGGCGCGTTGCTCGATATGGTCGAGCGCTGCCAACAGCCGCTGCACTTCTTCGCTGGCGAGCAGGTTGGCGCGGCCCAGGGCGCGGGCCCAGGCGCGATCCACGGCCAGCTCGTAGGGCAGCAGGCGGCGGTCAAAGCCCAGCGAGCGCTGGAACTCGTAGAAGCTGGCATCAGGCGCGTGTTCGAAGCGCCCCCTCCACATGGTGTCTTTGCCGGGCGCGGTCACTTCCGGTTGCCCCCGCTGAAGCTCCGCCGGCCAGAGCCCACGGTCTCCCTAGGCCCGTCGCTGGCCCGCGCGCGGCCTCCGGCCTGCGGCGCGGTGACGGGCAGGGCAAACAAGTTGATGAACCCCTCGGCGTCCTTCGGGTTGTAGCGGGTCATGGCGAAGCTGGCCAGGTTTGTGCAATAGAGAGAGTAAGGTGACTCGCGGCGCGTGACCGCCACGTTGCCCTTGTAGAGCTTCAGCCCGATCAAGCCGGTGACGCGCTGCTGGGCCTGCGCGAAGAAAGCGTCCAGGGCCTCGCGCAGCGGGGTGAACCACAGGCCGTAGTACACCAGCTCGGCGTAGCGCAGCGAAAGCATCTGCTGGTAGTGGAGTGTTTCGCGGTCCAAGCACAGCGCTTCGAGCTCGCGGTGGGCCAGCACGAGCAGCGTCCCGCCGGGGGTCTCGTAAGCGCCGCGTGACTTGATGCCCACCAGGCGGTTCTCCACGAGGTCCATGCGCCCGACGCCGTGCGTCGCGGCCACTCTGTTCAGCCGCTCGAGCAGTTCCACCGGGCCCACGCGCTGCCCGCACACGGAGACCGGCAAGCCCGCTTCGAAGCCGATGGTGACTTCGGCCGGCGTGTCCGGTGCCCCCTGCGGCGCGGCCACCCACTGCCACATGGATTCCTCCGGCGGGTTGGCTGGGTCTTCCAGGGGGCCACCTTCGTGGCTCAAGTGCCAGATGTTGCGGTCGCGGCTGTAGAGGTTGGCTTCGGTCTGCTCGATGGGCACCTGGTGCGCGCGGGCATAGGCTAGGGCCTCTTCGCGCGAATGGATGGTCCATTCGCGCCACGGCGCGATGATTTTCAATTCCGGGGCCAGCGCCTTGTAAGCCACCTCGAAGCGCACCTGGTCGTTGCCCTTGCCGGTGCAGCCGTGGGCCAGCGCGTCGGCGCCTACTCTGCGCGCCACCTCCACTTGGCGCTTGGCCAGCACGGGCCGGGCGAAGGAAGTGCCCAGCAGATACTTGTGCTCGTACACCGCGCCGGCGCGCAGCGTCGGCCAGATGTAGCCGGTGATGAATTCCTCCCGCAGGTCTTCCACGCAGGCTTGCGCCGCGCCGGTGGCGAGCGCCTTGCGGCGGATGAACTCCAGGTCTTCCTTCTGGCCGACGTCGCCGATCATGGCGACGACTTCGGCGCTGTAGTTCTCCCGCAGCCAGGGGATGATGATGGACGTGTCCAGCCCGCCCGAATAGGCGAGCACAACTCGCAATGCCACGCGATTCTCCTTTTCCTAACCTGAGCGCCAGCCTCTTCCGAAAAGTCTACCCGAGCACCACGACCAGAACGGCTTTCTGGGCGTGCAGGCGATTTTCTGCCTGCTGGTAGACCAGCGACGCAGGGGAGTCGATCACCTCAGCAGCGACTTCCTCGCCGCGGTGCGCCGGCAGGCAGTGCAGAAAGACGGCCTCCGGAGCCGCGAGCGCAAAAAGCTTCCGGTTCACCTGGTACGGCGCGAAGATTTTCGCGCGCGCGGCGGCTTCTTTTTCCTGGCCCATGCTGGCCCAGACGTCGGTGTAGACCGCCTGCGCTTCTCAGACAGCCTGCTCCGGAGAACACAGCACTTCGATTCTCGCGCCCGTTTCGCGGGCCACGTGCTGAGCTTCAGCGACAATTGCCGTGTCCGGCACCGACTCTCGCGCGCCCAGCCGCGTCCCCGTGTGGTCCAGGAGCACGGCACCGCCGCCCAGGCCAGCGATGCCTACTCCGAACGTTACCCGCGTGCGCAGCGACGGCTTTTCGAAAATCATGGCCAGGAAACCCCCGCTGAGCGCGCTGCGATAGTCTGCGGGACGGGCCTTTATCTCGGCCGTCAGGCGGAACAGGTCGCAGACCTGCGGGGGCGAGAATTCCGTCCCAGTCAGCAGGCGGCGGGGAAGCGTAAGCGCGGCCGGCACAGTCATGTTCACCTCGCAGCGGCGCTGGCCAGCGTGGGTCCCTCAGCAGCCGCAGCAGGCTCAGTTCTCTTCCGCGGAGTCTTGGCGAGGACGATTTCCAGCTTGTCAAGGAATTCCCGCACGTGGCGGGCCTGGAGGATGAACGGCGGCAGGAAGCGCAGGACGCGGTCGTGGGTGCAGTTGATTATCAGGCCGCGGGCTAGCGCTTGCTCGACGTACGGTGCCCCTTCGACGGCCAGCTCGAGGCCCAGCATCAGGCCTTCACCGCGCACTTCACGGATGAACGCGAAACTGGAAGCCAGCTTCTCCAGCCCCGCGCGCAATTCGGCGCCCCGTGCGCGAATGTTGGCGAGCAGGTTTTCTTCCTCGACCACGGTCAGGAACTCCAGCGCCACGGCACAGACCAGCGGCCCCCCGCCGAACGTGCTGCCGTGCAGCCCGGGTGAGAACACTGCGGCGAACTCCTCCCGCGCGAGAATGGCTCCCAGCGGCAAGCCGCCGGCCAGCGGCTTGGCCACCACGACGATGTCTGGCAGCTCTGCGAATTTCTGGTAGGCGAAACAACGGCCCGTGCGGCCCAAGCCGCACTGGATTTCATCAGCGATCAGCGCAGCGTCATGCTCGGTGCAGAGCTGGCGCGCACGCCCGTAGAACTCTGCGCTGACGGAGGAAATGCCACCTTCGCCCTGGACCGGTTCGAGCACCAGCGCACAGACCGTCCGGTCGAACTTGGCCTCCAGGTCGGCCACATCGTTGAAGCGCACAAACTCGACGCCGGGCACTAGGGGCACAAATGGTTCGCGGTATTTCGCCGGAGCGGTGATGGACATGGCGCCGTAGGTCCGTCCATGGAAGGAGTTTTCGAGTGCCAAGATGCGCCAGGCCGGCTCGCCGCCGGAGGCCTTCTTTCGCGCATGCAGCCGGGCCAGCTTCAGCGCGCCTTCCACGGCTTCGCTACCGCTGTTGGTGAAGAACACGCGGCCCATGCCGGACCAGCGCGCCAGCTCGCGTGCCAGCGGCCCCTGGAATTCGTTGTGAAACAGGTTGGAGACGTGCACGGCGCGCGCGGCCTGCCGGCGAATTACGCGCACCAGGCGCGGGTGGGCGTGCCCCAGGGCGTTCACCGCGATGCCACCGAGAAAATCCAAGTAGCGCCGGCCGCGCGTGTCGTACAGGTGGCATCCCCTGCCCCGCGCAAAAAGCACTGCCGGGCGGCGGTAGGTGTTCATCAGGTAGCGCACGGCGAGCGCGTCGGGCGCGGCGCTCATCGGCCCACCCCCAGCGATGCCGGGAAGTCCGGTTTGACCCGCGTGCCGAGCGTGCGGCTGCCGTTCAGGGCTTTCAGTAGCGCGCCCGGCAGGGCGCCGCCGACGATGCGCACCTGGCTTACACCGGCGTTGAGCGCCCGCTTACAGGCTTCGAGCTTCAGCACCATCCCCCCGGAAACCTTGTGCTGCCGAATCAACTCTTCGACTTCGGCAGCGGACACGGCCTTGAGCACCTTGTCGCCGTCGAGCACGCCAGCCACGTCGGTCAGGTAAATCAGCCGCTCGGCCCTCACGTACTCGGCGCAGGCCGCGGCCATGTGGTCGGCATTGATGTTGTACACTTCGCCGCCCGGTCCCAGCCCCAGACACGCCGCCACGGGCACCAACCCCGCGCGCCAGAGCGTCTCCAGCAACTCCACATTTACGCCCACGATGTAGCCGACATAGCCGAGCCCGCCCGGCACTTCGTTGTGGATCATCGGCTCGGCCAGAAAACAGGCGGCGTCCGCGGCGCTCAATCCCACGGCCGGCTGGCCAGCTTGGGTGATGGCTCCGGCCAGACGCTTGTTGAGCAGCCCGCCGAGCACCATCACCGCCACATCCCGCGTTTCTCCGTCGGTGAGGCGCAGGCCGTTGACGAACTTGCTTTCGATGCCCATGCGCTGCAGGGTGGCCGTAAACAACCGCCCGCCACCGTGCACCACCAGCAGTTCGTGGCCCTGCCGGGCCAGCTCGGCAACCTGGCACGCGACGCCCTTCAACGCTTCTTCGTCTTCCAGCAGCGCGCCAGCGAGTTTGATCACCGCTCTCATCGCAGTCCCGCGGCCTCCTCAAGGCCAAGCATCCAGTTCAGGTTCTGTACGGCCTGGCCTGCCGCGCCCTTGCCCAGGTTATCCAGGCAGGAGACCACCGCTAGGCGCTCCCCGGCGGGGTCCAGCGCGAAGCCCAAGTCGCAGAAGTTCGTGTGCACCACGTGCTGCAGCTCCGGCAGGCGACCCCCCGGCCAGATACGCACCATCGGCCGCCCGGCGTAATACCTGCGGTAAAGCGCTTCCACTTCGTCGGCCGCACGCGGCCGATCCAGCCAGACGTACAGCGTGGCCAGGAGGCCGCGAGCCACCGGCAGCAGGTGCGTCGCGAAAACGAAATCCTTCGCGGAAAGCCCCACGTGATCGGCAATCTCCGGGGTGTGGCGGTGCGCGAACAAGCCGTAAGCGCGGAAGTTGCCCTCCACTTCGACAAAATGCAGATCCGGCCGCGGCTCCTTGCCGGCGCCGCTGGCTCCGGACTTGCAATCGCACACCACGCCGCGTCCCCTGGCCAGCCAGCCCGCTTCGACCAGCGGGCGCAAGCCCAGAATCACCGCCGTCGGGTAGCAACCGGGATTAGCCACCAGCGCGGCGCCGGCAACCTGGTCGGCATAAAGTTCGGGCAGGCCATACACGCACTTCTGCAACAGCGCGCTGCTTGGCCCGGGCAGCTTGTACCAGCCGGAAAAGGTCTCCGCGTTGCGGAAGCGAAAAGCTCCGCTCAGATCCACGACGCGCAGCCCAGCAGTAGCCAGTTGCGGCACCAGTTCGAGGGAAGCTTCGTGCGGCGTGGCCAGGAACACAACCGACGCGCCGCTCGAGGCAATGGCGTCCACCGAGAGCGGCCGGCAGGGCGCTTCGCCCCAGCCGCGCAGTTGCGGGAAGACCTCACTGAGGCAGCACGGTATAGTCCTGCTCGCGCCGTTGCGAAGATAAAAGGTGGGGGTATGCAGTTGCGGATGGCGCAGCAGCAGCCGGGCAAGCTCATAGCCTGTGTAACCGGTCGCTCCGACGACAGCCACTTGCGTGCGGGGGCTCATCGGATGTGCTGCTCCAGTCGCTTCTGCACGGTGCTGCGCGCCTTGTTCGAGGGCGAGATGACCAGCACCGTGTCGTCGCCGGCAATCGTCCCGGCCACCTCCCTCCAGCGCTCCGCGTCCACCGCGGCGGCCATAGGCTGGGCGCCGCCCGGCGGAGTCTTCAGTACGAGCAGGTTCTGCGCCGGGCGCAGGTCCAGCAGGAACTCGCGCACCGCGCGGGCCAGCGGGGGCAGCGCGGGCGTTTCCTCCGCGGCAGCCGCAAGCGGGCGGTAGCCCCCGGCCCCTTTCACCAGCTTCAGCTCGTGGAGGTCGCGCGAAAGGGTGGCCTGCGTGACGCGCAGGCCGTGGCGCGCCAACCGGCGCCGCAACTCCTCCTGGCTGGTGATGGGTTCGGCGGCGATCAATTTCAGGATCTGTCCCTGCCTGTATGTTTTCTGTGCGCCCACGAGCTTCTGCATTTATATGCAGACAGACGAATAATCATACATAGCTGCTGCTTTGTCAACGAAATAATGCAACCAGGGCAAGAAGGCGCCCGGCAGCGGCACCCAAGCCGGAGACGAGCCAGCCTTCCCCGCTGGGGCCAGAGGTGGCCCCGGGCGGTCAGGGATTCAGCACGGGCCGAGCGAAGCTGAAAGCTACCGGCACCACGCTGCGCACAGGCCTGCCGTCCAGGGTGGCCGGCTTGAACTTCCAGTTCTTGAGGGCGCGCTCAGCGGCAGCGGTGAGCGACGGAATGTCGCGGATCACCTTGACCGCCTCCACCTCGCCCGCCGGCCCGACCGTCACCTGCAAGACCACGGTGCCGGCAGCCACGGTGTTCGGCGGGTACCTTGCTTCGGTGGCGCTGGTGATTTCAGCGGGACGAAAATCGGGCGGGGGAGCTTCCCAGGGCTTTTGCGCCGCAAGAGCCCCGCAGGCCAGCAGAATCACGGCGAGGATTCCAGTCAGCAGTCGCATGGCTACCTCCAGCAAGTATTGGATGGCTCCGAGTGTGGCGGGGTGAACCGGGCGCGAGAGCACAGGAGCCCCGCCCGCGGGCGAAAACAAAGCGAAGATTTTGCGCATCTAAAGAATAGAGGAAACACGTATGCCGGCCACAGCCATTACCTCTTCTCAGCTCCGGCGGCTACTCTCGCTGTGGCGCGAATGGACCCGGCCGCTGCGCCTCGGTCGCGAACAGGATCGCGCGCTGCGTCACTACTACGTCGAGTTGTTTTCCGGGGGGCGCGCACGCGCCACCAAGGACCTCTCGCGCGAGGAGGCGCAGCGCGTCATCGCGGCCCTGGCGCGACAGGTGCGCGCGGCCGAATCCCGCGTACACTGGGCGGCGGGTACCGCCGGGCGCCAGGGCTTCCCCGAGTGGCGCCGGCTGCCACCCTCTGCATCCGCGTGGCGCTCCTTGTGGGGCACAGCCCGGGCACTCGGCATGAGCCGCGAACAACTGAATGCCTTCATTCGCGCCCGTTACGCAAAGTTCGGCCTGAGCGGTACCGGCGACCTGCGCACCATGGCAAATCTGAATCGCGTCCTCTGGGGATTGAAAGCCATGTTGCGGCGCCGCAACGCCAATCTGACCAGGACGCGGCAGGCAAGCAATCGCGCTGCATAAGTCTGGTTGATAAGATTGGCGTCCAGCCTGCAAACGCCTCATTCCTAGCGAAGAATCCCGGGCGCGTAATGCTTGGCGTTCAGTGGGGATGCGTACACGCTGAGATTCTCCGATTCCTGGAGTTCGGTAGACTCCCTCGGAGTCCAGAAACCGTACTTTGGTCGCAGGCTCGGCCCGACGCGTCCGGGCCGAGGCCCCTGCGTTCCCTCAGAGCCAGGGGGCACCTTACCTGGCGCAGGGGGCAGCATGGCTGGCGCGTTCTCCGTTTGACTGCAGCCTCGAGTTGCAGGAAGATAACCTTGACTCACCTGAAGTGCGGACCTCAAACGCAGGGGTCTCATTTTCTGTCGCCTCGCGGCTGGGAGCCATTCCTTCAGAATCGAGTCTGGACAATGCTGTCGTCGGACCGGAGGAGCAGCGAGTGAAAAAACTTTATGTGGGCAACATTCCTCACCAAGCCAGCGAAGAAGATTTGCGGGAATGGTTCGTGCAGGCGGGCGTGACGGCGGACAGCGTCACGCTCATCCGGGACCGGTTTTCAGGCCAGCCGCGCGGCTTCGGCTTTGTCGAGGTCAGCAACGACGCCGACGCGGAGCGCGCCATCAGCTTGCTGAACGGCAAGGACCTCATGGGCCGCAGCCTAGTGGTGAATGAGGCTCGGCCGCAGCGGCCCAGGGGCGGTCCGGGCTTCGGCGGCGGACGTGGAGGGGGCAGTGGCGGCGGGCGAAGCGGACGTGGGCGGGGACCGCGTCGCGACTGGTAAGAACCTCCTGCTGATGTCCTTGCCGGCGGCCGTTCATCCGGGGAGTGCTGGTCTTCGCTCCAAGGCCTCCACGAGCCGCTCCGCGATGCGGTCCCAGGCAAACCACTCGCGGTAGATTTGCTGATTCCGCTCCCGGAGATGCCGGCGCAGCTCGGCATCCGTGAGCACTTGCGCCAGGGCTTCGCCGAGCGCGTCTGCATCGCCCTCGGGCGCAAACATCACGCCGGCTTCCGTCAAGGGGTAGAGCGTTTCCTCATTGGCATAGGCCACCAGGGGCAGCCCGCAAGCTATCCCGGCAATCGCGGAACTGCGCCGCGTGGACACTCCGCCGCGCACAAAAAGCTGCACGTCGGCGGAGGCGAGCGTGCGCGCCACGTGCTCCAGCGGAAGCAGCCCCAGCGCGGAGATCTCCGCGTCTGCTCCCTGCAACAGGCTGCGCAGCGTGGACTCCGCCTCGCGGGAATTGCGACCCAGCACAATCACGCTGAGGCGCGGCACGGAGCGCAACGCGCGTCGAACGGCGCGAGCAATCGTGGCCGCGTCACGTCCGAGCGCGGCTCCGCCGGTAACGCCATAGACGGCCACACGCGGCGTGCGCCCCGCTGGTCCCTCGCAGGGCCCGCCACACTGCCACGCCGCCGGCAGGTTGGCGCCTACAGGGATGAAAACCGCTTTCTTGTGCCGCGAGCCAAGCCAGGAGATTGCTTCCGGGGCCACGGTGAAAACGGATAGCCCAGCCGCAGCGTAGCTCAAGCGCAGGACGATGCGCTGCACCCACCGGCGGAAAGCGTGCGCAGCGCGACGCAACCACGTGCCGGTCTTGTCGGCAGGGGCCACGGCAGGATCGTGGAAAACCATGACGGGCTGCGCGCCGCGAAGCCTCAGCACCGCCAGCACAGCCAGCAAACCCTGCGGCCAGCCGCGGCGCGACCACTGCAACGGAGAGTACTGCACCAGCACGACCTGCCGGCGCCACGCGGCGCTCTCCCCCCAGAGCCAACCGAGCGCTCTGGCCCAACCGCGTTCGGGCCAGGGCAGGCGCACGAGGCGCAGCGACCAACTGCGCTGGGACAGGGCTTCGGCGAGGTTCGCGCAGTAATCCTCGATCGCGTCGGTGGGCTCATCGCGCAGGCCCAGCAGCGCGACGGCCTGCCGAGACGCGGAGCTGGACGAAGAAGCCATCGAGCCGGACGCTACCGCGGACTCTCCGCGCGGAGGTAGTGTTGGCGGTAATCGGCGTAGTGCGAGTGCACGGGCGCCCACGGTTCGGTCGCGTAGCCAAACCCCTCAAGGAACGCGCGGAAGCGGTCCATCTGGCCGGGCTCGTGGATTTCGCAAAGCAGGCGGGGCCCGATATCGCTCAGCATGCGACGCGCGCCCTGTAGCGCTTCCCACTCTCCGCCCTCCACGTCCATCTTGACCAACGCGGGCGGAGGACTGTTCTGCGCGAAGATCACCTCGTCGAGCGTGACCGCCGGCAGCGTGAGCAAATCCGCGCCGCCATCGGCCGCGGCGGTTACACGCCCCTGCGTGCGGTTGGAGGCTTCGCCGGCGCGGGCAAAGCTGACCTGTCCGGTCGCCGACCACACCGCAGCCTCGACGACGCGGATCTGATCCATCCCATTGCGCTCCGCGTTCCGCCGCAAAGCGGCGGCGTTCTCCGGATCCGGCTCGAAGGCCACCACAGCGCCGCCCGCGCCCACCAGGCGGGCCCCAATCAAACTGAAGAACCCTGTATGCGCGCCGACGTCGTAAAAGCAATCGCCCGCGCAGAGGTTCTTCTGAAGGAATTCCTGCAGCCAGGGCTCGTGGTCGCCGTTCACGTAGCCCAGTTCGAAGCGCAGGTCGGCATGCATCCACAGGCCGCGACCCAGCCCCGCCGGAATCTGCGCCCAATACCGGGCCCCGCGGGGAAGGAACTGATGGACAACGCGCTGGAGCACCGGGCCGAGGGCCGGCACGTGGCGCGCCTTGCCGTACACGCTGCGCAGAAGATCCGAGGCCGCCACGCGGACCAGG
>Ga0209172_10003014_pt1 | contig 27309 bp, 29 predicted proteins | sample LarsenN4metaG_FD_184113 | JGI IMG/M metagenome (GOLD analysis project Ga0209172, IMG submission 184113) | Hot spring sediment bacterial and archeal communities from British Columbia, Canada, to study Microbial Dark Matter (Phase II) - Larsen... ... | reverse complement strand
CGTGAGGCGTCGGCCGCCGCCGATGGCGCCGGCGCCCGCCGCGCGCCCGCCGCGCGCCCGCAAAAGCCGCTCTCGCCCACGCAAATCCCTTGCAAACCGGCCCCGCTGCGGCTTGTTCAGACCGTCCCTAGACAAACTTACCGGGTTGTTCATGTTCGCCTCAGGCGTGGGACGCCAGTGTTGCAGTGCGCGCCAGAGCCGGCGCGTTTCACTACGGGGAAACTACATGTCGCCAGTTGTTCGCACACTCGCCGCCGGCGCGGCGCTCGTCGCTATTGCGGGCGCGGGTATCGCGGCTGCGCAGAATTACAGCCTGAATCCAACCTACGGCACATTGAATCTGGCCGCCGGCTTCCGGCCCGACCCGCAAGTCGTAAGTTTGCAGTCAGGCGGCAGCATCAACGCGCAGACGCTGAGCGCATCGTGCCGCGGCTTCATCGCCAATGCGCCGGATGTTCGCCTCAACTATAGCGCCGGCCAGTACCAGCTTTTCATCTCCGCGGATTCCGCGGCGGATACCACGCTGGTCGTCAATGGCCCGGACGGGTCGTGGTATTGCGACGACGACGGCGGCAACAACGGCCTCAACCCGCTAATCCACTTCCCCAACCCGACGAGCGGTCAGTACGACATCTGGGTCGGCACGTACGGCAACGCCTCGCTGCAGCCTGCGCAGCTTTATATTTCTGAGGCGGGCACCCGCTAAAGATAGCTGCTCCAATCTTATGGCGAGGGCCGGAGCGTCGCTCCGGCCCTTTGCATTTCCCGCCTTCTGGTGCGCTCGAGAGGACTCGAACCTCCACGGTGTTACCCGCCAGCACCTCAAGCTGGTGCGTCTACCAATTCCGCCACGAGCGCAGAGGCGCGGGGGTTAGCAGACCCGGCGGGGCTGAACAAGGGCCGGGAGAAGCGGACCTATCGGCGCCTGGCGGTCAACCGATCCGCAGCCGCACGAAGGCCATCGCGCCTTGCGGATCCCCGTCATAGAGCGGTTCGAGCGCGTCAGACGCAAAGTGCTGCTGCACGAGGACGCCGACGCCGAACACCGCTTGGTGGTTGATGCGGAAGTCGCGGATCGCGCCGAGGCTCACGCGCTGCACATCCTCGATCGGCCCGTGATGCACTGCGCCCAGTTCGTCGGTCTCGATTGCTTCGCCGCGCGCGAACAGCGTCCAGCGGTCGTTCGGATGCCAGGCCGCTTCGGCCAGCCACGCATCGAGCGAAACCCCGTCGCTGCGCTCCTTGTTGGCGAACGCGAGCGTCGTCGACCACCAGCCCTGCTCGCCGATGCGCTGAGTGTAAATGCCGCTCACCGACCAGCGTTCTTCGTCGTGATCCGGCTCCAGCGCTTCGGGGCTTTCAATTTCGGCCCACGACGCCTGCAGCGACAAATTCTCGGTCGCGTTCCAGGCGATGCGCGCCGAAGTCGAGTCCAGTTCGCCTGTTTCGATGTCGTAGCGATCTTCGTCCGGCTCGCGTCCGCGAAACTGTGAGGCCTCGATTTTCCAGTCGCCGACGACCACGCCGGCCGTCACCACGCCGAACGTGATGTGCGTGGAGTCGAACCAATGGTGCGTGATCGGCGCCTCGGGCGAATCCATTGCCGCAAGCCGGTGCATGAAGGCCGGCGGGCCGAACGCCGGCTCGCCCGGAAGTCCGCCGTAGAAAAACACCGACGAGTTCGGCCCGAGCCGGTGAGAATAGGAGGCTGACAGCTCCATGAAGAGATCATGCGGGTGCTGACGGTCGACCAAGGGTTCGACGCCGTCGGCCGTTTCGCCGGCCGCGAACAACAGCGGATAGCCGTTCGCGCCCATGAAGGGATCGGGCGAGAGCATGGCGCGGAAGTTGAGCACGTCGCCGTTGGCGAAATCGCGTCGCGCCGAACCCATGATCATGCCGGCGAGAAACGCCTTCTCGTCGCCGCGCGGCCCATCCTGCCACGAATAGGCGCCATTCAGCAGCACATGGCCCATCAGCATCCAGTCGCCGTACTGACCATGCAGGCCGCCATGCGCCGGCGAGGCGTCCGGCTGCCACGCCGTGCCGGAGGCCTCGCGGCTCATCCCGTAAGGCCCCAACGCACCGCTCATCGACGCCATTCCAGCCGCCCCGTGCGCCCCATGACCCATCGCGCCATCCTGCTGGTCTTGCGTGGGCTGGTGATCGGGGCCGTGTTGCATGCCATGTTGCTCGTGCGCAGCGCCGTGGCTGTCGTGCCCTACGCCTTGCTCAGGTTGGCTTTGCCCGTGCGCTGGCGCTGACGATTGCGCGGGCGCCGCCTGCGTTTGCTCGTGCTGATGCGCGGGGGGCGTCGCCGGTTCGGTCTGCTGCGCAGGCTCCGGATCGTGCTGGTGCTGCGCTAGAGCCGGCGACGTGACCGCCAGAGTTGCGGCTGTGAGGAGTGTAAGGCTGCGGATCATTCTGGTCCCCTGTTACGTCAGATATGTTGCAAAGAGATTGCCCGCAGCCGCAGCGCGTTGGCGATGACGCTGACGGATGAGAGCGCCATGGCTGCGGCAGCGATCGCCGGCGAAAGCAGCAAACCGAACGCCGGATAAAGCGCGCCTGCCGCGATGGGCACGCCGGCCGCGTTGTAGATGAAGGCGAAGAACAGATTCTGCCGGATGTTGCGCATGACGGCCTGCGACAGTCGCCTGGCCCGCACGAGGCCCATCAAGTCGCCCTTCAGCAGGGTGACGCCCGCGCTCTCGATCGCCACGTCCGCGCCGGCGCCCATGGCGACGCCTACATCGGCGGCCGCCAGCGCCGGCGCGTCGTTCACGCCGTCGCCGGCCATCGCCACGGCGCGGCCTTCGCCGCGGAGCTTCTCAACCACGCGCGCCTTGTCCTGCGGCAAGACGTCGGCCTCCACCGCGTCGATGCCAAGCTTGCGTGCTACGGCGAGCGCCGTGGTTCGGTTGTCGCCCGTCATCATCACCAGCCGCACGCCTTGCGCCTTGAGCGCGCGCACGGCCTCGGCCGAGGTGGCTTTGATCGGATCGGCGATGGCGATCACGCCGACTGCTTTGCCGTCAACGCCAACAAAAATGGCCGTGGCGCCGTCATCGCGCAGGCGCTCGGCTTCGGTCTGCAACGCGTCAACCTCGATGTTCTGCTCCTCGAGAAAGCTCGCACGGCCGATGACGACGCGCTTTCCGTCCACAGTGCCGACAACCCCTTTGCCTACAGGCGAGTCAAAGTCCGATACATTGGCGAGCGCGATCTGGCGTTCCTGCGCCGCGCGCACGATGGCCTCGGCCAGCGGATGCTCGCTGTTGCGCTCTAAGCTCGCGGCCAGGCGCAGCAATTCGGGCTGCTCGACGCCGTGCCCGACGAGGGCGGTCACCGCGGGCCTGCCTTCTGTCAGCGTGCCGGTCTTGTCGATCACGAGCGTATCGATCTTCTCGAAACGCTCCAGCGCTTCTGCATTCTTGATCAGCACGCCGGCGCGCGCGCCCCGTCCAACGCCCACCATGATCGACATCGGCGTCGCCAGGCCGAGCGCACAAGGACAAGCGATGATCAGCACGGAGACGGCGGCCAGCAAGGCGTAGGAGAAGCGCGGTTCAGGGCCCAGCACCGCCCACAGCACGAAGGCGATCGCCGCGACCAGGATGACAGCCGGGACGAACCAGCCGGACACCTGATCTGCTAATCTCTGAATCGGCGCGCGCGAGCGCTGCGCGGCGGCGACCATGGCCACGATCTGCGACAGCAGCGTGTCGGCGCCGACCTTCTCGGCGCGCATCACGAAAGCGCCGGTCTTGTTCATGGAACCGGCAATCACTTTGGCGCCGGGTTCCTTGGTGACAGGCATCGACTCGCCCGTCACCAGCGATTCATCGATCGCCACGCGGCCTTCGATAATGACGCCGTCAACCGGGATCTTCTCTCCCGGACGCACGCGCAGCCGGTCGCCGACCGCGATGTGTCCGACATGCACGTCCTCGTCTGATCCGTCCTCGCGGACGCGCCGCGCCGTTTTGGGAGCAAGGTCCAGCAGCGCGCGTATCGCCCCCGACGTGCTCTCCCGCGCACGCAGCTCGAGCACCTGACCCAGCAACACCAGCACGGTGATGACAGCCGCCGCCTCGAAATAGACCGGGACCGCACCGGTCATGTCGCGGAATCCGGCGGGGAAAAGGCCCGGCGCCAGCACCGCAACGGCGCTGTACACAAACGCAACGCCGACGCCCATCGCGATTAGCGTGAACATGTTGAGGCTGCGGTTTACGAGGGAAGCCCAGCCGCGTTCGAAGAACGGCCAGCCCGCCCACAACACGACCGGCGTGGCCAGAGCGAACTGGATCCAGTTATTCGTCTGCTTTGGAATGAGGTGCGACCACCCGAAGACATGCGCACCCATCTCCAGCGCGATAATCGGGAGCGTCAGCGCCGCCCCTATCCAAAAGCGACGGGACATGTCGGCAAGTTCAGGGTTCGGCCCTTCCGCCGCGGTCGGCGTCGTCGGTTCGAGCGCCATGCCGCAGATCGGGCATGCGCCGGGTCCATCGCGCACGATCTGCGGATGCATCGGACACGTCCATTTTACACCGGGCTGCGACGGCGCCGGCTCCGGCGCCGCGTGGCCGTGGTGATGGTGGTGATGCGGACAGGTTTTTTCTTCAGCTTGCATTGGCCTGCTTTCGGAAATGTCGAGCCGCATCGCCGGACATTCGCGCCACGCACCAACGCGCATAGGCGGTCCCAAACAATGCGCCCAATAGGCGCGCTACCCCGCGCCCTGGGAGGTTGAAGTCGATGAACACACGCAGCCTCGAGCCTGCGTCGGCCGGTGCGACGTCGAAGCCCATGCGATAAGCGCCGATGACGAGCAGATGCGGCTCGCCTCGGGTTTCCCACACCTTGCGCGAGGGCGTGCGCTCGGTGACGACTTCTTCGACCCCAAGGCCGATGCCGAGCACATTGCCGTTCATCTTGATCACCGAGCCGACGGCCCGGCCGCCCGCCATGTCGAACGCATAATGCATGCTGCCGCCGAGCATCATCGCGGACGGCTTTTCCATGTGCCCACCCAACTTTTGCGGATTGTCTAGGAACGCAAACACCGCATCCGTCGGAGCTGCGACGATCGCGATTGCTTCCTGACGATGGGCGAAAGCCAACGGTCCCCCCGGGCTTGCGTTCGATCTGGCGGCGATATACCTATGGGGGGTATCGGAGTCAAGCCTACCCGGCAGGGGTATCCACATGGATCAGACGGTCGCGAAGAAAACCGGTTCGGCGCTCAAACGCATCGAAGGCCAAGTGCGCGGGCTGCAGAAGATGATCGATGAGGATCGCTACTGCATCGATATCGTGACGCAGATCGAAGCCGTTCGCGCGGCGCTGGCGCGCGTCGAGGCGGATCTTCTGCGCCAGCACCTGCAGCATTGTGTGCACAAGGCGATGGCGTCGCGCGAGCGCGGCGAGCAAGAGCGCGTAATCGAGGAGCTGGTCCAGGTGTTCAGACGCCAGAACTGATTTCGGGGAAACAAGATTATCCAGGAGCTGACATGAACCGATTGATTCTCGCCGCCGCGATGGCGTTTGCGCCTGCCATTGCATACGCCGATCACAGTCACGGCGGCCACGGCGAGCGCCCTCATGGCGCGGCGCAGTCCATGCTGGCGGGATCAACTCCCAGCGACGGCGCTGTGCTCGCCGAAGCGCCGCGCACGCTTGCGCTCACCTTCGCTCATCCGGTCACGCTGCAGCGTCTGCACGTCGCCGGTCCATCAGGCGCGCTGCACACGTCGTTCAGCGCTGCAGACGCGGCTGCGGCGACCTATGCCATAACGCTTCCCGCCAATCTGGGCAGCGGCGCCTATGAAGTCCGCTGGACCGCCTCGGGCCAGGGGCACACAATGAGCGGCGTGATAAATTTCACGATCCAGTAGGATCGTATTGGCGAACGAGGGGAGGGGAGCATGAGCCTGGCGCGTTGGGCGTCATTCGTCCACAAGTGGCTGGCGCTTCTGCTGGGCGTGCAGATCCTGTTCTGGGTGGCGAGCGGGCTGTTCTTCACGCTTTTCCCGATCGAACAAATTCGCAGCGAACACCTGATCCGCGCGCGTGCGTCGCAGGCGATCGACACGGCGGCGCTCGCAGGTTTCGGGGAGCTGCGCAACGCCGAGGGCCAGGCGCCGACCAAGATCGCCGTCGAACGCAGGCCTGATCGTCAGGTCGTTGTTGCGGAGTTCGCCAGCGGGCCGCCTGCGCTCTACGATGCGGCGACCCTGCAGCGCTTGTCGCCCGTAACGGCCGAGCAGGCCAGCGCCATTGCGCGCACGCACGTGACGCTGCAATCCGAGCCGACGGCCGTCACGCGCGTCACCGAAGAGAGCCCGGAATATCGCGGCGCGCTTCCTGCTTACCGCGTTCAGTTCGCAGAGCACGGGCTCTCGGTCTATGTCGCGGAGAATACCGGCGCAGTCACGGCGCGCCGGTCCGATCTATGGCGGCTCTACGATACGCTCTGGGCGCTGCACATCATGGACTGGGAGAACCATGAGGATTTCAACCATCCTCTCGTCATCGTCGTCGCCGCGCTCACGCTGATTTCTGTGCTCGCCGGCATCGTGCTCATTCCGTATCGGATCAGACTCCGCCGGCCCGCGCGCTCGGCCTGACTCGTCGATGAAAACGCGCGGCGGGGCTTGACGCGCGCGCGAACGCGGCGTTTTGGGGAGCGCAACACCGTCTCTCCAGCGAAGCGCCCGCCGATGAGCACCGAAACTGAACCGGCGGCGGAACAGACGCGTCCCGCGCCGCCCTCCGAGGACAGTCACTTCATCGCCAGCGTCGTCGGCGCGGCGGGCGACCACGATGCGCCATTGCTGCGGCGCCTGCTCCAAGATCTCGCCCCGCCCGACCTCGCCGACGTGGTCGAGCACGTGCCGCTCGAGACGGCGCGCACCATCGCGCGCCTGATTGGCCGCGAATTGCCGGCGGAGTTTCTGGCCGATCTCTCCTGGGAGCGCCGCGAGGAGGTGCTGCCCGAACTCCCGGCCGACTATGTCGCCGACGCGCTCGATACGCTCGATACTGACGACGCGGCCGCTGTCGCCGCCGACATCGACGAAAAACAGCTCGGGCAAGTGCTGGCAGCGGCGGAGGAGGACACGCGCCTTGCGGTCGAGGAGGCGCTTTCGTTCGAGGAGGAAACCGCTGGCCGCCTCATGCAGCGCGAATACGTCGCTGCGCCCGAAGGCGCCAATGTCGGCGACGTGATCGATCGGCTCCGCGCCGAATCCGCCGAGCTTCCCGACGAGTTCTTCGAGATTTACGTGGTGGACGCCGCCATGCGCCCGATCGGCGCTGTGCGCGTGTCGAGCCTCATTCGCGCGCGCCGCGAAACGCCGATCAAGGACATCATGCGCGCGCCCCTAATCCTTATCCGTCCGGAGATGGACCAGGAAGAGGTGGCTCAGACGTTCCAGAAATATCACATGGCGTCCGCGCCGGTCGTCGACGAAGCAGGGCGCCTCACCGGCATGGTCACGGTGGACGACATCGTCGACGTCATCACCGAAGAGAGCGAGGAAGACCTTTTGCGTCTCGCCGGTGTCAGCGATGCGGCGCAGACCGATACGGTCCTGCGCTCCGTGCGCGCGCGCGCGCCCTGGCTGCTGGTGAATCTGGGCACTGCGGTGGTCGCCTCCGCCGTCATCAGCGCGTTCGAGGACTCCATCGATCGGCTGGTGGCGCTCGCCATCCTCATGCCCATCGTCGCCTCGATGGGCGGCAACGCCGGCACCCAGGCGCTGGCGGTGGCCGTGCGCGCCATCGCGGCGCGCGATCTCACCGAAACCAACGCCGGACGCTACATCCTGCGCGAGATCATGACCGCCGTGTCGAACGGCGTAATCTTCGCGGCCGTGCTGGCCGCCGTTGTGCTGCTCTGGTTTCACGACACGCTGCTGGCCGTCGCTATCGCTCTCGCGGTGCTGATCAACTTTGCCTGCGCGGGGCTCGCCGGCATCCTCGTGCCGCTCACCCTGCGCCGGTTCGGCGCCGACCCCGCCGTGTCCTCTTCGGTCTTCGTCACGTTCGTCACCGACGTGATCGGCTTCCTCGCCTTCCTCGGCTTGGCGACGGTTATTCTGCTCCGCTGAAAAAAAGACCCCCGCTCGCGCGGGGGCCGCAAGGCTATGGAGCCTCTTGTTCTGAGCTATTCGTCCACGTCGACATCGACATCAACGTCGACATCGGCGTCCACGTCGACCTCGCGCTCTGCTCTCGCCGTCGCATCGATCGCCGCAGCGGCGCTCTCCAGCGCCTGGACGCGCACGCGGTCGCCCTCGCGGCGCGCTTCCGCGATCGCGCGGGCGATCTCGATCTCGGCTTCGCGCAGCGCAATTTGCACGTCCGGCATCTCGCGGATGGCGATGCGCGCAGCGGCCATCTCGGCGCGCGCTTCGCGCATGGAGTCTTGCGCGTCGGCCAGCGCTTCCAGTCGGATCTGGCGCACTTCTTCCTGCGACAGCCGGGCATCTTCGATGGCCTGACGGATCTCTTCCATGTCCTCTTCTGTGAGCCCGTGTCGCGCGCGGCCCTCGCGCATGGCTTCGCGGATCGCTTCGCGCGCGGCGGCCATCTGCTCGCGCGCGTCCTCCATCTGCGCGCGCGCATCTTCCAGCGTTTGCCGCAATTCCTCGCGCTCCTCCGGTGTCAGCTCACGCGCATTCACCACCTCGCCGTCGATGATCAGCACGCCATCGCCGTCGAAATTGAAATCGCCGCCCTCAAGCTCGTCGTGCGCGCTGATCGGCTCGACCATGTCCGGAAGTTGGGGGGTTGCGCGCTCGGCGTACGTCGCCACCAAACGCGGCGGCTGCGCCGCCCAGGCGACTGCGGCGACGGCGCCGGTAGCGAGCAGAACGGCTGCGCCGCCGACGAGCGTCTGCGCGCGCGAGGGAAGGTTGCGTTTCAGCATGGCGATGCGCTCCTTGAATGAGGCGGCGTCCGAGGCGGGCCAGGCGCAGCCGATCGGCACGGCGGCCGAGAGATGCGTCTTCAGCATGGCTTCGGCGTAGCGGCGCCGCGCGCCCTCGGCCTGGGCCAGCACGGCCGCATCGCACGCCAGTTCCTGATCGACGCGCAGCATGCGCGCGCCCAAGTGCACGAACGGGTTGAACCAGTTGAGGCATTGCAGCGCGAGCACGACCGCGTTGATCCACGGATCGCCCTGCGCCAGATGCGCGCGCTCGTGCGCCAGCACCAGGCGCCGCTCCTCCGCGTCGAAACGCGCTTCGAAGTCCGCGGGCGTAACGATGACCGGCCGCAGCACGCCAACGATCGCAGGTCCGTGCTCGGTCGACTGCGCGGCGCACACGCGCTTGCCAAGATCCTCGCGCACGCCGAGGCGCCCCAGCGACTGCGTGAAGCGCGCCTGGCGAATGGTGAGGATGGAGAGGCTTACCAGCGCGCCGAAGGCCCACGCCCACATCCAGTAGGAATGGTTCTCCTCAGGCGCCGTCACGGCGAAGCCCGCCGGTGGCTCAATCACGACCGTTTCGATCCGGCCCGGCGCAAAGCACATCAGCGCCGCAGCCAGCGGAATGAGCCAGAGCGCATAGGCGATGCGCGCCCCGAACCAGCGCCGCACGAACAGACGCAGCGCCAGCACCAACAGCACGCCGGCGGCAAGCGCCAGGTTGAGGCGCAGAAGAAGGTCGATGATCTCATTGCCCATCGTCGAGCTCCCGAATGAGGCGTTTCAACTCGGCGATGTCGTCCGCCGTCAGCTGCTTGGTTTCGGCAAAGTGCGAGACGAGCGGCGCGAGGCGCCCGTCGAAAAGCCGATCGATGAGGCCGCGGCTTTCTTCCTGCACATAGTCGGCGCGCTCGATCGCCGGCGCGTAGAGATAACGCCGGCCCTCGGGCGTGGCGGTGATCGCTTGCTTGGTTAACAGCCTGTTCAGCAGCGTCTTGACGGTTTTGTCCGACCAGTTCTGCTCCGGCCCCACGGCGGCGACGATATCCTCGGCGCTGAGCGGGCTTCGCCGCCAAAGCGCCTCCATGATCAAGCTTTCCGCGGCGCTGATGCGCATGATTACACCCGTAATCCCAGAACGATTACGACTGTAATCCTTATTGTCAAGCGGTTTTCGACCCGCGTCCTGCGTCAAGCGAGGGCGTGGCGCCCCGCTTGCCTCAAAGGCGAAATCCGCCGTCCCGCACGTTCAATTCGGGACGTCGGCAGGACAAACGCCCGAAAGGCAACGCCGATGACTAACGCCACCTCGCCGCAAGGCCTTGCGCTGATCCAGCAATTTGAAGGTTTCCGCGCCGAGCCGATCCGGCTCGCGGATGGCAACTGGGTCGTCGGCTACAGCCATGTGCGCGTCGGCGAGCCCGGCGAGCCCTTGAGCGAGCATGAAGCGGCGCAGCTGCTGACGATCGACCTTGCGCCTTACGAAAAGCTGGTGAACGCGCGCGTGACGCAGCCGCTCAACCAGGCGCAGTTCGATGCGCTCGTCTCGTTCGCGTTTTCCGTCGGCGCGGAAGCCTTCGAGCAAAGCCAGGTGCTGCGCCGCGTCAACGCCGGCGATTTCGTCGCTGCGGCCTGCGCGATCGACGCCTGGCGTAAAGCCGATGTCGGCGGCGAGACTGTGGTCGTCGACGCTCTTGTGCGCCGCCGCGCCGCTGAGAAGGCGCTCTTCCTGCGCGACATGGGCAGCGACGTCGCGCCCTCCGTCTTCATGCGCGCGAAGCTGGACTATGCCGCGTCCGTGCTCGGCGCGCCGGTCCAATACGCGCCCGCGCCGGAAGTGAAGCACGCGCCCGAGCCGCAGCCGCAAGTTGAGCCTGCCCGGCGCCTCACCGAAATCCTGAAATCCGAACCCGCGACCGAAGCGCTCCTGCTGACGCAAGTCGTTCCTGAGCAGGCCGTGGAAGAAGAGGCCGAGATCCTCACTGCGCACGCAAAGCCGGTAGCGCGTCCGCTGGATCATGTGCGCGAAGCAACGCGCGTTGCCTTTGAAGCTGCGGAAGCCAAGCGACGCGAAAAGAAGACGTTCTCATTTTTCAAGGGTCGGCAATCCGGCAAGATCGAACCGGCCGAGCCGCAGCTGCCCGTCGATCGGCGCCTGCGGACCATGCGCGCGCAAGGCGAGGCGCCGGGCGCGCCGTCTTTTGAAAACGCTGGCCTTGTCGCGCTGCTTGTCTTTGGCCTCGGCCTCGTCGCGCTCGGCGGTTCGCTGCTGTTCGACGGCGAGGGCGACCTCATTTCCGTCGCCGCCGCGGCTGCGCTCGTCACGCCTGGTCTTGCCGCAACTTTGATGGCCGCTGCCGGTTTGTGGCGCGGCCAGCCAAAGCCCTCCGCCGCCTGATGTCATTCCGTTTTCGCTGGTGACCCTTCGAGGGGCGGGAGCTATCCCGCCCCTCGCTTTATGCTCGGGCCTCGGGCCTCCGGCCTCGGTTATCGGGTCTCGGTTATCGGTTATCGGTTTTCGGGTTGATGCGGCCCGATAACCGATAACCGCTAATCGAAAAAAATCGAAAGGCCGCACCGTTTCCGGCGCGGCCTTTCCATTGTCAGTCCCCACTGGGCCGACGGTTAAGCGACAAGCCCCAACGAGCTCTCGCTCGAGGTGATCCGCGCCTTCCGAAAAGCCCCTGACGGGTGACAATGAGACATGGATCACCTCCTTTCTTAAAGAACAAAGCCGGCGACGATCGCCGGACTGCGAAGATAGGATGGCCCTGTGGCGCTGAAAAGGCGCTTGGCTAACGGGCGCTGCATGAGGGTGCGACGTCCGTGGGGCAGACAAGGCGGCGAAAATGCGGCGCGCCGACGCTCGGCAAGAACCGCAGAGCCGGCTATGAAGCGCGTAGCCTCCGACTTCTGACGCCTGACAGCTGACCATGGGCACCTGGATTGGCACGGCACGCTCGAACTATTTCCGTGTCAAAGACCCGGAAGCGTTCCGCGTGTGGGCCGAAAGCTTGGGGCTCGATGTGTTCGATCGCATCGATCACCAGCGCGAACGTCGCTACTGCATCGCCGCGGCGGAGGGAGACGGCTGGCCCCTCAGCACCGGCCGCGGCGAGGACTGGCGCAAGATCGATTTCATTGCCGAGCTTGCCCAGCACGTGAAGCCCGGCGATATTGTCGTCTGCACAGAGGCCGGCGCCGAAAAGCGCCGCTTCATCACCGGCGAGGCCGTCGCCTTCCGCGTCGGCTTTGCCGGCGTCGAGCGCCTCAAGATCTCGCTCAACGACATCTACGATCTCGCCGAACGCGAATGGGGAATGCGGCCCAACGAGGCGGAGTATTAGCAGCAATACGAGGATAGAGCCCCCCGCTATCCTACAGCGCGGCTGAGCCAAGCGCTTGAAAACACATATAAGCGCGCCGCGGCAATCCGACCGGGTTTCGTCTGCGCTTATGATTGGCGCACATGACCGAACAACCTTCATCGCAATACTCGCCTCGCGCCGCGCCGCGCCCGCTCTGGTTCGCGATGCGCGATTTCCTCTGTCTGCTGTTCGATCTGTTTGGCGATCCGGGCGCGCTCGCGGCCCAGGGCGCGCTTAGCCGGCGCGAACGCGCGCTGATGCTGCCATGGCTGCGCGCCGGCGAAGCGTTCTTGCGCCGGCTTCTCTTCATCGAAGCAGTAGCGCTCGCCGGAGAGGCCTCGCGCGCCGCGCCCGTGCGCAAGGGCAGGCCGCGCGCGCGCCAGCTCGTCTCCTTCTATCCCGACAAGCCCGAGGATTGGCGCGTTTCGTTTCGCGTACTCTTGCCCAAGCGCCGCCGCGTCCGGCGCGCGCGCGCGTTCATGCGCGGCGCTTCGCTCGGTCTGCCCATCCCGCTCAGCGGCAGGCCCGATCCCAGCGCGCCAGAGTTTCGCGGCGCCTCGTTCAACGCCGGCGCCGCGAAGGCGAGCGTTGCCGTGCCTGCGCGAACGCGCGCCCATCTCGCCGACGCCTGGCCGCTGGCCGAGCGGCTCGAAGCGATGCTGCGCGTCCTCAACGATCCGCGCGCCAGGGCGCGCCGGCTCGCCTCTGTCTTGCGGCGCGATCCGAGCGCCGTGCGCCTGCTGCGCCGCCAGCCCAGCAGCGTCGTGCGCCTGTTCGGCGAACAGACTTTCCGGCGCTGCGACGCCATCGTCGCCTCGCGACGGCGGCGCTGGGAACGCCCGCGTCGCGCCGACAGCAGTTGACGCATAGTCTGAACAAATTCGCCGCTTTTCCCGTTCAGCGGGCGCCTGCTGGGCGCGCCGGCGCGCGCCTTACTCCCGCTCCGGCGTCAGTGAGCCCAGAAGCGTGGCGCGATCGCCCGCGAGCGCCACGCAGGCGTTGCTCTCTGCGCCGTCGGGATAGCAGAAAAGCGGGCCTTGCGCTCCGCGCGCCGCTTCGTACTGCGTGCGCGGCGCGGCCGGCTGAAAATTGGGCGGACGTTGCGCACCCGCGGGCCAGGCCGGCAGCGTGTCGGCGGTCGGCGGCTCGGCCGTGTTCTGCGCCCATTGTTCGAGTTCGGCGCGCAATTGCGTCTGGTTGCTGTTCGGGCTGAATGCGAGCGGCACGTGGGCGGTGCGATAGGCGCGCTCGAACAGCGTTACGCCATCGCGCGAGGTGATGCGCATCGTGGCGGTGGCCTCGGCGCATGTCGGCCCTTCGGCCTCGGTCTCGATCACATAATACTGGCTGCCGACCGCGGACCAATCCTGCGAAAATTCGGCAAAACAACCCGCACGCGCGGCAGCCGGGGGAAGTTCGGCCGTGGCGCCTTCGCTCGTGGACTGCGGCGGCGAGCAGGCGGCGATGGCGAGAAGGAAAAAACCGGCAGCCGCTCGCTTCATGGCGTCTCCTCGATATCGCGTTCGAAATACAAACCCGCGCCGCCCGCCGCCGGCTCCCAGAACGCGCACAATTCGCGGCCCGTGCCTGTGGAATGGCACAGCATCGGCAGATTGCGCGCCCGGATGTCGTCATAGGTGAGACGGTCCAGCGTGGTTTGCCCCGGCGTGAGTTCCTCCCAGCGCGGCGCCGATTGCGTTGTCGTCACCGTGGGCCTTGCCCACCGTGTCAGAAACTCCCGCATGTCCGCTTCGTCGGCCTCGGCGAAGGCGTCGCCGAAGGCGCGCGGCAAAGGCGTGGCCCAGGCCCAGGCCGGATGACCCTCACCATCGTGGATCGTGAGAATCCCTACGGCCTTGTCGCAGCTTGGACCGATGGCGCGGGCCGTGACGGTCTCGGGCGCATCAGCCGCGGAAAGCGCGAGATCCTGCGTCACGCTCACATTGCAGCGCATGGCCTCGCGCAGCCCGCAGCCCGCGAGCACGGCGGCGATCGCGAGCAGCGCAAGTCTCATGGCCCGTACGCGACCAACAGTGTCGGCGCGTTCGAGGCCGGATCGACGATCAGGCACTGCGTGGCTTCGACGGCCGCTGCATAGCAGATCATCGGCAGATTGCGGGCGCGCAGCATTTCGTAGGTCTCGCGATCGAACGGCGTGTCGTAGGCGAATGTCGTGGCGCTCTCCGACAAGGTCGCCGCGCCTTCGCGCCATTGCGGTAATTCGCTTGAACGCATCTCGCTCACATCGGCCCAACCGGCGAGAAAGCGATCCATGTCGTCGTTTGAAACAGGAGGCGCGCCTTCCGGCGGAATGCCGCCCGCCGTCAGGTCGTTGTAGGTCGAAGCAAACGCCCAAAGCGGATCGCCCTGCGCGTTGCGCGCCACGAATGTCACGACGGCTTGCTCACAGCTCGGTCCCTCGGAGCGCGTGGTTATTACGTCTGGCGCGTCAGCGTTGGTCCACGCCACTTGGCGCGTTGCGGAGCGGGCGCAGCCGTCCTCGGTGTTTGCTTGTTCGCGCTGGCCGCAGGCGGCGAGGGCGAGCGCGAATATGATCGTCAAGGCAAAGCGCATGGCGTTCCCGAAATGCGCCGGACCATAGCGAGGGGCCGCAGTTTCGCCAGTCTATTCGGCGATCGCCAAAGCCGACGCGCCGGCAAGATCGCCGATCGCGTCCTGCGGTGGGGCGCTAAAGAGGCCGTGCGGACGCTGCAACGCAGCGACGGCCGCTTCGTAGCCGGCTGCGACCGCTGCGTCGAAGCGCTTCCAGTCGCGCATGTCCATGTCGGCCATTTCCGGGGCAATGAGCAAATCGGCGCCGGAGCGGCCCTCCCAGGGATCCACAGCCAGCGTTGCTGCGCGCATCAGCAGGGACGCGATCGGCGGCGCGCTCTGAAGACCGTGCGCCGCGACCCAGCCAAGAAAGCCAGGAGGATCGCGGAAGTCTTCCGGGTCGATCGTATCGCGCCGGGCCACGTCGACGCCGATGATCGGGCCGCGGTGCATGGCCTTGAGAATGTCCACGGGAAAGTTCTTCAGCACAGCGCCGTCGACCAGCAGCGCGTGGGGCCCGTCCAGCACGGGCGGCAGAATGCCGGGCAAGGAAATCGAGGCGCGCAGCGCGTGGCGCAACAATCCGGCGCGATGCACGCGAACGTCGCCCGCGACCAGGTTGGTCGACACTGCAAAGAATGGGACAGTGAGATCCTCGATCAGCGTGTCGCCGAAGTTCTCGCGCAGGCGCTCCTCGACGCGTTGGCCGCGTACCAGGCCAACCACAGGCATCACCCAATCGCCGAGCGGGTCGCTGTCGACGAACGCCTTGCGGATGCGCTCTTCGATCTCGATGTCATCCCAGCCCATCGCTGCGCACGCGGCTATCACCGCGCCGATCGACGTTCCGCCGACCACATCCAGCGGCAGACCCGCTTCCCGCAGTGCGCGGATCACGCCGATATGCGCGTAGCCGCGCGCGCCTCCGCCGGAGAGGCACAATCCAATGGATCTGCGCGCAATCACCCGCGCCAGCCGCGCGGCGTCTGCGTCGTCCACGCCACGCCAGTGAAAGAGCCGGGCTGCATCGCAGGCGAGGCGCCATTCGTCCGTGGTCGCGGCTTTGCGGTCCATGCCATGGTGCAGAAGGATAACGTCCACCAGCCGGAACTGCCGCGCCGGCGATGGCTCCTCCGGCGGCAGCAGCGGCAGCGAGGGCCGCGCATCGGCGCGCGCGAAGAACCAGATGCGATCGGCCTGGCGAATGCATGTGCGAAACCAGGGGGTGTCGGCGATCGGCGTGAGCAAAAACACAGCATCGTTTTTTTGCTCAATCGCGTCGAACCATGCGCTGGTCATGCCTTCCGAGCTGAGGGCGCTCGCGTCGTCGCCAGAGATGACAGCCGCACGCGCTCCCAGACGCTTCAGCGCCGCCTGCAAAGTGCGTGCGCGAAGTTTAAGGTCGATGGTCGGCGAAGTGGCGATGAAGGCGTAGATTTTCGGCTCCGCGCGAGGGCTCTGATTCGCCGGCGTGCGCGCGCGCGTCAGCATAAGTCGCGCCATGTGCTGCATCAGTTTGGGGTGGGCCTCCACGAGCCGGTCGAACGCATCCGGCGCAAGCTTCAGAAGTTCGCTGTCGCGCATCGCAAACACGCTCGCCGTGTGCGGCTCGCGCGCAATCATCGCCATCTCGCCCACGGGCTCGCCAGGGCGAATGTAGCCCAGCACCTGAAACCCTCGGTCCGCCGGCTTGAACGCCGCCAGCGAGCCGGAAAGGAGAAACCACACCCCCTCCGGGGGCTCGCCCGCATGCATGAGCGCCCAGCCTGCCGGGAGCGAGAACCACTGGGTCTCCGCGTCCATGGCCGCCAGCACTTCGGGACTAGCGTCCTTCAGAAAGGCGATCTCGGAAAGGCTCGGCTTCATCGGGTTATCCAAAGGTAGAGGATACGGGCCGGGTGTTAAGGCGCAATGATGGGCCAGGGCGCCGTTGGCCCGGCCGGCGGCCATGGTAAGAGGGCCTCCATGACAGTTTACGTCGCGCATGCGCCCGCGAACCGCGAGGCGGGCGAAGCTCTGGAGAAATTCCTCGAACGGCGCGGCCAGTTCGTGGAGCTTGACGACGGCCAGACTGCGCTTGCGCCCGTGCGGCCGAGCGATGTCGTGGTGCTGTTGCTGTCCAAGGATTTTGTGTTTGCGCCCGCGCGTCTTCGCCTTGAACAGCGCGCGCTCGACGCCTGGGCCGACCAGCGCTTGATTGTCGTCAAGCTCGACAAGAGCATCCCCCCCGTCGGCCTGCGGGATCTGCCCGCCGTCGATGCAAGCTTCGAGGCGCAGCGGGAATTCAAATGGCAGGAGGTCGCCAACGCGGTGCGCGAGACGCTTGCGCGACCGGCTGCATCGGCGCTCGACACGGGAAAGCCGACCGCTGCGCCTCCGCCACCAGCGAGAAGGCGAAGCGGCGGCTCCAGTAGCTTGCTGATGTTTTTGCTTGCTCTGCCTGGGCTCGCTGCCGCCGCGGCGACCGGGTCGATTTGGCTCGTCAACCGCATCGGCCCCGCGCCAGGCACGCTCGACGATCTGCGCCGCGGCATCGATCAATTCGGCGTGCGCCTCGGCGCGCCTTCAGGCGTTACCGAATGGCTGTTTCTTGCGGCGATCATGGCAACCTTGCTCGTCTTTGCCGTAATAGCCGCGCGCCTGTTCACGCCACCCGCCAGATCCCGCAAGTCCAGAGATGCTACCTCCGTAGTGCGACCGACCGAGTCCAGGCTTTCGGACGCTGTGTTCGTCTCGTACGCGCGCGCCAACGCGAAGGACGTGCTGCCGGTTATTGAAGCCGCTAAGGCGCAAGGCCGCGACTTTTGGATTGACCAAAAAGGCATCGCGGCTGGGCAGAGCTGGGCCGGCGAGATCGTGCGCGCGATCAGGACGGCGGGCGGCGTTGTTGTGATGTGCTCGAAGGCCGCCTTCGAAAGCGACCACGTCAAACGGGAAATCTATCTCGCCGACCGCTACCGCAAGAAGCTGACTCCCGTGTTCATCGAATCGGCCGAACCGCCCGAGGACTTCGAGTATTTTTTCGCCGGCGTGCAGCAGCTTAGACTGTTCGACATGCCAAAAGCCGAACGCCCGCAAGCGCTGTTGAGCGCGCTAGGAGCCACATGACCCTCGCCCCAGATCCTGTTCTGCTCGACGTCTCGGGCGAGGGCATCGCCATCGTCACGCTGAACCGTCCGGAAAAACGCAACGCCTTCGACGAACTGGTCATTGCCAATCTTGCAGAGCATTTCGAAACGCTGAAAGGGGCAGACCACGTTCGCGCGGTGTTCATCCGCGGCGCCGGGCCGGCGTTCTGTGCGGGCGCTGACATCGATTGGATGCGCCGCGGCGGCGAGCGCAGCATCGAGGACAACGAAGCCGACGCGCTCGCCCTGGCGAGGATGCTGCGCCACCTTTACGAATTGCCACAGCTTACGGTTGCGCTTGCGCACGGCGTCGCGATGGGCGGCGGGGCGGGCCTATTGGCCGCGTGCGACGTGGCGGTTGCAGTCAAGGGAACCAGGTTTCGTTTTTCTGAGGTGCGGCTGGGCCTGACGCCGGCAACGATTGCGCCATACGTGGTTGAGGCAATTGGTTCCCGCACTGCCAAGGCGCTATTCGCGAGTGGAGAAGAATTCGACGCCGAGTACGCCGAAAGGTGCGGATTGGTGCAGTACATGGTTGACGACGAGGCCGGTTTGCGGGCGACAATGGAACACCTGAGCGATCTGGCGCTGGCTGCGGCGCCTGGCGCCGTAGCGGACGCAAAAGCGCTGGTTCGGTTCGTATCAGGACACAAGGTTGACGACAGCCTGTCGCGGGAAACCGCGCGCCGCATCGCACACCGGCGCGCTTCCGCAGAAGGCAAAGAGGGACTCGCCGCGTTTCTCGAGAAGCGCAAGCCGGAGTGGAGCTCTTGAAGTTGAAGCGGGGCCTTAGCCGGTTTTGGACTTTTGCGTTCCGTGCTGGGCTGGTTCGCGCGCCCATGCCGTTCTGGCGCGTCGTGGTGGAATCGAAACTCGATCGCCGCGTGCGCGCCTGGTCCAAGCGGTACGAAGGCGCCGTGACGGCCGTGTTCGTATGGGCCCGCACCATTGAGGAGGCCGAGGGCCTTGCCGTATTGGCGCTTGAGGAAGAGGGACTGGAGCCCGTGACCGCTGACGCCGTCAAATGTCCACCCGCAGCGGCCCCGAAGGCCACTCCGCAGGCCGTGGCCCGCTCGGACCTCGGGTTCATCACCAATGTGGAAGAGCCTCAGGCCGCGGACGGTCCTCGGCGTGGGGCGCAGGCTTGATCGGCGCGCATAGGCGCCCGAAAGTTCCAGCATGAGCGGGGAAGTCGAAGCCGCCGGCGCACTTGCGACCGCCGGCGCCGTCGTCGGCGCGATCGAGCCAGGCGATCCGGGCAAGCCCGGCGATGGCGCATGCTTGAACTGCGGCACGGCGTTGGGCGGAGGGCGCTACTGCAGCAATTGCGGTCAGTCCGCTCGACCGCACCGTACCCTTGTGGGCTTGTTGAGCGAATTCCTCGTCAGCCTCTGGAACTTCGACACCAAGGCGTGGCGCACGTTGCCGCTGCTGATGTTCCGGCCCGGCACGCTGACCCGCAATTATGTCTACGGCAAGCGCGCACGCTACATCTCCCCGCTCGCTTCGTTTCTGTTGTCCATCTTCGTGATGTTCTTCGCGTTTTCGACCATCGAGACGCCAGCCAACATTGGCAATGTCGGTCAGCTTTCCGCAGAAGACGTGGCCGAGGCCCGGCGCGAACTCGATCAGGCGCGCGCCGAGTTGGAGCGCGCGCGAGCAAATCCTGATCCCCACCAGCCGGAGGGTCTGGAGGTTCGTCTTGCCGAAAACGGCGTGCGGCTCGCCGAAGAACAGGTGCGACGTTTGGAGCGCCAGCTGGCGCGCCAGCAGGCGCGCGAAGCCGCGGCAACATCCGAAAACGCCGGCGCAGGACAGACGACGCCGGCGGCGGAGGCCAGGAATGGGCCGAATGTGAGCATGTCGGTGGCGGGCCAACAAGTGTCAGCCGATTCAACCTGGCAGGAAGAATTGAGAGCAGCGGTCGATCGAGGCGACGTCAACATCAATCTCGGTCACCCCGTGTTGAACCAACGCGCGCTGCAATCCCTGCGCAATCCCGATCTTGCACTCTACCAGATTCAGGAAGCTGCGTCGAAGTTCTCCTTCCTGCTGGCGCCGCTTTCCCTGCCCTTCATCGCGCTTCTGTTTCTGTGGAAGCGCGGCGTCACCCTTTATGACCACATGGCCTACGCGCTCTACGGCTTGGCTTTCGCCGCCTTGCTGTTCTCCAGCGTAATGCTGCTCGGGAAGCTTCCGTTTGTTGGTGGCGCAGCCGGCTGGCTTTTGTTGGCGCTCCCGGTGCACATGTACTTCCACATCGGCGGCGCCTATGCGCTGGGCTGGTTCTCAGCGCTTTGGCGCACGTTCTTCATGCTTATCTTCGCTTACATCGTCGCGATCATCTTTCTGATGCTCGTGATTGTGCTCGGTCTCGCGGGCTGAACCGTGGCGGCGTATCTCCAGCAATGGATCGATCAGGCGCCCGTGCTGGCGGGTTCGATCGTTGCGGTGCTTTTCATGGCTGGGGTCGCAGCGCTGCTCGGCTTTCGCCACACGACGCGAATCGACTCCGCTGAGCTCGCGCGGTTGGCTGCGGCGGAAGGCGCGCGCATCGAAGACGCCCTCATCGCACCCGACTCGAAGTCAGCGCTGGCTCGTCTTGCCGACGGCAAGCTCATGATCGTGCGCGTCATGGGCGCCGACATCAGCGGCAGGATCTTGCCGGCGAGCGCTGCCCGTTTCCGTTTGCGCAGCGGGCGTCTCTGGGTTGCATTTGCCGACACCGGGTTTCCGCCGCTACATCTGCGCGCCGAACAGACGCCGCCATGGTTGGCCCAGCTTTCGGCAGGAGAGGCGACGTGACCGCGCCGCAGCCGCCATTCGAGATTCCGCCGATCATCACCTATGCGGTGCCCGGCTTCGTGCTGCTCATCCTGATCGAAATGATCTACATTCGCGTGACGAAGAAAGGCCGCTACGAAGCGCGCGATTCGCTGACGAGCCTCTTGATGGGCTTTGGCAATCAGGTATTCGAGCTCGCGCTCGGCGGCTTGGTCATCTTCGCGTTTGCCTGGGCCTACCAGTTTCGCCTGTTCGAGATCGGCTGGACCTGGTGGGCGCTAGTGCTTTGCTTCTTCGGCGAGGATCTCTCCTATTACTGGTTTCACCGCCTCGCGCACGAGCGCCGCTGGTTTTGGGCCAGCCACGTCGTGCACCATTCCTCCCAGCACTACAATTTGACCACGGCGCTGCGGCAAACCTGGACCGGCGTGTTCGCGCTTTCCTTCGCCTTCAAGCTGCCGCTGGTTCTGATCGGCTTTCCGCCGGACATGGTATTCATGTTTTCGGCGATCAGCCTTGTCTATCAGTTCTGGATTCACACCGAGACCATAGGCCGGCTCGGGCCGTTCGAATGGGTGCTGAACACGCCTTCGCACCATCGCGTGCATCACGCCGTCAACGCCAAGTATCTCGATGCGAATTATGCCGGCGTGCTGATTATCTGGGACCGCATGTTCGGCACCTTCGTGCCGGAGGACGACAGGGAAAAGCCGCGTTACGGCATCATCAGCCAACTTGGCACGTTCAACCCCATGCGCGTCGCTTTTCATGAATGGCTCGGCATTTTCCGCGACTTACGCGGCGCGAAGAATTTGCGTGAAGTGTGGGGTTACACGTTCGGCCCGCCGGGCTGGAGCCCTGACGGCTCGCGCAAGACCAGCGCGTCGATCAAGGCGGCGTGGGCCGCGCGGCAGCAAGCCGCCGCTGTCCCGGCGGAATGACGATGGCGTGCAGCCCGCGCTGTGTGTTTGACACACCCCCTCCCCTGGAGGGGGAGGGGGCAGGGGTTGGGGTGTTCTATCGCGAGCACCTCGGCGCACGCTAAGATGTACGTCCCAACCCACTTCGCCGCAGACGACCACGACGCACTGATCGCGCGTCTTGCGCGCCGCTGGGCGGGCATTCTTGTCAGCGTGGATGGCGAGGGCCAGCCAATCGCCACGCACATGCCGATCCTGTGGGATGCAGAAAAGCGCATCGCCACCGGTCACATCGCGCGCGCCAATCCGCAGTGGAAGCTGGGCGACGGCAAGGCCCTCATCGTGCTTGCGGGCCCTGAGGCCTACGTGACGCCGGGCTGGTATCCTTCGAAAGCCGCGCACGGCAAAGCCGTGCCGACCTGGAATTACGAAGCGGTGCATCTTCATGGCCGCGCGGAGTGGTTCGACGAGCCCGCGCGTCTCGAAGCCGTGGTGCGCGATCTTTCGGCATTTCACGAACAAGGCCGCGCCGAACCCTGGCAGCTCAGCGATGCGCCGCGCGTGTATATCGACGCGCTGCTGCGCGGGATCGTTGGCGTTGCGCTTCACGTCGAGCGCATCGACGCCAAGCGCAAGCTCTCGCAGAACAAGAGCGAGGCGGATTTCCGCGGCGTCGCCGACGGCCTTGCGGCCAGCGCGGATCCTATGGAGCGCGACGTCGCCGCGCTGATGCGCCAGACGCGCGTGACCTCCGACGATCCCGAAGGGAATTAGCGCGCCCCCTCCCCGCGAGGGGAGGGGGCAGGGGGCGGGGTGAGTCCAACCGCGCCGCATTGTTCGCAACGCTAGCCGGAGTGGCTAGGCTTCCAGCGTGCTGAGTCTCCCCACCCCCTGCCCCCTCCCCTCGCGGGGAGGGGGAGATGCCCCGCGATGACCATCCACATCATCAAGCTCTGCGTCGGCGCTGACAGCGTCGAGGATCTGGCCGAATGGCAGGCGGGGCAAATCAAACGCGCGAGAAAGGCGCGCGCGAAATACGTCGCGCCGCATTGCGGCACGCGCATGTGGCCGAAGCGCATCGAGGACGTGCTCGCCGGCGGTTCGCTCTATTGGGTGATCAAGGGCGTCATCAGCGTGCGGCAGCGGATAATCGCCATCGATCACGTAACCGACCATCATGGAGCGCGCTGCGGGCTTTATCTCGACACCGAGCTCACGCGCACCGTCCCGCAGCCGCGCCGCGCCTTTCAAGGCTGGCGCTATCTCGACCCCAAGGACGCGCCTGCGGACCTGACCGGCGCCCACGGCGGCGTCGAGTTGCCGGACCATTTGCGGAGGCAGCTGGTGGAGCTGGGGGCGTGGTAACCTCTGCCCTTGAGGAGAGAAGGGCGCTAATCGCCAAGCGCCTTGGCGGCAGCTGCGCAGAAGGCCGGAATATCCGCTTCGTCGTGATAAAGGCCGAGCCCGATGCGCAGCACGTCGTCGCGCGCGTCGGTGACGATGTTTGCGGCCATCAGCGTCGCTTTCCATCGCACCGCATCGCGGTGGCGAAGGGCGATGAAGCGCGCGTTCGGCTCTTCGCGGTTGGGCGCGATCAGTTCAGCTTCGGCCAATTGGCCGGCCTTTCCTGAGGCGATGGCGTCCTCCAGCATGGCGCGCAGCGCCGCGACCCGCTCGGTAATCGCGCGCGTATCCAGTCCTTCCGCATTCAGCATCGCGCGCACCGCGTTGAAGCGATAGAGCGGTGTGGGATCGTATGTGGCGCCTAGAAAACGCCCGCCGTCACTGGAGTAAGCGACGCCGGTTTGCTTGCCCTCCATCGCCACGAAATCCGCGAACCAGCCCGTATATTCTGGCCGCGGCGCGTAGGCTGGCGGAGCGTGAATGTAGCCTGCGCCTTCGCCAGTCATCGCGTATTTGTAACCTCCGCCGAGCAGGAATACGCGGTCTGCGACGCGCGAAAAATCGCAAGGGATCGCCATGAACGAGTGATAGAGGTCGAGCACCACCCACGGGCCATCCGGCGAAGCGAGCCGCGCCAACTCCTCGACGCCGTCGAAACGCAGTCCGCTGCGAAACATTATGTGCGAGACAAACGCAATGTCCGGCGCTTGCTTCTGCGTTTCGGCGACGAAGCGCTGCGTGAAGGTCGAGAAGGGCTCGCAGGGCACAATGCGCAAGCGAAGTCGTCCCGCTTCCTCCCAGCGCGCGCTCTGCCGGCGGAAGGAGTGAAACTCTCCGTCGCTCGTCAGCACGTCGAGCGGCCGTTCGCCGAACTTCGCCGAGAACAGCCGCATCAGCAATTCATGCGTGTTCGGCGCGAAGCCGATCGTGCCCGGATCGGGCAGCCCAAGTTCGCGCGCGATGTTCGCCTGCGCGCGCGGCATCACTTCGCCGAACACGCGGTCCCATTTGCGATCGGCCAGCGTCGCCGCGTCCGTCCACGCTTCCAGATGGCCCTCGTATGAAGCGTCGGGCCAGAGGTGGTGCGAGTGACAGGCGAAGTGCAGCCGGCCCGGCGCGGCGGCGATGGCGCGCGAGAAGAGATGTTTGTAGGATTTCACAGCTTTGTTCTCAGCGACCAGATCTCCGGAAAAGCGCGCCGCGCCAGCGTCTGCTGCAGATAGCCGACGCCCTCCGTGCCGCCCGTGCCGCGCTTCCTGCCGATGATACGCTCGACCGTCAGCACGTGTTTGTGCCGCCAGGTCAGCAGCGCATCGTCCAGGTCCAGCAGCTTCTCCGCCAGCTGATAAAGCGGCCAGTATTTCTCCGTTTCGCGATACACGGTCAGCCACGCGCTCTCCACCGCCTCGCTTGGCCGATACGGCTCGCGCCGCGGCCGTTCCAGAACATCACGCGGGATCGCAAATCCGGCCTCCGCTAGCTGCGCCAGCACATCGTCGTACAAGCTCGGCCCATCCAGCGCCTCGTCGAGCGCGCGCCGCTCTGCGCTGCCTTCGTCGTGAAACTTGAGGAAGCTCTCGTCTTTCAGCCCCAGCCGATATTCCAGAACCCGGAATTGCCACGACTGGAATCCCGAGCTCGTGCCCAGCAGCTCGCGGAAGCGCAGATAATCCGCCGGCGTCATGGTGGCGAGAATGTCCCAGGTCTGGGTCATCACAGCCTGGATGCGCGAGACGCGCGCCAGGTGTTTGTAAGCCGGCACCAGATTGCCGCCGCGCACCTCGCGCTGCGCGGCGCCGATCTCGTGGATTACCTGCTTCATCCACAATTCCATGGTCTGGTGCAGGATCACGAACAGGAGTTCGTCGTGCTCGGCGGTCTGCGGCGCTTGGCACGCCAGCAGCTCTCTCAGCCGCAGATAGCCCCCGTATGTCACGCTCTGCCTCATGGCGGATTCCTGAATTTGTGGCGCTTAGAGCACGCGCCGGGTGCGTCCGAAAGCGGTGTTCGGCCTTTGTGCGCCAGAGCCTTCCGTTTTTGGGGTTTGGGGCGGGGGCGCGATTTGCTACTGACATGAGTTCGGCAGAAGCCAACGGAGGGTAGGCCGGTGGGACGGATAATCGGATTTATTGTCGTGCTCGTGCTGGTGGTCGCCGGCGCAGGCTATTTCTTGGTGCCGCCAGTAGCCTCGCGCAGCCAGACGGTCGAGATCGAGCGCCCCGCGGCCACCGTGCTGGCGCGGCTGGCCTCGACGCCGGCCAATACTGTCATTACGGACGGCGTAACGGTCTCTGGCCCCGCCACGGCCGAGGGCGACACGGTGACGGCGCCCGTCACCTTCGCCGACGGCGCTCAGGGCCGCGTCGTCTATACCGTGACGCCCGCCGGCGATGGGGCGCGCGTGCAGGTGAAGCTCGAGCAAGACCTTGGCTCCAACCCGCTCGATCGCTTCCAGATCATTACAGGTGGCGACGTCGCGCCGCTGATCGAGGCGGCCGCGACCAGTGTCAGCGCCGATCTCGGCGCGCTGCCGAACGCCACGTTCGATGGGCTGCTCTATGTTGTCGAGCAGGTCGAAGCGCGTCCGTTCTTCTACGTCGAGAATTGTTCGTCGACCGAACCGGAATCGATCACCTCGATCATCAACCAAGCGGCTCAGGCGATACCTGCGCTGATGCGCGCCAATGGCCTGCAGCAGGCCGGCCCGCTGATGGCGGTCGAGCCGCAGGTCGTGAACAACCGCTATTGCTACAATATCGGCTATCCTTTCACCGGCCGCGCGCCGCGCGGCGATCTGTTGACCGGCGCCGCCGGCCAGACGCCGGCGGGACAGGTGCTGCGCATGCGCTACACCGGCACGGAAGCGGACGTGATGGCGCAAGTCTACGACCGTATGGATGCGCTCTTGGGCGCGGCGCACCTCGACAATCCCGCGACGCGCGAAGACGACTGGATCACCTACGAAGTCTATCATGACGATCCGACGCAGCCGGGCGGATCGCGCAATCGCGACATCTATTACGTTGTGCCGCAAGGCGTGGACATCAACCGCGTGACCTCGATCGCGCCGCCTGCGCAAGCGCTGCCCGCTGACGCGGCGGCGACCCCGGCCGCCGCCGACAGCGCAACACCAGCGCCTGCGACGCCCGCACCCGCGCCTGCGACGCCGTAGCCAGTACGCTGCAGGGACTTTAAGGCCGCGGCTCACCCCGCGGCCTTCTTGTTTTTTGCGTTCCCCCTCTCCCTTGCGGAGAGGGGGTTAGGGGTGAGGGGCTATGAGCTGCCGCTCGGTTGCAGAATGCCGCGCAATCGCGCGCGTCATTCCGACCGTTCTCCGCAAGGGAGAGGATCAATGATCAAGGCCGCATCCCAAAGCTGCTCGGGCCCGTCTCCAGCATGCGCTGCGCCAGGTTGGCCCATTCGCACAACAACGGCCGCGTCTCGCGGGGATCGATGATCTCTTCGGCGTAGAAGCTTTCGGCTGTGCGGAAAGGCGAGCGCAGCGCCTCTGCCCAGGCGCGAATTTCCTCCAGTCGTTTTTCTGGCTCCGGGTGCGCTTCCAGTTCACGCTTGAAGGCCGCCTCGATACCGCCTTCCAGCGGCAATGACCCCCAATCGCCGGACGGCCAGCAATAACGGTACTTCACGCGCGTCGGATTCATCATCGCCGAGCCCGCCAGCCCGAACGCCGCGCGCACCACGATCGAGCACCAGGGCACGCGCGCCTGATAGACCGCCGCCATCGCCTGCACGCCGAGCTTCACGGTCGCCGCGCGCTCGTGCTTCACGCCCACGGCAAACCCGGGGCAATCGACAAAGTGCACGACGGGAAGATGAAAGGTTTGCGCCAGATCGACGTGTTTTATCAGCTTGCGGCACACGTCCGCCGTCCACGCGCCGGCGAGGAACATCGGATCGCCCGCCAACACGGCGACCGAATAGCCGTCGATGCGGGCAAAGCCCGTGATCAGCCCGCGCCCCCACTGGCGTCCCGTTTCGAAAAACGTGCCCGCATCGACGCACGCTTCGAGAATGCGCCGCATCTTGTACGGCACGCGCCGGTCGCGCGGCACGATCTCGATCAGAGCAGGGTCACGCCGATCCCTTGGATCGCCGTTCGCAACACGCGCCGGCAATTCGTGGATGGAGGAAGGCAGGTAAGAAAGAAACCGCCGCGCCGCCGCGAACGCTTCCGCTTCGCTCGCGACGAT
>Ga0209172_10003012_pt1 | contig 27314 bp, 18 predicted proteins | sample LarsenN4metaG_FD_184113 | JGI IMG/M metagenome (GOLD analysis project Ga0209172, IMG submission 184113) | Hot spring sediment bacterial and archeal communities from British Columbia, Canada, to study Microbial Dark Matter (Phase II) - Larsen... ... | reverse complement strand
GTGCTTCCAGTTCCTGCTGCCTTTGATTAGACTGCTGCTGGGTTAAGTCCTGTTGGCTCGGCTGGTTGAACGCCCCCTGAAACAGATTAATCGTGGAATAGCCAAACGTCCCTAAAAACGCCACCATTGAAAACAGCGTGATTAGTTGCTTTTTGCGCTGCTCCTGTTTTGCTTTCCGCTTCTCGAAGTTGCCTGCTGACATATAACTCCTACTCCAATGGACTCATAGGTGCAAAAGCGGCATAAACCTATAATACCCCAACTTGAAAGAAAACGATCGCCCTTAGAAAAAAATTACTCCTCCCGTAGCATTTGGATAAACTCCGTCACCGCATCATACTGGTCGTGGTAAATAATATACCGCTCCAACAGCGTCAAATCCAGCTCTGGCACTAACACGCTCCTTTCCACCCTTTCATACTGCCACAAGTCCTCCTCTTGCCGCAAATAATACACCGCCAAAACCCCATCTTCCCAAAACCAGACTTCCGAAACCCCCAAGCGTTTGTACAACTCCAGCTTATCCACGCCACCGCTGGTCAACACCACCTCCACCACTAAATCGGGATTAGCCTTTTTCTGGTGGATATTGTACGACTGATCCGGTTCTTTCCGCGCTCCTAACTCTTTTTTACCTAAAGTCGGTCCTCCCCTACCATAAAACCGGATACCCTTTTCCCGCAGATAGGTTTCTAGCAGTAACCCAATGGTACTTTTAATTTCCTGCTGTGCTGCACTGCGAGTGAAAATATCCAAAATGTCGTCTAAATATGCGAACCTCACCCCAGCAATATTTTCAAAAGCTGCCTCCAGAGCCTCCATTTCAGTCCAGCTCACGCCAGTGAGAGTGAGACAGGTATCGGTGAGATGGGGTTTGGCTAATGCTTGCGTCATTATTCCACCTCTAAGGGGTTAACCAAAAACGATCGCTTTGCCGCCAGTAACGAGCAAACCGGCGAGGAGAACTACTATCCTGAACTGGGTAGATCTGCGGGTAAGTCACCAAATCAGCTTGCTTGAGAATTTCATCCTGCCAACCAGTAATAATATGGTTAGGAGTAGCAGTAGTAATAACTTCCCGAACATTGTACTCTTGCAGCAGCGAATCCAAAACTGCCACCGTTTCTCCTTTATATATAGAGATGTGGGGAATTTCCAACAGCGACTCATAGATAAACTGTAGCCGATGGTGACTAATTCGCCACTGCTGCAGGTAGCTCACATCAAAAATATAGACTCTCGGCGCATCTGGATAGTCCCGAAACATCTTATGTTCCGGGTTGATGCCATCTTCATTAACCCAAATCAGACTTTCCGTCATTTTACTTATTGCTTACTGGTAATTGCCAGACGATCGCCGGGGTTCCGGTCGATACTCACCCCCAAACAAGCGTTCTGCTAATGCTTCATAACTAGCATCAAAGGGGTCGCCTTGGCGGGGGTCCCCAGGCAGAACCGCTCCCCCATATCTTTCCAGGTTTTCCCGATTAAAAATATAAGGCTTATTAGAAAAAGTGGAAGCCACCCACTGCCAGGACAGGTGGTTACTGGCAAAGTCCCCATCGATAAGCAGAGCATACATCCAATCGGCGCCCGATCGCCAACTTACTTTGCGGAAATGCACCACATAACTCGCCAAATACATCCGAGCATGGTTGTGCAAATAGCCAGTTTCCCGCAACATCCCGATCAACGTATCCATAGAAGGCAAACCCGTTTCCCCCCTAGCGATATCCTCTGGGAGAGTAATTTGGTGTTTCCCTAAAGATACCTTCGGCGGTTCCAGATCCGCCAGGATACCGGTCCCCTCCTCCTGATAAACCAGATGAAAAAACCCCCGCCAAGCCAACTCACTCACAAAACTTTCCACCGACTTAGACAGCGGATGCTGCAAGGCCCACTGGCGAACCTCCTCCAACTCCAGACACCCGCGACTGATATAAGGAGATAAACGGGAAACCTCGCCATTTAGGAAATTACGCTCTTTCCCGTACTGTTCGATTTTAAACTCCTCTAGCCTTGCCAAACCCGCCTTTCTCCCCCCAAGATAAGGGGAGAGCCCCCCTGGTGACTCCAGAAAGGGAAACTCCTGTTGGATGTAGGCTGCCATGTCTTCACGACTGGTAAAATCAGTTTTGAGCTGCTGCATCTGGGGGTTATCTCAATATTCCGTAAACCGGTATTATTATCTTATGGTGGATATTCGCCACCAAACATCAACCAAATTTATCCCTAACCCAATGGATTATAACAGATTTTTCCAGGAAATCCCCCACCGTTATGAAAACTGGGGTCAGGAATCAGTAAAACCCAAAAACCCCAAATTTCAGGAAATTTTAGCCCAGTGGGGGGGCATGACTACCGCTAATGTGATGCAGTTGCTGAATTTAGCCGTAGAGTGCATGAACAACGATGAGATTTACTGTCAAGTTGGCATCGATGATGGCAGTAGTTTAATTGGGGCATTGGTGGATTTCCCCAACCGGTTGGCTTACGCCGTGGATGACTTCGATCGCCCAGACATCACCGACGACACTAAAGATAGAGCGATCGATACCCTGATGCAATTTAATTTCGGCGAAAACCTCGTCATCGCCGACCAAGACCTAGAAGAATTCCTCCTCGACCTCAAACAAGTAGAAACCCAAGGCCAAATCAGCGTTTACTTTGACAACAGCCATCCCAATTACCGCTCCGTCCTCCTCGGATTACTGCACATCAAACCCATATTAACCGAAACCGCCCTCATCATCATCAGCCACAGTAACTCTGATAGCGTCCACCAAGCCACCTGGGATTTTATCGCCACCCATCCCCAAAGCCAAATCTTACTAGACCTACCCACCTTTGGCAATGGCATCAAAGTATTAAGCTGGGATAGCCAAAGACAACATAACTACGAAACCACCGTATTTATCCAGAACCGGCGGCAAAATCTAGTCAACGCGATCGCCACTGTCGCCGATACCCCCAAATCAGCCGCCACCCTATATCAAGAAGCCATCCATCACCATCAACAGCAGCAATTTGCCGAAGCCGAGCAAAAATATCACCTCAGTTTGCGCCAGCATAATGATAGCCGAGTCTGGTTTAATCTCGGCATCCTCTACTGTGAAACCGCCCGATACGAACCAGCCATCAACGCCATGTTAAAATCTCTAGAACTGAGTGGCGAAAACCGGGGTTGGGCGCACTATTACCTAGGCATCGCTCACGAAAACCTAAATCAAAACAGCCTCGCCATAGCCGCTTACCAAGAAGCGATTCAATCAGAACCAGACATTATCGATGCCTGGAATCACCTAGGCAACTTGTTGGTACAAACAGGCAATCTCGAAGCCGCAGAACCGATTTATCGTCAAGCCATTGACCGCCACCCGCAACAGTTTGGCACCTACGTCAACTTGGGCAACCTGCTCCTATCTCAAGGTAGCATAGCCGCCGCCATAGAACAGTATCAAGCAGCCCTTAATCTCAGTCCCGGTAATGCCGATATTTTCCACAATTTAGAATTAGCCAGAGAAATCCAGAAAAATCCCGCACCCTATTACCTCTCCTTAGCCGAAAATTTGGCCAAACACCAAAAATATAGCCAAGCAATAGAATTTTATGATAAAATGCTAGCGCTAGCCGATGGGGATGCCGCAGTTTATGAAAGCCTGGGCAATTGCTATTGGCAACTGCGCCGTCCTGATGCAGCTATTACCAACCTGCAAAAAGCTGTAGAAATCAACCCCAACGCTGCTCCTGTGCAATTTAATCTAATTAACTATCTGCTGCATCAAGGCAGAACAGCAGAGGCAATTTCCCAAGCCGAAACCGCAGCAGCACATTTACCCGCAGACTACACATTTACCCTGCTGCAACACCTCATCGTCCCGATGCTGTATCATAATGTGGAGGAAATTAGCTATTACCGGCAACGATTTGAAGAACATCTGCAAATTTTAATCGAAAATACCCGCCTAGATGACCCAGAAATGCTGGAAAGTGCCGTGGCGGGAATTGGCAGGTTCACTAATTTTTACCTAGCATATCAAACCCATAATGTGATTGAGTCTCAGCGCAAATATGGCAACTTTGTCCATCAAATCATGGTGGCGAAATATCCCCAGTGGGTGCAGCCTTTACCCATGCCACCAGTTTACGGTAAGATTCGCGTAGGTTATATTTCCAATTACTTGTATAGTTACAGCGGCAGTCTGTGGTTGACCGGGTGGATGCGCTACGCGAATCGGTCAGATTTTGAGATATACTTCTATCATACGGGAAATGTCACCGATAAAATCACAGAATTTTTCCGCACCAACGCCACGGGATTTTACCATATTCCGGGAAATTTAGAGCAACTTTGCCAGCAAATTCGGGCGGACAATCTGCATATTTTGGTGTTTCCAGAAATCGGGATGGATCCGCCAACTTTGCGGTTAGCGGGGTTGCGGTTGGCTCCGGTACAATGTACGGCGTGGGGACATCCGGTGACTTCGGGGATGCCGACAATTGATTATTTTCTTTCCAGCGAGCTGATGGAACCGGAAAACGCCCAGGAGCATTATTCTGAAAAGCTGATTTTGCTGCCTAATATTGGGGTGGCTTATCCACGACCGCAGGATATCCCAGAATTAGAAAAGACTCGCACGGATTATGATTTGCCGGAAGATGCGGTGATTTATTTGTGCTGCCAAGCGCCGTTTAAGTATTTGCCCCAGTATGATTATATTTTAGCGGCAATTGCGCGGCGGGTGCCGGGAGCAAAGTTTTTGTTTTTCCGGGGGGAACTGCTGAAAGAACGGTTGGCTAAAGCGTTTGCAGCGGTGGGGTTGAATAGTGAGGATTACTGCTTGCACAAAAATGTACCGGCGCGGTATGATTATTTGATGCTAAATCGGCTGTCGGACGTGTTTTTGGATACGTTTACTTGGTCGGGGGGGAATACTTCTCTGGAGGCGATCGCCTGCCATCTCCCCATCGTCACCTGTCCCGGCGAATTCATGCGCGGACGCCACGCCGACAGTTTCCTAAAAATGATGGGAGTCACAGAAACGATCGCCCAAACCCCAGCCGAATACATAGAAATTGCGGTACAATTAGGATTAGACCCCCAATGGCGCCGCCAGATAGCCCAACGCCTGAGCCAAAGGCAAGACAATCTCTTTGATGACCAAACCTGTGTAGCCGAGATGGAAGCATTTTATCGCCAAGTCGTAAAGAAAAGCCCCCCTTTCAAAGGGGGGTTGGGGGGATAAAACATTGACAGCCAAATTCTGGTACAACGGTAAATTAAGCAACTCCCCCACCTTAGAAATTGCCCCAGACGACCCCGGGCTAATCTACGGCGCTACCGCCTTTACTACCATGAGGGTATATGGTGGCCACTTGGACCATCCCCTGACCTACTGGAGCGGACATTGCCAACGACTCAAAGCCACCCTCGCCGCTTTCCAATGGCCCGAACCAGACTGGGACCTAGTGCGCCAGGGTGCCCACATCTTGAGCCACACCTGGCCCGTGATTAGAATTACCATTTTCCCCGATGGTCGAGAATTGATTTTGGGGAGAAACCTACCCCCAGAGCTGGTCACAAAACAGAGCGAAGGTATCCGAGCAGCAGTGGTCAGCGGACCGGAGTTTGAGCGGTGGCTCCCCCACCGCAAAAGCGGTAACTACCTAGGCAGCTATCTGGCTCTACAAGAGGCCCAGCGGCTAGGAGCCACGGAAGCGATATTAATCGATAAGGATGGCAACTGGCTGGAAACCAGCACAGGTAATTTGTGGGGATGGGGGGATGGCAGTTGGTGGACCCCTCCTCTAGAGGAGGGCATACTCCCCGGTTTAATGAGAGAACAGATGATGGGGTGGTTGCTCGCATTCGGGGAGCGGGTGCAGGAGGAACCGTGGAGCGAACCGGTGGTGGCAAGATTAGAGGCGATCGGCCACAGCAACAGCGCGATCGAACTCGTCCCCCTCCGGGAAATCCTCACCCCCAAAGGCACCATCAGCCGTCCCCCCCAGCATCCCGCCTGGGAAAAGTGGCGACGGTTTTTCTCCCCTCATCCCCCAAATTCTCAGATTAAGTTAACATAAGTTAATAGTTAACGTAAAAAAAAACCCAAACCGCCCCCAAGGCGTCATTCTAGGAGGAATGTCGGTGAATAATAAACGGTGGAGAAACGCCGGACTCTATGCCCTGCTGGCGATCGTTGTCATTGCCTTGGCAACCGCCTTCTTTGACAAACAGCCCCAGACCAGGGAAACCTGGCGATATAGCGAATTTATCCAGAAAGTAGAAAACAAAGGCGTTGACAAAGTAAGCATCAGCGCCGATCGGACCAAAGCCCTGGTGCAGGTAGCCGATGGCAGCAAAGTCCTGGTCAACCTGCCCCCGGACCCCGACCTCCTCAACATCCTGACCCAAAACAACATCAATATAGAAGTAGTACCCCAAGGCGATGAAGGCTTCTGGGTAAAAGCTCTCAGCAGCCTATTTTTCCCAGTTCTCCTCTTAGTCGCCCTATTCTTTCTACTGCGCCGCGCCCAAGGGGGGCCGGGGTCCCAAGCCATGAACTTTGGCAAATCCCGCGCCAGAGTCCAGATGGAGCCCCAAACCCAAGTCACCTTCAGTGACGTAGCCGGTATAGAACAAGCCAAACTCGAACTCAGCGAAGTGGTGGACTTCCTGAAAAACGCCGATCGGTTCACCGCCGTAGGTGCCAAAATTCCCAAAGGCGTCCTCCTGGTTGGCCCTCCCGGAACCGGCAAAACCCTCCTCGCCAAAGCCGTAGCTGGCGAAGCAGGCGTACCATTCTTCTCCATCTCTGGTAGTGAATTTGTGGAAATGTTCGTGGGCGTCGGTGCTTCCCGCGTCCGGGACCTATTCGAGCAAGCCAAGTCTAACGCCCCCTGCATCGTCTTCATCGATGAAATTGACGCCGTGGGACGCCAGCGGGGTGCAGGTTTAGGCGGCGGTAACGACGAACGGGAGCAAACCCTCAACCAGTTGCTCACAGAAATGGACGGTTTTGAGGGCAACACCGGGATCATCATCATTGCTGCTACCAACCGGCCCGACGTACTCGATGCGGCCCTGATGCGTCCCGGTCGTTTTGACCGCCAAGTAGTGGTCGATCGGCCCGACTACAGCGGACGCCTAGAAATCCTCAACGTCCACGCTCGCGGCAAAACCCTGTCCCAAGATGTGGACCTAGATAAAATTGCCCGCCGTACCCCCGGTTTCACCGGTGCAGACTTGTCTAACCTGCTCAACGAAGCCGCCATTTTAGCCGCACGGCGCAACCTGACCGAAATCTCGATGGACGAAATTAACGACGCCATCGATCGCGTCCTCGCCGGACCAGAGAAAAAAGACCGAGTGATGAGCGAAAAACGCAAATCCCTGGTAGCCTACCACGAAGCCGGTCACGCCTTAGTCGGCGCCCTCATGCCAGACTACGACCCCGTGCAAAAAATCAGCATCATCCCTCGCGGTCGTGCAGGCGGTTTAACCTGGTTCATGCCCAGTGAAGAACGCATGGACTCCGGTTTACTCAGCCGCTCCTACCTGCAAAACCAGATGGCCGTAGCCCTTGGGGGTCGCATCGCCGAAGAAATCGTTTTTGGTGAAGAAGAAGTCACCACCGGTGCAGGTTCCGACTTGCAGCAAGTAGCGCGAGTAGCTCGCCAAATGGTCATGCGCTTTGGCATGAGCGAGCGTCTCGGTCCGGTTGCTCTCGGACGCCAGCAAGGCAATATGTTCCTCGGACGCGATATCGTCGCCGAGCGCGACTTCTCAGAAGAAACCGCCGCCGCCGTGGATGATGAAGTGCGCAACCTGGTGGACCAAGCCTACCGCCGCGCCAAAGAAGTCCTCGTGAACAACCGCGCCGTCCTCGACGAATTAGCCAGCATGCTCGTGGATAAAGAAACCGTTGATGCTGAAGAGTTGCAACAACTCCTCGCCAGCCGCGACGTGAAGATGGCCGCGATCGCCTAATTCGCCATTCGTAGTAGGGGCGATTCGCGAATCGCCCCTTCAGCCCTTCCCGGGGAATTTTGGGCTAAAGCCCAACTACGAACCTTGTCTCCCCAACAAAAAACCGGGTTTCAGGAGAAACCCGGTTTTTCTACAGGGCGAACGACGGGAGTCGAACCCGCGAATGGTGGAACCACAATCCACTGCCGTAACCACTTGGCTACGCTCGCCATTGCGATACTAAGTATAGCACAGGCCAGTCAGATTAATCAACTATTTTTCTAAAAAAAGTGAAAATTTTCTCAGCGGGGGCAGCCCATGCGGAATCACGGGCCGTAACCCGGTAGTCTAAAGTTGGAGATCAAAGCCAAATTGTTATGAAGATTCTCAAGGTGGTGGCATCGGTGGGGGCAGTAGTTGGATTAGGCGTCACCGCCGCAATGGCCATAACCAACCCCAACCCCGACGCCTACCAAGATTATGCTACCAAAAGACTGGCAGAATACATCAAAGCTGAAGGTTGCCAGAAAGTGCCCCTCCCCCAAGACAACTGCGCATCAATAGTAGAGTCAGCCCAGCCCCAGTTGGCAGAAATCATCATCAACAGCACCCAGAGGCAGAACTTTATCCTATTCAGTACCTACAAAACCAAGCTAACTCTCCGGTGGATGCCCTTTCTCCCCGCCTATGAGTTTGAAACCGTCGGCGCATTCCAGAGCTTTTACACCTTCAAAGGCGAAAAGCTGTAGGTTGTTATGACATACTGCTTAATTCCCGGTTGCCTCAACCCCGAAAACCCTATAGATGCCAGAGTTTGTCACTCTTGCGGTTCCCCATTACTCCTCAAAGAGCGCTATCGCCCCATCCAATTTTTGGGAGAAGGGGGAATGGGGCGAACCTTTTTGGCAGTGGATGAGGACATCCCCTCAAAACCCAAATGCGTCGTCAAGCAGTTAGTCTTTCCCCAAGGGGGGACAAGCAATGTTGCCAAATTCACCGAACTATTTGAGCGAGAAGCCTTGCACCTGGATAGTTTGGGCAGTCATCCCCAAATTCCTACACTCCTAGCCCACTTTGAACAAAATCAATGGTTGTATCTGGTGCAAGAATGGATATCCGGGCAAACTTTGGCGCAAGAACTGGCAGATAATGGGCCGTTTAATCAAGCTCAGGTGGTGCAATTGTTAGAAGAGTTGCTCCCGGTGCTAAAATTTATCCACGAACCGCGAGGTCGGCGTAGCGATCGGCAAATCATTCACCGAGATATCAAACCCGCCAACATCATGCGTCGCGATATCTCCAGCCCCATCAAACCAGGGCAATTAGTATTAATTGATTTTGGCATCGCCAAGTTATTCGCTGGCAGCGCCACTTTTGAAACCGCCACGATCGTCGGCACCCCAGAATATATGCCCCCAGAGCAATATCACGGCCAACCCTTACCCGCCAGCGATTTATACAGTTTAGGCGTTACCTGCATCCATTTACTCACCGGCATATCCCCCCGTAACTTATTTGACGCCAGCCAAGATAAGTTTCAATGGCGCTCACATTTACCGCCCGGAAATCCGGTTAGTCCTAAACTTGGCAACATTCTGGATAAAATGCTGCAAAATGCCGTGAATTTGCGGTATAAATCAGCATCGGAAATCTTACGCGACCTCAAAACCCCATCAACCGCCACCAAGCAGAACACGACCAGACCAAATGTCAATCATCCCCCAGCCCAGCCAACAACTGCTAATTTTTCTCCCCGAACAGTTTGGCAGCAACTGTTATTCTGGCAAAAACCAATCCCCAGAAATGACAATCTCACCTCCGAGGTCGGCATTGATTACACCAAATTGCGGGATTTACTAGCAGAGCAAAAATGGCAGCAAGCTGATGAAGAAACCAGAGCAGTTTTATGTCAGGCGTTGGGCAAATATCCCCGAGGTTATATTTTTAACAATGAAATTGAGCAACTGCCCTGCTCCGACTTGCGCACCATTGACCGCCTCTGGGTGAAATACAGTCAAGGAAGGTTTGGCTTTAGTATTCAAGCCCTAATTTATGCCAGCGCGGACGAGGACTACGGCAAATTTTGCGCCAAAGTCGTCTGGCCAACCCACAACTCCGATCGGCTCTACCAGCAAATGACCTTCAAACTCTCCGCCCCCGTGGGACACCTCCCCTCCCGCAGTTGGGCCGCAGGCACCCGGTGGTGGGGACACGCCGCCGCCCTATCCGCCCGCTTGCAAGCCTGCGATATTAACTAATATCAAGTTCGGCTCCATTATTCATTCACCCACGATGCCCCCGGACTTGATATGAGAGGCATGGCCACAGATGCCATCCCAAGTGGCGCCGTCATCTAGACCGCCCTTTGACGCACCGGATGATGGACGGCATCACGGAGCCCCCCAGAGCCCGTAATCCCATTTAGATTGATAATTGTCACCGATGCTGACGCATATGTTACAATTAGAGCAGATTACAAGTTTTTCAGAGCCAAATTGAACCCACAATTATTGGTGTTCACCCGCTGATCAAATTTCACATTTCATCAAATCAACCGACTTACAGCTAAAATTTGCTTGCGCTTACCCTGGGTATATTGGCAGAATTAAACCGGAGGTCAACCCATGCACAAGCGGTGGATTATATATAGTTTATTATCGTCTATCGTCCCAATTGTCATTACCAGCCACAGTGTGGGGGCGACTAATCCCACAACAATAGATCGGGAAAGCTGGTGTACGGCTGCGGGGGGACAGTGGGTGGCAGCGAACTACCAGGGGGAAACTAGCTGTCAGTGGCGGGAGTTGAATGTAGAGCCAGAAAGGGAGGCGGCTTGGCAGCAAATATGCACTGATTTGGCTGGTGTTTGGCAAACTCTCACTGAGGGAGTTTATGCAGCTACAGGTATGCCAATGTTGCCCATATTGATTGGTTATAATGAAGTGGGCTTAACCTGTGTTTGGTATCCAGATATAGACTCAACTCATCCCCAGTCTCCCCCTTAACTAGAGTGAAATTTGGGAGGTTTTTCTATGCTATATACAAGACAATGGTGGTGATGGGTCGCTCATTGGCTTTTGAGTTGATTTGGTTCATGGGTGGTGGCACAAACATGGGCAAGATGTGGTTAAATCAGGGGGCAAGGATGGAACAAACTGAGCCATTTTTGTCCCCTGAAGTGGTGGTTTAGGCAATATGCTCTATCTGGGGGAGGGCGCCGGTATCTGTGGGGGCTGGGAGCATTTCGCCCCGAAAGTCGAGGATTTGGACTAGGAGGAGGTAGGCGATCGCCAGGATGACGGAAATGGCGCCGGTAACGATGGCGACGATTTTCGAGCGCTGCATGGTTGGCCTCTAAATGATGTATTTTCTCAAATTTTGCCCTAACTGCGGTTAAATGTTAGTAAATTGGGCAAAATAGATTCCAGTGTCTTTCCCGGAGGTAGCACGCGATGGATGCGGCAGCAGCTAGAACCAAACCGATCGCCAGCGAAGCGACGCCGGTGGTGCAAACTTGGGAACTCAGCAAGTTCTACCGCACCGGCTTTTTTATGAACCAAAGCATAGAATCTCTGAAAAACTTCACCCTCACGGTATATGAGGGGGAAACTTTCGGTTTGCTTGGCCAAAACGGCGCGGGCAAAACTACTTTACTGAAAACTTTACTGGGGATAGTGCGTCCTACTAGCGGCAGGGCGATGATTTTGGGGAAGCCTTTGGGCGATCGCACGGTGCGCCAGCGCCTAGGCTACCTACCCGAAAACCCCTATTTCTACGATTATCTCACCGGTTGGGAATTTCTGCAATTTACCGCCAGTTTATTTCAAATTCACCCGGACATCCAGCGGCAGCGGATTCCCCAACTGCTAGACTGGGTGGGACTATCTCAAAATAGTGCCCGCAAAAAGCAACTCCGCCAATATTCTAAAGGAATGCTGCAGCGCATTGGCATGGCCCAAGCTCTGATTAATGACCCAGATGTGGTATTTTTAGATGAGCCCATGTCAGGTCTCGACCCCCTTGGTCGCTACCAAATGCGAGAAATCATTGTTTCCCTGAAAGAGCAAGGGCGGACGATATTTTTTAACAGCCATATTCTGGCGGACGTGGAGCAAATATGCGATCGAGTCGCCATCCTCGCCCGAGGCGAACTCATCTGTAGCGGTTCCATCCCCGAACTCATCGGCACCTCAGAAACCTACCACGTCAAAGGCACTGGCGGCAACCCTGAAGTCCTTAAACAATGGTTGCCTGATTTAGAATTCGACGAATTAGGCTGGCAAGGACACTTAAGCGGTACGATCCAAGATTTCCTCTCCAGTATCCAGCTCATGGGAGCCAAAGTCATTTCCATCAACTTATCCACCACCACCCTAGAAGAATTTTTCGTAGAACAGCTCCGAGCCAAAGGTATGACAGTCAGTCAATAATTAATCTCTAGCATCTGTAGGTTGGGTTGAGGAACGAAACCCAACTACAGATTCTACTACAAACGGCAGAATTTGGGCTAAAGCCCAACTACAAACCTTTAATTACCCACAATCAACCCACTGCGGGGGGGTAAGCGTAAAGTCAAGCTCCCCTCATGCCAACTCACTGAGTCACTGCCATACAAGATCTGATGTGGTTGGGATGAAATAGCCCCCACATCAACCACCACCTCTGCTGCTTCTGTTCCGGCATTCACGGCTACAATTATCTCCTCTTCTGGGAGAGTGCGGGCGAATACATAGAGCATATCTTGGGCAGCCAAAATCTGATAATCGCCCACGCGCAAAGCCCGATGATTGTGGCGTAAAGCTATCAACTGCTTATGATAATTCAAAACCTCCAAATTCCAGTCTGCTTCAGGGGGAAAAACGCGGCGACAGTCTGGGTCTTCTTCTCCGGGTAAACCCACCTCATCACCGTAGTAAATACAAGGAGCCCCTACCCCAGTCATCAACAAGATAGTTGCTAAATGAACGCTAACCAAATCATCGCTAGCAATGGTAATTAACCGGGCGGTATCGTGACTATCCAGGAGGTTAAGCTGGGTAAGCTGAATTTCCCAGGGATAGAGTTGCAGGACTTCTGAGATTTGCGCCCCATATGCGGCGGCGTCCAGAGGAGGATATGGGTCATAGTCGTGTTTTTCCACTAATTCAACGCGGACACGACTACCTGCAGTAAAGGCAATAGTAGGTCCGGTAAACAAATAATTCATTACCCCATCAAACTGGGTGCCGTCTAACCATTCTCTCGCATCTACCCACACTTCGCCGACAATATAAGCCTCTGGGTTAATGGCTTTCACTCTGTCTCGAAATTCCTGCCAAAAACCGGGGGCTTTGATTTCAAATGGTACGTCTAACCGCCAGCCATCAATTCCCTGTTTTAGCCAATATTCCGCTACTTGCATGATATATTCGCGCACGGCGGGGTTATCGTGATTAAACTGGGGTAAAGAGCGAATATTGGCCCAACTCACATAATTAGCCGGTTTGCTGCCATCGTAAGCGGACAGGGGCCAATCTTCAATTTTAAACCAATCTAACCAGGGGGAATCGGGGCCATTTTCTAGGATATCATTAAAAAAGAAAAACCCGCGACTAGCATGGTTAAATACTCCATCCAGGACGATTTTAATCTGACGCTGATGTGCTGCCTCTATCAAGGCGGCAAAAGCCTGATTTCCTCCCAGGAGGGGGTCAACTTGGTAATAATCGTGAGTGTGATAGCGGTGATTGCAGGCTGATTGAAAGATGGGGGTAAAATAGATGGCATTAATCCCCAAATCTTGCAGGTAATCTAGTTGGTCAATGATGCCCCACAAGTCGCCGCCTTTGTAACCTTGGAGGGTGGGGGGGGCTGACCAGGGTTCGAGGGAGCCGGGGGGCCACTGGTGGGGGCGATCGCTCTTGGCAAAGCGATCGGGGAAAATCTGGTAAAACACGGCGTGTTTCACCCAGTCTGGGGTTTGGATTTGCATGGATTAATCAGCGACAAACTGCATAATTATATATTTTTTACCAATTGGTTATAATAAGTTTTATTTCAAAATAAATGAGTCAATACTGGGCAGATTTTATGGTTAAATTTTGTTTGCCGAAAAAATTCATGCTCAAGGCGGGAAGGTGGTACAGCGTAAACGCATCAAATTTGGCTAAATCCATATATAGCGTTTTGATGGGGTTTATTTCCTAAATCTGGATTTTTGATGATCAATAAGCTCCTGCTGACTGAGAATTTTGGCCATAAGAGGCTAAAAAACTCTCCTTATTGATTTGATGCGTTTACCCTGGAATGTGGTAGAATATGAGCAACAACTCTCAGGACAAATATATGCCAGAACGTCAATCGATAGAATACCAGGTGCCCCTGCCCATAGAATTGGGAGAACCCATCAGCTCTGCGAATCTGAAAATGGTGGTAGGGGATAAGCCAGAAGCGGTCAGCTTGTGGCAGCAATTGCATAATATTAATATACCGAAATTTGCCCACACCAGCGCGCCGGAGGAGTGGGTAAACTGGGGACAGTCGATGCTGGGGATTCCTAAACAGTGGTGGGAAACCCGGGGTGAAGGGGTGGTGGTAGCGGTTTTGGATACGGGAATTGACCAGGAGCATCCGGCTTTGACGGATGCGATCGTCGATTATATGGATTTTACTGGCGAAGGCAAAAAAGACGAAAATGGCCACGGCACCCATTGTGGGGGAATTATTGTCGCCAGAGATATAGGGACGGGATTTACTGGGGTGGCACCGGCAGCTAAACTGCTAGTTGGCAAAGTGCTGAACAAGCAGGGTAAGGGGGATGCGAAGGCGATCGCGGCGGGAGTCAACTGGGCCGTGGAAAAAGGCGCTCATATTATTTCTATCTCGTTTGGGGCGCGCCGATCGGACAATTTGCTGCATAAAGCCATCCATACCGCTCTCGCCAAAGGCGTTTTTGTCATCTGTGCAGCGGGTAACTGCGGCTCTCGCTATCAGAATAGCATCGATTATCCGGGACGCTATGGCGGCGTGATCACTGTGGCGGCGCACGATCGGGACGGGCAACCGATGAAATTCTCCTCCCGAGGTGGTGAAATCGACTTTATCGCTCCCGGCGAATCAATTTTATCCACCTATCCCGGCGGCCAATATCATATTTTGAGCGGCACCTCAATGGCAACTCCATTTGTCGCTGGCGTCGCCGCTTTAATTGCTGCCAAACACCTCCAAGAAAACGACACCCAAACCCCTCTAGAAAATAACGAAGACTTGCGCGAACATTTAATGCGGATGGCGGCTCATCCCGGCAATCACGACAGCGCCACCGGCTACGGTGCTTTGACAGCGTTGGGAGATTTTTATAGCGGGGAATTTGAAACCTTGACTACGTGCGATCCCAGCAAATGTCCCCCAGGTTGTAGTTGTAAGCTGAACCCTACGACCAAGATATGTGAGTGTATAGACAGCCAAGGCCAACCTACTGGCAATGTATGTAGAAGAACTAAGCAAGCAAGAAAGAATCTAAGTAAATCCACATAATTAAACCCCCAATCAAATCAGGTTCTGTATTTTGGGCAGTAGGGGCGATTCGCGAATCGCCCCTACTGCTACTGGTTATGAAGAGTGCTACTGGGTGAGGCACTGCCCACCCTACTCCGGCTCTATCTTAAGCTTTTTTAGGTTTACCTACTTATAACCTTTAGTTTGATGCCTGTTGATTAGCCTTGCCATAACGAAGCGATTATCATTTCACGGTTCTGATGGCTTAAGCCAGACTATTTTTAGGTTAATTAGACAATTTCAAAATAGCGCTGTCAAGTTCATGGATGAGAAATGGGGGAAGTTGAGCTTCTTGTTGTTTAATCAAACAGCAATCTCGAACGGCCATGATCAAGCCTTGAATGGCATCGGTGCCGGATGGCATGGCTTTTGCTTTGGCCAAGAACTCCTGCCACAATTCCTCGTTGCTGCCATAGAAATCTACCAAGTGCAAACCAGCGAAATACTCAGCTAGAGGGTCGAGGTCAAAGCTGATTTTATCCTTACCGGGATTAGAGGTTTTCAGTAAATACAGGCGATTTTCTAAATAGGCGAGACGATCGGCGGCATCGTCACCCCCGATAGCCGCGAGTGCCACATCAATCTTAGCCGCAGTGGGACGGTAATTTTCTTTCAGGCATTCCCAGGCGATCTTTTTCAGGTCTTGATGCAATGCGCGATCGGCTAGTTTACCTTCCATGACTTGGCCATTAATTTTGTTAACATAAGCCAGCATCAATTCGGGAATATTTTTTGGCATATCATTTTCATACTCGCCCGTCTGAAAACCAATCAGCACTTCCATATAAAGCTTGGCGAACAAAGCTGTACTACTGCGATTTTGCCGCTTAAATTTTAACAATAAATCTGACAAATCACCGCAAGCATCAAAAAACAACTTGGGATTGTCTAACAGATTTGGTTTTACCTCCTCTTTTCCTTCTTTATTCTGCTTTTGAAGAGCTTTTTCTTGAAGATACTTTTCCATAAACTGCGCCAGGTCGGAACCTCCTAAGCGCAGGATTTTTACTGTATGTTTGCTGACCGGGCTCAAAGTTGTTTCTGCACGAGAAGTGACGATTAAAGCATAAACGGGAAAATCTGCCCGCTCGGGGCAAATAGCCTTCTGAGTGGCTTCGCTCATTTCCGAAAAGCGATCGACAATTACGAGAATCCGCTGCTTTCTCAGCAGCTTTTCTAGTAATTCCTTGGAGATGGGGTCTTGACGATCGCTCAAATCTTGCACTCGCCCACGAATCGCTTCAATAAACACCAGGGGATCCGATTTGTCCTCAAATTTGAGATCTTCTTGAATCAAAACCGGGAGCATCCGGTGTGGACACAGGCGTTGACTCGAATCAGCCTCCATCGCCCACTTGGCTATTTGACAGGCGAGGCTAGTTTTACCCGCTCCTCCCTCGCCCCAAATCAACAAGCGACTTTGAGCCTTAGCAAAAATATGACGCAATTTCTCTGGGCTAGCCGCATCAATTTGTTGTTGATCTAGCTCCAGTTTCACCGGGATATAAATTTCCCTGATTTTTACTGTTTCCTGGTTCAGAAATTCCTCGCGAGCTGACCCATCTATCTGCTGCGCCACCCAAGCATCAAGCACCCGGGGATGGTAGTGAAACAAACCACCCAAAACTACCCAGCGTAAAGGTACACTGATAGGTAGGACTTTAATCGGTATCGCGATTTCCCCATAACGCTTTAGCCAATCATTCCACGCCAACAGCCACAGGGGACGCCACCATAGCAATAAGCCGTAGCCGGAAAACAGCAGTCCATACAATCCCAGGATCCAGATCGCCGGATGTTTGGCTAGTAGTTCCCAGAGCAGTCTGGGTGAGTATTTGATATTTTCCAGCAATTTCAGCGTATCTGATAATTTTGATTCCAGTTCATCGATTTCTGGCTGAGATTTGATTTGTTCTAAGTCAATTCGCTGGTTTTGGATTGCTTCTAAACTGGTAGTTGTAGCGAGGATATAATCCGTTAATATTGGCAATTCTATATCCGGTTTGATTCGGTTTTGTTTAATTAAATCAAAAACATTATTTAAATAGTCAAAAGAGCGTTCTTGCCATTCAATATTTGGCGAATCGAGTTGGCTGATTAAAGAATCCACAGCTAATTTGACTTGCCCATCAATTTGCCCCAGAGCCAGGGCAGCACCTAACTGGATGCCATAATCAGGGTTTTTCAGAGCATTTTTGAGAGCGGGTATGGCAGGATCATTGATTTTAGCTAAGGCTTCAGCCGCTGCCTCAATCAGTAGATCGTCCTGGTCTCCGAGAGTTTGAATCAGACCCTCAATAGCCCAGTTCCGCTGGTTAGCATTAACATCATCAGCGGCGACAATTTTGGCGAGAGCCAAAATCGCGGAATATCGCGATGCTTGAGTTTCATTTTGCCGATCGGACTGGATTTTGAGTAGTTCTGGAACTGCCTCTTGGGCAGTCACGCCCATTTTTCCCAAAGTAAAAATTGCATTTAAACGAATTCTGAGTTTCTGCTGATTTTTATCCAGGATAACTTGTTCCAAGATGCTAACGGCTGATTCACCGCATTTAGCCACTGTATCTAGTGCTGCTTTTTGCTCGGCATCGCTGGCGGCAAACTTTTCTATTTGGGCATTAATTTTTTCTGGTGTGCATTCCCAACCCCAACTTTTATCTTGCTCAAATATGGTGATGAGCAAAAACAGCATGGCAGCGGGAAGTACCTGCCAGAATTTAGAATAATTTTTGGGTTGCATGGACTGCCCAGTTCCGCTAAGTGGCTGATATTATTTTGGCAAATTTTTTGCTATCTGTCTAGATAATTGCTTTAAAGATTTGTTAAAAATTCCAGATGTGGGGTAATCCGCCTCTTGAGGGCAGATTTTAGGCTGAAAATTAGGTGCTGGGGATTTCTCATCTAATCAGGTGCCTTGCCCCGTGTTGCCGCCGTCCGTCTCTCCTGGAGCATCCGGCTGACCAGATGGGCGCGGAAACTGGTTTAATATACTCCAGGACGGTTTTATCGCACCTGCATCAGACCCAATCACATAACTAAGGAGCAGTTAAACTATGGCCGGTGAAATTTTTAATGCAGCCTTTTTGGCTTCTAGCCTGATCCTGGTGGGTTTGGCGCTGGGGTTCCTGTTGCTGAAAATTCAGGGCTCTGAAGAGTAATATAGACGGGGATAATTGATAATTGATAATTGATAATTGATAATTGATAATTGTCAATTGTCAATTGTCAATTATCTCCCCGTCACCCCGTCACCCCGTCCCCCGTCCCCCTGCCCCCCTGCTCCCCTGCCCCCCTGCTCCCCCTGCACAGAAATTATCACTGGGAGGAATATTCCGGGGGGGCGATCGAGCAACCCTCGATCGGGCAAGTAATCGAATTTCTCGAATCAGACTCCCTTTGCCACTGAGTGTTATCCTGTGGTGGGGCATCGGGAAAGGTGGGTTCTGGCGCCGCAGAACTATTAGCGAGATGACCTAACCCCGCGATCGCTCCCGCCATCAGGGCCGTATAACCCAAATACATCGGCATATTCCCAAAACCACTCACACTGGGGGAATTGCGCCCCTGCCAAGCGGGCACCACCCTCGGCGGAGCTGTAGGTGCAGGTAACTGCGCCGCCATTGCGGCCCCATCTAAACCCAAAGCATTACCAATGCGGCGGATAAAATTGCGCGTAAACACATCCTCGGGTAACTCATCAGCGCAGCCATCTTCCAGAGCCTTCAAATGGTGCAGGGGAATCATCGTCTGCATTTGGAGCTGGCTCAAAGACATACCCCGCGCCATCCGTGCTTCTCGCAGTTGCCGCCCCAAGGCGATCGCCGCCACCCGCCACCGGTCCGCCGCCGCCTCTTCCCTATTTTGGCTTTGCGGCTTCGACAAAGGCAGTTGCCCAAAACCCAAAAACTTACCCTTGCCACCACCATCAGTATTTTCCGCCGCCGCCACCCCCAAATTATCTTGATGGCGAGACTTTGGCGCGATCGCCGCCACCTTCTCCAAAGCCAGTTTAATCGCCGCTTTAGCCACAGCTTTAACCAGCGTCTGGGCATTTTCCGCCGCCGTGGCGATCGTCTGCACGCTCCCAGACGGAGCGGCAACGCAACGCGAGATCGCCGCCACCGCCGCAACATAGGCAGGCTCGCGAGATAGTTCCGATTCTATCTCCCGCGCCAGTTCAGCCAAAGAACTTTCAGACATAACCACCGTCGAAATCAACGTAGATTCCAGAGTCATAAATTTTCCCTTTTCCCTTCTCAATCCCAATACCGCTTGATCACCCTGGTCTGCCACCCTCTCAACAGAGGCTTATAATCGAGACTGTTCTCCTCAAAGTGGATTCCCAAAGCTGTGAGTTATTGCCTAAACCCCAAGTGCCCCAACCCAGCCGACCCCTGGCACGCTCACAACCGCATCTGCTGCCACTGCGGTTCCTCCCTCGTCCTGCAACAGCGCTATCACATCAAGCGGCTGTTGGGAGAGGGAGGGTTTGGCAAAACCTTTGAGGTGGAAGACCACCACCATTTACAGACCAAAGTCCTCAAAGTCCTGATAGATGACAACCCCAAAGCCGTGGCCCTGTTCGAGCGGGAAGCCCAAGTCCTCAGCCGTTTACAACATCCCGGCATTCCCAAAGTCGAACCGGACGGATACTTTACCTTTTATCCCAGAAACAGTCACAAGCCCTTACATTGCCTGGTGATGGAACTAATTGAGGGCTGCAACCTAGAAGAGTGGATGGCTCAGCGGCAACACCAACCGATTACCGAATCTCGAGCCGTTGATTGGTTAAAGCAACTGGTAGAAATATTGCACCAAGTCCATCACCAGAATTACTTTCACCGGGATATCAAGCCTTCCAACATCATGCTGCGTCCTTCTAAAACTGGGGAAGATTGGCAGTTGGCTCTGATTGACTTTGGCACGGCGCGGGAGGTATCCGGGACTTATTTGGCCAAAGTGGGGGCGGGCCATCGGATGACGGGAATTGTTTCTCCTGGTTACACCCCGCCGGAACAAATCAACGGCAAAGCCGTGCCTCAGTCAGATTTTTTTGCTTTGGGTCGGACTTTTGTCTATTTGCTCGCTGGTAGGCACCCTAACGATTTTCAGGAAGACCCCCGCACGGGAGAGCTGCGGTGGCGGGAATCGGCCAGAGTTTCTGAGAATTTCGCCAATTTAATCGATCGCCTCATGTCCCCTTTTCCTGGCAACCGCCCCCATAACACGGATGCCATCAGCCAATACTTAGAAACGATCGACCAGGGGACTGGGGGATCGTCACCCCGTCACCCCGTCACCCCGTCACCCCCTCCCCCCACCTCCCCATCTCCCCGTCACCCCGTCACCCCCTCCCCCCACACCCACCACCGCTCCAGCCGTTCCCGCCGGTGGAGAGCCAAAAAAGCCGTCACGAAAAAAGTCCTGATGGGGACAGCGATTTTACTCCTTCCCCTCAGTGCAGCCCAATTTTCCCGGGAGATAGACGCATTTTTGCGCCAAGCCATGTCCTCCATGCGCAGGGAAACGGCCACCAACATGGTGAAGATGAGCCGCAGCCCAGACGCGATCTCCGCCATCTATTCTCTGCAACAAATTGCCCTGACGAACACTATCTCTGCCCATCTTTGGGGGGTTAACGCCATCGCCATCAGCCCCGATAACCGGCTACTGGTGAGTGGGAGTGCCGATAAAACCCTGAAAATCTGGGATTTAGCCACCGGAGACCAGCGGCAAGTCCTAGACCACAATGGAGAACAAGTGAGCGCCGTGGCCGTCAGTCCCAAAGGCTTCACCTTCGCCAGCGGCGGGAGCGATCGTACCGTCAAGCTGTGGGGCTTAGAAAGCGGTAAACTCCTGTGGACCTTCGAGGGTCACTCCGGCTGGGTTTTAGCTATCGCCTACAGTCCCGATGGCAATATCTTAGCCAGTGCCAGCGCCGACGGCACGGTAAAACTGTGGGAATTAGCCTCTGCCACCCTGACACATACTTTATCTGGTCACACCAGCCAAGTCGTCTCCCTCGCCTTCAGCCCCCGAGAACCCCTCTTGGCCAGCGGCAGCGATGACGGTACGATTAAACTGTGGAATACCACCACCGGGAAGCTATTGCAAACTTGGCAAAGCAATTCCTGGCGGGTGCGGTCTGTAGCGATTAGCCCTGATGGTAAGATACTGGCTAGCGGCAGCGAAAGCGGCACTATCCAATTGTACTCACTCCACACCGGCGAGCTACTGCGCACCCTACACCGCCAGTCTGGTGCCGTGCAATCCCTGGCCTTTATGCCCCTAGGCGCCACCTCTGGGGCAGAAACCTTGATTTTAGCCATTGGCGGCGGTAGTCTGGATAGCACGATCGAACTCTGGGACGCCAGCAAAGGCGAACACCTTAGCACCCTCACGGGACACCGGGATACCGTTCATTCCCTGAGCATCAGCGCTGATGGCACCATCCTCACCAGTGGCAGCGAGGACAACACAATCAAAATTTGGCGGCTGCCCTCAACAGGACAAATAAGTATTGAGAAATGACAGACAAACAACGCCCATTTATTTCCATTATATCCGCTAGTTTCTTGGTAATCATATTATTCTTGGCTGGCGGCTGCGGTACTAAAACTAATCAATTAACATCTAAATTAAATGCACCAGAATCTGCTATATTTATCCCCAAGCAATCAGCCATCATGGCTTCTTTGCTGGTCAATCCCGGAGATTTGGCCTCATTTGTCGGCCAAGCCGCTTCCGGGGGAGACCGGGGAAAAATCGGCCAAGAAATCAACCATATCAAAGAAAGTTTACTGGCTAATACTGATTTAAAATATGAAGAAGATATCCAACCTTGGCTAGGAGATGAAATCTCTTTAGCCGTGACCACTCTTGACCTGGATAGAAATCAGGCCAATGGATTCCAACCAGGATATCTTCTCGCCTTAGCCACTCGCGACGCCGCCGCTAGTAGTGCTTTTTTAGAGCGCTTGTGGCAAAATAAACCTATCTCTGGCTCTGGGGCGGAATTAGTATTAGAAGATTATGCCGGAGTGAAATTAATCTATACCACAACTCCCCCAGAAGCAGGCAATCTCAGTCCCTTGGCTGGGGACTGGGCATCGGCGGTGGTGGGTTCTCGCTTTGTGCTATTTGCCAACCATCCCAAAGTTTTGCGCGAAGCTATCAATACTGTGCAAGCGCCTAATCTTAACCTCACCAGCAGCGACATTTATCAGCAAGTGTCGCAAAATGTGGCGGCGGAGACAACCGGAAATAACCGCATTGGTGTGGCTTTTGTCAACCCTGGTCAATTCGCCGCCTGGTTAAACCGCACTGGGGTAAAAACTCCGGGGGAAAATGATAACCTGGTAGCAATTTCCCTGGGGTTAAATCCTAATGGACTGGTGGCGGATACCTTGTGGAAGGCGGCAACGGATGAGGGGTCATTGCCTCTGCTGTCCCTGCCCGTGAAGGCGTTAGACTGGATACCGGCTGAAGCCAATTTGGTGGCGGCGGGTCAGGATTTACAAACCTTGTCTGCTGATAGCGGGTTAACCAGTTTTTTTGTCAAAAGTATCAATTCTTTGTTAACCAGCAATAGTTTGGCGGCGAAGGGGAGCATAAATGTAGAGGAGGATATCTTTGGCTGGGTGCAGGACTCATACGCTCTGGGATTAATTTCTCATCCCGGTGAGGATAATTTAGATTGGATTTTTGTGGCTGAGCAGGGAGAGAAAACGGCGACGGGGATAAGTCATCTGGAAACTGTCGCCCGGGAGCGGGGGATTAATGTGGGTCCGGTGAGTTTTGGCAACCAGGAGGCGATCGCCTGGACAAAACTTACTACTGGTGCGGCGGGTAAGTCGGGAGTCAGGAAAATTACCGCTGAAGTGCAAGCCGTGCGCGCCTCCGTGGGGGAATATGAGATATTCGCCAATCGGTTGGCGGCGATCGAGCAGGCTCTGAAAGCTCCCGAGTCTGGTTCTTTCCTGGCTAGTGCTAAATTAGCTCAGGCCCAGGCGGCTTTACCAGCCGAGAATTCCGGCTATTTTTATTTGGACTGGGTGCTAAATCGCTCCTTGCTGGTGCGCCAGTTCCCCTTCCTCAAATTTATAGAAATTGCCGGTAAATCGGCATTTTCCCACCTAGAGTCCTTCACCCTCACCACCGCTGACAACCCCGACGGGTACAACCACGCCAGCATCTTTATCCGCTTGCGGGTTTAGTCACAAACCGGGGGAGAAGAAACCAAAAGTTGACGCAAAAAACCCGGTTTCTGAAGCTAGCCAAGAAACCGGGTTTCTGCGATTATCTTTGTTTCTTAACCGGGATTTTTCAAAGAAACCCGGTTTCTGAACCAGACGATAGCCTTAACCAACAAAATCATTCTCAGTCAGCAGACTAGCATTAAAATCGGTCAAAGTAGCGATAATTTCATCATCCACACGGATAATGGCGCTGCCATTGAGAGAACTAATTGCCAGATTGCTGAAAGTCAGACCCTGACTCAAAGTCAGAGCATCGATACCATCCTCAAAATCAACGATGATATCGTTACCAGCACTCCGCGCCAGCATAAAGGTATCGCTACCATTGCCACCGGTGAGGGTATCATCCCCTAAATCACCGCAGAGTAAATCATCCCCATCATCGCCAGTGAGGATATCATTTTGCTGGCCGCCGTGGAGGGTATCGTCGCCGCTACCGCCCGCTACTAGGTCTTTACCCTGGTTGCCATTGAGGAAATCATTCCCATCATCGCCGGAAATTGTATCATCTCCGAGATTGCCAAACATCAGATCAGCGCCATTACCGCCTAACATGATGTCATTATCTTTGCCGCCGTAACAGGTATCATCACCCGCACCGCCATCTAAGTAGTCAGCGCCGCGATTCCCATTCATCCAGTCATCGCCATCATTACCTAATAGGCTGTCATCGCCATTGTTACCTAAGAAGGCATTATCGCCCTCATCACCATTAAAGGTATCATCAGCGGCAGTACCTTCGGCAGCACCGGCGATCGTCAGCTCGATATCGGCGCCCGCCAAAGCACCCGTAGGCATTGTTGGCACCGTCGGCGATGAAACTGTGGGCTGCACAATTCCCGATTGACTAAATTCGGGTATGTCATTCAGATTGGGAACACTCGGTTCAGTCACCACTACTGGCACCATATCTTCCCCCATTTGGGGGAAAATTTCATCCACCACTGGCACCATGTCTTCTAGCATTGGGGGGAAGATGTCTTCCAAAGGATCCAAAATCGGTTCATCCACCACTACTGGCAGCACCATCCAATTGACAACAGCAGCCGCAATTTGAGCATCTAAAGCCGCGCCCGTGTTAGCCGCTACCACTTCATCAATCGTCTTAGTGCCCGCTGCTGCTGCTTGCAAATCGTCAGCGGTAGTACCGAGGGCAACAAACTGGACTTTGGCAATATCTGTGAGAATGTCATTGCCTTGTGCTACCACATCATCGATGCGTTGGTTTGCCGCTGCCATCACGGTGGCGGCTGACGCAGCCATATCCTCTACTTGCGCTAAGTCGATATTAGAGTCAATCTGCTGCACCGCCACTGCGGCATTTGAAATGAGGGTTTGGAGCCGATCGGGGTTGGTTAAATCCACCGTGGAATTGGGCTGCATTTCGCTGGCGATCGCGCCCACCACCGCTTGCACCATATCATAAGCAGAAACATCGGCCAACCCATCCAGCAGATTCGCGATTTGGGTGACAGTATTTTGCACCTTCACCATCGCCACCAAGGTTTCCACCCCACCCGGTTCCTGATTCGCTGTAGCCGCGATCGGGTCCAGTTGATTGATATCAACCCCAGCAGGCAGTCCCAAAGCATCCAACACCTGCTGATTCGCCTGGTCCACCGTTGCCCCACCAGCCACCAAGTTGGCCACCAAACTGGTTAACAAGGTAGTCACCTCCGCGTCCGGCGTTGCCACCAGCGGCGTTTCCAGCGGCAACCCCGTCGCCGTATCCTCACCACCAACCACCACCAGTTGACCTTCCTCAAACTCAATCAAACCGCTGCGGTTAGTATCAAAAGTCTCCACATCCAGATTCAGGTCAAACCCACCCAAATCATTAGTAGTAGCCGAAGGCTCATTGCCATCTTGAATGCCATTCTTATTCGCATCAAAGAAAGCCGTAGCACCAGCAATGTAACCATCAATGGCGATTCCCGATTGAGTATTTCCCCACACCGCAAACACATCACTCGTAGTCGCACCTTCTGGATCCGTTGCCATCACCTCAATCTGCGTCCAGAACCAACCCGGCATCTGTTCCGTCCCCGTGAAAGTCAGAGTTTCCGGGTCAAACACCAACCAATCCGGCAAAGCCATATCCTGAGTAGTCCAAGTTTGACTATCCCCATTCCAAGTCCAACCTACCCGTCGCGCCATATAAGTCAGTGGCTCACCCTCTGGGTTGGTGAAAGTATGTGGGTCTAAAGTCAAAATAAAATCAGTTTGGAACTCATGGCTTTGACTCGATATTGGTATCGTCACCACCGGCGGTTGATTAATTACATCAACTTCCGTATTCAGAATCTCCAGAGTTGCCGTACTCGCAGCGCCGATAGTCGCACCAGTAGCATTCCCCAGGGCCAACGTCACGTTTTCCGTGTCTTCCGCTTCCAGATCTGGCAGCACATCCACATAAACTGTAGTTTGCGCTTGTCCCCAGCCAAAAGTAGCTACAGGATTTGGTAAACCATAATCCAAACCATCCGCCGCCGTCCCACCAGTGACAGTAATTGGCACCTCAGAATAGTAGCCTAAATCTCCCGTGCGCGTCAAAGTAATCGCCGCCTGCACTGTGGAATTATTTTCTGCCATCCAGTAATCAGCGTGGGAGAATTCCACTGTGGGCAATGGATTCTCATTAATCTCCACAGTAGCCGTACTTTGATTGCCGACGATCGCATGTGTAGCATTCGCCAGCTCAAAAGTAATGTCCTCAGTGCCTTCTATCTCTGCAGCATAATCCCCAGGGATATCCACGGCAACCGTGGATTGCGTTTGTCCCGGACCAAAATACGCTATCGGCGACCAGAAGTAATAATCACTGTCTGGGGTAGCACTACCGCCAGTTACGCTCAACTGCACTTCTGAAGATTGACTCAAATCTCCCGTGCGATTCAGGGTAATAAACGCTTGATTCCAGTTACTATTTTCTGTCACCGCATAGGTGGTATGAGCAAATTCTACCGTGGGTGCCGGAACATCGATAATATTTAAAGTGGTACTGTTTTGGCTGCCAGCGATGCCATTACCAGTAATACTACCGATACTAAAAGCGATATCCTCAGTGCCTTCTACCACTGCATCCAGCGGAATATCCACATTCAGCGTTGCTTGCGCCTGTCCGGGAGCAAAATAAGCGGTGTGGCTACGTGGATAACCACCACCCATGCCATCATCTATCAGAGTATCCCAGTAGAAATCCGCCTCTGGAGTCGCACTACCACCGGTCACATCTATCTGCACTTCTGAATATTGATTCAAATCTCCCGTGCGATTCAGCGTTAAGATGGCATAGGTGCCATTTTCCGAGATAGAGTAAGTCGGTTGGGTAAACTCCACCTCGAAAGTATCGGGAGCCGCATCATTTATCTGCAAAGTGGCGGTGTTTTGAGTGCCGATCGTGGTCAAACCATCTATACTGACCCAGAAATGTTGAATGTCGATACAAAACTTTACATAAAAAATTACACTTATGTCTTTGATGCCTAAATTATTCAAAAAACGTCATCTCCTCAAACCAATGAACATAACTAATTTTTTGACACATACAA
>Ga0209172_10003011_pt1 | contig 27315 bp, 30 predicted proteins | sample LarsenN4metaG_FD_184113 | JGI IMG/M metagenome (GOLD analysis project Ga0209172, IMG submission 184113) | Hot spring sediment bacterial and archeal communities from British Columbia, Canada, to study Microbial Dark Matter (Phase II) - Larsen... ... | reverse complement strand
AGCCACAGGCGTCAACCTCCAACGCGTCCAACCAGCGTTCCAGACAAATCCCCGCCGTAAACCCGGCCGATGCTTCACGCCCGTTGTCGAAAGACCGTCGCCGCGCAACTATGGCGAATAAAGCGGGCTAGCTCCCGCACGGGCGCCGGCGCGGGTTGCAGCTGCCGCGGGCGGCCCTGCACGACGTGTATTGCATGCCAACAGGCAATTCACGTTCCGGCAACCCCTCGTTCATCAGTAATTTCCATCTCCCGCCTTAAAACGTCCCGCAATCTGTGCCTCGATGTCGGGCACGGTTCCGCGCGAGCGATGGGGCTTCCTGCCATGTTCGGCTTCGAGATCTTCTCACTGCTGCTGATCGTGATGGTGGCGGCGGCGCTGTGGTCCACCGTCAAGATGGTGCCGCAGGGCTACAACTACACGGTCGAGAACTTCGGCGCCTACAAGCGCACCCTGCAGCCCGGGCTGCACATCCTGATCCCGGTGGTGGAGCGCGTCGGCGCCAAGATGAACATGAAGGAGCAGGTGATCGACATCCCCTCGCAGGACATCATCACCAAGGACAACGCAATGGTGACGGTGGACGGAGTCAACTTCTACCAGGTGCTCAACGCCGCCAAGGCCGCCTACGAGGTGGAGAGCCTGCAGACCGCCATCGTCAACCTGACCATGACCAACATCCGCACGGTGATGGGCTCCATGGACCTCGACGAGCTGCTGTCGAACCGCGACACCATCAACGCCAAGCTGCTGCAGGTGGTGGACGCCGCCACCGAGGCGTGGGGCGTCAAGGTCACCCGCATCGAGATCAAGGACATCGCGCCTCCGCGCGACCTCGTCGACAGCATGGCGCGGCAGATGAAGGCCGAGCGCGACAAGCGCGCCCAGATCCTGGAGGCGGAGGGCCTGCGCCAGGCCGCCGTGCTCAAGGCCGAGGGCGAGAAGCAGGCCGTCATGCTCGCCGCAGAGGGCCGCAAGGAGGCCGCCTTCCGCGACGCGGAGGCGCGCGAGCGCGCCGCCCAGGCCGAGGCCAAGGCAACCGAGATGGTCAGCCGGGCCATCTCCAGCGGCAACGTGCAGGCGATCAACTACTTCGTCGCCAACAACTACGTGAAGGCGCTGGAGGCGATCGCCAAGTCGCCCAACCAGAAGATCCTGATGATGCCGCTCGACGCCTCCTCCGTGATTGGCTCCCTGGCCGGGCTCGCCGAGATCACCAGCGAGGCCTTCAGCAAGAACGGCTCCGGGGCGCCGGTTCCCTCCGGCCGCGGCCGCGCGCAGCCGAGCGTGCCGCAGGCCTGAGGCCGGCGGCGAGGTTGGGGATCGGAGACGACCGCGATGCAGAGCCTCTTCACCTTCCTGTTCGGCCTGGGCGTGTGGAACTGGCTGATCCTGGCCGCCCTCCTGTTCATCCTAGAGACGCTGGTGCCGGGCGTGCACTTCCTGTGGTTCGGCATCGCCGCGGTGGTGGTGGGGGCCATCGCCATGGGCACCGACATCGCCTGGCAGTGGCAGATCATCATGTTCGGCGCCATCTCGGTGGCGACCGTGTTCTTCGTGCGCCGCTACGTGCGCCCCGACGTGGCCAAGAGCGACCTGCCCGACCTCAACGAGCGCGCCCAGCAGTACGTGGGCCGCTCGCTGCTGGTGGAGCAGGCGATCCAGAACGGCCGCGGCAAGGTGCGCGTCGGCGACACGCTGTGGCAGGCCGAGGGGCCCGATGCACCGGCGGGCACCCGCGTCAGGGTGACGGCCACCAAGGGCACGGTGCTGGTGGTGGAGCGTGCAACGGCGTAACCGCGAGCCGGGCGCCGTCGCCTGGCTCGTCGCTGTGATCAGCATGATGCTGCCGTGGGCCGGCGCCGGCCTCGGGCTCTACGGCGGCTGGCGGCTGAGCCGCGCCGACCTTGCCGGATGGTGGTGGGTGGGCGCGGGCATCGCCCTGCTGGTGGCCGACGTTCTCATCGACTTCGTGTGGGCCCACCCGGGCCTGTCGGCCAGCGACCAGCCCGACCTCAACCGCCGCGCCGCCCAGCTCGTCGGCCGCACGCTGGTGGTCGCGGAGGCGATCGAGGGCGGGCGCGGCAAGGTGCGCGTGGGCGACACGCTGTGGCCGGCCGAGGGGCCGGACGTGCCGGCCGGCACCGAGGTGCGCGTCACCGCGGCAAGGGTGACGGTGCTGGTGGTGGAGGTGGCCTGAGGCGCCAGCGGCCGGAGGGGGCGGTCCCCGGCCGCCCCGGCTCAGCCCTGCAGCAGCGCGTAGACGTCGCCCGAGTTGGCCTCGTGGGGCAGGCCGGCGATGTGGGCCGCCATCTCCTCGGCCGATACCCAGCGCCCGAACGCCAGCCACTGGCTCTCCCCCAGGGCCACGTCGAAGCCGTAGCGGCCGAGCGCGGCGAGCCGGGCGAGGCAGGCCAGCGCCACCTGGCGCTGGATGGTGGTGAACTCGAAGGAGAGCGCGGCAAGCGGCCGCGACAGGCCCAGCAGCACCGCCTCCTCGAAGCCCTCCACGTCGATCTTGGCGAAGGCCGGCAGCCCGTGCTCGCCGATCAGGGCATCGAGGGTCGTCACCGGCACCTCGATCTCGCGGTCCCACACCTGGCCTTCCCAGCCGCCGGCGCCCGCCGCCGCCGCCACGAACGCGGCCGAGGCCGTCGACACCGTGGGATTGGCCGAGTTGACGCGCAGCGTGAGCCTGCCGGGGCGCTCGCCGCAGGCGGCCTCCAGCACGGTCACGGCCGGGTCGCCGGCATAGATGGCGCGGATGGCGCGCACGCACAGCGGCTGCGGCTCGAGCGCCACCACGCGCGCGCCGAGGCGGCGGAAGCTGCCGGTGCGGTCGCCCACGTGGGCGCCGATGTCGAACGCGAGGTCCCCGGGGCCGACGAAGCGCGCATGAAGCGCGTCCATGGCGGCATCGCGCGCGGCATCGCCGTAATAGACGTCGAGCGAGCGCCGAAGCGGGGCGAAGGCGGGGTCTGCCTCGAGCGCGCCGACGCGGGAGGGCAGCGCCATGCCCGCCTCACGTGCGGGAGGCCGGCGCCTGCTCGCGCGCCAGCACCGCCGCCACCTCCGGCGGCGGGTCGAAGTCCTCGGGGATGCCGCACAGGCCGAGCCGCTCGAGCGCGCGCCCCAGCCGCGGATCGGCGGTGAGCACCGCGAACGGCACGGCCAGCAGGTAGCCGGCGGTGAGCGGCAGGCTCCACCAGAACACCGCCGGCGCGATGGCCAGCAGCGCCCCGCACACCAGCACGCCGAACAGGGTCTGCGGCCACAGATGCTCCAGCGCCAGCCGCCACGACAGCCCCTGGGCATCGCGCGCCTGCCCGCCCCACGTCACCGACCGGCCGAGCAGCAGGCCGATCATGAAGATGCTGGTGCGGATGGTCGACACCGCGCCCTGCAGGAACGAGAAGGCGAGCTCGACACCCGCCCCCGGCAGGAACCTGAGCCAGCCCCCGTAGCGCGCCACGCCGCCCGGCGTCAGCATCACGTCGGCGAGGCCGGCGAGCTTGGGACTCAGGTACATGGCGAAGAAGGTGACGTAGAGGCCGATGGCGAGCCCGGCGGGAAAGTCGGCGACCTCCTGGGCCTGCCAGGCGGCGACCGGCAAGAGCGCGATCATCAGCGTCCACGCCGGAATGCCCACGAACATCAGGATCGCCCACACCAGCTGGAAGCGGCTCATGGGGTAGAGCCCGGGCAGGTCGAGCAGCTTGAGGTACTGCATGTTGCCCTGGCACCAGCGCACGTCGCGGCGGGCGAACTCGAGCATGGTGGGCGGGTTCTCCTCCCAGCTGCCCCGCTCCTCCGGCAGCACGCGCACCTCGTAGCCGGCGCGCCGCATGAGGGTGGCCTCCACCTGGTCGTGGGAGAGCACGTGGCCGCCGAGCGGCGGCGAGCCCGGCAGGATCGGCAGGTCGCACTGCTCGGCGAACGGCCTGATGCGCACCATGGCGTTGTGGCCCCAGAACGGCCCGCACTCCCCCACCCACCAGGCCTGGCCCATGGTGTAGGAGCGCATGCCGTGGCGCATGCCGAACTGGAAGATGCGCGCGAACGCGCTTTGCGACGGCATGCCGACCACGAGGCTCTGCAGGATGCCGATCTTGGGGTGAGCCTGCATCATGCGGGCGAGGCGCACCACCTGCTCGCCCGACATCAGGCTGTCGGCGTCGAGCGGCAGCATGAGCGTGAAATCACCGCCCCAGCGGGCGCAGAAGTCGCGCACGTTGCCGGCCTTGTAGCCCTTGTTGTCGGTGCGGCGGCGGTAGACGATGCGGTCGCGGTCGGCATCGGCGGCCTGCCAGGCCGCCACCTCACGCTCCTCGGCGGCGGCCACCTCGGGGTCGTTGGTGTCGCTCAGCACGAAGTAGCTGAAGGCGCCGCCCTCGCCGGTGCGGTCGATGCTGGCCTTGACCGTCCTGAGGCGCAGGATGGCCCGGGCCGCATCCTCGTTGCGCAGCGTCATGAGCACGGCGGTCCGGATGCGCAGCGGGACCGGCGCATCTCCCGCCGCCGCGTAGGGCGCCACCTCGGCCCAGGCCCCCGTGCGGAAATGCAGGAGCCACAGCCCGATCAGCGCGTTCCAGAAGCCCAGCACCGTCCACGGGGTGCCGGCGGCGAAGGCGGCAAGCAGCACCAGGTCGACCCAGGTCCAGCCGCCGGCCCCCAGGATGGCGGCAGCCGCCCACAGCAGCGCCCCATAAGTGACCACATTGAGGGCGAAAACGATCTGGCGGCGGCGCGTCAGCGCGTCGATGGACTGCAGGCCGGCCGGCGTCGTAAGGCTCAGGCGCGCCGCGGGCAGGGCCCCGGGCGTCGGACTACCGAGACTTTCGCTCATGCAACCTTCATCGCTGATGGTCCCTCGGCGCGGGAGCTAACATGATGACGCGCCGGTCGACCGGCAAGACCCGCATCGCCCGCGCCGTCTGGTACGCGAGGCCGGGGGTGGCGGAGCTGCGCGCGGCCCCCCTGGCGCGCCCGCAGCCGGGGGAGGCGCTGGTGCGCACGCTGTTCAGCGGCATCAGTCGGGGCACCGAGCGCCTCGTGCTCAGCGGCGCGGTGGGAGAGAGCGAGTGGCAGCGCATGCGCGGGCCGAACCAGGAGGGAGCCTTCCCCTTCCCGGTCAAATACGGCTATTGCGCGGCCGGAGTTGTAGAGGAGGGACCGCCGGGGCTGGTCGGCCGCACCGTGTTCTGCCTCTACCCGCACCAGGACTGGTTCGTGGTGCCGGCGGCGGCGCTGCTGCCGGTGCCGGCGGACGTGCCGGCGCGGCGGGCGACGCTCGCCGCCAACATGGAGACCGCCCTCAATGCGCTGTGGGATTCGGGCGCCGGGCCGGGCGACCGCATCGTCGTGGTGGGGGCGGGAGTGGTGGGCCTGCTCGTGGCCTATCTCGCCGCCCGGCTGCCGGGCTCGGAGGTGACGGCGGTGGACGTGGACCCCGCCCGCGCCCCGGTCGCGGAGGCGCTGGGGGCGCGCTTTGCGCCGCCCGAGCGCCCCCCGGGCGACGCCGACGTGGTGTTTCATGCCAGCGCCACCGCCGGGGGCCTTGCCGCCGCCATCGCCTGCGCCGGCCTCGAGGCCACGATCGTGGAGCTGAGCTGGTACGGGGAGACGGCGGTTGCCGCGCCGCTGGGCGGCGCCTTCCACAGCCGGCGGCTGAGGCTCGTCTCCTCGCAGGTGGGCCAGGTGGCCGCGAGCCGCCGCCCGCGCTGGGACCACCGCCGGCGCGCGCTGGCTGCCCTCGGCCTGCTCGCGGCCCCCGAGCTCGACCGGCTGGTGGCCGAGGAGATCGACTTCGAGGCGGCCCCGCGCGAGCTTCCCCGCATCCTCGCCCGCGACGCGCGCGGCCTCGCCCCTGTCATCCGCTATCCTGCCCCGTGACCCAGGAGTGACCCTGCATGTACGCCGTCGAGGTGCGTGACCGCATCATGATCGCCCACAGCCTGCCCGATCCGTTCTTCGGGCCGGCCCAGGGCCTGCACGGGGCCACCTTCGTGGTCGACGTCGCCTTCCTGCGCGAGACGCTCACCAGGCAGAACGTGGTCGTGGACATAGGCGCGGCCCTGGAGGTGCTCAACCGGACCCTGAGGCCGCTCGCCTACCAGAACCTTGACGCCCTGCCCCAGTTCCGGGGCAGGCTCACCACCACCGAGTTCCTGTGCCGGCACATCTTCGAGGCCATGGCCGAGGCGGCCCGCGGCGGTGCCCTGGGCGAGGACGGCAAGGGCCTCGCCCGCATCCGTGTCACCCTGCACGAGACCGACCTGGCACGCGCCTGGTACGAGGGCCCGGTATGAGACCCATCATGCCAGGACGCCGTCGCGCATCGGCACGCGTCCGGCGCCACGGCGACCGCAGGTGCCGGCCGTGATCGAAGCCGTCTTTGCCATCCCCGGCGACATCAACCTGCCCACCGGCGGCTACGCCTATGACCGCCGGGTGCTGGCGCGCCTTGCCCGGTTCGGCGTGGCCGTGCGCCACCTCGAGCTGCCGGGCTCCTTCCCCGAGCCCAGCGCCGCCGACCTCGCCTGCACCGAGCGCCTCCTGGAGAACGTGGCAGCGCGCGCGCTCATGATCGACGGCCTCGCCTACGGCGCCATGCCGGCCGAGCTGATCGCCGGCGTGGGCGTGCCGATCGTCGCGCTGGTGCACCATCCCCTCTGCCTGGAGGCAGGCCTCGACGAGGCGCGCCGGCGCCGGCTCTTCCAGCTCGAGCGCCAGGCGCTGGCGCGCGCCGCCCGCGTCGTGGTCACCAGCGCCACGACGGCGCGCACCCTCCAGTCGCAATTCGCCGTGCCCCCCGGCAGGATCACGGTGGCCGAGCCCGGCACCGAGCCCGCCCCGCGCGCCGCCGGCACCGGCAGCCCATTGCAGCTGCTGGCCGTCGGCGCCGTGGTGCCGCGCAAGGCCTACGATCTCCTGGTGCGCGCGCTCGTGCCGCTCGCCGACCGCCCCTGGCGCCTGGCCATCGCCGGCCCCACCGACCGCAGCCCGGAGGCCCTCCGCGCCCTGCAGGCTGCGCTGCAGGAGAGCGGGCTGCAGCCGCGCGTCGACCTCCTGGGGGCGGTGAGCCCGGCACGGCTCGCCGGCCTCTACGCCGCCGCCGACGCCTTTCTCATGCCCTCGCTTTACGAGGGCTACGGCATGGTGCTGGCGGAAGCCATGGCGCGCGGGCTGCCCATCGTATGCACCACCGGCGGGGCGGCGGCCGAGACGGTGCCCGACGGGGCCGCCATCAAGGTGGCGCCGGGTGACGAGCCCGCCTTCACGGCCGCGGTCGCCCGCCTGCTCGACGATGCCGGCCTGCGCCGCCGCATGGGGGATGCGTCCTGGGCGGCGGGCCGGCGCCTGCCGAGCTGGGAGGAGACGGCGCGCCGCATCGCCGCCGCGATCAGGGAGGCTGCAGCGTGACCGGTTTTTCCCCCCAGTGGCTCGATCTGCGCGAGCCCGTGGACCGGCGCTCGCGCAACCGCAAGCTCGAGGACGCGCTGGCGCGGCATTTCGACGGCTGGCGCCCGGTGACGGTGGTGGACCTGGGCTGCGGCACCGGCGCCAACCTGCGCGCCGTCGCCCCGCTGCTCGGCCCCGAGCAGCACTGGACCCTGGTCGACCGCGACCCGGCGCTGCTCGAGGCCGCGCGCCAGCGCCTCACCGCCTGGGCCGATGGCGCCCACGCCCAGGAGGGCGGGCTCGCCCTCTTCAAGGGCGCGCGGCGCATCAACGTCGCCTTCCGCCCGGCCGATCTCGCCGGGGACCTCGAGGCCGCACTCGGCGCCGGCGCCAATCTCGTCGCCGCCTCCGCCCTCTTCGACCTGGCCTCGGCCGCCTTCATCGGCCGGCTGGCGGCAGCCGTCGCCCGGCGCCGCGCCGCCTTCTACGCCGTGCTCACCTACGACGGCGACCAGCGCTGGCAGCCCGAGCACGAAGCGGACGCCGCCCTGCTCGAGGCCTTCCACGCCCACCAGCACCGCGACAAGGGCCTGGGGCTCGCCGCCGGGCCCGACGCGCCGGATGCGCTGAGCGAGGCCTTCAGCGCGCTGGGCTACGCCATCCTGGAGGGCGACAGCGCCTGGCGACTGGGCCCCGCCGACGGCGCGCTCATTGCCGAGCTGGCGGCGGGCTTTGCCGCAGCGGCACAGGAGACCGGCGCGGTCGACAGGGCGACCGTTGCGCGCTGGTCGGCCATCGCCCGCACCGGTGCCGTGGTGGGCCACGCCGACATCCTGGCCCTGCCACCGGCCAGCTGACCGGCTCAGCATTCCTGCGGGGCGGAGCGGCGATAGCGCGGCGGGCCCACGGTGGCGGCCCGCGAGGGGGCGGTGCCGGGCCGGCGCCTTCCCCGCACCGCCTCGGCGGGGCGGCCGCTCACCATGTCGGCCAGCGTGTGCTGGTCGAGCACGTCGATGAAGGCGCCGAGGGCATCGTCGAGCACCTGGTTGACGCCGCGCGCATGCCGCGGCCGGCGCCCGGCGGGTCCGTCCTCGATCTCCACGTGCGTCACCTCGGTGGCGCGGACCACGTCGCCGATGCGGATGGCGGCGGCGGGCCGCGCCAGGCGCACCCCGCCGTTGCGCCCGCGCACGCCCTCGAGCAGGCCCGCCCTGGTCAGCAGGTTGACGATCTTGAACACGTTCTGCTGGGTAATGCCAAGCCGGGCCGACAGCTCGGCCACCTTGACCAGACGCTCCTCGGCGCGCGCGCAGTCGATCAGGATGCGCATGGCGTGGCTCGTGGACTTCGTCAGGCGCATCGCCGCTCAGGCCCCCTCACGCGAGCCGCTCCGGCTCCTCCGACGCACGATCTGGGGTGGCGAGCATAGCCGATCGGGGAGGCAGGGAGCGACTATTTCGCCCGAGCGTTACCTGAGCTTTACGGGCCGCGCCGAGCTCCCCGCCACATGACGAAGAAGCAACGTTGGGCCGCTGCGGCCTCTGCTAACGTGGCCGCGGGAAGACGCAGCAACCGGTGACAGGAGATGTCCACGAGCCTGCGAACGTTCTTCTTCTCCGCCACCCTCGGCGTCGCGCTCGCGGCAGGGGCGTGGCTCGCAGGCCCCCTGCCAGGCCTCGCCGAGGCGCCGGCCGCCAAGGCCAAAGCCAAGGCCGAGGGGGAGGCGGCTGACAAGCGCGGCCCTGCGGCGCAGCCGGCCGATGCCGTCACCCGCCACTCGCTGGGACTGGGCGAGAGCCGGCTCGCCTACGTGGCGACCGCCGCCACCCTGCCCCTGGCGGGCTCCAAGGGGGAGGTCACGGCCCACGTCTTCCATGTCGCCTATGTGCTCGAGGGTGCCGATGCGCGGCGCCCCATCACCTTCGTGTTCAACGGCGGCCCCGGCGCCGCCTCCGCCTTCCTGCACATCGCCGCCATGGGCCCGCGGGTGGTCGAGTTCCGGCCCGACGGCGCCGCCGCCGAGGAGCCCGTGTCCCTCGCCGACAACCCGGACACCTGGCTGCCCTTCACCGACCTCGTGTTCGTCGATCCGGTGGCCACCGGCTACAGCCGCAGCGCCGCCGGCAGCGAGGAGGGCGACCGCGCCTTCTTCGGCGTCGACAAGGACGCGGAGGCCATGGCCGACTTCGTGCGCCTCTATCTCACCCGTGCCGGGCGCATGCTTTCCCCGATGTTCCTGGTGGGCGAGAGCTACGGCGGCTTACGCGCCGTCCACCTCGCCGACCGGCTGCTGGCAGGCGGCATCGGCGTGCGCGGGGCGGTGCTGATCTCGCCGGCGCTCGACTTCGCCCTGCTCCGCGCCAGCCGCTACGCGTTGCTGCCGCTGGCCCTGGCGCTGGTGCTGCCGTCGCTCGCCGCCGCCCACCTGGAGCTGCGCGACGGCCCCACGGGCCCGCTCGACATGCTGGCGGAGGTCGAGCAGTTCGCCCGCACCGACTACCTCGTCCACCTCGCCTCCGGCCGCGGCAGCGACCGGCGCATCGACCAGGCGCTCGCCCGCTACACCGGCCTCGACCCGGAGATCATCGCCCGCAACCGCGGCCGCGTCTCCACGCGCATGTTCACGCGCGCCTACGAGAAGCAGAAGGACCGTGTCCTCAGCCGCTACGACGCCGCCGTCAGCGCCGCCGTTCCGCGCCGCAGCGGCATGCACTTCGATGCCATCCTCGACGGCGCCGTGTCGGTGCTCACGCCCGCCTTCACCCAGTACGCGCGCCAGGAGCTCGGCTACCACACCGACCTGCCCTACCTGCTGCTCAACCGCGAGGTGAGCGGGCGCTGGGACTACGGCACCTCCAGCACCCGGCAGGGCTACGCCGGCGCCCTCGACGAATTGCAGAGCGCCCGCACCCGCAACCCCGCCCTCGGCGTGCTCATCGCCCACGGCTACACCGACCTCGTCACGCCCTACGCCGCCTCCCGCTTCCTGGTCGACCAGTTCGCCCCCATCGAGGGTGCGCGCCCCATCGAGCTCAAGGTCTATCGCGGCGGCCACATGATGTATCTGCGGCCGCCCTCGCGCCGTTTGCTGACGCAGGATGCGCGCGCCTTCTACGGCGCCGTGCTGGCGGCACCCTGACCCCTCAGGACAGGCGCGCCCACGCCTCGAGGCGCTCGCGCAGCCGCTCGCCGGGGCGCGCGCCGAGCCGTTCGGCAGTGGCGTTGGCGTGCGAGACGATGCCGTCGGCCCAGATCGAGCCGGCATCGCCGATGCGCGCGGAGCCTGCCGACACGGCGAGGCCGGCGATGCCGCGCCGGTCGAGCGCCGGCAGCCGGGTGATGCCGGCCCCGTCGATCCCGACGCCGGCGTCGCTGAACACGGCGGCGAAGGCGTCGACCCGGAGCGCCATCGCCGGGTCGCCCCCGACCAGCGCCCCGTGCGAGGCGGTGACGATGATCTGGCCCTGGTCGCCCGGCTCGATCAGCGAGGCGGAGTCCATGAGCACGATGCGGCGCCGCCAGCCCGCCTCGGCGAGCACGCGCCGGCTTTCCGCCATCGGCGCCGGGTCGCGCCCGCTGGGCCGCGCGGCGAGGAGGCGCCGGGCGGCCTCGCTGCCGGCCATGCCGGGGCTCACGCCGAGCCCGGCTGCGATGGCGTTGGCGCGGCTCACCCGCCCGCGCGCCATCATGTCGGCGGCATCGCCGATGCGGCAGCTCGCGTGGGACAGGGTGGCGGCGGCCACCCCCAGCGCCTCGGCCATGGCCAGCACCTCCACGCCGGCCTCGTCCCTGCCCACACCGGCGTCGTTGTGGATCACCGCGCGCGGATGGGCGCCCAGGGTGAGGTAGCCGGCATAGCGGCCGCCGTGCGAGCCGGTGACGATGACCGCCCCGGCGGCCTCGGGCCCGAGCTTGGTGGCTGTGTCGGCGAGCAGGATGCCCGCGGGCAAGTCGGCCGTTGCCATGGAAGGACGCGGCCTCTCGCTAGTTGCCCGGCACCACCAGCACCTTGGGCTCGGCGGGCAGTGTCGCCTGCGACACCACCAGCACCGGCTCGCCGGCCTTTTCGACCGCGAAGTCGCCGGCGATGCGCTGCAGGAAGCGGTCGAGGGTGTAGGGGTTGAAGTAGTGCATGGGCAGGATGAGGCGCGCGCGCAGCGCCTTGAGCACCTCCACCATGCCCGGCACGTCCATGGTGTAGCTGCCGTCGACGGGCACCATCACCACGTCGAGCTGGCCGATCTGGGCGATCTGCTGGTCGGTCAGGGTGTGGTGCAGGTGGCCGAGATGGCCGATGCACATGCCGGCGATCTCGAAGATGAAGATCGAGTTGCCGTGCGGAATGTAGCCGCCGCCCCAGTCGCGGATGTTGGTGGCCACGTTGCGCACGCGCACGTCGCGCACGGTGAGGTCGTGCTTGGCCGGCCCTCCCTCCGGGTTCCAGCCGCGCAGCACGTGGGCGATGCCCGGATCGGGGAAGTTGGAGTAGTGGGTGCTGTGGGCCCGGTTCATGGTGGCGATCTCGGGCACCACCTGCGGCCGCACATAGTCGTTGTAGTCGGTGGCGACGCGCACCGCCTGGGCGCTCTCGATCAGCCACGTCGAATGGCCGACGAAGGTCAGCCGCACCTCGGTGGGCTTCAGCGCCGTGGGCCGGTAGTCGGCGCGCTGGAGGAGGCCCGGCGCCTCGGCCACTGCCAGGCAGCGGTCGGCCACCTGCGCGCGGGCCGGGCCCGCCGCGCACAGCACAGCCAGGCCCGACAGTGCCGCAACCGCAAGACGCGCGCCCAACATGCCGACCTCCTCGCCACCGCGCCCCGCGCCGGATGATAGGGCCTGGCGCAGCACCGCGCCACCGCCGTCGGCCGTCGTCAGGGCAGGTAGGCGAGCACCGGCAGATGCGCGCTGCGCGCCAGTCCGTCGAGGAGATCGGCGGCGGGCACCGCCAGCAGGAACAGGCTGGCGTCGAGGAAGGTGCGGCGGACGAGATGCGGCCGCACGCGCAGCTCCTCCGCCTCCCGCCACTGCGACGGCCGCGGCCAGAAGCGCGGTACACGCGCGGCGTAGGCGGCGAAGGCCTGCGGGAAGGCCTGCGCCAGGAACGCCTCCTCGCGCAGGGCCACGACATGGAACACCGCCAGCGTGGCGGCGGCGAGCGCCGCGGCGACGAGCAGGCTGCCCGTCTGCGCGCCGATGCCGAAGGCGCCGAAGGCGGTGAACACGTAGAGCGGGTTGCGCACGACCGAGTAGGGGCCCTCGGTGACGAGCTCGCGCTTCTTGTGCCCGCCGATGTAGAGCGTGCACCAGGTGCGCCCGAAGATGCACACCAGGATCGCCAGCACGCCCGCCCCCTCGATCAGGGCGTGGAGGCCGGGCGCCTCCTCCTGCCAGCGCGAGCGCGTGAGCAGCGCCAGCGCCGCCCACAGCGCGATGCCGGCGCCCAGGACCAGCTTGCGCTTGCGCTGCACGGCCTGCAGATCGGTGCCGCCTGCGGCAAAGTCGGGCGAATCCGCCATGGGCCCCATGTTCCACAGCCCACCGGCCCGTTCAAGCACCGCTGCCCGCGCGCACAGGCCCGCCGCCTGCGCCAAGTGCGCACAGACGCCGGGCACCCGGCACGGCCCGCTCGGCTCGCTTCCCCGCCCGTGACATAATTGCCGGCGAGGGTCCGCCGTCAGGTTCTCGCTTGCAGTCCGGATGGCGAGGGCCACATGTTGCGCTTCGGGTCAGCTCCGGCCGGACCGCCGCCATGCCCAACCACGCGACGCCGCGCGCGCCCGCCAGGCGCCCCAGCCGCACGCAGGCCGTGCGCGGCCCGTCGTGGCTCGCCCTCGTCGGCTATGCGGGCCTCGCCGCGGGCTGCCTCGCGCTCGCCGTCGTCACCTTTCTCCTCGTCGTCGCCCCCGCCGACCTGCTGCGCGACCGGCTCGTCGAGCAGGTGAAGGCGAGCACCGGCCGCGAGCTTGCGGTCTCGGGACCGGTCTCGCTCGTGCTCTTCCCGCGCCTTGCCGTGGCCTTCGGCGACGTGACGCTGTCGGCTCCGCCGGGCATGGGCGGGGAGCCCACTGCGCGCATCGAGAGGCTCGAGGCCGAGCTGGGGCTCGCCGCGCTCTTCTCCCGCCGCGCGGTGCCCAAGCGCCTGGTGCTGACCCGGCCGGTGTTCGCGCTGCGGGTCGACGGGCAGGGCCGGCGCAGCTGGGAATTCGCCCTCGCACCCGCCCGGCGGCGGCTGGCGCAGGCGGCCGGCGCGCCCGCCTCGGATGCGCCGCAGGTCGCGAGCGCCGCGCACGGCGGGCTCGCGCCCATCGGCGTGCGCATCCTCGACGGCACCATCCGCTACTCGGAGGAGCGCACCGGCCTCTCCCACGAGATCAGGTCGCTCGATGCCGAGCTGCGGCCCGACGAGGCCGCGCACGCGCTCGCCATCGAGGGCGGCTTCGGCTGGAACGGCGAGCGGGTGGCATTCGCGGGTGCGCTGTCGCCGCTCGCCTCGGTGCTGCAGCAGGGCCGCTCGCGGCTCACCCTGCGCATCGCCGCCCGGCCCCTGCGCCTCACCTACAGCGGCGCGCTTGACGCCGCCCCCGGCCTCGCGCTCGACGGCCGGGTGGGCATCGAGGCCCCCTCGCTGGAGATGCTGGCGGCCTGGCTCGGCAAGGCCGCCGCCTCCGGCCGCGAGCTCGGCGGGCTCAGCCTGGCGGGCACGCTCACGAGCACGGGCGGGCGCCTCGCCCTCGCCGACCTTTCCGGCACCATCGCCGGCGCCACCCTGTCCGGCGAGCTGGCGATCGACACCCGGGGGCAGCGGCCCCATCTCGGCGGCCGCCTCGCGGTGTCGCAGATCGACCTCGGGCGCGTGCTGCTGCGCCCGGCCGCGAGGCCGGCAGCGGGCCTGGCCCCTTCGCCGCCCGCGCCCCCGCCGGCACCCGGCGGCAGTGCCGGGCCCGGGGCGCAGCCCGCCCCGCCCAAGGCCCCCGGCGCAGCCACCCGCACCGGGGCCGGCACCGGCTGGAGCGAGGACGTCGTCGACCTCGGCCCCCTCGGCATCGCCGATGCCGAGCTGGCGCTGAGCGCCGATCGTCTCGTCTACAAGGACGTCAAGGCCGGCCCTGCCAGGCTGTCGCTGCGGCTGGAGGACAGGGTGGCGCGCCTGACGCTCGAGGAGATCGCGCTCTACGGCGGCCGCGGCCGCGGGCTTCTCACCCTCGACGGCAGCGGGCCGATGCCGACCACGGCCGTCAGCCTCGCGCTCGAGCGCGTGTCCGCCCTCCCCCTCCTCAAGGACGCCATGGGCTTCGACTGGCTCGAGGGCCAGGCGAGCCTCACCCTCGAGCTCGCCGGCCAGGGCGCCTCGGAGCGGCAGATCATGGAGGGCCTCAACGGCAAGGCGGAGATGACCACTGCGGCCGGCGCCCTCAACGGCATCGACATCGGCAAGATGCTTTCCAGCATCGAGCAGGCGCGCTTCACGGGGCTTGGCGTCGGTGCCGGCGAAAGGACAGCTTTCAGCGAGTTCGCCGGCAGCTTCCTCGTCGCCAACGGAATCGCCACCAACCAGGACCTCCGGCTTGCCAGCCCCCGGCTGCGGTTGACGGGCGCGGGCAGCATCGACCTGGGCCGGCGCGCGCTCGACTACACCGTCAATGCCAGGATCGTGGGCGGCGCGGCCCAGCCGGGCGCCGTCGTCAGCATCAAGGGGCTCGACGTGCCTGTGCGCATCGAGGGGCCGTGGGAGAATTTGCGCTTCGGCATCAAGGGCCAGGAGCAGATCATCGACGCCGTCAAGGAGATCGGCAAGCACATCAAGCCCGAGGACGTCGAGGAGGCGATCAAGGGCATCATCGGCGGCGCCGACGGCCAGCGCGTGAAGCCGCGCGAGCTGCTCGACCGACTCTTCAAGAAGCAGTAGCGCGCGGCGCGGCGCAGCGGCGGTAACGCACACCCCGGTTTTTTTGCCGCGGCCCCCGTTTCCCCTTGCGTGCAGGGGCGATTGGCCTCATATCACGCGTCTCCGTTTGCCCTGCGCTCTCGTCGAGTCGCGGGGCAGCGGGTTATCTGTCTGCTGGTTGGGGAGGGGTCCCATGGCTTACACCGACGCCCTCTTCCAATTGGGGATGGACTTGACCCGTTCAAGCACCGCCCAAAAGGAAGATCATGGTCGATCCGCGCAGGTAGCGCACGAGAGCAGGGAAGAGGAGTTGATAGAGCGGGATGGGCCAGGCTGTGCCGGCACCCATCTCATCATCGACCTGTTCGGCGCCAGGCGGCTCGACGATCTTCAGCACATCAAGGCGACGCTGAAGCGCAGCGTCGATGCGGCCGGGGCCAAGCTGCTGCACATGCACGTGCACCGCTTCGCCCCCAACGGCGGCGTCTCGGCCGTGGCGGTGCTGGCCCAGGGGCACTTGAGCATCCACAGCTGGCCGGGCGCGGGCTACGTGGCGGTCGACGCCCTGATGGGCGGCGCGGCCCGGCCGCAGTCGGCCTTCGAGGTGGTCAAGCGGGCCTTCAAGCCGGCCAAGGCGACGGTCAAGGAGCACGTGCGGGCGGCGCCGGCGAGCGTGCGCCGGCCGCGCCAGCCGCGGCGCCCGGCCGAGCGCACGCCGGTGGGCGAGGAGAAGGCCCGCACGGCGGCCTGAGCCGTCAGCCGAGCCTGCGCCTGAACTCGTCGTAGCCGAAGGCGCGCACGACGCGGTAGCTGCCGTCCTCGCCGAGCACGGCGAGGTCGGGCAGCGGCGTGCCGTTGAAGGTGGTGCTCTTGACGAAGCTGTACTGCATCATGTCGCCGAAGATCAGCCGGTCGCCGACCGCCAGCGGAGCGGGGAAGGAGTACTCGCCGATGATGTCCCCGGTCATGCAGGTCTTGCCGCCCAGGATGTAGGTGTAGGGGGTGGCGCCGGGCTCCCCGGCGCCGAGCAGCGGCGGCCGGTAGGGCACCTCGAGCACGTCGGGCATGTGGCAGCTCGCCGAGGCGTCGAGGATGGCGATGCTCTTCTCGTTGCGGTGCAGCCCGATGACGCTCGCCACCAGGTAGCCGGCGTCGACCACCAGCCCGGCGCCGGGCTCCAGGATCACCTCCGCGCCGAACTCCGCCCGGAACGTGCGGATGGCCTCGATCAGGGCCGCCACGTCGTAGTCCGGCTTGCCGATGAAGTGGCCGCCGCCGAAGTTCACGGCCTTCACGCGCCGCAGGTAGGGGGCAAAGCGGCTCGCCACGTGGCGGACGAGGCCGACCGAGCCGTCGGCCGGCGACTCGCACAGCACGTGCACGTGGAAGACATCGATCTCCTCCCACGGCAGCGCATCGAGGTCGGCCGGCAGCGTGCCGAAGCGCGAGTAGGGGGCGCAGGGGTCGTAGAGGGCGCCGCCGAGCGTGGCGTTGGAGTAGCCGGGATTGACGCGGATGCCGACGCTGATCCCTGGCCCGCGCCTGACGATGGGCAGGAAGCGGGCGAGCTGCTCGGGCGAGTTGAAGTAGATGTGGTCGGCGAGCCCGGTGAGCGCCTCCACCTCGCGTTCGGTGTAGGCGGGCGCGTAGACGTGCACCTCCTTGCCGAGCTCCTCGCGCCCCAGCCGCGCCTCGTGCTCGCCGCTGGCGGTGGTGCCGTCGACCGCCTCGCGCAGGAGCGGGAAGGCGGCCGGCATCGCCCACGCCTTGGTGGCGAGCAGGAGCTTGGCGCCGGCCTCGCGCCTGATGCGCCCGGCCTTGGCCAGGTTGCGCCTGAGCGCGGCCACGTCGAGCACGTAGGCTGGCGTGCGCATGTCGGGGGGAAGCTTCGGGATCATGTCGGCATACCTTCTCCCTCTCCCCACTGACGTGGGGGAGAGGGTGGGAGTGCTCCCTCCCCCGCTTGCGGGGAGAGGGTGGGGAGCGCTCCCTCTCCCCGCCTGCGGGGAGAGGGCCGGAGTGGGGGCAGCCACAAACGCCAGCGCCGGAGCATGCATCTGCCCCTCACCCTAACCCTCCCCATGCCTGAAGAGGCATGGGGAGAGGGAATTTTGCCTTCCCCCTCTCCCCGCTTGCGCCCCTCTCCTTCTCCCCGCTTGCGCCACTCTCCCTCTCCCCGCTTGCGCCACTCTCCCTCTCCCCGCTTGCGGGGAGAGGGTCGGGGTGAGGGGCAGAGGCAAACGAGACGTCACCTCACGCCCCCGGCGCCGCAATGAAATCGAGCAAGGTGTCCAATACGCCATCGATGTTGTCGTAAATGTCGATATTGCGGACGCGGAACACCCGATAGCCCATCGCGCGCAGCTCCCGCGCCCGTCTGCCGTCCGCTGCAATCTCGGCCTGCGTGCTGTGCGTGCCGCCGTCGACCTCTACCACAACCTTGTGTTCACGGCAGAGGAAGTCGGCGAAGTAAGACCCGAGCGGGACCTGCCGTACGAACTTGAGGCCATTGAGCCGGCGATTGCGCAATCTCGACCAAAGCTTCGCCTCCGCCGAGATCGGCTTCGATCTGAGCGCCCGCGAGCGGCTCGTTTGCCAGGGCTGCGATCCGCGCATCCGCACTTGGGGGTCCTGGGGTTCGGTTTGAGCGCGTGGCTGCCCCTCACCCTAACCCTCTCCCCACTGACGTGGGGAGAGGGAACACGAGGTTCCCCCTCTCCCCGCTTGCGCCCCTCTCCTTCTCCCCGCTTGCGCCACTCTCCCTCTCCCCGCTTGCGCCCCCCTCTCCCTCCCCCCGCTTGCGGGGAGAGGGTCGGGGTGAGGGGCAGCCACAATCTCCCCCTCCCCCGCTCGCGGGGAGAGGGTCGGGCCTACGTCTTGACCGCGAACAGCGGCGCCTGCTCGCCCGCCGAGAGCTCGCGCACGTGCCAGGGCAGCCCCTGAGGCCCGAGCTCGGCCAGGAACGGCTCGGGCGGCAGCTGCTCGACGTTGAGCACGCCTTTGCCCTTCCAGGCGCCCTTGAACATCATGATGGCGCCCACCACCGGCGGCACGCCCGTGGTGTAGGACACGGCCTGCGCGCCCACCTCGCGATAGGTCGCGGCGTGGTCGCACACGTTCCAGATGATGTGGCGCTTGCGCTCGCCGCCCTTGACGCCGGTGAAGATGCAGCCGATCGAGGTCTTGCCGGTGTAGTTCTCGGCGAGCGACGAGGGCTCGGGCAGCAGCGCCTTCAGGAACTCCATCGGCACCACCTTGGTGCCCTTGTAGTCGACCGGGTCGATGCGCGTCATGCCGACGTTGGTGAGCACCTCCAGGTGCTTGATGTAGTTGTCGGAGAAGGTCATCCAGAAGCGGATCTGCCTCAGGCCCCGGATGTGCTTGACGAGGCTCTCCTCCTCCTCGTGGTAGATGAGATAGGACTTGACCGGCCCGACCTCGGGATAGTCGATCATGGTGGAGATCGACAGCGGGTCGATCTCGATCCACTTGCCCTCCTTCCAGTACTTGCCGCGCTGAGTGACCTCGCGCAGGTTGATCTCCGGGTTGAAGTTGGTGGCGAACGCCTTGCCGTGGCTGCCGGCGTTGCAGTCGATGATGTCGATGGTGTGGATCTCGTCGTAGAGCTTCTCCTGCGCCCAGGCACAGAAGATGTTGGTGACGCCGGGATCGAAGCCGCAGCCGAGCACCGCCATCAGGCCCTTGGCCGCATAGCGGTCGTGGTAGGGCCATTGCCAGCTGTAGCTGAACTTGGCCTCCTCGCGCGGCTCGTAGTTGGCCGTGTCCATGTAGTGCACGCCCGCCTCCAGGCAGGCGTCCATGATCGGCAGGTCCTGGTAGGGCAGGGCCATGTTGATGACGAGGTGGGGCTTCACCTTGCGGATCAGCGCCACGGTCTCGCCCACGTTGTCGGCGTCGACCTGCGAGATGTCGATCGGCGTCTTGGCCGCCGCCTGCACCTTGCGGCAACTCTCCAGCCGCCGCGAGGCGAGGTGAATGCGCTTGAAGACGTCGCGGTTCATCGCGCACTTCTTGGCAACGACCGAGCCCGCGGCCCCCGCGCCGATGATGAGAACCGTGTCCACGTCCCGCTCCTCCTCGAATGGCGGCCGGCGCCCTGCTGCAGCCGGCCGGCGTGTCGGGGTCGGACCACCGGGCCCGAGCCGCGGAAGTAATGCATGGGGGCCATCACTACAATAGGCACACGACGGGTGCGCGACGCCATGCACGGCTTCCCGCGCCCCCGCCCCGCGCGTATTCCCCTTGCGGGGGCCCGCCGATGGGATAGCCTGCGGGCCCGCGCAACGGAGAACGCCCGATGATCGAGCTCTTCTATTGGCCCACGCCCAACGGCAAGAAGGTGACGATCCTGCTCGAGGAGTGCGGCCTCGCCTACAAGATCACGCCCGTCAACATCCAGAAGGGCGACCAGTTCGCCCAGGACTTCCTCAGGATGAACCCCAATCACCGCATGCCGGTGATGGTCGACCACGCGCCCAAGGACGGCGGTGCGCCCATCAGCGTGTTCGAGTCGGGCGCCGTCATGATGTACATCGCCGAGAAGACCGGCAAATTCTGGCCGCAGGACACCCGCACCAAGTACGATGTCTGCCAGTGGATCATGTGGCAGATGGCCAACCAGGGGCCCAAGCTCGGCGAGTGCGGCCACTTCCGGCGCCTCGGCGACCGCGAGGGCGACCAGACCTACGCCGTCAACCGCTTCACCAACGAGGCCAACCGCCTCTACGGCGTGCTCAACAACCGCCTCTACGACCGGCCCTGGCTGGCGGGCAGCGAGTACACCATCGCCGACATGATTTGCTACCCCTGGACGGTCAACTGGAAAGGCCAGGGCCAGGACATCGACGAGTTCAAGTACGTCAAGCGCTGGGCCGAGAGGATTGCCGCGCGTCCCGCCGTGCAGCGCGGCATGGCGGTGGGCGCCGATCTCTCCACCGACGTGACCAAGCTGCCGCCCGAGGAGCAGGCGCGCATCCGCAAGCTGCTCTACAACCAGCGCGCCATCCCCGTGCCGGGCTGAGCGGGGCGCGGCCATGAGGCTCGGCATCACCCTGCCGCTCGTCGACATCCACGGCGATCCCGCCACCGTGCGCGACTTCGCCCAGGCCGCCGAGGGGCTCGGCTACCACCACCTCGGCGCTCCCGACCACGTGCTGGGCGTCAACGTGGCGAGCCGGCCGGACTGGGGGGCGCGCAACACCTCCAAGGACTTCTTCCACGACCCCTTCGTGCTGTTCGGCTTCGTCAGCGCCTGCACCAAGGCGATCGAGCTCTCCACCCAGGTCCTGATCCTGCCGCAGCGCCAGGCCGCGCTGGTGGCCAAGCAGGCGGCCTGCCTCGACGTGCTTTCGGGCGGCCGCTTGCGCTTCGGCATTGGCGTCGGCTGGAACCCGGTCGAGTATGTGGGCCTCGGCGAGGACTTCCACACCCGCGGCAAGCGCCAGGAGGAGCAGATCGCCGTGCTCAAGGCGCTGTGGGCCGAGCCCCACGTCACCTTCAAGGGCCGCTGGCACACCATCGACGACGCCGGCATCAACCCGCTGCCCACGCGGCGCACGATCCCGCTCTGGTTCGGCGGCCACGAGGACGTGACGCTGCGGCGCATCGCCAGGTGGGGCGACGGCTGGATCATGCTGGCGCATCCCGTGGGGCCGGCGGCCAACGCGGAGTTCGACAAGCTGCGCGGCTACGTGCGCGAGGCCGGACGCGACCCGGCCGCGGTCGGCATCGAGGTGTGGGTGTCGACCGGCCAGGGCGGCCCGGAGGACTGGCGCCGGGAGCTGCTGGCGTGGAGGGAGGCCGGCGTCACCCACGTCACCGTCAACAGCACCTATAACCGCGGTCCGCACAAGCGCATCGCCGGCCGCACCATGGCCGATCACCTCGCCGCCATGCGCCAGTACCGCGACGCGGTGGCGGACCTGCTCTGAGCCCGCCGCCTCGTCAACCGCCCCAGGAGCCCCATGCGACCCGCCCCACTCCCCCTCGCCGCACTTGCCGCAGCCATGCTGTGGGCGGCGCCCGCCCACTCTCAATCCAAGCCCGCCTACACCCTGGGCAGCCTCGTCATCGAGGCCCCGTGGGCGCGGGCCACGCCAGGCGGCGCCCAGGTCGGGGGCGGCTATGCGCGCATCACCAACAAGGGCCGCGAGCCGGACCGGCTGGTCGGCGGCTCGCTCGCGGCGGCGGACGCCGTCGAGGTGCACGAGATGTCCGCGAGCGGCGGCGTCATGAAGATGCGCCGGCTCGAGCGCGGGCTCGAAATCAAGCCGGGCCAGACGGTGACGCTCCAGCCCGGCGGCTATCATCTGATGTTCACAGGACTGCGCGAGCCGCTCAAGGCTGGCCGGCCGGTCAAGGGCACGCTGGTGTTCGAGAAGGCCGGCACGGTCGCCGTAGAGTTCCGTATCGCTCCCATCGGCGCCCAGAAGGACGACCACTCGCACAAGGGCCATTAGCCGCCGCGGGCCCGGCCGCCGTGCTTCCGGACCATGCCCTGGTCCGCAAGTGCGCCAACGACGACCGCGCGGAAGGTGCCCCATGTGCAGCCCTGCTCGCCCGGCGCGCCGGGCCCGCGTGCGGGAAACCCTGGCGCAATGGGCCTCACAGCAGCGCTGGGACCCGCACGAGAGTGCGAAGATCGCAGGGGAGTGCCACGTCCTCCTCGCCCGGCTGCGCGAGCTCCAGGTGCAGACCGCCGCGCTCATCGAGCATTCGAGGATGCAGATCGCCATCGCGCGCGCCCTGATCCAGGAGGCCAGGTGCAACGGGATGGCCCAAGACCGCAGCAACCTGCCGTGAGCGCGCTCGGCGCACGGCATCCGCCGCCGCGCCATGTCGCGGCCATGCTGCAGTCGGCCGTCGACGCCATCATCTCCACCGACGACGCGGGCACCATCGAGAGCGTCAATCCGGCGACCGAGCAGCTGTGCGCCGTCGCGCCCGAGGGGGCGGGGACTACCTCTCCGCCTTGAACTCGTCTGTCAGCCGATTGATCTTCGAGGCGGCGCCGCCCAGGATCCACAGGTCGTAGACCACGACCGCGAGCGTCATGACCGCCAGCGTCAGGTTGACGAACGACACCCGCCAGAAGCCCACGACGTGCAGGAAGATGCCGAAGAGGGCGGCGACTGCGGGAATGCCCGAGACGATGTTGTCGAGGTTATGGGTGCTCGCGCTGCCGATGTTACCGTGCGAGATGGGATAGCCCTGGACGACGAGGTAGGCCCAGAAGATTGCGAACAGGCCGGTGAAGAACACCGCCGTGCGCTCCGGCGTGGTGGCACCGAGCATGGCGGGCTCCAGGTTCGGCGCCAGCCAGAACAGGACTGCCATGATCGCCGTCAGCAGCAGCGCGCTTATGAGGCGTGGCCCAATGCTCATCGTCTCTCCTCCGTGCGTGGGTGGCGCGCTCGTCCGTTCCCTCCGCTATCGGCTCCGACCCACATCAGGCCGAGAATGGAAAGCGCGGCATAGACCGTGTAGGCGAGCAAGAACCACTCCTCGAACCCGAAGCCCGACACTGCTACCTCGTTTCGCTGGCGGAAGCTGCTCGCGGGTCTACGCACCCGCCATGGCAACGCGCCCACGCTGGAGCGAGTTCCTCGGCTCAGCTCAGGGTGGGCGGGCGTCGCGCTGCGCTGCACAAGCGCGGCTCCGACCCGAAATGTCGCGGCTGGCGGCGCGCCGAGCGCCACCCGACACGCCTCCGTCGTGCCCTGGGAACCTCGTCCGCCCGCTCCCGTTCAGACATCATCGACAACATGGAGAAACGTGGAGAGTCGACAACGTGTGGATCTATCCGGTGAGAACGATCATGCTGCCTGCAGCCCTGGTGCTGGCGCTCGCCAGCCCCGCGCTCGCCCAGCAGACCGAGGAAGGGACGGCAATGACCCCGTCCGAGTGCCGCGCGCTGTTCCAGGATGCGGACACCAACGGCGACGGCGTGCTCTCCCAGCAGGAGATCGCGGCGGCCGACCTCGGCGACATGGACTCCGGAATTACCGTCCAGCAGTTCGTGAGCGAGTGCGCCGAGGGCTAGGCAAGCTCAGGGACCCGAGGCTCTCCGCCGAGCGTGTAGACGCGGCGTCCTGCCCAGGACCGTTCCCGAAACCACCATCTAGTGCCGCAGCGGCGGAGGCTCGTCGGCCAGCCGTTCCAAAGCCGGCAGGTCGGCGAGCCGCACGCCGTGCGGCGGGTCGCGCCGGATAAAGCCCGCGCCCTCGAGCTCGACGAGCGCGCGCCCGAGCGAGGCGACGTCCATCCTGAGCCACGCGGCCACGGCCCCGCACTCGAGCGTGTCGACGATCACCTCCGGGTCGCGGCCCTCGTATCGGTTGAGCGCGGACAGCGCCACGAACAGCGCCGCAACCCGCTGCAGCGCCGGGCGATCCGCACGGTTCAGCGCCTGGCGGCGCGCCTCGCAGTCGCGCTCCAGCGCGTACGCGTATCGCTCCTGGGCCCGCCTGCTGCGGCGCAGCAGGCCGTCGAGCTCCTCTGGCGGCACGCACCTGACGCGCGCGCTGCCCACCGCCTCCGCCCAGCATGTGTGGTGCCCGAAGGCGCCGAAGCCAATCACATCTCCGGCGAAGGCGAACTCGATGATCTCCGCAGCCCGGCCCGGAGGGCGCTGGTACTGCATGAAGACGCCGGCCTCGATGAGATAGGGCTGCCTGACGTCGCCGGGCTGAAAGAGGATCTCGTTGCGAAGCGTCCGCACGCCGGGATCGAGCACGACGTCGGCCGCGTGGCTGGGTCGCTCGTCGGCGCGCTCCGTGGAAGGCGAATTGCAGGCGACAGCTGTACCCATGGCAGGCCCCCAGCCCCTGGGAGAACGCCAGAACAACTCGCGGCCGCGGCCAAGGTTCCCCCCGCCCCCACCGGGCCCGGCGCCCTGCTGTTGATATCCGGCGGGCAACCAATTGCCGGCGCTCACGTTCCTGCCCGCGCCGGACCGGGGGCAGCGGGCCGATGCTGGAACGGCCGCCGAGGGAACTTAGTTGATGCTGCGCCAGTCAGGTCTGGCGAACACAGGAGGCTCTCCATGAGGATCAGGTCGGTCGGGGTTGCTCTGTCCGCGCTTCTCGTCACTATGCTGATGGCGTCCGATGCCACGGCCCAGCGCCGCGATCGCGACCGCAGCCGGGACTGGGTGCAGCTCGGCTGCCAGCAGGTGTCGTTCCGCGGCAGGGACCGCGACTCCATCCAGGTCGGGCGCCAGGAAGGGCGCTTCCGCGCCATTCGGCTCAGGGCGCGCGGCAACGACGTGGAGGTGAGGCGCGTGTCGGTGGTCTACGGCAACGGCAATGCCGACGACCTCGACGTGCAGCGGGTGATCCGAAGCGGCGGCCGCACCGAGCCGCTCGACCTCAGGGGCGGCGATCGCGCGATCCGGCGCATCGACATGGTCTACCGCCAGCGCGACGAGTTCCGCGGGCGCGCCGTCGTATGCGCCGAAGGGCTCGTCGGCTGAGCCCGGCGGGGCGCATCGGGCTGCCCATTAAGCGCGATGGAGGACGTCGGCCATGCCTGCGGAGTGTGAGGCATGGCCGAGCCCCGGTCCCTCCCTTCTCTCGCCCGGCGCCGCACGCTGATGTGGACCGTCCTTGGCAGTGCGGCGAGCAGCTGGCTCAGGCATCGCAGCCCCCGTCTCGGCGCCGCCCTTGCCTACTACTCCGTCTTCTCGCTCGGCCCCCTGCTGCTGATCGTCGTCAGCATCGCCGGCGTCTTCTTCGGCGGGGACGCCGTGCGCGAGGCGCTCACGGCCCAGTTCCGCTCCCTTCTCGGCCCCATCGGCAGCCAGGCGGTCGAGGCGATGCTCAAGGGCGCGAGCTCGCCCGGCTCGGGGGTGCTGTCGGGCCTGGTCGGCGTCGTCCTGCTGCTGGTGGCCGCGCTCGGCGTGGTCGTGCAGCTCAAGGACGCGCTCAACACCATCTGGGAGACGCGCGCGCCCGAGAGCATGGGGCTGTGGCCCTATCTGCGCACCTATCTCGTCTCCTTCGCCGGCATCATGGCGCTGGGGTTTCTCCTCGCCGTCTCGCTGGTGGTGAGCACCGCGCTGTCGGCGCTCTCGGCCTGGCTCGGGGCGGGCGAGGCCCTCGCCTGGCAGGCCCTCAACTTCGCGGTCTCGCTCGCCATCCTGGGCGCGCTCTTCGCCCTCCTTTTCCGGTGGTTCCCCGACGCCGAGGTGGGCTGGCGCAGCGCGCTCGTCGGCGGCTTTGCCACGGCCCTCCTCTTCAACCTCGGCAGGCTCGCGATCGGCTGGTACATCGGCACGCAGGGGCTCGAGTCCACCTACGGCGCCGCCGCCTCGGTCGTGGTCCTGCTGATCTGGGTGTACTACTCCGCGCAGATCGTGCTCTTCGGCGCGGAGATCACGCACGTGCTGGAGCGCACGCGCCGGCCCTCGGGCGTCGGCAAAATCTGACCGACCGGCTGGCGGAGCCGGAGGGATTCGAACCCTCGATACCCGTTACCAGGTATACTGGTTTAGCAAACCAGCGCCTTCAGCCACTCGGCCACAGCTCCGCTCCCGCGAGGCTATAGGGGCGCGACCGGCCGATTGCAAGCGTGGGGCCGCCCCGCGCCGGCGCCCCGCGCGCCCCTGCGCCGGCCGCAAAGCTGGAGCGCATCGCAGCGGCCCGAGCTGCGGCCCGAGCCGAAGTCGAGCTCAGGCCATGACCGGCGCCCTTGCTCCACCTGCCGGGCCGCGACCGCCACACCGGTGTCACACCGGCCGCTCGCGGCTGACCCCCTGCACAAGCGCGTCGCGCCCCTCACACCGGACGCCTGCAGCTCATGGGCGGCGCCGGTGGCGCCGTCACACCGGCCACTCGCGGCCGATGCGCTGCGCCGCCCGGCGCAGGCGCGGCACGTGCCGCTCGCAGGCCTTGAGCGTGAGGCGGGGCAGCGGGCCCTGCATGCCCACCGCCGCCACCACCCGGCCTGTGCGGTCGGCGATGGGCACCGCCACCCCCACCACGCCCACCGTGCGCTCCTGGTCGTTGAGGGCGTAGCCGGCGGCGCGGATGCGCACGAGCTGGCGCTCCAGCTCGCTCGCGCGCGTCACGGTGTGGGGTGTGGCGCGCGCCAGCCTGCGGCTGCGCAGCAGGCGGCGGCACAGGTCGGGGTCGAGGTGGGCGAGCAGCACCTTGCCGCCCGACACGCAGTGCGCACCCGTGCGGCTGCCCACCTCCAGGTGCAGCCGCAGCGGCCAGGCGCACTCGATGCGCTGCAGGTAGACGTAGTCGAGCACGTCGAGGGTGCCGACGTTGCAGGTCTCGCCCACGTCCTCCACCAGCTCCTGCAGGATGGCGCGGACGGGCGCGCTCTGATTGAACGAGCGCAGGGCGCGGAAGGCGAGGCGCGAGAGGCGCGGGCCCAGCGAGTAGCGCTCGGGGGCAGGACCGCGCACCACCAGGCCCGCACGCTCGAGGTGGCCCAGCACCCGGTGCACGGTCTGCCGCGGCAGGGCGAGGCGCACGGCGAGGTCGGAGGGCGCCAGCGCCTGGGAGTGGTCGCTAACGGCCTCCAGCACGGCCAGCGCCTTCTCCAGGGCCGAGGTTCGCTGATACTTGGCCATCCCTGAACGACGTGGATCGTCCCCCGGTAGCAGATCGTGCGACCGGCTTTATTAGGCCGGCGGCTCACCTCGGGCGCATGCGATCGCCGGCTTCGGGCCGGTGGCCTGCGCCGACGTCAGGGTCTGGAAGCTCGCAGCTGTCCTGGCGGGATCAGGCGACGGGGGCTCTCAATGGCTCGATGGGGCAAGGGAAAATCTCGTACATGCGAAACACCCAAATGCGAGGCCCCGGCGGGGCCAGCGACGACCGTTCAAGACCACCACACCGCCGAGAGCGCCGTCAAGGCGCCGCCGCGGGCGTGTAGGTAGCTCGTGATCTGACGTGCGTTTGTAGCTCGTGAAGTGTCGTGTCTGAAGGTGCCTTTGAACAAAGGGGGCACGGGGATGGGCACGGCATCGGTTCACGAGGGAGTTCGTCGGATGCGTT
>Ga0209172_10003010_pt1 | contig 27326 bp, 14 predicted proteins | sample LarsenN4metaG_FD_184113 | JGI IMG/M metagenome (GOLD analysis project Ga0209172, IMG submission 184113) | Hot spring sediment bacterial and archeal communities from British Columbia, Canada, to study Microbial Dark Matter (Phase II) - Larsen... ... | reverse complement strand
AGCCGACACGCATAGGAGCTGGTGGCGAGTGACTCGCCCAGCCACGAAACCGCGCGCGGACGGGAACAACGAAGACGTCACCTTCGCAGACCTCAGGCGGGTTAGGAGGTCTGCTCCGGTGACGTCTATCGAAACGGAAGAGACTTGACATCAGTCCGGCTCATAGGAGCCGGACCGGGCACGATGTAGTGTCCGGCTTCAGCCGGACCGGGCACGATGTAGTGTCCGGCTTCAGCCGGACCGGGCGCGATGTAGTGTCCGGCTTCAGCCGGACCCGGCACGATGTAGTGTCCGGCTTCTGCCGGACCCCGTCGATGCCGGACCAGACTGGGCATCCTCATCGCGGACCGCGTACAGTGATCCCATGAATCCCATCCAGACCGAAGCCTGGCAACGCGGTCCCGTTCCCGGGTTCGAACCGCTGCTGATGCCGGTCGTGCACGCGCTGATTCAGGCGCGCGAGGATCTCGAACGGCTGGTCCCCACCGTGCCTCCCGATCGCGTCTGGCGCCGTCCGGGCGGGGCCGCGTCGATCGGCTTTCACGTGCGGCACGCCGGGGGCGCGCTCGACCGCCTGTTCACCTACGCGCGCGGCGAAAGCCTGTCCGACGCCCAGCGTGCCGCGCTGAAGGCGGAAGGGGAGCCGGGCGACCCACCGGCCTCACTGGCCTCGGTTGTGGCGGAGGTCAATCGCATCATCGACGCGGCCCTGAATCAGCTCCGCCAGACGCCCCGCGAGTCGCTGCTCGAGGACCGCAAAGTCGGACGAGCCGGGCTGCCGGCCACGGTGCTGGGACTGCTCTTCCATGCCGCCGAGCACACCACCCGGCACGTGGGGCAGGCGATCACGACGGCGCTGGTCCAGCGCCCCTGAAGGCGCCGTGGCCCGGAGGGCGAAATCGAGCGGGTGAACGAGGTTCCGCGGGCACCCCTGCCCGTTTTTTCGGTGCGGGAACTCTTTTTTCGCTTGGCGAGGGTATTCGGTCATAATCCACAGTTGCCGCGCCGGCCGCGTCGCCGGCGCCCTCCGGGAAGCGCCCATGACGACGAACACGACCGATCCGAGAGACATCATCGCCACCTCGCCGATGAGCCGCCTGCAGTGGTTCGTCGTCGCGCTCACTATCGCGCTCAACGCCCTCGACGGCTTCGACGTGCTCTCGATCAGCTTCGCGTCTCCGGGCATCGCCGACGAGTGGGGCATCGATCGCGCCGCGCTCGGCATCGTGCTGTCCATGGAGCTGATCGGCATGGCGCTCGGCTCGGTGTTCCTCGGCGGCGTTGCCGACAAGTTCGGCCGCCGCCCGACGATCCTCGGCTGCCTGGTCGTGATGACCACGGGCATGATCATGGCCACGACCGTGCGCGGCCTCGTCGATCTGTCGATCTGGCGCGTCGTCACCGGCCTCGGCATCGGCGGGATGCTCGCCGCGATCAACGCCGTCGCCGCCGAATTCTCGAACTCGCGCCGCCGCGACCTCAGCGTGTCGTTGATGTCGATTGGCTATCCGCTCGGCGCGGTGTTCGGCGGGATCGTTGCCGCGCAGCTGCTGCAGGGGAACGACTGGCGCGCTGTTTTCTACTTCGGCGCCGCGGTCACCTCGGTGCTGATCCCGGTGGTCTATTTCGTGGTTCCGGAATCCATCCACTGGCTGGCGCGGAAGCAGCCGGAGGGTGCGCTCGAAAGGATCAACAACGCCCTGCTGCGCATGGGACACACCAGCGTCGCGGCGCTCCCCGAGATCCCGGCCGAGGTGCGCAAGCGCTCGATCGCCGAGATCTTCCAGCCCGGTCTGGTAGCCACCACCACCATCGTGACGCTTGCGTACTTCTTCCACATCACGACCTTCTACTTCATCGTGAAATGGATCCCGAAGATCGTCGTCGACCTCGGCTTCGAAGCGTCGAGCGCGGCGGGTGTGCTGGTGTGGGCCAACGTGGGTGGGGCGACAGGCGGCGCCGTCTTCGGCATCCTGACGCAGCGCTTCGGGTTGAAGGCGCTGACGATGGCGCTGCTGCTGCTGTCGACCGTGACGGTGACGGTGTTCGGCCGCACCCCCGCCGATCTGCAGAGCCTGTCGGTCATCTGCGCGATGGCGGGGTTCTGCACCAACGCCGGCATCGTGGGCCTCTATGCGATCATCGCCCGGGTCTTCCCGACGCAGGTGCGTGCGTTCGGGACCGGCTTCACCGTCGGCGTCGGGCGCGGCGGGTCGGTGCTGGCACCGATCATCGCAGGCTTCCTGTTCACCGCCGGGTACTCGCTGCCGACGGTGGCGATGGCCATGTCGAGCGGATCCCTGCTGGCGGCGGCCGTGCTCGTGCTGCTCAAGCTCGGGGATCGTCCCGTGGTGCCGGGGCAGGACCGTCCGGTGCGGGCCACTCCCATTCCCGCGCCGCGCCCGGTCAGATGACGCGAGCGGCGCATCCCGGCGCGTCCGCCGGCCGCCTGATGCGATGAGCCGGCTTCGCGCGGCTCGATGACGCGCCGGAGTCTCCGGGCCCACGTGTGCTGCGGACGGACGCTGCGCCGTTCCGCGGCCGCCCCGTCGAGCGCCTGCCGGCGAGTATGTGATCGAGGCTATCAGCACGCATCACGAGCACGGAGCGGCGCGTGCGGCCGCGTGATGCCCGCGTCTACACACGATGGAGCGTGAATGAACAAGAAGAGTCTGGAGGACCTGTTACAGGAGGCAGGCAATCCGGTCGCGCTGCTGCGGAATCAGCAGACGGGACCGAACGTGTACCCGGGCGTGCCGCCGGAATACACCAACTGGCGCGACGAGACGCTGGCGTGGCAGAAGACGTGCGTCCTCTTCAACCAGTCCTATCACATGGCCGATCTGGCGGTCGAAGGCCCGGACGCGCTGAAGCTGCTGACGCACCTCGGCGTCAACAGCTTCAAGGGCTTCACCGTCGACAAGGCCAAGCAGTTCGTGCCGGTCAACTACGACGGCTACGTCATCGGCGACGTGATCCTGTTCTACCTTGCCGAGAACGAGTTCAACCTCGTCGGCCGGATCCCGGCGCTCAACTGGATTCAGTACCACGCCGCCACGGGCGGATATGACGTGAAGGTGACGCTGGACGAGCGCTCGGCCGCCAGGCCCGATCCGTTCAATCGCAAGTCGTACCGGTTCCAGCTGCAGGGGCCGAATGCGATGAAGGTGCTGGAGAAGGCGATCGGCGGCAAGGCGCCCGAGCTCAAGTTCTTCACCATGGGCCACGTCACGATTGCCGGCCGTCCGGTGCGCGCGCTTCGCCACGGGATGGCGGGGCAGCCCGGGTACGAGCTGTTCGGCCCGTACGCGGAGCACGATCTGATTCGCGACACGCTCTTCAAAGCCGGAGAAGAGTTCGGCCTGCGGCTCGTCGGCGGCCGCGCCTATTCGGCCAACACGCTCGAGTCGGGCTGGATCCCGTCGCCGCTGCCGGCGGTGTACACGGGCGAGAAGATGAAGCCCTATCGCCAGTGGCTGTCGGCCGACTCGTACGAGGCGAAGGCGTCGATCGGCGGCAGCTTCGTGTCGCCCGACATCGAGGACTACTACCTGACGCCGTGGGATCTCGGCTACGGCCCGCACGTGAAGTTCGACCACGACTTCATCGGACGGGAGGCGCTCGAGCGGCGCGTCAACGAGCCGCATCGCAGGAAGGTCACCCTGGCATTGAACACCGACGATGTGATGCGGGTGATCGGCAGCCAGTTCCAGCGGGATCACCGCGCCAAGTTCATGGAATTCCCGTCGGCCGTCTACTCGATGCACCCGTACGACAAGGTGACGAAGAACGGCAGGACGATCGGCATCTCGACCTGGGTCGGATACAGCGCGAACGAAGGTCAGATGCTGACGCTGGCGATTCTCGACGAGGCCCACGCGACGATCGGCAGCGAGGTCATCTTCGTGTGGGGCGAAGAGAACGGCGGCACGGCCAAGCCGACCGTCGAGCGGCACGTGCAGGTCGAGATCCGGGCAACGGTCAGCCCGGTGCCGTACAGCGAGGTTGCGCGAACCGAGTACACGCGCGGCGGCTGGCGCGTTGCCGCCGCCAGATAGCCGGACAGCACGTCAACGCTGCGGGGGCGAGGCGGTGCCTCGCCTCCGTCCAGGCGGTTCCCGTGCCGGGGCGCCGCCCGGTGTGGCGTGCCGATGGAGATGGCGTCGAAGGTGAACCGATTCGGCCGCCGGAAGCTGGTGATTGCCGCCGGCGTCGCAGCCGCGGCGCTGCTGGCCGCACTGGGCGGGTGGATGTTCATGCGCTGGCGCGACGCTGCGGCCGCGGATCGCATTCCCCGTCCGCCGGCCTCCGCCTCCCGCTCGCCGGCCATTGCCGCGCATCTCGACGGAAAATACGCCGCCGCACGCCGCGACCCGTTGTCGCCGGCGGCTGTCGGCGCGCTCTGCGTGGCGTATCACGCCGACATGTTCTTCGATGATGCCGAGCGCTGCTACGCGCTGGTCATCGAGATGGAGCCGTCGCAGTGGCGCTGGCGCTACTATCGCGCGCTGATTCAGGCCGAGCGCGGCGGCGGCGACGCGCTGATCGACAACCTCCGCCGCGTCGTGAACCAGGCGTCCGGCTTCGGTCCGGCGTGGCAGCGGCTCGGTGATGCGCTGTTCAAGGCAGGGGAGTACGAGCAGGCGCGCGAGGCATGGGAACGTGCGGGCCGCGCCGGTGTGCCGGATGGCGAGCAGCCGCAGCCGCGCCATGTGGTCGAGGTGCCGCTGGCGGCCTATGCCAACGTCGGGCTGGCGCGCATCGCGCTCGTGCAGGGCGACGCGGCCCGCGCGCGCGAGATTCTCGAGCGCGTCGTTGCCGACGCGCCGCAGTTCAGCTCGGCGCTCCGGCTGCTGGCCGATGTCTACCGGCGGCTGGGGCGCGACAGCGACGCCGATCGGCTGGTCTACCGGGCCAATCGTCTGCAGCCGTTCGCGCCGTATCTCGATCCGATGGCCGACACGCTGGCGCGCGAATCGCGCAACAGCACGCTGCTGCTGCGCGTCTCGTCGGAGGCCAACCTGGCCGTGAACGCCGAGTGGGCCGAGTACCTGACGCGTCGGGCGCTGGAGTTCGACCCCGACAACCCCGAAGCCGTCGTCAAGCTCGGCCGCGTGCTGCGCACCGTCGGGCGCAACGCGGAAGCGCTCGAATACTTCCAGCGCTATCACCAGATGGTGCCCGGCGATTTCCTCGGCCTCGCCCACATCGGCAGCTGTCTGAGCGCGATGGGGCGCTACGAGGAAGCCGAGTCATATCTGCGCCGCGCCGTTGCCGGCATCGACGATCCGCAGACGCACTACAACCTCGGGCTGCTGCTGGCGGTCACCAACCGGACGGCCGAAGCGATCGCCGAGTACGAGAAGGCGCTGGCCCGCGATCCGATGCACGCCGACGCACGCCTGAACATGGCCACCGCGCTGGCCCGCCTGGGACGCATGGACCAGGCCGCACGGACGCTCACACAGCTCGTCGAGCAGGATCCGGACAATGCGTTGGCGCGAACCAACCTGGGGGTCGTGCTGATTCAGCAGGGGAAGGTCGAACAGGCGCGCGCCCAGCTCGAAGCGGCGCTGCGCGCCGACCCCGATCTGGGGCCGGCGCGGCAGGCGCTCGACGCTATCACGCGTTAGGTCAGGGGATGATGTTGCTCGTACGGTCGACCGACTCCTGGTTGCCCACCATCAGCTCGCCGGCGTAGTTGGCCTGCTGGCAGACGTACTCGAACAGTTCCTGACCGTTCTCGCGCCGCAGGTTGAACGTGGTGGTCCACGGCGCGGTGTAGGCGCCGGGATCGTCCACCGTCACCTCGTACTTCACCTGCGCCTGGTTGATGCGGGTGAACTTCTCGAGCGTGTGCAGCGCTTCGGTGTGCGGCAGACCGCGTCGATCCAGCCAGAAGCCCTCGTTGTACCCGATAGTGTCCACGTACAGCGTGTCGCCCTCCCACCAGCCGATGGAGTGTCCGTAGAAGGACGGGGTCAGATTGGTCGGGTGCGAACGGCCGTCCATGTAGACCGTGCGGTAGGTATGCGGTCCCCCGACGTCGAAGATGTAGAGCCGACCGAGCTCGGGCAGCTCGACGAACTCGACGCCGTATGGCGTCAGGAACTGGCGCGCGACGCCCGACGGCTTGCAGCGGGTGTGCGGCTCGAGCTCGTGCTTCTGGCGATCGTCGAAGACCGCCTTGGCCCACGGCTGAAAGGGGACTTTGTCCGCGGCCAGGATCGGATCGAGGATGCCGAAGACCGGCAGCCACAGTCCTTTGTCTTTAGGGTTCTCGCCGCCGAGGATCGCGCGGCCGCTGGCATCCCGAGGCGCCGGCCGTGGAGGAGCCGTCTGACGGCCGCCGCCCGTTCCGACGCCGCCGACGACACCTTGACCGCCGGTCCCGGCGCCGCCGCCGCGGCCGCCCTGGGCAAACGACGGTGATGCCGCCACGACCGCGAGAGAAAGAAGTGCTGAAACGCGTCCGACCTTCTGGATGAGGGCTTTCATACCACCAATTTATATCGAATTCTTGACAGCCACTAATACAAAGCGTATACACGTTCCGGCTTGAGAACAGCCTTTCGCATCGCGAAAAGGTGACGCTCGGCCTCGCCATGCCGGCCCCGGCAGTCCGGCGTGACGACTTCACAAATCGGCGGGGTAGACATGGGGAGGCAGCATGCGAGGTGTGATGAGGACCCTCGGCCTAGTCGCCTTGGTTCTCCTGGTACCGTCGGCTCTTTACGCACAGCAAGCCACCATCACGGGCACCGTCACGGATGCGTCAGGAGCGGTGCTTCCGGGCGTTTCGGTCGAGGCTGCCAGTCCGGCGCTCACCGAAAAGGTCCGGGCGGTCGTCACCGACGGAACGGGGCAGTACCGTATCGTGTCTCTTCCGCCCGGCGTATACACGGTAACGGTCAGCCTGCCGGGATTCAATACCGTCAGACGTGAAGGCGTGGAGCTGTCGGGCAACCTGACCGCCACCATCGACGTCGAGCTGCGCGTCGGCGCGCTCGAGGAGACCGTCACGGTGCTCGGCGAATCGCCGATCGTCGACGTCCAGAGTGCCAGACGCACGCAGGTCATCGACGGCGACGTCCTTCAGCAGATTCCGACCTCGCGGTCCTACAACAACGTGCTGCAGCTCGTCCCCGGCGTCGTGGCCGGCGACGGTCAGGTGCAGCTGCGGCCGACGATGCTGCTGTTCACGGCGCACGGCGGCAGCGCGGAAGACGGCCGCCTGACGGTGGATGGCATCAACACCGGCGCGTCGCGCGGCGGCGCCGGCGTCTCGGGCTACATCCCCGACATGCAGAACACCGCCGAGATCACGTTCACGATCTCCGGCAACCTCGGTGAGGCGGAGACGGGCGGTCCCTCGATGACCGTCGTGCCGAAGTCCGGCGGCAATACCCTGAGCGGTTCGTTCTTCCTCTCAGGACTGAACCAGTCGATGCAGGGCGACAACTTCGACGAAAAACAGCTGAGCGTGCTCGCGGCGCCGGCCAAGTCGCTCCTGCTGCGCGACTATCAGGTGTCGGTGGGCGGCCCGATCAAGAGGGACCGGCTCTGGTACTTCTTCAACCACCGGCGCGTCGATTTCGCCGACGCCCAGCCCGGCATCTTCGCCAACCGCTTTGCCGGCGACCCGACGAAGTACACCTACTCGCCCGACTACTCCCGTCAGGGCCGGATCGATCAGAAGCGCAACATCTTCGCCCTGCGCCTGACGATGCAGCTCACGCCGAAGAACAAGCTGTCGCTCTTCTGGGACGAGCAGCCGCAGTGCAGCGGCGCCGCGTGGCCCGGAACCGAGGACAACGGCTGCATGAGCAACAAGGACGGCTGGATCTACGGCGGCAGCCAGTTCAACGGCTTCTTCGGCCCGGGCCCGAACTCGCCCGAGACCGGCGACTACGCCTCCACGCACCAGAAGGTGCAGCAGGTGAAGTACACCGCGCCGGTGACCAACAAGCTGCTGCTCGAGGCCGGCTTCGGTACCTATATCTCGCAGTGGGGCTACTCGGAGCGGCCGGGCAACCCGACGAAGAACCTGGTGCGGGCGCAGGAAGCGCAGGCGCAGACCTTCGACCGCAACGGCGTCAGGGTGGTCGGTCCGTGCGACGACTGTCTGACCGTCGGCGGCAACCTGAAGTACCGCTCGTCGAACTGGCCGACGGGCTACATCTTCGCGCACACCTGGAACGCCGCGGCGAGCTACGTGACCGGCGCCCACAACATGAAGTTCGGATATCAGGGGGCGTTCCACCGCGACGACGACAACCTGTTCCCGACGATCAGCAACGTCCACCTGATGCAGTACCAGTTCAATACGCCGTGCGGCGCGCCCGCGGGGGCGCCGGGTCTGACGCCCTGCCCCAATGTCAACCCGATCGCGACGGCCATCACGCTGCAGTCGGGGGCGTTCACCCGCAAGGTGCGCACGGAGTACTACGCGTTCTACGCCCAGGAACAGTGGACGAAGGACCGCCTCACGCTGCAGGGCGCGCTGCGCTTCGACCACGCGTGGAGCAGTTTCCCCGAACAGCGGATCGGCCCATCGGTGACCATTCCAAACGCGATCGTGTTGCCGCCGCAGCAGGGCATCGAGGGCTACAACGATCTCAGCCCGAGATTCGGCGCGGCCTACGATCTGTTCGGGACCGGCAGGACATCGCTGAAGGTCAACGTCGGCCGGTATCTCCACCCGGCATCGAATCAGGGCCGCTACATCAACGCGAACCCGTCGGAGCTGGTGTCGACGAGCACCACGCGCCAGTGGACCGACAACGACCGCGATTATCAGGTCGATTGCGACATCCTCAACGGGCAGCCGCAGAGTCCGGCGACGACCGGCTCGGTCGATACCTGCGGCGTGTTCACCGACCTGAACTTCGGCCGCGAACGCCCGGGCACGCGGCTCGATGACTCGATCCTGCGTGGATGGGGCGCGCGTCCCTACGACTGGCAGTTCGGCGTGTCCGTGCAGCAGCAGGTGTTCCCGAGAGTGTCGGTCGAGGCGGGCTACTACCGCCGCTGGTGGCCGATCTACACGACGGCTGACGTGACCGACAACATCAACACCACGGCCGCCGATTACACGCGTTTCTCCGTCTACGCGCCGGCCGACCCGCGCCTGCCGAACGGCGGCGGCTATCCCGTGGAGGGGATCTACAACATCAACCAGGCGGCGTCGCTGATCGCGCCGAACAACGTGCAGAAAGCGGCGAACTCCTACGGCAAGTACACCCGCTACTGGGACGGCTTCGACATCACGGCGCAGGCACGGCTCCGCAACGGGCTCAACCTGCAGGGCGGCACGAGCACCGGACGAACGGTGCAGGACGCCTGCGAGACGCGCGCCGTCGTTCCGGAGGGGCTCGGCAACAACGGGCTGACCAACCCGTACTGCCGGACGGTCGAGCCGATGGCCACAACAGTCAAGGCCGTTGCCAGCTACATCATCCCGAAGATCGACGTGAACGTTGCCGGAACGTTCTCGAGTCGCCCGGGCGTGCCCTTGTCCGCCAACGTGGTCTACACCAGCGCCGACATGCTGAACCCGGCCCGGTCGACCCTCGGCCGTCCGCTCAACGCGGCGGCGACGATCGTCGTCAACGTGCTCGAACCGAACACGATGTTCGGCGATCGCATCGATCAGCTCGATCTCCGCATCGGCAAGATCCTGCGGTTCGGCAGGACGCGCACCAACCTCAACCTCGATATCGTCAACGCGCTGAATTCGAACGACAACCTCGCCTACAGCGCCACGTTCGGGCCGACGTGGCCGGCCCCGACCAGCGTGCTGACGGCGCGGCTGTTCCGTCTGAGCGCTCAGCTCGACTTCTAGCCGCGGCGGCGTGCCTGCCTTCGCCGGGGTGACGCGAGGGCAGGCGGCGCGCATTGCCCCGATGTTCTACACTCCAGAGGAGCCGGTCCGGCAGGGCCGGCTCCTCGACTGGTGTTGACCCGCACTCATCTCGGTCCACTCGTTCTCGTCGCGAGTCTCGTCTGGCCGTCGCCTGCCCGCGCGCAGGCCAGGGACGCCTTCGTCGAGGGACTGACGCGGTTGATCAACGCCGTCGACGGCGCCTTCGGCGACGAAGGGCCGGCCCTGCAGGCGGCCGTCGATGCGATGACGCGCGGCCTTGCCCTCTGGGACGAACGCATCGCGCGCGTGGAGACGGGCTTTCGTGCAGAAGTCGCCGCGGCGGACCCGCCCACCGCGGCCCGGATGCGCGCCACGCTCGGCACGGTGTATCTGGAGCGCGGCCGCCTCGATGACGCGCTGCACCAGCTTGCCATGGCGGCGGAACTGGATCCGTCGCTGAGCCAGGTGCACATCCTCCGCGGGCTCGCCTACGAGCGGGCCGGCCGCCCTGAGGACGCGGCGGCGGCATACCGGGCGGCCTGGCACGCCAGACGCGATGATCCGGTCGCCGCGTATCTGGTGCTCCGGAGCGAACCGTCGTCGGCTGCCGCGCGCGATGCGTTGTCGGGGGCGGTCCTTCAACGCGCAGCGTCCACGAACCCGGCACCCATAGCGTTTCCTGTGGCCGGTCTGCTCGACGACACCTCTGTCACGGCGCCCGTCTTTGCCCCGGCGGCCTACGCGACGGCGTTCGCATTGATTCAAGAGGGCAAGTATGACGAGGCGTTGACCGCCGTGAAGGCGGCGGTTGCCGCCGATCCTCTCGTGACGGATGAGGGGCTGCAGCTCGAGGAGGCGAAGCAGGCGAGCGCCTCGATGCGCCAGGCGGACTGGCGCGCCGCCGCGCGCTCGGTGGAGGCGGCGCTGAAGCGCAGCCCGGAGTCGCCGCAGCTGCTTCGGCTCCACGCCCGCGTGCTGGCGGCGCTGCGGGTGTACGAGGCGAGCGCGTCGCAGCTGCGCCAGGCCATCCGTCTGGATCCGCGCGACGAGCGTTCGCGCATCGCGCTCGCCGACGTCCAGGTCGCGGCCGGCCAGCCGGCCGCGGCCATCGAGACGCTGCGTTCCGCGATCCGCGACCTGCCGGACTCGGGCGAGGCGCATTGGCAGCTTGGCCGGATCGCGCAGGCGCAGGGCGACGCCGACGCCGTGCGTTCGTTCGAGCGCGCCGCCGAAAAACCCGTCGTCGCCGGGCTGGCGCGCCTCCATGCGATCGTCGGCCAGGCCTGGCACGCGCAGTTCAATCTCGAGAGCGCCGTCGCGGCCTATCGCCGACGCGTTCTTCTCGCGCCGAACGATCGGGACGCGCACTTCGATCTGGCCGAGGCGTATCGGGCCCTGGATCGGCTCGATGAAGCCCGCGCGGAATATCTCGCCGCCGCGCTGCTGGATCCGGCAGGGGCCAGGGCGTTCGGCATGCTCGGGCAGGTGGAGGCGGCTGCGGGCCGTGACGAGGAGGCGGTCACGATGCTGCGCCGCGCGATCGCGCTCGACGCCGGCCTGCTCGATGCGCGCTATGCGCTGAGCCGCGCGCTGCTGCGTCTCGGGCGCAGCGAGGAGGCGGAGCAGGAGCTGCGCGCCTACGAGCAGGCGCAGGCCGAAGCCCAGGAGGCGCAGCGCCGCCAGTTCCTCGAGAACCAGCAGAAGATCGACGAGCTGCTGAAGGCCAGATGAAGGCTTCCGTCCTTGCTGCGGCGATCCTGCTCGCGGCCGTCGCGCTGCCCGCACAGTCGAACCTGACGTTCGAGAACGCGGCAAAAGCCGCCGGCCTCGCGTTCACGCACGTCAACGGCGCCAGTCCCGAGAAGTATCTGGTCGAGACGATGGGATCGGGCGCCGCGTTCCTCGATTACGACCACGACGGCTGGATCGATCTGTTCGTCGTCGACGGCGGTGCGATTGCCGGCGGGCAGAAGGCCGCGAAGCAGACGAAGGCGAGCCACCGTCTGTTCCACAACGAAGGCGGCGGTGTGTTCAGGGACGTGACCGCGAGATCGGGCGTCGTCCACCGCGAGTACGGGCAGGGCGTGTGTGCCGGCGATGTCGACGGCGACGGCCGCACCGACCTGTACGTGACCAACTACGGCCCCAACACGCTGTATCGCAACGAGGGCAACGGCGTGTTCACCGACGTGACACGCACGGCACGTGTCGGTCTGGACGGGTGGAGCACGAGCTGCGCGTTCGTCGACGTGGATCGCGACGGCGATCTCGATCTGTTCATCACCAACTACCTCGATGCGCCGCCGTCGAAGAACCCGTTCTGCGGCGACCCGCAGCGCCGCATCCGCGTCTACTGTCATCCGCTCAACTACACCGGCATGCCGAACGTGCTGTATCGCAACGACGGCAGGGGCGTGTTCACCGATGTGAGCGCCGAGGCCGGCATCGCCAGATACATCGGCAACGGGCTGGGCGTCGCCGTCGGCGATTACGACGATGACGGCGCGCCGGATGTGTTCGTGGCCAACGATGCCGTGCCCAACTTCCTGTTCCACAACGACGGCAAGGGGACGTTCAGGGAGGTCGCGCTGACCGCCGGGGTGGCCGTCGCCCGCGACGGCAAGGCGCGCGCCGGCATGGGGACCGAGTTCGCCGACTACAACGGCGACGGGCGGCTCGATCTGGTCGTCACGAATCACGAGTTCGAAACGCACAGCCTGTTCCGCAACGACGGCCACGGGACGTTCTCCGATGCGTCGGTCGAGGCCGGCATCGCCTCGCCGACGCTGCCGTTCGTCGGCTTCGGTGTGGCGTTCCTCGATGCCGACAGCGATGGTGCGCTCGACATGTCGATCATCAACGGCCACGTGATCGACAACACCGCGATCTTCCGGCCCGGCTCGTCGCACGCCCAGCGTCGCCTGCTCTTCCGGAACACGAACGGCCGCCGCTTCGCCGAAGTCGGCAGGCAGGCAGGTCCGGGTTACGCAGGGCAGGCCGTCGGCCGCACGCTCATCGGCGGCGACATCGACAACGACGGCGACGTCGACCTGGTGGTCACCAACAACGGCGGTCCGCTCGAGCTGCTGCGCAACGACACGCCGCGCGGCGGGCATGCGCTCCTCGTGCGGCTCATCGGGGTGCGGAGCAACCGCAGCGCGATCGGCGCGCGGGTGACCGTGACCGCGCAGGGGCGGACGCAGGTCCGCGAGGTGAAGTCGGGGGCGAGCTATCTGGGACAGCACGATCTGCGCGTGCACGTCGGCGTGGGGAGCGCCGCGCAGATCGATCGCATCGACGTGCGCTGGCCGGCCGGGGACGTCGAGACGATCCGCGGCGTCGCCGCGGATCAGATCCTGACGATCACCGAGGGGAGAGGAATTACCGGACGGGTCCCGTTCGCCCGGTAGGTCACGCCCGCTTGCGTTCGCCGCGCTGCGTCGACGGCTGGCCGACGCGCGCCATGCCGTTGGAGCGCACGTAATCGGACGCCACCGACTCCACGGAGTTCACCAGCTCGGGGTGCTTGACCAGCATGCCCTCGATGCGCCGCACCGTCTGGCGCAGCAGCGGCAGCCGCTTCCTGATCATCGTTTCCCGATCGAGCCGGTTCGTCACATCGGAGCAGTTCGCCGCCGCCACGATGCGTCCGTGCGGGCCGAAGATGGGCAGCGATACGGAGACGATCCCGTAATCCAGTTCGTCCTGAATCGCGGCGTAGCCCTTGGCGCGCACCTCCTTGAGGATGCGGCGGAGCACCACCGGATTGGTTTCCGTGTGCTCGGTCAGCTTGCGGAGTCTGGCCCGTTCGAAATACGCGTCGATGGCCGATGCCGGCTGAAAGGCCAGCAGCACGCGGCCCATCGAGGTCGGGTAGACCGGATAGCGCGAGCCCGCGCCCGCGGTCAGCCGGATCGCGCGATTGAGCGAGGCGTGCGCGATATAGACGATGTCGACATCGTCGAGGACGGTGACCGACGAGCTGCCGCCCACCTCGTTGACCAGCTCCTGGAGGAACGGCTGCAGGACCACTTCAGCGTTGATCGCACTCAGGTAGCCGGTGCCGATGGCGAGCACTTTCGGGCGGAGCAGGAAACGGCGGCCGTTCCGCCCGATGTAGCCGAGCGACTCGAGCGTGTGCAGCGATCGACGGGCGGTAGCGGGGGTGAGATCGGTCAGTGCGGCGACCTCGCTCAACGTGAGCTGCGGATGTTCGCGTGAAAACGTCTGCAGGACCCGCAGCCCCCGTTCGAGCGAGGCGACGAATTCGGGTTTCGAGTTTTTCGCCATGCGAAGTCAGGATTATAGCCCTACGACACTCGCCCCCGGAATCGGAAACCAGTCGATACGGCCGCAAATCCGCGAGAGTCGGTAGGCGACCACGCATCCCCGGGGTCTCCGGAAAAGCTGATCGATCAGCGGCGCGACATCCGAGCACCGATGACGACGATGTCGCCCTCGATTGGCCGCGCCGAAGACTCTGCAGGACCTTGCCACCTCCGCCGTGATCGCGGCCGTCATGCGCGCCGCACCCCTCGATTGGCCGCGACCGGCGTTTTCCTTGACAGTGCCGGTGTCGAGGCGTATATAGGCAGTCCGTTTAGAGAAAAGACATTCGCATATCGAAAACCTCTCACATGTGGAGGACACATGCGGAACCGGGCAATCGTGCTTCTGGTTGCGTTCGGTCTGATCGCAACGGTACCGGGGATCGCGTTTGCGCAGGCGCAAGGTGCAGTCGCGGGGACGGTCAGAGACGTGTCGGGCGCGGTTCTGCCCGGCGTCACCATTGAAGCGTCGAGCCCGGTGCTCATCGAGAAGGTCCGAACCGCCGTTTCGGACGGCACCGGTCAGTACACCATCGTCAATCTCCCTCCTGGAACCTACGTCGTCACGTTCACCCTGCCGGGATTCGCCACGGTCAGGCGGGAAGCCGTCGAAGTCTCGCTGAACTTCACGACCACCATCAACGCCGAGATGCGCGTCGGCGGGCTGGAAGAGACGATTACGGTCACCGGCGAGAGCCCCATCGTCGACGTGCAGTCGGCGGCGCTGACGCGGTCGGTCACCCAGGACATCATCAAGCAGATGCCCGGCGGCGGCTCCTGGATTCAGATGGCCGCCAGCGTACCGGCCGTTCGTCCGAGCGTCACCGACGTGGGAGGCGTGCTGGGGGATCAGGTCGGCGCCCAGGTGCAGGCGCACGGCAGCCTGAACGGCGACGGCGTGTCGCTGTTCGACGGGCTGCGCATCGGCAACATGTACCTGAGCTCGAACCTGACGAACATGAGCCTCTCGCCGCTGCTGTTCGATCAGGTCGACGTTCAGCTGTCCGGCCAGTCCGGCGAAACCGGCACGAACGGCGTGATCATGAACGCCATCCCGAGGTCGGGCGGCAACACCTTCCATGGCTCGGCGCTGGTCAGCGGGTCGTCGCCAAGCCTGCAGGGAAGCAACATCAACGACGAGCTGATTGCGCGCGGCGCGAGGGAGTCCACGACGCTGAAAAAGCTCTTCGACATCAACGGGGCGATCGGCGGGCCGATCAAGCGGGACAAGCTGTGGTTCTACGTGACGTCGCGCTATTTCACGAACGAGTACTACCTTGCGGGCCTGTTCTATGCCGTGGACCCGACCGCGATTCGCCGCGTCGAGGACACCAGCCGCCAGGCGTTCGGCGGCACCTATACCTACGACAACAACGGCCGCGTGACCTGGGCCATCAACGAGAAACAGAAGTTCACCGGCTGGTACGCGTATCAGTACAAGGTCGACCCTCACTGGCTGCTGAACCTGACGACCACGGCGCCGGAGGCCGTTCGCGTGACGACGTGGCACACGCAACTCTCCACGTTCAAATGGACCTATACCGCGACGAACCGCCTGCTCATCGAGGCCGGCGTGGCACCCGGTGCGAGCCCCGACACGATCGTGGCCGAGCCCGATCGGATCAACGGAATTTCCATCCAGGAGCAGGGGAGCCCGGCAGGAAGCCCGCTGGGGATCCGGCCGTTGATCTATCGCGCACCACAGGGGTTCGATTTCGACGACCGGCTGCCTTCTCAGAGCTTTGCCGCGGCGCTGAGCTACGTCACCGGCTCACACAGCGCCAAGGTCGGCATGGACATGCAGCGCGGCTACTTCTGGAGAGGCGACAACAACGAGTCGACGGGAGGCATCTGGTACCGCACGCGCGAGTACGTGCCCAACCAGGTCACGATCCAGGCCCCGAACGCCGGCTGGCAGAACAACCTCAACTACAACCTCGGCATCTATGCGCAGGACCGCTGGACCATGAGCCGCCTGACGGTGAACGGCGGCATCCGGCTGGACCTGCAGAACGAGTCGACCAGTGAGTTCAGGTCTCAGCCGCATCGCTGGCTGCCGAACCGCAACGACGTCTACGCCGAGGTCAAGAACGTCCCGAACTGGAAGGACGTCAACCCGCGCGCTTCAGTGGCGTACGACCTGTTCGGCACCGGCAAGACGGCGATCAAGGCGAGCGCGAGCCGCGGCGTCGAGCAGGATTCGATCCGCTACGCGGTGGCCAACAATCCCGCCAACACGCTCGTGACGACGGTGAGCCGCGTCTGGAACGACGTCAACGGCAACTTCGTCCCGGACTGCGATCTCCTCAATCCGCAGCCGAACGGCGAATGTCTGATCTGGCAGGATCTCGGCTTCGGCAGCGCCAGGCCGACGACGTTCTACGATCCGCGGGTGCTCGAGGGCTGGGGCGTGCGGCCCTGGAACTGGGAGTTCTCGACCAGCGTGCAGCACGAAATCATCCCGCGTCTGTCCGCGAGCGTCGGCTATTTCCGGCGCGTCTACGGCAACTTCAACGTCCAGGACAACGAGGCCCTGAGCCGGTCCGACTTCACCGAGTTCAGCGTGGTGGTGCCGACCGATCCGCGCCTTCCCCTGTCGGGCCAGACCCTCGGCGGGATTTACGACCAGAACCGCGCGGTCGTCAACCGCAACGTCGTCAAACCGGCATCCGATTTCGGCAAGCAGCGGTCGCACTGGGACGGCGTGGACGTCTCGATCGACACGCGCCTCCGCAACGGCATGATCCTGCAGGGCGGACTGAGCACCGGCAAGACGATGAACGACATCTGTGACATCGTCGACGACCTGCCCGAAGCGCTGAGCGGAGCCGCACCGACCGGAGTGCTGCCGCTCGCGATCGCGCCCGCCCAGTCGGCGGAGTTCTGTCACACCGAGACGCCGTTCCTGACGACGTACAAGGCGGTCGCCGCGTACACGTTCCCGTATGGAGTGCGCGTCAGCGGGACCTTCGCGAGCACTCCGGGTCCGGTCATCCAGGCGAACCAGATCTACACGGGCGTCCTGCCCTCCCTGGGCCGGCCGTTCTTCGCCGGACAGTCGACGGTGAACGTCGTCAAGCCGGGCACGATGTACGGGGATCGGTTGAACCAGGTCGATCTGCGGTTCTCGAAGGTGCTGAACGTGGGGACGGGCTCGCTCGACTTGAACGTCGACATCTACAACGCGTTCAACTCCAGCGCGATTCTCACGCAGCAGAACACGTATGGGGCGACGTGGCAGAACGCGCTGGCGGTGATTCAGCCGCGGTTCGTGAAGCTCTCGGCGCGGTGGGATTTCTAGCGGCGAAGTGTGTCGGCTCTCGACATCGTGTGAGCAGCGGGGAGGGGAAGCCCTTCGTCCGCTGTCTCCACCGCGAGGCAAGACGAGCTCACCGCCCAGCCGCACGCCTGGGTTGCGAGAGCTCGTCGGGCAGGGTGCGCTGTCCGTTCCTACCCGCGCGGACAGCGCGCCCACTTTTCCGATCCCGCCCTCCCACTCAACCGCGCTGTATGCTTTACAGCCGACTTTGACACTCGCGGATGTAACGCGCGATAAACGGGAATTCGCATGAACAACGATAGTTCGGCATGCGAACGCATGTGGTGTTGCCGATCTGATGGCCGGAGACGGCCTCGTAACGTGGAGGGGAGAGTCACGATGCGTATGTGCGTGCGGATCGGTTTGATGCTGGCGTGCCTCCTTGTCGTGCAGTCGACGGCCTGGGCGCAGGCGACGATTGCCGGTCTCGTCAGGGATTCCTCGGGGGCGGTGCTGCCGGGGGTGACGGTCGAAGCCTCCAGCCCGGCGCTGATCGAGAAGGTGCGAACGACGGTGACCGACGGCGCCGGCCGCTATCGCATCGAGGAACTGCGGCCCGGCACCTACGCCGTGACGTTCTCCTTGCCGGGCTTCGCCACCGTCAAGCGCGATGGCGTCATCGTCAGCGGCTCGGGCGTGATCGGCATCGACGCCGAGATGCGGGTCGGCGGCGTGCAGGAGACGGTCACCGTGACGGGCGAGACGCCGGTCGTCGACGTCCAGAGCACGAAGCGGGAAGTGACGCTCGACAACGACACGCTGCGCAACCTGCCGAGCGTCCGCAGCTACAGCTATCTCCTGAGCGCGGTGCCGGGCCTGCAGACCAACAACAACAACGTCAACACCGGCCCGGTGTTCGCCATCTTTCCCATCCACGGCGGCCGCGGCGTGGAGTCGCGTCTGACGGTGGACGGCCTCAACATCAGCAACCCGCCCGGCGGCAACCAGCCGCCCAATTTCACCGCCGACATCGGCAACGCGCAGGAGGTGACGATGCTCACGTCGGGCGGTCTCGGCGAGTTCGAGACGGCCGGACTGACGATGAACATCGTGCCGAAGCAGGGCGGCAACCGATTCTCGGGGCTCGCCTTCGTGTCCGGTTTTTCGGAGGGGATGCAGTCGGACAACTTCACCCCCGAGCTGCAGGCGCGCGGCGCGACGCAGCCCACGCCGGTGACGCGCGTCTACGACGTCAACACGTCGGCGGGCGGGCCGATCCTGGTGGACAGGCTCTGGTACTACTTCACGTTCCGCGTCCAGGGGCAGCGGCAGAACACGCAGAACGTGTTCTACAACCTGAACGCCGGCAATCCCAACGCCTGGACCTACGTGCCGGATTTGAGCCGCCCCGCCTTCTCGGATCGCACGTGGGAGAACTACACGCCGCGCATCACGTGGCAGATCAACGCCCGCAACAAGCTGACCGGTTCGTGGGACGAACAGCCGGTGTGCCGCAGGTGCTCGGGCACGACGTCGCTGACCGGGTCGCCCAACTTCTTCTTCCCGACCTCGCCGGAGGCCGATGGCCACGGCGAGTTCGACCCGCAGCGCGTGCAGCAGCTCCGATGGACGTCGCCGTTGACGAACCGGCTGCTCCTCGAAGCCGGGGTCGGCACCACCTACTACGAGTGGGGCGGGAAACAGCTCGAGGACGGCGGCAACGAGGACCTCGTGCAGGTTGTGAACCTGACGCAGGCCATCACGCCGACCGTGACCTCGGCGATGCGCTACCGGTCGCAGAACTGGTTGAACAACCGGACGAGCGGCACCACGTGGACGGCGTCGGTCTCGTATGTGACCGGTTCGCACAGCATGAAGTTCGGCTACCAGGGCAACCACTGGCGCGACGACCGCGAGATGCACGTCAACAACCAGGACCTGGGATACCTGGTCGTGAGCGTCCCGGGCGGCGTGATGCCGATCTCGCTGCAGCAGTACGTCAATCCCTACAACGTCAACGCGCGCGCGATGCAGACGTCGCTCTACGCGCAGGACCAGTGGACGATCAACCGGCTCACGCTGCAGGGCGCGATCCGCTACGACCGTCCGTGGAGCTGGTTCCCCGAGACGATCGAGCCGGCCAGCCGGTTCTTCCCCGGCGCGACGTTCCCGCGCACCGACGGGGTCACGGGCTACAACGACGTCACGCCGCGCATGGGCGCCGCCTACGACGTTTTCGGCAACGGCAAGACGGCGTTGAAGGTGAGCCTGGGCAAGTACCTGCAGGGCGCCAGCGTCAGCAACCTTGCCTACAACGCCAACCCCGCGGTGCGGATCCCGTTCGGCACCGGGCTCTCGACGACGGGCGTGTGTTCGTTCGGAGCGCTGGGCTTTGCCAATCCCTGTGTCGCCCGGACGTGGACGGACGCGGATTTCGATTTCACCCCCGACTGCGTGCTGACCAATCCGCTCGCCAACGGCGAGTGCGGCCAGATCGACAACCTGCTGTTCGGCAGCAATCAGCTCGTCGGCGCCCGCTTTGCCGACAACCTGTTCAGCGGCTCGGGCCTGCGTCCGTCGGACTGGTCGTTCGGCCTCTCGGTGCAGCAGGAGATCTTTCCACGGGCGTCGGTGGAGGTCGGCTACTACCGCCGGTCCTTCACCATGTTCACCACCAGCGGCACCGTGACCGACAACGAGCTGGTCGGTCCGGACGACGTCAGCGCGTTCACGCTGACCGTGCCGAACGACCCGCGTCTGCCAAATGCCGGCTCCACGATCGCCCGGCTCTACGACATCAACCCGAGCGCGTTCGGGCGGGTCAGCAACGTGATCCGCTCCACCAAGGACGTGGGCGACGACATCCGCGTCTTCAACGGCGTCGACGTCAACTTCACCCTGCGCGGGGCGTACGGCGTCACATTCCAGGGCGGCACCAGCACCGGCAAGGTCAGGAACGACTGGTGCGAGGTCCGCGACGCGGTTCCCGAGAGCTACCTGCTGAACCCGTACTGCGACGTCGAGTCGCCGTGGCAGACGTCGGTGCGTGCTCTGGCCACCTACACGATTCCCCGCATCGACCTGCTGGTCAGCACGCTGTTCCAGGACAAGCCGAACGTCGGCACCGACCAGATCGTGTCGCTGGTCGCGACCCACACGCTCAGCCCCGCCGACATCGCCGCGGCGTCGGCGCAGCTCGGCCGCCCGCTGACCAGCACCGCGCCGCAGGTGGACCTGCTCGGGCCGGGACGGCTGTACGGCGAACGCATCCGGCAGTGGGATCTGTCGCTGAAGAAGATCTTCCGGGTCGGCGGACAGCGTCTGACCGCGGGCGTCGACATCTACAACCTGCTCAACAGCAACGTCACGCTGCTGTTCAACCAGACCTTCGTGCCGAACTCCCCCGGGTGGAATTCCCCGTCGCAGTACATGAACCCGCGCGTCTTCCGCCTGAACGCCGAATTCGCGTGGTGAGCGGGCCTCGCGTCGCCTGCGACCTCCCACCGAGTCCCGACCGCTGAAAAGTTCGCGCGCCGGCCCGGGCGCGCGAACTCTTTCCCGATTCGCATGGCGAAAGCCCACCCGCGTTGCGCATTGCGTCTTCGCATGGCGAAGTGTCGCTTGACACTCGACGACGTACCGCGCGATAACTTGGGCCACTTTCCTTCCGGGATCGTCGGTTTCCGATCGTCGGATCGCCGTTTTCGGATGTCGGATCGTCAGCAGTGCAGTTCCTCCAGGCCTGTTTGGGGTCTTGCCGGGGGTGGCCTGGGCTCGTGAACAACCTACGGAGAATCACAGATGCGAGTGTGTGTACGGACGTTTCTTGTGCTGGCATGTCTGGCCGCGGCCGACTCGGTGTGGGCGCAGGCCACCATCGCCGGCGCGGTCAGGGACACGTCGGGCGCAGTGTTGCCGGGGGTGACGGTGGAGGCCGCCAGTCCCGTGCTGATCGAGAAAGTGCGAACCGCCGTGACCGACGGGGCGGGGCGGTATCGAATCGAGGATTTGCGGCCGGGCACCTATACGGTGACGTTCACGCTGCCGGGATTCGTCACCCTGCGGCGGGATGGCGTGGCCGTCAGCGGCACGGGCGTCATCAACATCGACGGCGAACTGCGCGTGGGAGGCGTGCAGGAGACCGTCACTGTCACCGGCGAGACGCCGGTCGTCGACATCCAGAGCACGAGGCGTGAGGTCACGCTCGACAACGAGACGATGCGCGCGCTGCCCAGCGTCCGCAGCTACAGCTATCTCCTGACGACGGTGCCCGGGCTGCAGACCAACATCAACAACGTCAGCACCGGTCCCGTCTTCGCCATCTTCCCGATTCACGGCGGCCGCGGCGTCGAATCCCGTCTCACCGTCGAAGGGCTGAACATCAGCAACCCGCCCGGAGGCAATCAGCCGCCGAACTACACCGCCGACATCGGCAACGCGCAGGAAGTCACCATGACGACCTCGGGCGGTCTGGGCGAGTCCGAAACGGCGGGCCTCACGATGAACATCGTCCCGCGCCAGGGCGGCAACAATCTCTCGGGCCTGTTCTTCGTCTCGGGCTTCTCGAAGGCCATGCAGTCCGACAACTTCACGGACGAACTGCGCGCCCGGGGCGCGACGCAGCCGACGCCGACCACGCGGGTCTACGACGTCAATCTCGCCAATGGCGGTCCGATCATCCGCGACCGGCTCTGGTACTACTTCAGCGCCCGCGTGCAGGGGTCGCGGCAGAACATCCTGAACGTCTGGTACAACCAGAACGCCGGCAATCCCAACGCCTGGACCTACGTGCCCGACTTCAGCCGTCCGGCGTACTACGACCGGACCTGGGAGAACTACACGCCGCGTATCACATGGCAGGCGTCAGCGCGGCACAAGTTCTCGTTCTCGTGGGACGAGCAGCCGGTCTGCCGGAAGTGCACCGGCACCGCCTCCTTCAGCGGTTCGCCGGCGGCCGGCACCACGCCCGAGGCCGACGGCCACGGCGAGTTCAGCCCGCAGCGCGTGCAGACCGCACGCTGGACCGCGCCGATGACCAATCGCCTGCTCCTCGAGGCCGGCTTCGGCACGACCTTCTATCAGTGGGCGGGCAAGGAGCTCAATCCGAACCCGACGCGGGATCTCGTTCGGGTCGTCAACATCAATCAGGTGATTGCGCCTCCGGGCGTGACGCCGTTCACGCAGACGACGACGTTCCGCTCGCAGCACTGGTGGAACAACAGGACGCGCGGCACGACGTGGAACGCCGCCCTCTCGTACGTGACGGGCTCGCACAGCATCAAGATCGGGTACCAGGGCAATCACTGGATCGACGACCGCGAGCTCAACACCAACACTCAGCGACTTCAGTACACGTTCGTTGCCGGCGTGCCCTCGTCCATCACGATGTACGCCAGCCCGTACAACGTGAACGCACGGGCGATGCAGACGTCGCTGTACGCCCAGGACCAGTGGACCATTGCCCGGCTCACGCTGCAGGGCGCCATTCGCTACGACAATCCATGGAGCTGGTTCCCGGAGACGGTCCAGCCCCAGAGCCGGTTCTTCCCCGGCGCGACGTTCCCGAGGACCGATGGCGTGACCGGCTATCACGACATCACGCCGCGCATGGGCGCCGCCTACGACGTGTTCGGCAACGGCAGGACCGCCTTCAAGGTGAATCTCGGCAAGTACCTCCAGGGCGCGAGCGTCAGCAATCTGGCGTACAACTCGAACCCGGCGCTCCGGATCGTCGGCGGCGGTGGCGGCATCTTCCCCCCGTCCGTCAACCGCACGTGGAGCGATGCGAACGGGAACTTCGTGCCGGATTGTGTCCTGACGAACCTCGCCGCCAATGGCGAGTGTGGTGCCACCGATCTCCGGTTCGGGAGCACGCAGCTCATTGGTTCCGTGTTCGATGAGGCGCTGTTCTCAGGTTGGGGAGTGCGGCCGTCGGACTGGGCCCTCGGCGTGTCGGTTCAGCAGGAGCTGTTCCCGCGTGCGTCCGTGGAAGTCGGCTATCACCGCCGTGCGTTCTCGATGTTCACGACCGGCGGCACGGTGAACGACAACCAGGCGATCGGGCCGAACGACGTGGCCGCGTACACGATTACGGTGCCCAGCGATCCACGCCTGCCCAACGCGGGCGCCACGATCGGCCCGCTGTACAACGTGAACCCGGACAAGTTCAACACCGGCACCGTGCTGGTGCGGCCGACGAAGGACGTCGGCGATGACACGCGCGTGTTCAACGGCGTGGACGTGACGTTCAACGTCCGCGATGCCTGGGGCCTCACGTTCTCCGGCGGTACGAGCACGGGCAAGGTCGAGAACAACTGGTGCGAGATCCGGGCGGCAGTGCCGGAATCGTTCCTCACCAATCCGTACTGCAACGTGGCGTCACCATGGCAGACGGCGTTTCGTGGTCTCATTGCCTACACGATTCCGCGGATCGACGTGCAGATCAGCTCGGTGATCCAGGACAAGCCCAACGTCGGCACCGAGCAGCTCGGGTCGATCGCCGCGAACTACACGCTCACGGCCGCGGATCAGGCGGCAGCGGCGGCGCAGATTGGCCGCCCGCTGACGGCGACCGGCCCGATCACGGTGAACCTCCTCGCCGGGGGCCAGTTGTATGGACCGCGTGTGCGCCAGTGGGACCTTGCGGTGAAGAAGATCCTCCGGCTCGGTGGACAGCGCCTGACCTTCGGCGCCGACATCTACAACCTGCTGAACAACAACGTCACGCTCGGTTTCTCAGCCGGTTTCGTGCCGAACGCCCCCGGCTGGCAGTCGCCGACCTCGTACATGAACCCGCGCGTCTTCCGGCTGAACGCCGAGTACGCGTTCTAAGTCGTTAATCGGATTGACGATCGACGATTGCCGCACGACCGCCTGGGGTTGACCCGGCCGCGCGTGCAGTCGTCGATCGCGGAGTAATCCGCGCCCGCCGGGACAACCGCACGCTCGACTCTGCCAGTTCAGTCGCTTATGATCCCGGGGCGCATAGGGGTATGGCCTCCCTGGTCAGCGGCATTCACCACATCACGTTGTGCCCCGGGTCGGCACAGGAAGACCTGGACTTCTGCAGCCAGGTTCTCGGCCAGCGGCTCGTCAAGCAGACCGTGCTGATGGACGGCCGGATCCCCATCTATCACTTCTACTGGGGGAACGCCGACGCCGAGGTCGGCTCGATTGCGACGTCGTTTCCGTATTCGCGGCGGCCCGGGCGGGTCGGGTCAGGTCAGGTAACGGTCACCGCGTATGCCGTGCCGAAGGGGACGGCGCCGTTCTGGAAAGAGCACTTCGCCCGCCACAACGTCGAGCACAGCGACATCCAGGAGCGCTTCGGGGCGAAGTACGTGCGCGTCCGCCATCCCGCCGGCATGCTGTTCGACATGGTCGAAGCGGACGACGACGGCCGGCGTCCGTGGACGACGTCCGACATCAGCGCGGACGTGGCGACCCGCGCGTTCTTCGGCGCGGTGATGTCGGTCCAGTCCCTCGAGGAGCAGGAGCGCTTCCTGACCGAAGCGCTCGGGTTCCGAAAGGTGGGCGTCGACGGCAATTATCACCGCTTCGAAACCGGCGGCTCCGGCCCCGGCACCGTCATCGAGCTGCATCACGAGCCGTGGCGGCCGCCCGGATCGTGGACGTTCGGCGCCGGCACCGCCCATCACATTGCCTTCAACGTCGAGACGGACGAGGCGCTGGTCGCGCAGAAGGCTCTGTACGAGGAGCTGGGCTATACCGACGCCTCGGACATCAAGGACCGCTTCTACTTCCATTCGATGTACGTCCGCTCGCCGGGCGGCATTCTCGTCGAATGCACGTCCAACGTCCCGGGCGGCTTCTGTCTCGACGAGTCGCCTGAAGATCTGGGCCGGCACCTGAACCTGCCGCCCTGGTACGAAGAGAAGCGTGAAGACATCCTGGCGATGCTCGAGCCGATCGTCGTGCCGGAAGCCAACCGCCCGCGCCCGGGGGCCGTGCGCACGAAGGCGCCGCTCCAGCCGCCCGCGATGACGCCCGCCGGCATCCCGCTGACGCGGACCAACGCTGAATTCATAGGGAAACTCTAGGAATCAGGAAACAGGAATCAGGAATCAGGGCTGTGGTGAGGTTATGATTCGCCGATGCGCACTGCCAGCCGGGAGTTCAACCTCTCGGGCCTCGAGCGGGTCGTTTCCGGTGTGGGCTCGGTGGAGCGTCTGCCGCACGAACTGGAACGGCGCGGCCTCGAACGTGCCGTCATCGTTACCGGCAAGACGCTCGGAGCGTCCGCGCTGCTCGAACGCGTGACCGCGCCTTTGGGCGCGCGCTGCGTGGCCGTTTTCACGGGCGCCAAGCAGCACGTGCCGGCGTGCTCGGTCGCCAGGCTCGCAGCGGTGCTGCGGGAGCACCGCGCCGACGCCGTGATCAGCTTCGGCGGCGGCAGTCCGATCGACACGGCGAAGGCAGCGGTCTACAGCGTGATCGCGGGCCGTCCGTCCCGTGGAAGCGCGGACCGCGAAGGCGTCCCGGCGCACATCGCCATCCCGACCACGCTGTCGGCGGGGGAGTTCACGGCCGTCGCCGGGATCACCGATGAAAAGACGCGGGTCAAACGGCCCGTCACCGACTCGCGCATCACGCCGCGCACGGTCATCGCCGACCCGGCCTTGACGCTGGAAACGCCGGCGTGGCTGTGGGCGGCCTCGGGCATCCGCGCGCTCGACCATGCAATCGAGTCGATCTATTCGGTCCGCCACTACCCGGTGAGCGACGCGGCGGCATCGAGCGGGCTGACGATGCTGCTGCGGCATCTCGAGCCGTCGCTGGATACCGCGGGGCCGCAGGTGCTCGAGCATCGCGGCGAGTGTCAGCTGGCAGCGTGGATGTGCGTGTTCGGGGTGACGAACGCGGGCTTCGGGCTGTCGCACGCGCTGGGACACCAGATCGGCCCGCGGTGGAACGTGCCGCACGGGATCACGTCCTGCATCACGCTGCCCCACGCGATGCGGTTCATGGCCGAGATCGCGCCGGAGCGGTTCCGTCCGATTGCCGAAGGGTTCGGCGTCGCGTTCGACGCCGCCGCTCCGAAGCGCGCGGCGCTGGCCTGCGCGGACCGGGCGGCGGCGTTCATCGGCCGGTTCGACGTGCCGCAGCGGCTCCGCGACGTCGGCGTCCCCCGCGACGAGCTCGCCGAGGTTGCCGCCATCGTCCACGAGGTCATGGACGACGCGCACGTCGTCGACCGGCTGGTCACCAGGGACGACATCCTGAGTCTCCTGTCCAACGCCTATTGACGCGCCCGAATCCCGAGACCTGACGCTGATTCCTGCTTCCTGATTCCTGCTGATCCCTGATTCCTGCCGCTTCCTGATTCCCGCTGATTCCTGATCCCTGACTCCTGATCCCTGATCCCTGATTCCTGCTGACTCCTGATTCCTGATTCCTGATTCCTGATTCCTGCCCCCTGATTCCTGCTGCGATCAGATAAGATCGAGCGGTTGTCCGAACGAGTTTTCGCATCGCGTAGAGCGGGCTCGCTCGCCGGGGCGAGGCGCTCGTCCGCGAGGACGCCGCGGGCGCGCGAGATCGCGTCCGTACGGCGTGCCCGCAGGACGCGCTGCGCAGTCACGTCACAGGACCCGTCGCGCCGACGCCGGGGGCACAGGCGAAACGGGCCGTCATCCGAATGAGGGTTGCTCACACATGTTGAAGGCCACAGCGGGGCTCATGCTCCCGACGACAATCACGGGGTCGCTGCCGCGCCCGAGCTGGTATACGGAGAACCTGGGGACGCGGTCGTTTCTGGACGCGATGGTGACGTCGCGGTTCCGGGAGCAGTATGTGGACGCGCTGTCGGTGTATCTGAAGGAGCAGGAGGTGGCGGGGCTGGACATCGTGACGG
>Ga0209172_10003007_pt1 | contig 27373 bp, 20 predicted proteins | sample LarsenN4metaG_FD_184113 | JGI IMG/M metagenome (GOLD analysis project Ga0209172, IMG submission 184113) | Hot spring sediment bacterial and archeal communities from British Columbia, Canada, to study Microbial Dark Matter (Phase II) - Larsen... ... | reverse complement strand
GATCCGGATGGCAACGGCGTGGAGCTGTACTGGGATCGTCCGCCCGAGCGCTGGCCGCGCGCGGCGGACGGGTCGCTGGCGATGGTGACGCGGCCGTTCAAGGTAGAGGCGCTGCTCGAAGAGACCTGACGCCGCTCGAACGGGAGCCCGCGGATCCGCTGGTCGCCACCTGTCAAGCGCCCGTGGCGCGGTGTCCAGGCGTCGCTCTGTCAGGAGCGGCGCCCGCGGGCTAGCTTGCATCGTCCATGAACAAGTTGTTGGGGTTGGTCGGTGCCACGGCGGCCGGCGCCGCGAGCCGGTTCGGCTGACGACTACGTCCGAAGCACAGGAGGAGTCGTGGGGAAAGGCGATCGCAAGACGAAGCGGGGGAAGTTGTGGCGGGGCTCATTCGGCAAGCGCCGGCCGCGCAAGAAGGGGAAGAAGGCCGCGGCGAAAGCCTAATCCGCCGCCGCCTCTGCGGCCGTGCGCTCCTCCGGCGGGCTGGTCCAGCGTTTGATCAGGGCGCTCACGCGCGCGCCGAAATCGTCCAGGTAGGTGTACACTACCGGGATCACCACCAGCGTGAGCAGCGTGGAGGTGATCAGCCCGCCGATCACCGCGTGGGCCATGGGCGCCCGGAACTCAGAGCCCGCTCCCAGCGCCAGCGCCGTTGGCAGCATGCCGAAGATCATGGCCAGCGTGGTCATGACGATGGGCCGCAGGCGCAGCTCGCCGGCGTCGATCAACGCCTGCCGCCGGTCCGACCCGCGCTCCCGCGCCTTGTTGGCGAAATCCACCAGCAGGATGGCGTTCTTGGTCACCAGGCCCATCAGCATGATCACCCCGATCATGCTCATGATGTTGAACGTCCCGCGGGTGACCATCAGCGCCAGCATCACCCCTACCAGCGACAGCGGCAGCGAGATCATGATCGCCAGCGGTTGTAGAAAGCTGCCGAACTGGGAGGCCAGAATCAGGTAGATGAACAGGATCGCGAGCACCAGGGACTCCAGGATGTAGCCCACCGTCTCCACGAAGTCCTGTTGCTCGCCGCCGAAATTGAAGCGATACCCGCTGGGCAGCTCGATGCCGGCCAGGCGAGTCTGCACTTCCCCGACCACCTCGGTGAGCGGCCGCCCTTGGTAGTTCCCCTCGATGGTGGCGACCCGCTCCAGGTTCAGCCGCTTGATCTGGTTCGGCGCGGCGCTGGGCCGGATGCTGGCGACCTGGGCCAGGGGGACCATCACCGGCCCGCCGGTGCGAGCGTCCATCCGGCTGGAGGCCAGGGGGATGCGCCCGATATCGCCGGCGGATTGCCGCGATTCCGGCGCGAGCCGCACCACCACGTCGTGCGAGAGCCCGGTCTCGTCTTCCCAGTTGCCGGCCTGCTGCCCGGACAGGACCGGCCGGAGGCCGGCGCCGATCGCGCCGATCCCGAGTCCCACGTCGGCCGCCAGGTCCCGATTGACGTCCAGCACCAGCTCCGGCTTGCGGCCTTCGAGACTGGACTTGAGCCCCACCAGGCCCGGGACGTCGCGGATGGCCTCCAGCGCGCGGTCCGACATGGCCTGGAGGCGGGACAGCTCGGGTCCCTGCAGGTTGATCAGAATGGGCGAGCCGCCCGGGCCCATCCCGAGTTGGGCCACGCGCAGGGTGACTCCCTTGAACTGCGGGCCGGCTTGGCGCAGGAAGGACTCGAACTGTTGCTGGGTCCGCTCGCGGTCATCCTTGGGCGTCAGCTTGACGAAGATCTGCCCCCGGTTGACGGCGTTGTTGTGCTGCGCCCCGCCGATGGTCGTATAGGTGAGGGCGACCTCGGGCTGCGTGGCCAGCCAACGTGAGACCTCCACGGCCTTGGATTCCGTGTAGCTCAAGGACGAGCCTACCGGCGTCTCCACTTCCAGCGCGGTTTGCTCTTCGTCCGACTGGGGCATGAACTGACCGCCCACCAGCCCCAGGCCGAACAGGCTCATGGCGCCGACGAACGCCACGGTGGCGATCGCGGCAGTGAGCACCCGGTGGTCCAGGGCCCACGCGATCAACCCGCGGTACCACTTGCCGAGGGCGCGGAACGAGGCATTGAACCGTTCCAGCGCCCGGCCGATGGGCCCGCGCCGGGCGCCGCCCTCGGCCTGCGGGTCGTACCACAGCGAGGAGAGCATGGGATCCAGCGTGAAGGACACGAACAGCGAGACCAGCACCGCGAAGGCCACCGTGATGCCGAAGGGATAGAAGAACCGGCCCACGATGCCCTTCATGAACGCCACCGGGATGAACACGGCGATCACCGAGGACGTGGTGGCCAGCACGGCGAAGCCGATCTCGGAGGTGCCGTGCCGGGCGGCCGTATAGTGGTCCTCTCCCCGCTCCACATGCCGGACGATGTTCTCTCGCACCACGATCGCATCGTCGATCAGGATCCCGATGGCCAGCGACAGCGCCATGAGGGTCATGGTGTTCAGGGTGAACCCGAACGCATAGACCGCGATAAACGCGGAGATCACGGACACCGGAAGCGTGAGTCCGGTGATCACCGTCGAGCGCCACGAATTGAGGAACAGGAACACGATCAGCACGGTGAGCGCCGCGCCCTCGACCAGCGTCTTCTGAACGTCCTCCACCGAGTTCCGGATCCAGGTGGAGTTGTCGTAGATCAGGTCCAGCCGAACCCCGCCGGCGAGCGTGCGATTGAGCTCGTCGATCACGCCCTTGACGCCGTCCGCGACGTCCACGGTGTTGGCACCGGAGACCTTGCGCACTTCCAGGGCCACGGCGCGCTGGCCGTCAATGAAGGCCGCGTCCCGGGCTTCTTCTTGCGTGTCCTCGATCCGGGCCACCTGGCCCAGGCGCACCGGGATGCCGCCGCGCACGGTGACCACGAGGCTGGCGAAGGCCGCCGGTTCCTTCACGCGCCCCTGGACCCGCACCAGGTTCTCGGTGTTGCCGCGCTCCACCCGGCCGGCGGGGACGTCTCCATTCTCCCGGCTCACCGCGCTCGCCACCATGTCGGGCGAGACGCCGAGGGCCTCCATCCGATCGGGCTGGAGCAGGATATGGATCTCCCGCTTCAGCCCGCCGACCACGGACACGTTCCCCACGCCGGGGATGTTCTCGATGCGGCGGCTCACGACTTCGTCCGCCAGCCGCGTCAACTCCCGGAGCGGCCACCCCTCGCCCCGTACCGCGAGGCTCATGATCGGCTGCTGGGCGGGGTCCGCTCGGGAGATGATGGGCGGGTCGATATCCCGGGGGAGCTCCAGCCGGATGGCGTCGATCTTGGCGCGCACGTCCGCCTGCGCGTCCATGATCTTGGTGCCCAGCTCGAACTGCACGAAGATGCTCGAGAAGCCCTCCGTCGAGGTCGACTGCACCTGCTTGACGCCCTCGACCGGGTTGACGGTCTCCTCGATCTTCTTGGTGACGTCCCGCTCGACCGATTCGGGACTGGCCCCGGGATACCGGGTCTGGATCACCAGGAACGGGAACTCGACGTCCGGAAACAGGTCGATGCTGAGCCGGCGGTACGAGAACACGCCCAGCACCACCAGGGCCATGATCATCATGGTGGCCAGGACCGGGCGCTTGATGGACAGGTCGCTCAGGAACACGGGCTCAGGCCTCCCGGCTCACGATTTCCACCAGGTCGCCGACCTGGAGTCCCTCCACCGGCCCCACGATGGCCACGTCGCCTTCCTGCAGGCCGCTGGTGATCTCCACCAGATGCTGCACCTCGTCGAATACGCCGATGGACACATCGCGGCGCTCGACTCGCCCTTGCGCCACTACCAGCACGTAGCCGGTTCCCTGGTCGTCGCGCCGCACCCCGGCCCGCGGGACCGCCAACGCGCCCTTCACCTCTCGCGTCACCACGCGGCCGGACGCGAACAGCCCGGCCACGATCCGCCCGTCGGGATTGGGGACCTTCACGTACACCTTGACCTGACGGGTCGCGGCGTCCGCCGTCGCGTTGACCCGCGCGACCCGCGCGGTGGCGCCCGCCGCCGCGACCCCGGTGACCGTCAACACCGCGGCGGCGCCCACCTTCACGTCGGCCACGTACTCGCTGGGCACCGTGGCTTCGAACTCCAGCTCCCGGGTGTTCACCAGCCGGAACAGGGGGTCGCCGTCCTTGACCCGGTCGCCGCTTTCGTGGAACCGCTGCGCGATGACCCCGGCGACCGGCGCGCGAAGCGTCGCTTCCTCCAGCCGCTTCACCGCCGCGGCCTCCGACGCCTCCGCGCTGCGCAACGCCAACTCCGCCGCTTCGACGTCGCGCTGGGACACGGCACCTTCCGCGAACAGGCTCTGCATCCGCTCGTAGTCGGCCTGGGCGATTCGGCGCTGGGCGCGCGCGCTGGCCGCCTGTGGTGCCAGGGCGTCGGTCGAGAGCCGGGCCAGGACCTGTCCCTGCCTCACCGCCTGCCCTTCCTCCACCAGCACTCGCTCCAGGACCTCGGGGGTGGGCGAGTTGATCCTGATATCCACCGCCGGGTCGAGGGTGCCGGAGATGGGCACGCCGGCGATGAGGTCGGCCCGCGTCGCGGTCCACACGTCGTTGGGTCCCAATAGCGCCGCCGGCCGTGCGGCCGCGCCGGCGGTTTCGGCCTTGCCGGTTTGCCCGCCGCAACCCGCCAGGGCTGCGAGCCCGGCGGCAACGGTCAACGCTAACGCCACAGATCTATGGTGCCCGGTCATGGATTCGGTTCCTCGCCGCGAATCGCCCCGCGGAGCTGTTCCACGGGCCGCCGCTCGACCTTCACCGGTCGGCCCAACGCCCGCTCCAGCGCGGTTATCGCCATGAGATAGTCGCGCATCGCCTGCGCTTCGTTGACCTGCGCCTGCTGCAACAAGAGCCGCGCATCCGAGACTTCCAGCTGCGTGGTGAGACCGTTGGCGTAACGGACCTGGGCAATGTGATGTGCCTGCTGGGCTTGCTGGACCGTCTCGCGGCGCGCCAGCAGCAGCGCCTGGGTCCGCTGCAACTCGCCTCCTGCCTGCACCAGCTCCAGGGCGGCTTGCTCGCGCACCCCATCCCGGTGGGCGATGGCGCGATCCAGCTGGGCCCGGTACCGCGCCACCGTGCCCTCGGTCCGGAGACCGTTGAACAGCGGGATCGAGATCTTCACGGCGGCGTTCCAGTTGCGCCGGAACCGCTGGCCGAAGGGGAAGATCTCGGTGGGGAAGGCCTGCTCGGAGAACGTGGACGACACCGAGAGCGTGGGCCAGCGGTCGGCCTTGGCCGCCCGCAGCAGCTGCTCCTGGACCCGCACGCTCGCTTCCGCCGCGGCCACCACCGGTCGCTCCGCGGCGTGCCGGTCCTCCTCCACCACCACCGGAATCGTGCCATCCTCGGCAAGGAGCGGCGTGCTCAGCTCGACCGGTTGGTCCGGAGGCACGTTGATCAGCCGTTTGAGCTCCAGCAGTGCCACTTCGTAGTCGTTCACCGCGGCCACCATCGCCGGCTCCTGGTTCGCCGCGTCCACCTGCGCTCGGAGCAGATCGTATTCCGCTCGGGTGCCGGCCTGGTGAAACAGCCGCACCTGATGCAGCTGCTTTCTGGCTTCTTCGATCGCCGTCGCGGCGACGCCCAGCAGGCGGTGCCGGTACTGCACGTCGAGGTAGGCCTGCCTGACGCGCACCGCCACGTCGGTGGCGCTCTGCTGATGCGTGAGCCGGGCGGCCTCGCGGGCGGACTTGGCCGCCGCCAGTCCAGCCCCGACTTTCCCAGCTGAAAACAACAGCTGCGAGGCGGTGACCTCGAGCGCCCACGCGTTGGGGGCCCCGAACGGCGAGTTCTTGAAGATGTTGGTGAAGCTGGTGTCGCCGTTGTCGCCGCCCAGCCCCTGGAAGATGGAGGCGAATTGGCGCGTGTAGGTGACGCTGCCGCTGACCTGGGGCAGGGCACCGGCGAAGGCCTCGCGCACCTGGCCGTTCATCTCCGCCACCTGAGACTTCGCCAGGCGGATTTCTTCGCTTTGTGCCAGCGCGCGCTCGATCGCCGCATCCAGCGTGAGCCGCAGCGTGTCGGCGGGCCCCTGGGCCCGTGCGGGAGCGGCCGCCAGTGCGGCGGCTACCACGAGAGTGAGATATCGCACGTTTCCTCCAGTTATCGCGCGGCCAGCCCGTCCAGAACCAGGGACAGGCGCGCCGCCAGCTCCTCCTGCAAGCCGAAGCTCATCCCCTCACAGCCGAGGCTACCCGGTTGGCAACACAGCCACATGAACACGGTGCCCATGTAGACGCTGCCGATGACGTACACCGCGCGGTTCGGGTCTACGTCCCGGCGAAACTCGCCGGCCTGCTGACCCTGGCCGAATAGTCCGGCCAGCAGCTTGTGCCAGTGGATGTGGACTGCATCCGTGGGCGTGTAAGCCCGCTTCATGGACTCCCGCAATACGAATTGCGACAGCTCCGGCTCCTCCTCGTACACCGAGGCAATACGTTGGAGTAGCTCGATCAGCTTCACGCGGGCGGGCTTGCTCGCGGCGATGATCGTCTCCGCGACCTCGTCCGCCGCGGCCAGTTGCTCTTCCGAGAGGTAGCCCAGCACCGCCTCTTTGCGGGGGAAGTAGTTGAAGAAGGTCCCCTTGGCGACATCGGCCCGCTCGGTGATGTCGTCAATCGTCGTCTCCTCGAACCCCTTCTCGCGGAACAGCGCGACCGCGGCCCGGAAGATCCGGGTCCGGGTTTGGTCCTTCTTGCGCTCGCGGCGGGAGAGTTCGACTCCGGGAGTAACCATGCGGACATCACCTAACACATTGATTGTTAAGAAGTTATGCTGCTTCGATAGACCTTGGACAACTATGACTATGGTCAAAAATGGACCCATGACACTATTAGACCGGCTCCAGAGTGTCAAGGGACGCCTACAACAGGTCAGTTCGATTCGAGCCAGTGCTGGAGGGGGACCGTGCGGCGCAGCAGCGCGGGGTGACGGCGGAACCAGCTCAGGAGCAGCAGGGTCTCGTCAATGGCTTCGGTAGGGATGGCGCTCGGCTCGTGCTCCGGAGCCATGTGCTGGGCCACCAGGGCGCGGAAGGCTTCGCGCTCGATCGGTGTGTGTGGGGCGGAGGCGGCGGCTCGCACCGTAGCGCGCCGGATCACGTAGGCCCGAGCATCGCCGAACGCGCCGGGATCGGTGTAGACGAACGTCAGGGCCTCGACCGCGGCGCGGGCCCGCACCGAGGCCGCCAGCAGCCACTCCAGCGCCTCGAACCGATCCCGCCAGCGCGCCGCCCGTTCAAAAGCGTTGGCCGAACTCAGATCGGTCATCTCGCGGACGGCGCGATCCAGCGGCGCGATCCCGCGCCCTTCCAGGAACGCGACGCCCACGCTCACCCGGCGCCGATACTCGCTCTCGCTCACCAGCCCGCCGCAGGGCCCGGTGCAGGTGCCGAAGTCGTATCGGGGGCACGCGGCCCGCGCCGCTGGACCGAACAGGTCTCCCTGCACGGCGTATCGGATCGGCATGTCCAGCGCACAGTCCCTCAGTCCCAGGAGGTCGTTCAGCACCCGGACCGCTTCCATGAGACGGCCGGGTCCCACGAACGGCCCGTAGTGCGCCATGCCGTCCGACGGTGCGGCGCGGGAGACGAAGATCTTGGGCGCCGGCCCGCTCGAGACCTTGATGAACGCGACCTGCCGCGTGCGGTTCATGTGGACGTTGAACGGAGGCCGGAAGCGCCGGATCAGCCGCAACTCGGCGAGGCAGGCGGCGAACTCGGATGGTTGGTACTCCCACTCGATATCGGCGGCGGCCCGCAGGATCCGGCCGGCCTTCTCGTCCGCGGCGGTCGCCCGGAAATAGCTGAGCAGGCGGGCTCGGAGGCGCTTGGCCTTGCCCACGTACATGACGCGCCGGGCGGCGTCGAGCATGCGGTACACGGCGGGACGGTTCTCGGTGAGCGCCGCCACTCGCCGGCGCAGCGGCTCGAGGTTGGTGAGCGGCAGCGCGAGCGACGTCATGCTCGGGAAAAGGTGCGCCTCCAACAGGACGTCATCGCCGCCCGCGCAGGTAGTCGTGTAACGTGAGGAACTTCTCGTACACGACCAGGGCCTTCCGTTTTTGCCCCAGCTCGGCGAACAGCTCCCGCATCCGGCCGCGCCGGGTGACGTAGAAACGAAAGGTCTCGGCGAAGTCTTCCTGCGGATGGGTCGCGGCGTAGCTGGAGACGTGGTCCGGCAACGTGGTGGCCACGCGGCGGCGCTGGAAGTCCACCCAGGTGTTGTCCACGCCGCGGTAGGTCTTGTAGACCTCGCCGAAAGCCCGGCGGAACCGTTCGCCTCGGGTCCAGCGCCAGTTGTGATAGAGGAAGCTGTGGCCCAGCTCGTGAACCATCAGCCCGACCAGCATGGACCAGTCGATCTCCAGGCGGGAGCGCCGCTCGGTCACGTACCGCTGCTCGATCTCCACGATCTTGGGCCAGCGGGGATCCACACCCGAGGTCCCCGGACGCAGCAGCACCCGGTACCCCCACGGCTTGATGCGCGAGACCGTCAACAGGCGTCGCACTCGCCGCAGCGCGGGCCGGATCAGGTCCTGGCCGGTGGCATCGGAGCCGCACCACGGGCAGTAGGTCATCCAGTCGTTGACCCCGCGGCCGCAATGGGGGCACGAGCCTTCAAAGTCGCGCTCTTCCCGCCAGACTTGCTCGCGACCGCACCAGGGGCAGTAGGGCATCGGGTATTCCAGCCCGCCGCCGCATCCCCAGTCGCAGCGGGCGTGATAGCGGAACCCCTTGGGGGCCTTGAGCGGCACCTCGCTGGAGGGGCCCTCCTCGTAGATGTCGGCGCCGCACCAGGGGCAGAACCAGTACGCGTCCGACACCACCCAGGCGCAGTGGTAGCACTCGGCGCCGGTCACCTGAGCGGTATCCCGCCAGACCTGGGCGCGGCCGCAGGCCGGACAATAGGGCCAGTAGCGCTGGAGCTCATGGCCGCAGATGCAGCGAAGCTCAGGTCGCGGGATGGGCTCCCGCCGCTTCCGAGTGTTGCTCACGGCGTCGGGCCCCGCTGGCACCGCCAGCAGAAGGTGGTGGCGCGCCCGTCGATCAGATGCGTGGTCTGGAGGATCGTGCCGCAGCGATTGCACGGCTCACCTCCCCTTCCGTAGGCGTGGAGCGCGAACTGAAACCGACCCCGCCCGCCGGTGACGGTGCGGTAGTCGCGGAAGGTGGTCCCCTGGGCCGCGATGGCTTGGCGCAGCACGGCGCGCACTGCTCGGTAGAGCTTGGCCAGGGCGTCGGCTCCCAGGCGGTTTGCCGGGCACGAGGGGTCAATCCCGGCACGGAACAGGGCCTCGTTGGCGTAGATGTTGCCCACCCCCGCTACCCGGTGCTGGTCCATCAGCGCCTTCTTCACGGCCTGCCGGGTGCCGCGGAATCGCGCCGCGAACGCCGCCGCGTCGAGTTCCGGCGCCAAGGGCTCGGGCCCGAGGCGCGCAGTATAGGACCGCCAGCCGGCTTCGTCCAAGAGCCACACCCGGCCCAGCCGGCGGACGTCGCGATACACGAAGGTCGCGTTCCCGTCCAGCTTCCCCAGGAACACGGCGTAGCGCCGCTCCAACGCCGTGAGCGGCCGGTCGTAGATGAGCAGGTTCCCCGTCATGCCCGGTTGGATCACCATCCGGTGACCGCTGGCGAACCGGAGCACCACGTGCTTGGCGCGGCGCGTCACCTGCTCGATGCGGTTCTGCGCCACGGTGGCGAGGAGGCGCCGCGGGCTCACGCGGCGGAGCACATCGGACTGGAGCAACCTGGGGGAACGGAGAATCCGGCCGGCGAGTCGAGGCGCGAGGTCGCGGACCGTGGTCTCGACTTCAGGAAGCTCGGGCACGGGCCACCTCGCGCCAGGCGATGTCGCGGCGGTACACTCGGCCTTCGAACTGGATGGATTCGGCCAGCGCGCGGCTGCGGGCGGAGGCTTCGGCGACGTCGCGCCCGAGCCCGGTGGCGCAGAGGACCCGCCCGCCGGCCACCCGGAGCGCCCCGCCGGCATCGCGCGCCGTGCCCGCGTGGAACAGCAGCGTGTCCGGTGGGCGGGTGGCGGGCAAGGAGATGGCGGCGCCCTTCTGCGGGGCGTCCGGGTAGCCCTGGGAGGCGACCACCGTGGTCACCGCGGCCCGCTCCGCCGCCAGCTGGGTGGCCGCCGGTCGCCAGGGCTCTCCCGAACCAATCCGCCACAAATGCTCCGCCAGGTCGCCCTCCAGCGCGGGGAGCACGACCTGGGTCTCCGGATCGCCGAAGCGGCAGTTGAATTCCACCACGAACGGATCGCCAGCCGGCGAGAGCATCAGCCCGGCGTACAGGCAACCGCGATACGGCGCCCCCCGGGCGCACAGCTCCCGAAGCACCGGGAGAAAGATCTCGCGCTCGACTCGCTGCAACAGCGAATGGGTCGCCAGCGAGACCGGCGCGTAGGCACCCATCCCCCCGGTGTTGGGGCCGGTGTCGCCCTCGCCGAGGCGCTTGTAGTCTTGAGCCGGTGGGAGCGTCAGCACGCGCTCGCCATCGGTGAGGGCGAGGACGGACAGCTCTTCACCCTCCAGAAACCGCTCCACCAGCACCTCACGCCCGGCCGCGCCGAACTTGCCCCCGAACATCTCGCGGGTTGCGACCTCGGCCTCGGCCCGGGAGCGGCAGACCACGGCGCCCTTGCCCGCGGCGAGCCCGGAGGCCTTGACCACCAACGGCTCCGGATGCCCGGCGATGTACGCCAATGCCTCAGCCTGGTCGGTGAAACTCCGGCTCTCGGCGGTGGGTACCTTAGCCCGCGCCATGACCTCCTTGGCGAAGGCCTTGGAGGCTTCGATGCGGGCGGCGGCGGCGGTGGGCCCGAACGCCGCAACCCGTTGAGCGGCGAGATGGTCCACCAGGCCCGTGGCGAGCGGCGCTTCCGGACCAACCACGACCAGGTCGATCCGGTGTCGGCGCACCGCATCGAGTACCTGATCCGGGTGATCCGCGGCGATGGACAGGTTGGTGGCGTCCTCGGCGGTGCCGGCGTTGCCGGGAGCACAAAAGACGGCGGCGGCGCGCGAGAGCATCCAGCACAGGGCATGCTCCCGCCCGCCGCCGCCGATGACCAGCACTCTCACCGCTTGGTCGTGTCCTTGAGCGCGTCGGTGAACGCCCGCGCGGCACGCTTGGCTGCGTCGGCCACCTGATCCACGGTCTTCTTGGCCTCGGAGGCGTAGTGGGCCGCCGCGTCACCGAGGTCCCGGCTCAGCGGCCGTTCCTGATCCGCCGCGCCCCGCCGCTGGTACTCGCCGCCCAGGATCCGCTCGTAGGCTCCGGTGTCGGTCCAGTGCTTGAGCTCGGCCGCCCGGAGCGTGTTGAACGGATGACTGGCGCCCAGCGTGTTGAGGATCTTGTAGATCGTATCCAGAGCGCCGCCCCGCTCCTCGTACTCGCCGGCCTGCCGCATGAACGCGTCGAGATCCATCTGTTTCATGTCGCCGCCGCCCGCGAGCTTCAAAAACACCCGGTTGGTAGCGGTGGGGTCCTGGCTGGCGAGCAAGCCGGCGCGGTCGGCCGAGAGCTCGCTTTTGCGGTACCACTCGAGCAGCGCCAGCTTGATCGGCAACAGCGCGATGCCGGCCAGGAACGGCAGGTTCTGGAACCCCAGCTCCAGGATCAGGATCAGCACCGTGCGGTAGAGCGCGTGGCCGCTGATCACGTGCCCCAGCTCGTGGCCCAGCAGCGAGCGCAGCTCGTCCGGGTCCAGGAGGGCCACGGCACCGGAGTTGAGGATGATGAACGGCCGATCCACGCCCACGGCACCGGCGTTCACGAACGGCGTCTGGGTGACGTACACCTCAGGCGCCTCCGGCCAGTCCATGGTGGCGGAGACCTCGGTGATCAGCGTGTGGAGGATCGGGAACTGGGTCGGGCCCACCCGCACGGCGTTCGCCTGGAACAGCAGACGAATACCGCGTTCCCCGAAGGTGCCGACGATCTTCCGCACGGCCTCGTCGAAGCCGGGGATGGCGCGCAACGTCTGGAGCGCCGCCCGGTCGGCCGGATGTTCCCAGGCCACCGGCGCGATCTGAGTCAGGACCTTGCGGGGGCGCTGGGTGGGAAGGCTAGGCTCAGTCATGGTCGTTACTCCGTTCGGAAGCCTGCCGCTGTTCGTGAATACCCATTACGCCGCGCCCCACGGCCAGTTTCATCTCGCGGCCTTCGCCAACGCCTGCTCCAGGTCGGCCTGCAAATCTTCGACGTCTTCGATCCCGACCGAAAGCCGCACCAGTCCATCGGTGAGCCCCATCGCCTCGCGCATCGGCTTGGGGACGCTGGCGTGGGTCATGCTCGCCGGATGTCCGACCAGACTCTCGACCCCGCCCAGGGATTCGGCCAGGGCGAAGATCCGGGTGCTCTCCACGAAGGCGCGCGCGCGCGCGGCAGAGCCCAGCTCCAGCGAGATCATCCCGCCAAAGCCGCTCATTTGCCGGCGGGCCAGGTCCTGCTGCGGGTGGTCCGCCAGGCCCGGGTAGTACACCCGCTCCACGGCGGCATGGGTCTGGAGCCACTCGGCCAGGCGGCGGCCGTTGCTGTCGTGCTGCCGCATCCGGAGCGGCAGCGTCTTGGTACCGCGCAGCGCCAGCCAGCAGTCGAACGGTCCCGGGACCGCCCCAGCGGCGTTCTGGAGGAACGCAAGACGTTCCGCCAGGTCGTCGCGGTTGGTGACCACGGCCCCGCCCACCATGTCACTGTGGCCGTTCAGGTACTTGGTGGTCGAGTGGATGACGAGGTGGGCGCCGAGGGTGAGAGGTCGTTGGAACACCGGCGTGGCGAAGGTGTTGTCTACGGCCACCAGCAGGTTCCGCTCCGCCGCCAGCGTGCCAACCGCCGCCAGATCGGTGAGCCGCATCATCGGGTTGGACGGCGTTTCCACGAAGACCATCCGGGTGGCCGGCGTCACGGCCCTCGCGATTGCTGCCGGGTCGCGCGTATCCACGAAGGCGAAGCTAAGGCCAAGCTGCGCGAAGACCTGGGTCATCAGGCGGTGGGTGCCCCCGTAGACGTTCTCGCCGCAGATCACGTGGTCGCCGGCGCGCAGCAGCTTGAGCACGGCGTCGGTGGCCGCGAGCCCGGAGGCGAAGGCGAAGCCGTGGGTGCCGCCCTCGAGGGCGGCCAGGTTGCGTTCGAGGGCGTCGCGCGTGGGGTTCCGGGTGCGGGCGTACTCAAACCCCTTATGGCGTCCCAGGGCCAACTGGACGTAGGTGGACGTCTGGTAGATGGGCGTCATGATGGCGCCGGTCGGATCGTCGGGGCGCTGACCGGCATGCACGGCTCGGGTGCCGAGCCCAAGCTCGAGATCGGACTCGAAAATCCGGGTCATGGATGGCTCAACTGCGAGGCGGACGGGAACCTACACTGCGGGCCGCGGGGGCGGCAGGGGCAGGAGAAGCCGGCCCTTCTGCCCCTCCTGCCGCTTCTCCCGCCCCTGGCCGGGTCACCCGATCAGGGGTACGTTAGCCTCGACTATGGCCGACGACCTCCGCTGTCTGGTCGTGGATGACGAGCCGCGCGTCCGGAGCGCCCTGGCCCGATTGCTGGAAAGCGTGGGGTACCAGTGCGGGCAGGCCGACTCCTCCCAGGCGGCCTTGGCGTCGTTGGAGCGGGACCCCGTTCCGGTGGTGCTCACCGACATCCGGATGCCGGACGTGGACGGAGTGACGCTGCTCTACCAAATCCGGCGGCGGTGGCCGGACACCGCGGTGCTGATGTTGACGGCCGTGGCGGAGGTGGAGACGGCCGTCGCCTGCCTGCAAGCCGGTGCCTACGACTACATCCCCAAGCCGTTCCAGGCGGACGAGGTTCGCGCGCGGGTGGCTCAGGCGCTGGAGAAGCGCCGGCTGATCCTGGAGAACCGCCAATACCAGGAGCGCCTGGCGGACATGGTGGACCAGCAGGCGATGCGGATCGAGGAGTTGTTCTTGGAGGGCGTCCAGACGCTGGCGCATGCGTTGGAAGCCAAGGACGCGTACACCAAGGGACATTCGGCGCGGGTGGCGGCCTATGCCGGCCGGATCGCCGCGGTGCTGGGGCTGCCGGATCCCGAAATCCAACTGATCGAGTTGGGAGCGGAGCTGCACGACATCGGCAAGATCGGCGTGCAGGAGGCCATCCTGCACAAGCCTGCCCGACTCTCCAACGAGGAGTACGGGCACATCATGCAGCATACCGTGATCGGGGCGCGCATCCTGGAGCCGCTGCTCAAGCACGCGCCGCAGGTACTGGCCGTGGTCCGCTCGCACCATGAACGACCGGATGGCGAGGGCCTGCCCGACCGACTTAGCGGCAATGAGATCCCCCTCCACGCGCGGGTGGTCGCCGTGGCGGACGGCTTCGACGCCATGACCACCGGAAGGCCGTACCGGCCGCCGCGGGGCGTGGGCCAGGCGCTGGAGGAGATGCGCCAGGGTGCCGGACGCCAGTGGGACGGCGACGTGGTGGACGCCTTCCTGGCCGTCTGCCGGAACACCGACCAGCTGCCGATCCCGACGCCGCCGGTCTCGCGGCGCCGGGTTCCCCACCGGGTGGCGGCTGGTGCAATCGCGTCGCCGCCGCGCTAAGTTCCACGCCGGATGGCGAGCGGGCTGATCGTCAGCGGGTCCGGCATCCGCGGCATCGTGGGCACCGATCTCGTGCCGGAGCTGGTGGCCCGGTTGGCCGCATCGTTCGGGCTGCTGGTTGCCAAGGGGCCCGACGCGAGCGTCGTGGTGGGGCGAGACGCTCGGGTGTCGGGCCCGATGTTCGCTGCGGCGGCGCAGGCCGGGCTGCAGTCGGTGGGTTGCCGCGTGGTGGACTGCGGCCTGGTGCCGACCCCGACGCTCCAGCTGGCGGTCGAGCATCACCACGCGGCCGGTGGCATCGCGATCACGGCCAGCCACAACCCCGCCGAATGGAATGCCTTGAAGTTCGTGGGGCCGGACGGGGTGTTCCTGGACGGGGCGGACGCGGGGGAGCTGGTGGCGCGGGCCGAGCGTGGCGACCTCCCGCGTAGGGCCTGGGACCGGGTGGGCACGGTGGCACGCGACGACGGCGCCGTTCGCCGGCACCTGGACGCGGTCCTCCGGCTCGAGGTGCTGCGCCCAGCGCGCATCCGGCGGCGGAAGCTCACGGTGGCGCTGGACTGTGTGCGGGGGGCGGGCGGGACCATCATGCCCGGGTTGCTGCAGCGGTTGGGGTGCAGGGTGGTGGGTCTCGATCTCGAGCCGGACGGACGATTTCCGCGCGCCCCGGAGCCGGTGCCGGAGCACCTGGGCGCCCTGGGCGATCTGGTACGGCGCCGCAAGGCGGACCTGGGGATGGCCGTGGATCCCGACGTAGACCGCCTGGCATTGGTGGACGAGCGGGGGGAGCCGATCGGCGAGGACTATACCCTGGCATTCGCGGTGCGGGCGGTGCTGGAGGGTTCGGCGGTTCGGGGGTTCGGCGGTTCGAAGCGAGTCCGACCCGCCCACCGCCGGACCAGCGAGCCGTCGAAGGGGGGTCGCGTGGTGGTATGCAACCTCTCCACCGGTCTGGTGGTGGAGGACGCCGCGCGGGCCTGCGGAGCGGAGGTACTCCGGGTTCCGGTGGGGGACGCCAACGTGGCGCGTGCCATGCGGGAGGCGGAGGCGGTGGTCGGTGGGGAGGGGAACGGCGGGGTCATCCTCCCGGCACTGCACCTGGGACGGGATGCCCCCGTGGGGGCCGCGCTGGTGCTCGAGCTCCTGACCCGGACCCGAAAGACGGTGAGCGAGCTGGTGGCGGAGCAACCCCGCTACACCATCGTCAAGGTCAAGACGCCTCGGGGCCCTGATCTTGCGCTCGCGTTCAGCGAGCTCAGGCGCAGATTCTCCGACGCGCGGGTGGACCAGCGGGATGGCCTGCATTTGGCCTGGACCGACCGATGGCTCCACGTGCGGCCGTCGGGCACCGAGCCGGTGGTACGGCTGATTGCGGAGGCGCCCAACCAGGCAACGGCGCTGGAGCTCATCCACGCCGCTCAAGAGATGCTGGAGCGCGAGAGGACGGCGGCATGTGCGGGATAGTCGGGTACGTCGGTAAGAAGGACGCGGGCCCGTTGGTCCTGGAGGCATTGAAGCGTCTCGAATACCGGGGGTACGACTCGGCGGGGATCGCCGTGATCCAGGACGGCCGGCTGGCGGTGGAGAAGGCGGCCGGCAAGATCGCGGTGCTGGAGCAGCGGCTCGGCGGCCACCTGCCGCGCGGGCGCACGGCGCTGGCGCACACCCGTTGGGCCACGCACGGCGCGCCGACCGACGACAACGCCCACCCGCACACCGATTGCGGGGGCACCCTCGCGGTCGTGCACAACGGCATCATCGAGAACGCGGGCCTCCTCCGGGAGCGGCTGCGGCAGTGCGGCCACCGGTTCCGCTCCGAGACGGATACCGAGGTCCTGGCGCACCTGATCGAGGAGGCCTTCACCGACTCGCTGGAGCTGGCCGTGGCGGCCGCCCTGCGCCAGGTGGGGGGCACCTACGGGATCGCGGTGATTTCCTCGCGCGAACCCGGCACCATCGTGGCCGCGCGGCACGGCTCGCCGCTGCTGGTGGGCCTTGGCCAGGGCGAGCATTTCGTCGCGTCGGATGCGGCCGCCATGCTGGAGCACACGCGCTCGGTGATCTACCTCGACGACGGCGAGATCGCGGTGCTCACGCCGGAGGGCTACAAAGTGACCGATCTCGAGACCGAACCGGTGGTGAAGTCGGTCTCCACGGTCGAGTGGGATCTGGCGAGCGTGGAGCGCGGGGGATTCGCCCACTTCATGCTGAAGGAGATCATGGAGCAGCCCCAGGCCCTGGAGCTCACGTTGGGCGGGCGGCTGCTCGAGGACGACGGCAACGCCCGGCTCGGGGGCCTCAACCTGACCGACGAGCAGCTGCTCGCGGTCAACCGGGTGGTGCTCACGGCCTGCGGCACCTCGTGGCACGCCGCGCTGATCGGCGAATACATGCTGGAGGAGCTGGCCCGGATCCCGGCCGAGGTGGAATACGCCTCTGAGTTCCGGTACCGGAATCCCATCCTGGATGGGCGGACCCTGGTGATCGGGATCTCGCAGAGCGGCGAGACCGCCGACACCCTGGCGGCCGTCCGGGAGGCGAAGCGGCGTGGGGCGCACACGCTGGGCATCGTCAACGTGGTGGGGAGCACCATCGCCCGGGAGGTGGGTGGGGGGATCTACATCCATGCCGGTCCCGAGATCGGGGTCGCCAGCACCAAGGCCTTCACCTGCCAGGTGGCGGCCCTGGCGCTGCTGACCTTGCGCTTGGGGCGCTTGCGGGCGCTGTCGGTGCTCCAGGGGCGGGAAATGGTGCGGGCCCTGCGGAAGCTCCCCGGGCAGCTGACGCAGGTGCTCTCGCGCGGGGCGCAGGTCGAGCGGATCGCCGAGCAGTTCGCGCGCGCGCCCAACGCGCTGTACCTGGGGCGCGGCTACAACTTCCCGGTGGCGTTGGAAGGGGCGCTCAAGCTCAAGGAGATCTCCTACATCCACGCCGAGGGGTATCCGGCGGCCGAGATCAAGCACGGGCCCATCGCGTTGATCGACGAGATGATGCCGGTGGTGTTCCTGGCCCCGCGGGACGCGGTGTACCAGAAGATCCTGTCGAACGTGCAGGAGGTGAAGGCGCGCCGGGGCCGCGTGATCGCGATCGTGACCGAGGGCGACGGCGAGATCACCGGCCTGGCAGACCATCGCTTCACCATTCCTGAGACGATCGATCCGTTGACCCCGCTGTTGACGGTGATCCCGCTCCAGCTGCTGGCCTATTACATCGCCGTGCGGCGGGGCTGCGATGTGGATAAGCCGCGGAATCTGGCGAAATCGGTGACGGTGGAATGAGCCGGAGGGGCGGGAGGGGCCGCCGCGGCCGCCGCGGCCGCAGGGGAGGGTGCAGGGAGGGCTCGTCGGTGGCCCCTTCGGCCTCTCCGGCCCGTGGGGCCGGGGTGGAGGTCGGGGAGTGCGGGTAGTCATCCAGCGCGTCTCGCGCGCGTCGGTCTCGGTAGATGGCCGCGTCACCGGCAGCATCGGGCGCGGCCTTCTCGTGCTGGTGGGGTTCGCGCCCGCCGACGCGCCCGATCAGGTCGAGTGGATGGCGGACAAGGTGGTGGGCCTCAGGGTCTTCGCCGACGACGAGGGGAAGATGAACCGGGAGCTGGCGGCGGTGGGTGGGGCGGTGCTGGTGGTCTCCCAGTTCACGCTCTACGGCGATGCCGCCAAGGGGCGCCGGCCGTCGTTCATCGGCGCGGCGGCGCCGCAGGTGGCCATCCCGCTGTATGAGGCATTCATCGCGGCGCTGCGGGCCCGGGGGGTCAGGGTCGAGACCGGGGAGTTCGGCGCGCTGATGGAGGTGGAGCTGGTGAACGACGGGCCGGTGACGCTCATCCTGGAGCGCTGATGCGCACGAGCTCAAGCGCCTTGCTCGTGCTAGCGTCGTCATCTCCGCGCCGGCGTCAGCTCCTCGAGATGCTGGGCATTGCCCACCGGGTTGACCCGTCCGACGTTCCCGAGGTCCCGGAGCCCGGCGAGTCGGCGGAGCGCTTTGCCGTCCGGCTGGCGCGGGAGAAGGCGGTCCAGGTGGCGGCGCGCCATCCCGGAGCCCCGGTGCTTGGCGCGGACACCGTGGTGGTGCTGGGAGAGCGGCTGTTGGGCAAGCCCGACTCACCGGCCGACGCCGCGCGCATGCTGAAGGAGCTGAGCGGGCGCGAGCATCGGGTGGTTACCGCCGTGGCGCTGGCCCGCGACGCCGTGGTGGAGGACCGATGTGACGTGACCCATGTGTGGTTTCGACCGCTCAGCTCCGCCATGATCGACGCCTACGTCGCCAGCGGGGAACCGTTGGACAAGGCCGGCGCCTACGGCGTGCAGGGGTACGGCGCCGTGCTGGTGGAGCGCATCGAGGGCGACTTTTTCAGCGTGATGGGCCTGCCGGTGCGGCTGGTGATCGAGCTCCTCGAGGCGGCGGGGCTGCCTTATCGCTTCACCCGGTAGACCGCGACCGCCTGCGCCTTGCCCTTGAGCTGGAGCGGCTCCAGGGCCTCCACTTTGGGGGGTTGCTTCAGCGCCCGGTAGAACGGCTCCGAGATCAGGATCTCGCCGGGGCCGGCTTTGGAGCACAGCCGCGAGGCCGTGTTCACCGCGTCGCCGATCACCGTGTACTCCAACCGGCGTTCGCTCCCGATGTTGCCGGCGAAGACCTCCCCGAAGTTGATCCCGATCCCGATGTTCACCGGCTGGCGTCCCTGCCCGGTCCACTTGGCGTTGAGCTCGCCCAGCACCCGTTGCATGGCGATTGCGGCGCGCATCGCGCGGTCGGCGTCGTCCTCGTGCGGAATGGGCGCGCCCCAGATGGCCATGATGGCATCGCCGATGAACTTGTCCAGCGTCCCCCCGTGCTCGAAGATGATCTCCACCATCTCCGTGAAGTACTCGGTGAGCAGGGTGGCGATCTCGTCGGGGTTCATCTTCTCCGACATCGGGGTGAACCCCCGGATGTCGCTGAAGAAGATGAACACCGGCCGCTTGGAGCCGCCCAGCTGCACCGCCCCTTCCTGGTTCGCAATCTGGGCGGCGAGGTTGGGTGCGAAATAGCGTTGGAAGTTGGCCACCACCACCGCTTCCCGGCGAATGCGATCCGTGAGCTGGCTGTTCTCGATGGAGACCGCCGCGATGCCGGAGAACGCGATCAGGAACTCGAGGTCCTCGTCGCCGAACGAGTGCGTGGCGGTGAGGTTGTCCACGTAGATGATGCCTAAGACCTTGCCCTCGCTGCTGATCAGGGGCGTGCACATCGCGCTCCGCACGCTCTGCATCAGGATGGACTTGCCCTTGAAGCGCTCGTCCGCCGCGGCGTTGTCCGTGAGGATGGCCAGCCGCTCGCTCACGGCGCGGCGGGCGATGGATTGCGGGACGTGCCGACTTCCGCCCGAATCGCCGAGACGGTTCTTGGAAACGCGCGGCACCAATTCGCCGGAGGCCTCCTCGACCATGAGAATCGAGACGCGGTCCACGCTCATCACTTGGAACGTGATGTCCACGATCTTCTGGAGCAGCTTGTCCACTTCTTGCTGCTTGGACAGCTCCTTGGAGATATCCAGCAGCAGGGAGAGCTTCTTGCTCTGCCGTTCCTCCACCGACTCGCCCGGCACCTTGAGCTGGGTCCCGCCGCTGGGCCGCCCCGCCACTTTGCCTTCGATGCCGCCCGCCGCCGCCTCCAGCGGCACCTGGCGCACGATGGTCGCCTCCGGGGGCCTGACCCCAAACCCGGACGCCTCCGCCCCCGGCTTGACGGCGGGCCGGGCCACCGGCGGGGTCACCTGGTGTACCTTGAAGGCCACTTTTCCGAAGGTCACGATGTCGCCGTCCCCGGCCGTGGACTGGGTAATCGGCGTGCCGTTGATGTAGGTCCCGTTGCTGGACCCCAAGTCTTTGACGGAGACGTCGCCGTCGACCAGCGTCACTTCGGCGTGGCGGCGGGAGACCGTCGGATCGTAGATGGGCAGATCGCTGGTCACGGCCCGGCCCACCACGATGGCACGGCCCTCGGGGAGATCGATGGTCTGGTCGCCGGTGGTGCTGATGAGCTTGAAGGCGGACACCTGGTCGCTCCTGCGACGGTCTAATATACTGGCGCCGCCGGGAAGCGGCAGAAGCGGCTCTTATCTCCGCTCCGCGATCGCCAGCGCCTTCAGCACCGCGCTCGCCTTGTTTTCCGTCTCTTCGTACTCCCGGGCCGGATCGCTGTCAGCCACGATCCCGGCGCCGGCCTGGACGTGGGCCCGGCCAGCCCGGAGAATGGCGGTGCGGAGTGCGATGGCCGTATCCAGCGTCTCCGCCCCCCAGCCGAGGTAACCCACGGCGCCGGCGTAGGGGCCGCGCCTGGTCGGCTCCAGCTCGTCGATGATCTGCATGGCCCGCACCTTGGGCGCGCCGCTCACGGTGCCGGCCGGGAAGGCGCCGCGCAAGGCGTCCACCGCGTCCAGCCCGGGCCGCAAGCGCCCGCGCACTTCGCTTACGATGTGCTGGACGTGCGAGTACCGCTCGATGCTCTTGAGCTCGGTGACCCGTACCGTCCCGAACGCCGCGGCCCGGCCCACGTCGTTCCGGCCCAGGTCCACCAGCATCATGTGCTCCGCCAGTTCTTTGGGATCCGCCAGCAACTCCCGGCTCAATCGTTCGTCGTCTTGCGGAGTCGCGCCGCGAGGCCGCGTTCCGGCGATGGGCCGCACCAGGATCTCTCCCTCCTCGACGCGCACCAGCACCTCCGGCGAGCTGCCCGCCAGCACCAGGTCATCCAGGTGCAGGAAATACAGATAGGGAGCGGGGTTCAGGGTGCGGAGCGCGCGGTAGACATCCAGTGGCTCCGCCGTGACTCTCAAGTCCTGGCGGCGCGAGAGCACGGTCTGAAACGTGTCGCCCGCGCGGATGTAGGCCTTGATGCGCTCGACATCGCGTTCGAACGCCGGGCGAGGGTACGGGCTCTCCACCGGCAGCGGGGGGGCACTGGCCAGGGAGAGCAGGCGCAGCCGCGGAGGATCCGACAGCCGATGCAGGAGCTCGCCGATCCGCCGTTCCGCGGCTTCGTAGGCTCGGGTGAGGGCGCTGCGCTCACTGCCGGGCAGGACCTCGGTGTTGGCCACGATGGTGGCCCGACCGAACGCGTTGTCGATGATGATCAGAGAGTCGGCCAGCATGAAGAGCGCATCCGGGAGCCCCAGATCATCCGCCGGTCCCCCGGGGAGCCGCTCCAGCGTGCGGGCCACCTCGTAGCCCAGGTACCCTACCGCGCCCCCTGAGAAGCGAGGCAGCCCGGGGGCCGGCGCGGCCTTGAGCGCCCGGAGGCGCTGCGCCAGATGGCCCAGCGGATCCGGCGCCGGGGTCCCGGCGCCCCACCCCTCGGCTGCGGTCCAGCGCTCCACCTCGCCGCCACGGTAACGCCAGGCCTCGCGGGGCTCGGTCCCCATGAACGTGTACCGGGCCCACCGCTCGCCGCCCACCAGCGATTCCAACAAGAAAGCGAAAGGCGGCCGCGCGATCGCGGCGTACGCCGTGACCGGCGTCAGCATGTCGGCGGGAAGCTCCCGGAGCACCGGCACGATGCCGCCCATGGCCGCGCGGGCGGCGTAGGTGGCGAAATCCGTATCGTGCGTCAACGGGGCGCCGCGACGAGGTAGTGCCCGGTCTGCGGCAGACTCGTGGTGAGGTCGCTCAAGGCGGTGCCGGCGCCGCCGGTGTTGACCCACCGATCGAGCGAGGCCTCGCGCCAGATGTCGAGCGCGTTGGCGTACGCGCTCTGGTCGGCGTACCGCGAGCCGGCGGCCACGCTCAGGTTGCCGTAACGCACGTAGGAGAACGTCAACGTGGGCTGGCCCGCCGACGCGAACCGCAGACCGTCCGGCCCGAGGCGGATCCCGTAGATGCCGGCGTCCGCCCTCAGCGTCACCGGCACCGAGTCGCCGGGACCCAGGATCGTGCCATCCAAGGTGGACAACGAGCCGGCGGGGAACTGGACGCGCGCGAACAGCGTGTTGAAGCCGTCGCCGTGGATCAGGTTGCGGGTGGTGGCGCGGGCGTTGGACACGTAGAACGACAGACTGGCCGGCGCCGGCGCGCTGCCGGCGAGCGGCAAGATCAAGAGCTCGGCGGTCGGCAAGCTACCGGCGGGTGTCACCAGGTCCTCGCAGGCGGCGAGGAGCAGGGCCAGCGCGCTTGCTGCCGCCCACAGCCCCCGTGATATTGCGCCACGATGCGCGTGCTCGCCCCGTGGGTGTTGGCCGTCCTGCTTCCCGCTGGGCTGGCTGGCCAAACCTGGAACGACAGCGCCACCACCGCCTTGATCGCCCGGGCCGCGGCGCGGCGCGCGAGCGCCGAGGCCGACACCGGGCTCAGGGACTTCCAGGCGCGGGCACACGGGTTTGTGTTCTTTCTCGGGCAGCTGGGTGAGGGACTCGCGGCACCGCCAAAGCTGATCAAGGCCGATCAACTTGCCGTGGAAGTCTACTGGAAGGCGCCGGGCCGGAGCAAGCAGCGCATCGTGGGCTGGCGCGACCGGCGCGACTTGCCCACCGACATCCAGTACCATCGCGACCACCTGGGCATCGTCACCAACGGATTCGGGAACCGCATTCGCGTTGGCGAAGGCGACGAAGTGCGGGACGTCCCCCACCCCCTGGCTCCGGACGCGGCGCGCTGGTACGACTATGCCCTCGCCGATTCGCTGACCATCGAGATTCCCCAGCGTCGGGTGCGGGTCTACGAGGTGGTGGTGCGCCCCAAGGAGCCGGCCGCGCCGCGGATGGTCGGGACGCTCTACCTGGACGGCGACCAGGCCCAGCTGGTGCGGATGCGATTCCAGTTCACCCGGAGCGCGTACCTCGACCCCAGCCTGGAAGACATCACCATCGTGCTGGACAACGGCCTGTGGGAAGGCCGCTACTGGCTCCCGCGGCGCCAGGAGATCGAGATCCGCCGCCATACCACGTGGCTGGAGCTTCCCGCCCGCGGGATCATCCGGGGGCGCTGGGAGATCGGCGAGTACCAATTCAACGTCGGGCTGGCGGACCAGCTCTTCACGGGGCCGGAAATCACGGTGGCCGCTCCCGAGGCCCGAAGCGGGTACTCCTGGCCCGAGCCACTGGATGCCGCTATCGCCGAGACGGCCGGGCAGGGGACCCTCGACCTGGCCTCGGTGCGGGCGGCGGTGCGTCAACTCGCCGCCACGAGGGTCCTCTCGGGCTTGCCGGCCGCTCGCCCGGGGGCCAGGTCGCTGTCGGACCTGCTGCACGTGAACCGCGTCGAGGGGATCGCGCCGGGCGTGGGTGGCGTCCTTCGGGTGGCGGGCGGCTGGCTCGAGCTGCGCGCTTGGGGGTCGTACGGCGCGAGCGACCAGCGGCTCAAAGGACGGGTGGCGCTGGAGGCGCCCCGGGCGTGGGGTGGGATCGGGCTGGAGGCCGGCCGGGAGGTGCACGACGTGGGCGACGAGCGGCTCATCGCACCACTGCTCAACTCGTTCGCCACCCAGGAACTGGGGCGCGACTACGGCGACTACGTATTGGAGGACCGGGTCCGGCTCGTGGTGTGGCGTGGCGCGGGTGGTGCAACGCTGTCAGTCTCCGGCGGGGTGGAGCGCACGCGGAGTCTGGAGACACGGGCCACGCCGGTCACCGGTACGTTGCGGTTCAATCCGTCGCTGGGCGCCGGGCGCTATTGGGTGGGGCGGGTAAGTCTCGCGCGGCGCCCGTGGGTGCTGCCTCCGCAGCCGGACGTGGGGTTCGTGCTCCAGGCTGAGGGTGGCGTGAGCGACACGGTGCGGTATGCGCGGCTGCGAGGTGAGGGGCGCGTCGAGGTTCCGGTGGGCGGCACGGCGATGCGTCTCCAAGGGTGGGCGGCGTGGGGCTCGCGGAACCTCCGGCCGGACCGGGCGTTCGTATGGGGCGGGCGAGGGGCGGAGGGCTGCGAGGTGAGCCAGCGGTGCGGGGGTCGCTACGGAGGGGGGGGAGGCGTCGAGTGGCGAGTCCGGGTTCCCTTTCCGGAACTCCCGCTAGGGTCGTTCGCCTCGACCGGGGCCTACGTGATCGTGGCGCCGTTGGTTCGGGGGGCGTGGGTGGACGGGGCCGTGCCGGGGTCCCCGTGGCGGCCAAGCGGCGGCTTAAGACCGGTTCCCGGGTTGGGGCTAGAGTGGCTACATCAGCTCATTCGACTGGAGCTGGCGGTCGATCCCAAGCGATCTAAGTGGGCGGTGCTGGTGGACTTGCATCGGAGTCTCTGGTCATTGCTCTGATCGCCGAGGTGTGCGGCTCCTCACAGTGGCGCCGCCCTGTCCGGTGCTTATCTTCAACTGGAGCAGGGTAGGACCCCCACCGGGAGGTGTTCCGTAGGCCGGTTCAAGGACGAGTGGCTCAGCGCGACGGTCGAGGAGTTGATCGGCAAGGAAGCGCTGGAGGAGCTCCGCGGCGTGGAGGGCGCCAAGGAGACGCTCTGGGAGACGGTGGTGTCCCAGGGAAAGGCCACGGACGAGCAATTGGTGGGCGGGCTCGCCACCCGGTTCCGGCTCAAGCTGGCCGACATCACCCAGAGCGAGCGGCAGGCTCGCGAGCTGGTCCCTGAGCAGTCGGCCCGCAAGTACCACGTCCTGCCCCTTCGGGTCACCGACTCCTATCTCGAAATCGCCACGGCGAACCCGTTCGATCTCGACTGCGAGAAGACGCTGGCCTTCGCCACGGGTCGCGAAGTCCGCATGCAGCTGGCCTCTCCCAAGAAGATCCAGGAGAAGATTGACGAGTTCTACCGCCCCGAGAACGTGATCGGGCAGTTGCTCGAGGGCATGGAATCCGATGCCGAGGTCACGCAGCTCGAGGACAAGGACGCGTTGGAGGAGATCGCCATCTCGGCCGAGGAGGCGTCGCAACGGCCGGTGGTGCGGCTGGTGGACCTCATCCTCTCCGAGGGCATTCTGTCCCGGGCGAGCGATATCCACGTCGAGCCGGAGGAGGGCGGGGTGGCGGTGCGGTACCGCATCGACGGCGTGCTGCGCCAGGTCATGAAGATCCCGCGGGCGGCCGGTCTGCCGTTGATCTCGCGGATGAAGATCATCTCCTCGCTGGATATCGCCGACCGGATGCGCCCGCAAGACGGCCGCGCCCGGGTGGCGATCAACGGGATTCCGGTGGACCTCCGGGTCTCGACCCTTCCGGCGCAGTTGGGTGAGAAGGTCGTCATCCGGATTCTCGATGCCAGCCGGACCGTGCTGTCACTCGACTCGCTCGGCTTCAACCCCAATGAGGGGGCCGCCATCAAGGCGCTGCTGGACAATCGGGACGGCGTCATCCTGGTCACCGGCCCCACCGGATCGGGCAAGACCACGACGCTGTACTCGGCGCTGCGGCACGTGCAGAGCGAGGGCGTCAACATCGTCACGGTCGAGGATCCGGTGGAATACCGGATCCACGGGATCGTGCAGGTGCAGGTCAACGAAAAAGCGGGGCTCACCTTCGCGGCCGCGCTGCGATCCATCCTGCGCCAGGACCCCGACGTGGTGCTGGTGGGCGAGATCCGCGACAAGGAAACCGCTCAGATCGCGATCCAGGCCTCGCTCACCGGTCACCTGGTGCTCTCCACGCTCCACACCAACGACGCCCCCAACGCGGTCACCCGGCTGGTGGACATCGGCATCGAGCCGTTCAAGATCGCCTCCGCGTTCCGTGGCGTGGTGGCGCAACGGCTGATGCGCCGGCTGTGTTCCACCTGTAAGGAGGTCTGGGTCGAGAGCATCCCCGCCAAGCTGCACCGGTGGATTCCTCCCGACACGCCGCTTTTCCGCGCCGTCGGCTGTCCCGAATGCGCCATGACGGGGTATCGCGGCCGCTTTTCGATCGTCGAAGTGCTGACCGTGACGCCCGAGGTGGAGCGGCGCATCGGCAGCGGCGAGACGGCCGACCGGATCGCGGAAGCGGCGCGGGCGGCGGGGATGTCGTCCCTGTGGGAAAGCGGCCTCTCGCACGTTCTTCGGGGGGAGTCGACCATCGACGAGCTGCTGCGCGTGGTGGACGTGCCGCAGGAGGATACCGGTGCTCCCCCGCGCGGGGCAGACCGTGCACCGGGGAAGCGATTCTCGCCCGCCCACGGCCTGGCGACGCCGGGAGCGGTGAGGGAACGGGAGTCGGGCTCGCACCCCAAACCGACCGTGGTGGACTTCGAGCTCCTCGAGCCGGTCGACCTCGTAGCGCAGCGCCCGGCCGCCGGCGCCCGGGTGCTGCTGGTGGACGACGAGGACATGCTGCGCAAGGTGATGAAGGACCTGTTGGAGCGCGAGGGCTACAACGTGGTGGAGGCGCGCGACGGGGTCGAGGCGCTGGACCAGATCGATCGCCACGGGCCCGACATCATCGTCCTGGACCTCAACCTCCCGGGCCTGGACGGCTACGGGGTGCTCTCGCACCTGCGGTCCCGGCCGGCCACCGCCGACATCCCGGTGGTGGTGCTGACGGCTCGCGGGGACGAAGAAAACGAAGTCCGCGTCTTCGAGCATGGCGCGGACGATTTCCTGAGCAAACCTTTCCGGGCGCGCGCCCTGTCCGCCCGCCTGGCCGCCGTGCTGAGCCGGGCCCGCGGGCGCCAGAAACAAGCCTAGTCGGTCACGTCGAGCAGTTCCGCCGCGGCCGTCCGCAGCTGCCGCGCGTTCACCGGTTTGTGGATGTAGCGCCCTCCTAGCCGCCGGAGCCACTCCTCGGTTTCGGGGCGGACGTCGGCGGTGGCGAAGATGGTGCGGCGCACCAGCTCCGGCCACCGCCCGAGCAGCGTTTCGGCGAACATCCCTCCCGCCACGTCGGTGCGGGGATCGGCGATCACCAGGTCGTAGCGGTGCTGCGCTAGGAGTTCGACT